>Ga0208357_1000335_pt1 | contig 38233 bp, 32 predicted proteins | sample NGESurdeep092012_6_FD_184487 | JGI IMG/M metagenome (GOLD analysis project Ga0208357, IMG submission 184487) | Arctic peat soil microbial communities from Barrow, Alaska - NGEE Surface sample F52-2 deep-092012 (SPAdes) | ecosystem: Environmental > Terrestrial > Soil > Wetlands > Peat ...
GGATTTGGTCCCGTGACCGTCCCCTCCTCGCGTTGCGTGCGATCCGGATCGCTCGCCGCAAACGAGCTGAAGTCGTGCGTCCCGCGCAGCATCGCCGCCGCCTCCTGCATCGATTCCATCTGCAATGCCCACCGGCAGTCCCACGCATACGGAGCCACAAACGGCGAGCAGACCCGCTCCTCCTCACCCGCACCCGTCACCACCCGGCGCTCAAAAATTCTGTACTCATACGTCTTCCGCACCGCACTATGCCGAGCATGGAACGTCGCCGGAACAATCTCCGCCCCCAGCACCCGAATACTCGGTGGCAACACGCGATTCATCGCCCGCAATAAATTTTCCGCCGGGATCGGAGCCTCCAGCCCGAAGCTCGTCACCTGCCCCAGAGCATGCACCCCCGCATCCGTCCGCCCCGAACCCTGCGGCAGCACCCGCTCCCCCGTCATCTGTTCCAGCGCCGCCGCCAGCATGCCCTGCACCGTCGAACGTCCCGGCTGCACCTGCCATCCGTGGAACGCAGTACCGTCGTAGCTCAGGGTGATCTTCCAGAATGTCATAGGTCTTCAGCCTGCATCCTCCCCATTGTAGAGACCCAGCTGTAGAGACCGTTTCGTCGAACTCATTTCCTTCCATTCTCACCAAGCACCCTTATACTTGGTCTGTTCCTAACTTTTCTTTTGGCGGGAACCAACCTGCCGCCACAGCCGTATGTACTCGTGTTGGACAGCATTTAAAATCATTCAAGCTGCACGTTGGAGAAATGAACCGTGAATTTGAGGCATTGGCAGGGAAGCGTCTGTGTGGCCCTTATGTTGATGAGCACCGCCCCGCAGGGCATCGCTCAGCAAGTCGATCCTGCCGCGCAGCAGAGTAGCCCGACGGCTCCGGCCGCGCCCCAATCCGTGCAGAACGACACGACAGGGACCCCTGGTCTACCCCAGGCCCCCGAGCCCAAGCCCACCGAGCCGCTCTTCCTGCGCCCCACGCTCAAGGATTACAGCCGCGGCAAGCTCGGTCTGCCCAATCCCTTCACCTGGTACACCCCCTCCACCTATCCGGCGCCCCGGCTCAGCAACTCGCCGCGCCTCGATGACCTCCTCCGCGACGGCAAAATCTATCTCAGCCTCTCTGACGCGGTCACTCTCGCGCTCGAGAACAACTACGACATCGCCATCGCCCGCATCAACCTCGACATCGCCGACACCGATCTCCTCCGCGCCAAGGCCGGCTCCAGCCTGCGCGGCGTCTCCACCGGCCTCGTCACCAACACTCTCGGCGGCTCGGGCACCACCGTCACCGGCGGCGGTGGCCCCGGAGGAACCTCCAGTGGCTCCGGCGGCGGCGGCGCCGGAGCCTCAGGCCTCGTCCTCAGCACCAACGGCAGCGGCCCCGTGCCTGAGAACCGCGACCCCACACTGACCGGCGCACTCGAGTACCAGTCGCAGAATCAGCAGCAGTCCAACCTGCTCTTCAGCGGTGGTCTCCCCCAGCTCTTCACCGATACCTCGACCTACAACTTCAACTACAACCAGGGCTTCGTCACCGGCACCCAGCTCGCCGTCGGCTTCAATAACACCCGCGTTACCACCGACAACCCGTTCTCCGACTTCAGCCCCACCCTCAGCACCAGCTTCACCGCCACCGTGACCCAGCATCTGCTCCAGGGCTTCGGCCCCGGCATCAATGGCCGCTTCGTCCTTCAGGCCAAAAATGACCGCCGCATCACCGACTCTGCTTTCCGCCAGCAACTCCTCTACACCATCAATCAGGTCGAAAACATCTACTGGGGCCTGGTCAGCGCCTATGAAGATGAGCAGGCCAAAGAGCGAGCTCTCGCCCAGTCCACCCAGCTCACCGAGGACAATCGCAAGCAGCTCGAGATCGGAACCCTCGCTCCTCTCGATGTCGTCAACTCCGACGCCTCGGTTGCCTCCGACAAGCAGGCCCTCATCCAATCCCAGACCAACCTCGAGTACCAGCAGCTCATCATGAAGCAGGCGATCGCACGGAACCTCAACGACCCCCAGCTCTCCGCCGCGCCCGTCATTCCCACCGATCGCGTCGCCCTCGATCGCCTTCCCGAAGAGGACATGCCGATCGAGGACCTCATCCGTGAGGCTGACCAGAACAACCCGCAGATCGAGCAGGCTGTTCTCAACATGAAGAACAACCGGATCACTATCAAAGCCGAGAAAAATGGCCTCCTCCCCACCGTCGATGCCTACGCGTTTTACGGTGCCAGCGCCTTGGGTGGAGCCCAGAATCCAGGAGCACTCGACTTCTCTACCGGCAAGCCGTACGCCGCAGGATCCTTTCCCTCGGTCGGCTACGGAACCGCCTTTGGCGACCTCTTCAACAGCAGCTCTCCCAACAAGGGGGTTGGCGTGAACATCAACATCCCCCTGCGCAATCGCACCGCCCAGGCTGACGAAGCTCGCTCCCAGATGGAGCTCCGCCAGACCCAGATGCGCCTCCAGCAGCTCTACACCCAGATCCGCATCCAGGTCATCAACGAACGCTATGCCCTCACCAATGATCGCGCCCAGGTAGCCGCAGCCCAGGCCTCGCACGATTACGCCGACCAGAGCTTCGTCGCCGAGCAGAAAAAGTACAAGCTCGGTGCCTCCACCACCGCCAACGTTCTCCAGCAGGGCAGGAGTCTCGCGATCGCAGACAACACCCTCATCTCTGCCACCGCGACCTACGCCAAAGATCGTGCCGCCCTGCGCGAACTGCTCTCCAACACCCTCGAACGCTACAACATCAACATCACGGATGCTGCTGCGGGAGTGGTCACTCAGGCTCCTGTGGTCCCCGGCCTCACCGCCCCCAAGGCCCCCTCCGCCCCCAAACCCATCACCAGCACTCCGCCCCCACCACCCAACATGTAACCTCGACACCGCGCAACCGCTGTTGCATAGAAAACATCACACCATGCAATGCTCTCTACTCGACATTCGCGTGAGACATGGTGAAACCCCTCTCTCTCCGCAAGGCTTTGGCCGCTGCGGCCATCGCCTTTGTCCTGATCGCAATTGCGTTTGGAATCTATCTTCGGGACCGCTGGCCGTATCGCGGTCGTATCGTCGTGCCCGCTCTGGCTGAGACCTTCTCCAGCACCCTCACCGTCGGAAGTTATAAACGCTTTTACTTTCCCAACCCCGGTTTTACCGCCCACAACATCGTTCTGCATCTTCACGGATCAACAAATATTCCACCCCTCGCCACGGTCGAAACCCTCACCGCCACCGGCTCCTACGTCGACTTCATCCTCCACCCCCACCATCTTGCTTCGCTCGACATCGTCGGCCTCCACGTCCAGATCTCCCCACCCGAGACTCCCGGAAACGGAACCAGATATCTCTCCGGTCCTTCCTCTCCCAGCACCGTCATCGTCGACCACGTCACCGCCAACCAATCCGTACTCGACGTATCGACGGCCCAGGACAAGCCGCCCCTGCACTTCGCAATCCACACCCTCTCCCTCCGTAACGTCTCCCGATCCCATCCCATCGTTTACCAGGTCGCCTTCTCTAACCCCACGCCCCCCGGTGAAATCACATCGCAAGGCCATCTCGGCCCACTCAAGCGCGACGATTTCGGCAGCACGCCTCTCTCTGGCCAAGCCAACCTCGCCGACGCCGACCTCAGCGTCTTCCACGGCATCGCCGGAAAGGCCCAAACCGCCGCTAGCTTCCACGGTTTGCTCTCCCGCATCCAGATCGATGGGTCAACCCAGGTTCCCGATTTTCACGTCGGCCCCGGGCAGCCCGAGCCTCTGTCCGCAACCTACCACGCCCTGCTCAACGCCACCCGGGGATCGCTGGTCCTCGGCAACGTTCAAGCGACCGCCGGCCAGACAAAAATCAACGCCACCGGAACCATCGATCGCACCCAGGGCTCCCACCTCACCCTCGCTGTCCCCAACGGGCGCGTCCAGGACCTCATGCGCATGTTCGCTCGCAAGGGCGCGCCCGTCACCGGAACCGCCACCCTCCATGCCGACGTCTTTATTCCCCCGGACCACCATCACTTTTTAAGGTCTCTCCAGGCTACGGCCAGCTTTGCGGTGTCCAACCTGCACTTCGTTCATCCGAAGACACAGCACACCCTCGACGGTTTCAGCCAGCGCGCCAGCGGGAAGGCTCCAAAGGAAAAATTGGCCGACGCCGACGCAGCCGCTCCCATCGTCGCCTCGGAATTACAGACCCGGCACCTCATCCTGCACGAGGGTGTCGCCCATTTCGACGATCTCCTGTTCTCTCTTCCCGGCGCCCACGCCGACGGCGTGGGAACCTTCAATCTGCTCAACAAACAAGTGGACGCCACCGGCAACCTGCACATGGACTCCGACCTCTCCGATGCCACCACGGGAATCAAATCCCTCCTGCTCGAGCCCATCGACCCGTTCTTCAGGCACAAACACGGCACCGTCGCGCCCGTTCATCTGGGCGGAACCTACGATCAACCCACACTAGGACTCGCACTCCCCGGCGACAGGAACCATCCCCGGCGCAAGCCCTCCAAGGGCGCGTCAAAAGTGGTAAAATGAAGTGTTGCGGTCCAACGACCGCCCGAAAAGCGAGGAAAAGAATCCATGGCAAAGCGCCGCGGCAACCCCAACTGGGGCAAGCCTGAACCCATCGGCCCCGTCGTCCCCACCATCACCTCCTTCGAGATGGTCGTCAAGGAATACAAGCTCACCCCTGACCAGTACATCCGCTCCACCCGTCTTCGCGAGTGGGCCCGTCGCAACAAGAACTCCAAGTACATCCCGGAGGCCCTCCTCGAAGCCTGGGGCTTCGAGATCGAGTCGACTCTCTAAATCTTGTCAAGCCCCCCGGGCCTGTCATTTCCCCATAGACAGCTGATTATAAACAGGATAAAACTTCCAGAAACTTGGCATAGTTACCCTGCCGCGAAGCCTATAATTGGAATAGGTGAACTTTACCTCCTCCACCGTGTCTCGGATAAGCTGGTTAAGTCCTTTGAATGCAAGATTTTGGGCGTAAGTCGTCTGGAATCAGCAACCATACGTAAGTCCAACGCTAAGCCAAGTCGTTTGAATACTTTACCCCCAAAAGTACCGGGGGGGAGGGGAGGGGGGCACCCCACCGGATGACAGAGAACAGCACAGGATTCGTCGACGTACTGGAGGCGGTAGCCGAGTTCAAGGCTGGCCGCATGATCATCGTCGTCGACGACGAAGATCGCGAGAACGAGGGCGATCTCACCCTCGCAGCCGAGTTCTGCACCCCCGAGGCCATCAACTTCATGGCCCGCTTCGGCCGCGGCCTCATCTGCCTCACCCTCACCGAAGAGCGCGCCGACTACATGCGCCTCGGCCCCATGACCCAGGACAACACCTCCCGCTTCGGCACCGCCTTCACCGAGACCATCGAAGCCCGCGAAGGCGTGACCACCGGAATCTCCGCCGCCGACCGAGCCCGCACCATCCAGGTCGCCATCAGCCCCAACTCCTCCCCCAACGACCTCGCCCGTCCCGGCCACGTCTTCCCCCTCCGCGCCCGCAAGGGTGGCGTCCTCGTCCGCGCCGGCCAGACCGAAGCCTCCGTCGACCTCGCCCGCATGGCTGGCCTCATCCCCGCCGGCGTCATCTGCGAGATCATGAACGAAGACGGCACCATGGCCCGCGTTCCCAACCTCCTCGAATTCTGCAAAATTCACGGCCTCAAAATGGTCACAGTAGCCGATCTCATCCGCTACCGCATGGCCAACGAGCGCTACATTCATCGCGTAGCCGAAGGCATTCTGCCCACCGAATACGGTGAATTCCGCATGATCTCCTACGACAGCGACATTAAGACCACCGAGCATGATTCCGGATCTGGCGGAGAATCGCACGTCGCTCTCACCTTCGGCGATCTCAGCGCTGCGTCGACCGAAGACAGCCCCGTTCTCGTCCGAGTCCACACCCACTGTCTCGCCGGCAACGTCTTCGGCTCCACCAGCTGCGACTGCCGAGCAACAGTCGATGCCTCTCTCCGTGAGATCGCCAAGGCTGGTCGCGGAGCCCTCGTCTACCTGCATCACACCCAGCTAGGCTTCTCCATCGACCGCTCCAAACAGCCTGCGCAACTCTGCATCCACCACACAGATCGCACCCATCCCGAGCGCCTCGGCGCCCCCGATCAGCGCATCCTCCGCAACATCGGTCTCGGCGGACAGATCCTTTCCGACCTCGGGATTCGCAAGATTCGTCTGCTCACCAACATGCCAAAGCATGTTCCAGCCCTGCAGGGTTTCGGCGTAGAGATCGTAGAGCGCGTACCCATCGCCCTGGAGCCGCACAAGCTAGCTACCTCGTAGCCGGAGCCAGCAGTCCTCCCAGCCCGAGCCGCCGCATCTCCTCCACAAACGCCTCATGGCTCGCGTATTGCGCCGCAACCATCCCAGCAGCGCGAGCTGCGCGAATGTTCTCTTCTTTGTCATCGACGAAAAGAATCTCATCCGCTGGCACTTTTAGCCCCTCGACAGCATGCCGATAGATTGCAGGATCAGGTTTGGCGATGCCCAGACGATGCGAGAAAGTATGGTGTGAGAAATCCTCGAGCCAAGGGAATCGTGCGAGAATTCCTGCTTCCATCGCATCGCCAATGTTGGAAAGGATTCCAGTCTTGATCCCAGCTCGTTGCAGGCTCGCAGCCCACTCAATCATGGGTTCGTTCGGTTGCGTCCAGAGTGCATTGTCTGCATCGATAAGGGCATTCAAACTCTCAGCGTCGAGCGATCTGTGAAGGTCGCGAGCGACGCTGTTCCAGTAAGTCGGACCTCCGAGCGTTCCACGATCGTACAAATCACGATGCTTCCAATACGCTGCTTGAAACGTCTCCTCATCGACACCGAGGATCCGTTCCATCGCGCGCCACGCAGTTGGTTCCGGAGGTCCGCTGAGCACCATTCCGTAGTCGAAGAGGACAGCGCTGATCTTAGGTTCATTGGAAATCTTAGGCTCGTTGGACATCATGGTCTCATTGGACATCTTGGATTCGTTGGACATGCTCAAGCCATTCTATGGGGACATTTATGGATCGGAGCAATCCACGTACCATGAGAGAGTCCGAACGAACCTCATGAACTTCTCTCAACGTACCAACTGGAATCTTGCCGAGAACGATCTTGCCTCTGCAGTCCGCGCGCGGCGCGCAGCAGGACAACCTCTGCTCGACCTCACCGTATCGAACCCGACGAACTGCGGATTCGTATACGACGACGCAACGCTTCTCGCTCCTCTGTCCAACATCGCAGCTCTGAACTACGAGCCTGATCCACTGGGAATGATCACCGCTCGCGAAGCCGTTGCACTCTACTACAGCGATGCAGGAGCAACTATTCCGCTCGATCGCCTCTGCCTCACGACAAGCACCAGCGAAGCCTACAGCTTCCTCTTCCGCCTGCTCTGCAATGCAGGCGATCAGGTCTTGGTCGCGCGTCCAAGCTACCCGCTCTTCGACTACATCGCCCAGCTCGACGATGTGCTGCTACGCGAATATCCGCTTCTGTACGATCCGAACGCAGACCTCTCCTCAGGTCACGGTTGGGCGATCGACCTGCACGCGCTCGAAGCCGCGATTACGCCGAATACTCGAGCAGTAATTCTGGTACACCCGAACAATCCGACGGGGAACTTCGCCTCACTCTCAGAGCGCGAAGCTCTCAATGCAATCTGTGCGCAACATCGTCTCGCTCTGATCGTAGATGAAGTCTTCCTCGACTATTCCGTTGAGTCGGCAAATGGCCGAGCGCAACGCAGCTTCGCCACGGACCAGTCCCAATGCCTCACCTTCGTCCTCAGTGGCATCAGCAAGGTCTGCGGTCTCCCGCAGATGAAGGCCTCGTGGATCGCCGCATGCGGACCTCAGCACCTGGTGAGCAAGGCGATGCAACGTATCGAGATCATCTCCGATACCTTCCTGTCCATGAACGCTCCAGTACAGTGTGCATTGCCCACATGGCTGCGAGCGCGACAAGCTTTCCAACAGCAGGCTCGCGACAGAATGGCCTCGAATCTGGCGTTGATCGATGCACGTTTGCACGGCACTTCAGCCCAGCGTTTCGCGCTCCACGGAGGTTGGACCGCAGTACTTCGCGTCCCTCGTACGGTCGACGGCAAGCCATTCGCCCAGGCTGCGCTGGATCGAGGAGTGCTGGTTCAACCAGGTGAGTTCTACGGTCTCGACGAGGGAAGAGCAGTCCTCAGCCTCCTCACTCTGCCTGAGACATTGACTGCTGCCCTGAAGCTTCTGCCGATCGACTGAAGGTAGTTGAGCACTTGATGCCGCTCAGACCAGGAACGGATTACTCGCTCGTTCGGTACCGATGGTCGTCATCTCGCCATGCCCCGGAATGACGACAGTAGCATCGGGTAACGGAAGCAACCGCTCGCGAATGCTGGTGAGCAGCTTGCCGTAGTTTCCGCCCGGCAAGTCCGTTCGTCCAACTCCGCCCGCAAACAGCGTATCGCCCGCGAGCAGGAGATTCTCCTTAGGGATATACAGCGAGATGCTGCCCTCCGTATGACCCGGAGTGTAGATCACCTCTCCATCGATTCCGCTTACGCTGACCTTCTCGCCATCGGCGGGCGAATGATCGGGTGGGAGAACGTTCGGAACTGCCAGGTTGAACCATCCAGCCTGAACGTCCATCATTGCCACCAGCGGCAAATCGGTCTGGTTGTAGAGGATCGGCGCTCCGGTGATCTGCTTGAGGCTCTGCGCGCTGGCAACATGGTCAATGTGCGCGTGCGTAATCACGATCTGCCTGACGGTAAGTTGATGCTTCGCGAGCAATGCAAGGATGCGCGGAATGTCATAGCCTGGATCGACCACGATCGCCTCGTGCGAGTCCTCATCGCCGAGGATGGAACAGTTGCAACCGAGCAGCCCAACGGGAAAGGTCTCGCGAATCATGGAACTCCTTGCAGTGGACAACGTAAGAAGCGCAGGCTGATAGCCTGCGCTTCTTGGATTGCAGGAGACTTGTCCTACTTCTTGGCAGGAGTCGACTGACTAGGGACATCCGACAGCACAGAACGGTTATTGCTGCTGCGCGACATCGCAACCGTGAGGGCAATCGATGTGAGCATGAAGATGATTGCCGACCAGGTGGTCAGACGTGTAAGGAGATTGGCAGCACCGCGTGGTCCAAAGGCCGTCTGAGATCCCTGACCGCCGAACGCTCCAGCGAGATCGGCCGACTTGCCCTGCTGGATCAGAACGACGCCCACGAGGAAGAGACAGACGATGACATGGACAATAACGAGAAGAATGAACATGGTAGAAAGATTGCCTTCAGTGCCGTATGAACGGCGAAATAGTTGGATCGGTGCGGAGCAACGGATAGGCCCGTTAGTGCCCTTGCAGGTGCACCGCAGTCCACTTCTGAGTGTACCAGTTCCATAAACTCTTTGGCGACACTCGAGTCGCCTCTACGCATGACGTAGTGACAGCGATTCCTCCTGCATACCTAGTGACGACGAGTCTCCACGCGAAACGTTGGCAAGTTACGATTCCGCGCCTACAGCGCGGAAATGCGACAAAGCTTATTTGTTATCGGTATCATAGGCTCGCTCGGTAAAAGCGTTGGTTGGGTGAACGGCGCTAGGTGGAGCAATCGATTGAATCTTGCGAGGACATTCCATTGAGAAAACTCTTTCTGTTGTTCTTCCTTCTGCTTCTTAGCGGCCCAGTCGTCGCCCAGTCTTTTCCAGTGTGTAATGTTCGCTCCTTTGGAGCGAAGGGTGATGGCGCAACCCTTGATACGAAGGCAGTCTCTGCTGCGATCGCTGCGTGCGTAAAGCTGGGAGGAGGGACGGTGTACTTCGGGCCAGGCCGATACGTTATCGGAACGGTGGAACTCTATAGCCACATCCATCTATACCTGGAAAGCGGTGCAACTCTGGTAGGTAGCCATGACATCCGCGAGTATCTTCCGAGCCCTCCATTCGGATTTGCGCGTCACTATGGTGTCGATATCACGGGCGAGGGGACCGTGCTCGGAATGCTGATTGCTAAGAATGCCGAAGATATTTCTATCGAAGGACAGGGCGAGATCGACGGCGAAGGCGACTCCTTTATGGGGATGCAGACCGCTCACGGAAGCAGTGATTACGAAGCGCAGTTTGTCCGCAATCCGGAAGCCTATCAGGCTGCGATGAAGTCCCTCGAGTATGGCCCGGTCGAACCCGTGAATCGCCCTGGAACGATGATCGTCTTCTTTCACTGCAAGAATGTACGGCTCCACGGCATTACGCTGCGGCAGTCCCCGAACTGGACGTTACACCTGCAGGATGTGCAAGGCGCGAAGATTTCTGATATCCAGATACTCAATGATCCGAAGGTCCCGAACAATGACGGCATCGACTGCATGCAGTGCAGGAATGTGGAGATTACAAACTGCAATATTGACACGGGAGATGATGGCTTCGCAATCGTTGGCAGTGAGCATGTGAATGTGAGCAACTGCTCCATCGCGTCACGGTCTGCGGCAATTCGCCTCGAAAGTACTCGTCTGAGTACCTTTACAGGTCTGACCATGGACACCAACCGTGGTATCGCGATCTTTGCCAACGGCTATGTGGGGCAGGAAAATCGGCCGACAGAGGATGTCACGTTCTCGGATATAGTCATACGGACACACCTGATTCCCGGTGGCTGGTGGGGCAAGGCAGAGCCGATTTACATTGCGGTCCAGCCGTGTATCAAGGACACTCCATGCGGCGTGAGAGTTCGCAACGTAGTCTTCAATGACATTACGGCCGAGGCTGAGGGAGGAGTGCTGTTGTGGGGTGGCAAAGGCACGCCAATTGCCGGAGTTGAATTTAACGGCATCCGCTTGCATATGATTTCTCCGACTACTTCCTTAAGCGAAAGCGTTGGCGGTAATTTGGATCTTCGATGGACGGCAACCAGCCCGCGCTTTGGCATGATCAAGAGCGATATCCCGGCTTTCTTTGCGAGGCATGTGGATGGCTTGCGGATCCGGGATGTGCAGGTGGATTGGGCGAAGTCCATGCCAGGCTATTTTTCCGACGGAGTGCGCGTCGAGGACTTCAACGATCTCAGCATCGACGACTTTGCTGGAAGACAGGCGCAGAACACGACCGGCGCTGCGATCTCTCTACATGACGGGTCCGGAGTTGCCATCACCAACTCCCGCGCGACAGATGGGACTGAGACCTTTCTACAACTGGATAATGTTGCTGAGCGGAGGGTGTTCGTGAACTACGATCTGAGTGCTGCGCCGACGGCCATCGCGCCGCCTGATCAGCACTTCAACACGGAGATCGGTCCGCCAGGAACCCCGGTCAGGTCGGGACGCTTTTAATATCTCGTCAGACATTCTCCCAGGTGGCAACCTGGATTTGGATGTCAAGGTATAGGAAATTTTTCTAATTGCATCTTTATCCTTCCTAGGAAACCTCGCGTCTAGAGCGCTCGTACCTCACCATAATCACGGTTGTTTCTGTGGATATGACAGCTTGCGCGGCCGTGCGGCGATGTCGATGCTGGAGCAGTTGAAGGAAGGATGGACGTATCTCAGTACGTTCCGGCTGCTCGTGACGATCCTTCTGCTGTCTGCGTTGTTGGCCATCCAAAGCCCCTATAAGCTGTCGACTGAGCGTGTCGAGAACAAAAAATGGAGCCGCTGCGCCAACAGCAACTGGTACAAGCGATAGGGCAGACCACCTCGAATGTTCCTCGAGAGATCTCAAGTTCAGCAAGGTCCTACGGCTCGTAAGGACGGCGAAGAAAGGGCGGGGTGTCGGTGGGGAGTGGGCGAGGGAGGGGCTTGGAGCGACCGGGCTTGGTGGCCGCGGTGCGTTTGGTGCGCTGCGGCGGCAGGGCGTCGAGTGAGTCGGTGGCGGTGGCAGCTGAGATGTCTTCCGTGAGGTCTTGCTCCACGTTGAGATACTTGCGGAGATAACGGAGAGGTTCTTCGGCAAGTGCCATCTCGCGCAGGTGGTAACGCCAAGCGTCGTGGCGTGCGGACCGGCGGGTGAAGGACTTGCGCTCGACGGTTTTGAAAGAGCCGTCGGGCATAGTGCGCTGAAAGGAATGGGCAGGCACGCTGAACGTGATGTCCTCGCCAGCCTTCCAGAAGGCGCTGGCGAAGTCGTGGGAGAAGAGGAGCGCGTAGTACCGGCGCTGTTGATCGAGGAGAGCTAGCGCGGCTTCAGCATTGATCCATGGAAGATCGAGACGAGTGGTGTACCAGCGGCGGAATTCGAATCCGTTGCTTCGGGCTCGGCCAACGACGATCGTGAGGAGTTCCAGACGGGTCATAAGGCAAGGACTAGTGAACAGGAATTAGAGGTATAGGTTATTCGCCGTATTTGGTCTCGTTACGGATGCGGTCGCGGAGGGCTTCGGACTCTGGGGTGACGGGCGCATCGGGAAGAGCCGGGGCGAGACGAGCGTGTCGGCGCTGCCACATGCGAAGAAGAAGGACGATCGCCAGAATGCCAAGGATGAGGACGGCGAAGGGAACGACCCAAGCTACGTCGTCGAAGCCGCCACGCATGGGAGCGGCTAGCACCGTGGGGCCGTATTTCGCGGCAAAGACCTTGAAGATCTTTGAGTCAGAGGCTCCGGCATTCATCTGAGTGTGGAGTTCGGCGATCTCGACGGAGGAGTTGGGGCAGCCGACATGGTTGCACTCGAGGAGAATCTCTGCGCAGCCACAGGTGCACATGAGCTTGTGCCCCACCTGGTCGAAGCGGGTGGAGGGAGATCCGGCACCGAGCATCGTGAAGGCAACAACGATGACGAGAACTAGTTGGAGGGAGCGCTTATACATGGGGACCTCCGGGGGCCTCGGCTGGAGCCCTCAATGCATCTTCTTCTGCGGCACCGCGGAACGACAAATCGATGGGCGCAGGCAATTCGACACGGCGGGTGCCGGGCATGAGTGGTGGAATGAGGGCTATGAGGGTGCCGAAGATGACGATACCTACGCCGATCCAGATCCAGTTCACGAGCGGATTGATGAAGACCTTGATGATGGGTTTGTCGGTGTCTGGATTGCGGCCCTCGAAGACGACGTAGAGGTCGTTGGCGAGGGTGGAGTGGATGGCGACGACGGTGGAGGCCTGGGCGTGGTCGGTGTCGGCGAAGTAGATGCGGCGCTCAGGAGTGAGTCGTGTGATCTTCTTGCCGTTGTGGAAGACGTCAAGAAGAGCGAAGTCGGTGTCGTAGTTCGGGGTGGAGTCCTGCGAGTAGGACTGGCAGACAATCTTGTAGCCGTTGAGTTGGATGGAGTCGCCGAAGCTCATCTCAACTTCTTTGGATTGATTGAAGGCTGCGCCAGCGAGACCGATGAACATCACGACGACGCCGAAGTGGATGAGATATCCGCCGTAGCGGCGAGTGTTGCGACGGGTAAGGAGGATAGTCGACGAAAGGAGGTTCTTGCCGGTCTGAGTGCGGACTACGGCTGCGCCGCGGAGGAACTCGGCGGTGATAGCGGTGATGACGCCTGCGCCGAGGGCGAAGCAAACGAGGGCGTAGATGCTGGAGGTAGGGTTATCGTCTGCCCATGGATGAACGCCAGCGAGCATGAGGGCGATGGCTGTGACGATGATTGCAATGCAGGGGAGAACGAAGTTGCGGCGGATGGCACGCAGAGACGTGGATCGCCATGCGAGCAGCGGACCAACGCCCGTGAGGAAGATGAGGAAGAGGCCGATGGGAACAGCGACGCGATTGTAAAACGGCGCGCCCATGGTGACCTTGGAGCCCTGAACAAATTCAGAGAGTACGGGGAAGAGGGTGCCCCAGAGAACGACGAAGCAGGCAGTGAGAAGGACGAGGTTGTTGAATAGGAAGGAGCTTTCGCGAGAGACGAGAGACTCGAAACGGTTCTCAGCGCGGAGATGATCGCGGTGGTAGAGGAAGGTAAAGATACAGACGGCGAAGACGATGACAAGGAAGCCGACGAACCAATTTCCGATGGAGCTTTGCGCGAAGGCGTGCACCGAACTGACCAGGCCGGAGCGGGTGAGCAGCGTTCCGAGAATGGTAAGCATGAAGGTGATGAAGATGAGCCAGACATTCCAGATCTTCATCATGCCGCGCTTCTCCTGCATCATGACGGAGTGAAGAAAGGCTGTGCCAGCCAGCCAAGGCATCAGGGAGGCGTTTTCGACGGGGTCCCAGCCCCAGTAGCCGCCCCAGCCAAGGACCGCATAGGCCCAGTGCATGCCGAGGATGATGCCGCAGGTGAGGAAGAGCCAGGTGACCATTGTCCAACGGCGCGTGATGTGAATCCACTTTTCACCGGGATAGCGCATCATGAGAGCGCCGAGAGCGAAGGCGAAGGGGACGGAGAAGCCGACGTAGCCGAGGTACAGCATGGGAGGATGAATGACCATCTCGGCGTATTGCAGGAGGGGATTGAGCCCAAATCCGTCTGCGGGTACAATGCCGCCGGGGACGAGAGCGAAGGGTTGTGCGACGAAGACTACGAGGATGAGGAAGAAGATCTGGATTGCGGAGAGGATCGTGGAGGCGTAGGCGGTGAGAGTGATGTCGGTCTTCTGGCGGAGGCGCAAAACGAAGCCGTAGCCGGCAAGGAGCCAAGCCCAGAGGAGGAGCGAGCCTTCCTGCCCAGACCAGAGAGAGGAGAACTTGTAGTACCAGGGTAGGGAGCGGCTGGTGTGATGGAGGATGTAGTCGACGGAGAAGTCGTTGGTGAAGGCAGCCCAGATTAGGGCGAAGGCAGCGCAGGAGACGGCGATGAAGCTGGCTATGCCGGCGCGGCGTGCAGTCTCACGGATGCGTTCCGAGGCAATCGCAAGGACACGGCCATGAGCCATTGCCCAGAGGGAGAGTGTTCCGAACAAGAGTGTATAGATGCAAAGCCCCAGGGCCAGAACAAGAGAGATGCTGCCAAAAAAAGGCATGGGATGAGACATTCGCGGGCACGTCCTTCAATTTCCATTCTCTCAGAAGCGGACGTCGCGTGGAGGAAGTCAGGGAAATGAAGTGCGAACTTTGGTGATTCAGGCGCTAAATAGCGCCGAAGAAATGAAAAGGGTTGGTTGGGTCGCGGGTTAGGCCTATGACGTTGATCACAGACAAGAGATGAGATTTAGATGCTTGTGGAGGTTTTTGACTCGATAAGACCTAGGACGCTGGAGAGAAGTATGTCGGGGAGTACCGGCTTGAGATGGAAGTCGACGTTCAAGTCCCGATATTCTTCTTCGGCTTCGGCCATGCCGCTGACGACCAGAACGGGGATGTCGGGGGCGAATTCGCGGAGGCAACGAACGAACTCGGCTCCATTCATGTCTGGCATGAGGTGGTCGGTGATGATCATGTCGATGGGAGTGGGGTATTCACGGTTGCGAAACTGACGGAGAGCATGCTCGGGGCTGAGGACGGCGATGACGAAGTAGCCAGCACGCTTGAGAATCGTCTGACGGGTGGCTGCTTGGATGGCGTTATCGTCGATGAGAAGCAGGGTATGTGGCATTGGATCCTGAGACGAATATGGTGGGGTGCTTTATTGAGTTAATTTAACGCTGAGCGACCTTCGTTGGTGTTGCGTGATATCCGCCGAAGTCTGCCTGAATACCCTACGATGCAGGATCGCGTGGAAAGGCTGCCTTCGTGAGGGAGTAGCGAGAACGGTGCGGTTTTGTTGTCTGTGGAGCGAAGGTAAAGACCGATTTTTATTTAGGAGACTGCTGCACTTCTTCACAGAGATGTAGCGAGAGTAGCTGAGATAATGGACTATGGCACGCCGCGTCATTAAGCAATACGAGTTTCTACGCAAGATCGGATCGGGTGGGAGCGGTGTGGTGTTTCTAGCCAACGACACGCTGTTGCAGCGGCCTGTAGTTTTGAAATTGCTGAAGCGTGGGTCGCAGACGCCGGAGCAGGTGAGGGCGACGCAGCTGCGCGAGGCACGGCTGGCATCGGCGATCGACCATCCGAATGTCTGCGCGATCTATGAGGTGGGAGAGACTGCGCCTGGAGAGCCGGACGACGAAGCGTACATTGTGATGCAGTACATTCCGGGTAAGAGTCTGGACAAGGTGATCGCAGAGGGGCCGGCGAGCGCGCAACTGGTGTTGTCGAGCGGGATGCAGATTGCGGATGGCTTATCGGCGGCGCATAACCTGGGTATCTTCCATCGGGATCTGAAGCCGGCGAACGTGATGCTCACGGATGGCGGGCTGATCAAGATTCTGGACTTTGGTCTGGCGCGGCAGCTAAAGCGGGAGAATATTGATTTTGATCCGTCACTGACAACGCAGCCGGTGACCCCAGCGGTGGCGGGGGCGACGTATACGGCGCGCGGGGGGACGATTGCGTATATGGCTCCGGAGCAATTTGTGACTGGACAGAGCAGTGTTCAGAGCGATATTTTTGCGCTGGGATTGATCTTGTACGAGATGGTGAGTGGAAGCCATCCGTTTCATCGGCCCGATGGACAGGATCTGCAGAGTATTCGCGCAATCCAATACGCGGAGCCGCCGGCCCTGCGCGAGATTGTTCCGGACCTGCCGGTGGAGTTGGAGAGCGTGATTCTGCGCTGCCTGGAGAAGCAGCCGTCGGAGCGGTATGCGTCGGCCGCGGAGGTGCGCGAGGGGCTGAAGACGATTGTGAAGTCGCTGCAACTGGACTCGATGCTGATGCCAGGTGAGGGAGCGATTAATATGCCGGCGCAGCAACGTCTGGATATGGAGACGCCTGAGGAGGAGAAACGCTCTACGGGGATTCTGTCAATGCTGGCCGAGCGGTTTCGCGATAGTACTGCGGTCACGCTGGCGAAGGGGCCGAATATAGTTGTGCTGCCATTTGTGAACTTGGGGTCCAGCGATTCGAAGCACTTCTACGGGTTCGCGTTGGCGGATGCTTTGGCGGCGAGGTTGGCGAAGGTTCCGTCGCTGATTGTGCGGCCTTCGAGTGCGCTGATGGATGTGCCGACACGGCAGCTTGATCCGCTGAGTGTGGGGCGGAAGCTGATGGTGGATTTCGTGCTTGCGGGAAGTTTTCTGCGGTCGGAGAAGGGCTTCGATTTGAACTGGCAGTTGCTGGATGTTTCAGGGCAGAGTGTGCGGACGGGTGGTGCGATCAGTGTGGCAAGCTTCGATTTGATCGCGGTGCAGACGGAGATTTGCGATGAGGTATTTGGTGAGTTGAATGGGTTTGGCGGATTGCAGGTTGGCTTTCCGGGGACGGGAATAGAGGCTTCGCTGGGCAATGATGTTTCGGAGGAGTATCTGCAGGCGAGGGCGCTCCTATCGTCGTTCATGTCGAGGACTGGGAGTCGGGATGAACTGGATCGCGCGAGGGAATTGTTTGAGCGCGTGGTGAAGCGCGATCCGGCATATGCGCCAGGGTGGTCGGGACTGGGAATCACGCAGTTGCAGTATGCGCGGCATGGGTTGGGCGGACAGATGCATGTGCTGGAAGCGCGCAGGTCATTTGATAAGGCGCTAGAGCGAGATCCGACGTCGGTGGAAGCAAATTTATATCGCGTATACATGCTGTTGAGCCGGGGCGAGAAGGAGAGTGCTCGTCATGGCATCGAGCGGCTGCTGCAGCAGGCGGCGAATGATTGGAACGTGCATTTGGTCGCTGGGCTGACGCTGCGGATCGATGGACTGTATGAAGAAGCGCTGGACCAGTTCAATATTTCGCTGCGGCTGAATCCGTCGAATGCGGCGATGATCTATAACCATCGGGCGCGGGTGTATCAGTATCAGAACCAGTTGGAGTTGGCGAGCGATGAGATTGAGAAGGGGTTAACGCTGGAGCCGAGGCAGCCCCTGCTGCGTATTTCGAAGGGCTATCAGCAGATGCGGCAGGGTCAACTGGCGGAGGCGATTGAAACGCTGGAGCGGGTGACGAGGGATGATTCGACCTTGCGGATTGTGTTTCCTACGATTGCGATGTGCTATGTGCAGTTAGGCGACAGGAAGCGCGCCGCGGAGTTTGTGCTGGAAGAGACGCTGGCTGCGGCGGAGGCCGATAGCGAGATGGCGTACCGGCTAGCGACGTACTTTGCGGTGGAAGGCGATTCGTCTGAGGCACTGCATTGGCTGAGGCGCGCGATTTATTTGGGGAACGAAAACTATCCATGGTTCAGCAAGAATCCGGCATGGCGCGGGATGGCGGAGAATCCCGACTTTCAGAGAATTCTCGAGGATTTGAAGAAGACCTTCAAGCGGAATCAGAAGAATTGGAAGCGGTTGCTGGCTCAAGTAATGGGATAGGCGCGGAAGTGCAGAGGATAGAGAGAGCAAATCAAGAACAAAAGGCAAAGGCCCTCGGTGACCGAGGGCCTTCTTGTTTGGGATGGACGGGGAGGGATTAGTGCGCTGCGGGGTTGAGTTGCAGAGGGGTGTTAAGGGTGAAGATCATCTCTGTACCTGTGGGGAGCTCCTGCTGCCGATCGTGCTTGAGCCACCAGATACCGGCGACGCCCGCACCCACACCCAGGCCGACGACTGCGCCGACGCCACCGCCGACGACTGCTCCGGCAACCACTGCGCTGGTGGTGGTGAATCCGACAGCGGCGGCGGTGGTCCCGGGGTGGACATTGCCGACGATGGTTCCTTCGCTGTTGACGTGGGAGTCGTTAAAGTGGTCGAGGTCGGTGACCTCGGCGTTAAGTTTATAGGTGGTGCCGTCAGGCAGGCTGACGCTGTCGGGCTGGAGACGAATGGCCGAGGGACCTGAGATGCGGCGGCCACCGTGGATCTGCGTGATGCGACCGTAGACGATGCTTCCGGCGGGTAGAAAAACGACGCCATTGCGGGTGACGTCTTTGGAGATCGCAGCGGTGAAGCGTGAGCCGGAAGGCGTAGTCTGGGTGGAGATTGGCTGCTGGATGGTTGCTTTGAGCCTGGTCCCGATGGGGAGTTCGTTGGGGCCAATGGGAACACTGGTGACGACTCCACTGTCGACGTCGTCGGTTACGTTTAGGGTTGGATCATGGTTGGCCGAGGCAGTTTGAACCGGGGCATAGGCTGTGCTGTGCTGATATAGGACAGGCGTAGATGTTGGGGGCGCAGCAATGGGGTCGGTCGATATCGGGACTGCAGGAGAGGGTTTGACGTAGTGGGTTCCGTCGACTGGAACCGTGGGCTTGGTGTCGTCAAGGTCTTCAGGGTGCGAAGTGCCGGTCATCTGGGCACGGAGTTGTAAGGCCGGCAGAAGTACGAAGGCAGCAGCAAGCGTGATGGAGAGTTTCATCTTCATAGAGGGGCATCTCCCAAGAGGCGCAAATGCGCCTGATTCTAAGGATAGGCCTGTCGAGCGAGAAGGTGCGGAGGTTTGTGGCGCACGGCATCCTTGCGGTTAATATGCTTGAGAGTGCGGAGGGAGCGGATTTACTGCGTCGCACCATATGTACGCGCAACTGCCACTGTAGACCGCTACCGGAGGAGAAACGAAAAGTTCAGGAGTGGCTTTTGTGGGAGGTTAGTGCGGCGCTGCAGCGACGATGCGTTCGTAGTAGCGCTCGTAGAGGGGGATGATGCGTGAGGCACAGAAGTGGTCCTGGGCGGTGCGGCGGGCGGCCTTGGAGAATGTCTCGAGGACAGCGGGGTCGCCGAGGATGGATATTGCGCCAGCCGCCATGCTGTCGACATCTCCGACTTCGAAGAGTAGACCATTTTTGCCGGAGTCGATGAGTTCGGGGACGCCGCCGACGCGGGTGGCGACGGCGGGGACGCAACAGGCCATGGCTTCGAGTGCGGCCAGGCCGAAAGATTCAAGTTGGCTGGGCATGATCATCAAGTCTGATAGGGCGAGGAGTTCGTTGACGTTCTCCTGCTTGCCGACGAAGTCGACGCGGTCCGCGATGCCGAGGCGCATGGTAAGGAACTCGGCAGCAGAACGGTCGGGGCCGTCGCCGATGAGGAGAAGGCGCGCGGGGAGGGCGCGGTTGACGCGGGCGAAGACCTCGATGACGTCGAGGACACGCTTGACGGGGCGGAAGTTGGAGAGATGGACTAGCAGACGTTCGCCGGGCTTTGCGAAACGGGGGCGCTGCTGGGCTACGAGGGAGTCGTCGCGCTGGTAGAAGTCGCAGTTGACGAAGTTGCGGATGACCTCGATGTCGCGGGTGATGCCAAGGTTTTCGCGGGTTTGGTCGCGGAGGTAGGAGGAGATGGCGGTGACACCGTCGGACTCGTCGATACCGAAACGGGTGATGGGGAGATAGGAACGGTCGAGGCCAACGAGGGTGATGTCGGTGCCGTGGAGGGTGGTGATGAAGGGCAGATGTCGACCGCGGGCTGCGAGCATCTGGCGCGCGAGCAGGGCGCTTACGCTGTGGGGGATGGCGTAGTGGACATGGAGGAGATCGAGGTTGTGGAACTCGGCGACCTCGGCCATGCGGGTGGCGAGGGCTAGGTCGTAGGGTGGGTACTCGAATAGGGGATAGTTCGAGACTGGGACCTCGTGGTAACGGATGTTGGCTTCGCGACCCGTGAGGCGGAAAGGTTGCGAGTAGGTAATGAAGTGGATCTCGTGGCCGCGCGCTGCGAGCTCGATACCGAGTTCCGTGGCGACAACGCCAGAGCCGCCGTAGGTTGGGTAACAGGTGATACCGATCTTCATGGTGCTCGCTTTGCTCAAAGAGGATAGAGGATAGAGGGTAGAGATGTGCGCTTAAGTGGCTGCGTTGTGCAGGTCTCTGTAATTGATGAGATGGAACGCTGGACGGTTCGGCAATTGTTGGGGGGAGTTGGCGAAGGCGTCGAGGAGGGCAGAGAGTTCGACTTCGCGGGTGGAGCGGAGGCGCGTGATGATGTCGTCAAGGTCAGAATCGTTGTAGCCGGGATGACAGACGAGTTCCCACAGGCCATCGGGCATGGCCTTGAGGATTGCTGCGAGGGTAGTGGTGTTGAGATCGCCGGTGGCGGAGATGCCGAGGGTGCCATTCGTGGTGAGGATACGGCCGCTTTGGATTTGGGGTAGAGCGAGGAAACGCGGGCGGAGGTGATGGATGACGCGTAGTTGGATGCGGCGGAGGACAGGACTGCATCCGAGGGCGAGGCTCCAGGGCTGCTCGAACGGGTTGCGGATGGCGGGGATGCCCATGTGCTCGGCGACGATGAGGAGAGGGCGAGCTACCTGGGGGAAGATGTGGGTGTGCTTGTGGGTGTCGAGGTGGGTGACGGTGATGCCGTGATGCTGGAGTTTCTGAATCTGGGCGGCGGCTTCGCGGGCGATGTCGGCTTCGTCGATGCGGCCGAGGAGGAGATCGCGGGTGAAGTGGGAGAGTCGGGGGCGGAAGTTCTTGCCGTCAGGGCCGAGGAGCGTGGGGATCGTTTGGGGAGGTGAAATGGGTGTGCCGTCGGTGAGCACGACGTGGCAGCCGACGCCGAGGGTGGGGTGGGATCGGACGGCGCTAATGGCGTCGTCGAACGCGGGTCCGCTGGCCATAAGAGTGGCGGAGGTCAGCGCGCCGGCGGCGTGGAGTTCAGATATGGCGCGGTTGATGCCGCGGGTGAGTCCGAAGTCGTCGGCGTTGAGGATAAGGCGTGCAGGCATCGGAATGATTGTAGGGCCGTGGTGATTTTCAGGAAGTGGTGGAGGATCAGGACGTTTCGATGACTGCGCTAGGGTGCTGGGCATACTCGGCCCAGGATCCGTCGTAGAGGGTGACGTCTCTGGCCCCGGCGAGTTCGAGGCCCAGGGCGACGACAGCGGCCGTGACTCCGGAGCCGCATGTGGTGGTCAGCGGACGGTCGAGAGCGACAGACTTGCTGGCGAAAAGTGCTCGCAAGGCCTCGGGGGACTTTAGATGGCCGTCTTCGACGAGTTCGGTGAAGGGCACACTGGTTGCTCCGGGCATGTGACCGGAACTGAGGCCGGACCGCGGCTCCGGGGCTGTGCCATTGAAGCGCGCCGCAGATCGTGCGTCGAGGATCTGTGCGCGCTCTGCGATAAGGTCTTGGATGTCTGCGAAATCTTTTACATCGGAAGCTTTGAATTTGGAGAGGAAGGTTGCCGGTGCCCGTCGCACCTCGCCAGATTGCGTGGATAGTCCGGCTTCGAGCCAGGCGTTCAAGCCGCCATCGAGGAGGAGAACGTTCGGCGCGCCGAAGGTGCGAAGCATCCATCGGGCGCGCGGCGCGGAAAAAACACCTTCCTGCTCATAGACGACGATCGTCATGGTATTGCCGATGCCCATAGCGGACATGCTCGCTGCGAAGAAGTCGGAGCTGGGAAGCATGTGAGGGAGCGAAGTGGCGGGGTCAGAGAGCGCTTCGATGTCGAAGAAGATGGTGCCGGGGATGTGCTGTGCAAGATAGCGTCCATGTGTGTCGACACTCGGCATTACCCCAACCGGAGGCAGAGTGGCGTCCAGAATGACGGTGTTGGGGTCGTCGAGATGGCCGGCCAGCCACGCGGGTGAGACGAGAGGAGGCATAAGTAAGTGGTGGGCAGAGAGGGACTCGAACCCCCGACATCCTGCTTGTAAGGCAGGCGCTCTAACCAACTGAGCTATCCGCCCACTTTGGGCACGAACTCCAGTGTAGGGGATTGCAGGGAACGGAGCAATGGCTCGAGAGATTGAGCAGGCTGCTTCATTTGGAGTTCGCTGAGCAAGAATTGCAACTCTGCCGCGGCAGTGGGCTTATCGAGGTTCTGCGATCCAAGCTTGGAAGGACGGTTGGCAATGGGTTTCGCAAAAAGGGGGCGATGTCACTTAACACTCGGCAACGTACACCTTCCGCGAGTCTTGCCTGGACAACAGGGATACTATTCTTGCAAAGTAGGGAATCAAGGCGGCAGCGAAGAGTTAGGCTTCCTGGTTGCTTAGAGTCGTATGGTGCCCCTGACGATCATTCCAGGCAAGTCGCACGCCACTGGATAAGGGGCCCCTGCCAAGAAGACGCACGACACCCAGAACGTATCGAGCGAAGACCGGTGCACGGCCGTCTCCGTGCCAGAGTTGCGAGATGGGATGGATCACGCCGTTGTGGTCTGGATGGTAGACGCGATCGTCCCAGTTACGGGTGCCCTCGGGGAACTCCGGGTAGTGGCGGATCACGTCCAAGGTTGATTCGAGAATGCGATATTTCCATGGCACTGCATAGGACGCCATGAAGAGGATATTGCTAATGCGTTCACGTCGAATTTCGTGAACGAACTCTTCGAAAGAGGCAGCGTGGGTTAGGTTGGTGTTCGCATTGGGCTAGATACCGTGGCGGTCGCTGCTGCTGATCAGGAGTTGTTTCCACTCCTGGGCGAGCGCCTGCACGGCGCGATTCTCGGTCCAACCGCTTAGACCGTTGAGTTCCATGGCGTGGATGAATGGTGCGCAACTGTCCATGAACTCGTGGATGCAGAAGCGATGCCTCTCGTCTCCAACTTTATTGAGATCCCAGACGGGATGGTTGAAGACGATGAGGACGTCTGGCAAGGCGTGGAGTTCGGAGAGTATTTACTGGAGTCGGGACGGCGAAGGTGCAGTCGTGAACTCCGCGAAGGTAAGCTCCATGCGGATTCAGTTGCAGTGGGGAGATTGTGAGTGCCAAGGTGAAAGACCGAGTCGTGGTAGGGTGCAGTCCACTCGACGGAGATAGTGACATGAGCAAATTTGGATTCTGAACGGAGGATGAGAGGCGCCGTAATGTCGTCGTGGTCGGGAATGGAAACAAGCGCAGGGATCTGCAATGTATCTTCGATTTGGCGACGTTCGAGATCGAAGGCGAGATGCGGCGGAAGCGGTGGGGTCCAGTAACTAGCCTTGTAATTGAGTTCGAAACCGAGATCTCTGTAGTAGCGCTCGCGGTTGGCAAAGATGGGGCGGAGGATGTGATAGTCGCCTCCCCTGTAGGCAAGAAAATCGAGCTTCTCCTTGGATAGACAGGTGTGGCTATGGAGAGAGACACCGGAGGTGAATCCGCGTGAGAAATCGTGCTTGCGCTAAGTGTAGGAGATGCTTAGTTTTTGCATGATAAATCCGGCTTATCGATGCGGGCGCATGGAGCGCCGAGGGGAAGGCAACACGAATCACGAAGAGACGTTGTGATCAAGAGTAATTCCTCGTTGGCGCAAGTGATTATCGAAAGCGAACCCGTGATCCTTCCTGCAAAGTTGAAAGGATCGGGTCAAAGTGTTTCCTAGAGTAATAGACGGATGACAGGATGAATCTGGTACATGCCGCTACATGAAACTTTGTTCATCCACTGAGACGTTGGAGTAGGCGTGATTGGTCCGGTACAACTGGGCGTTTTGAGTTGTTTGCGCTTCTATACTTAAACGGTGGTCGAGCGAACGCCCGGAACAGGGAAGAGCACGGATGAGAATTGCGCTGATGACGGAACCGTTCCTGCCGAAAATTGACGGAATCGTCACCATGCTCACGAAGACGGTGGAATGTCTGCGGCGCAGAGGTGACGAGGTGCTGATCTTCGCTCCGAGCGGAGGGCCGAAAGAACTGTTCGGGGCGGAGGTGGTGGGGTTGCCGTCAGTACAGTTTCCGCTGTATCCGGAGTTGAGACTGGCGCTACCACGTGCGTCCATGCGCGCCAAGTTAGAGGTATTTGGGCCTGATATTATGCACCTGTTTGAGCCTGCGCTGCTGGGGATTGGCGGGTTGTATTACAGCCAGGTTCTCAAGATACCGCTGGTGATTTCGAGTCACACGAATCTGCCTGCGTATCTCCGGTATTACAAGCTGGGAGTGCTGGAGCGGCTAACGTGGATGTTGATGAGGGAGAGGCATTGGCGCGCTAATTTGAATCTTTGTACCTCGACTGTGACGATGTATGATCTTCAAACCCATGGAATCAAAGACCTCGCGTTATGGGAACGTGCAGTGGATTCAACGCTGTTTGCACCGAGTGCAAAGTCTGCGGAGCGGCGCAATGTCCTGAGCAATGGGGAGCCGGAGAAGCCGCTGCTGCTGTACGTTGGGCGACTCTCTGCAGAGAAGGAAGTTTCGCGATTGCGGGATGTGATCCTGGCATTGACTGAAGCTCGATTGGCGATTGTCGGCGACGGACCAATGCGGCATGAGCTGGAACGGCATTTCAAGGGAACTCCAACTGTATTTGTGGGATACCTGCGAGGTGAGGCACTGGCGGAGGCGTATGCTTCAGCGGACCTGTTTGTGATGCCGTCGAAGACGGAAACGTTGGGGTTGGTCTTGATGGAGGCGATGGCCGCAGGATGTGCTGTTGTCGCCTGTCGTGCGGGTGGGGTTCCCGATGCTGTGCAGGATGGGGTCACAGGCTTTCTATTCGAAGCGAATGATCCAAATGGACTCGTGAATACCGTAAAGCGTGCGTTGAGTAGCACGAAAGATCTTGAGGCGGTTCGTGTACGCGCACGGCAGGATGTGGAGCAACATGGTTGGGATGGTGCGACAGACCGGTTGCGGGAACTGTACGCAGAGACGATCAAAAATTGGGCGCCGAAGCGACGCAAAACACCGGCAGGCGTAGTGAAGCGCATTGCATGCCAAGCGACGCTGTCGGCACTGCGGACGCTGCTGCCGTGATGGGCACGACCTAGATGTCGAACAGTAAGCCTTCGCAATCGCTAGTAGTAGCCGCTCCGTGGCGCTGAGGTAGCCGGATGATCAGCCGGGACATCGCGCTGATTGGTGTCCCGCAATTTATGCGATCTCCAATCCGCCAAAGAATCGATATTCCACCATCAATGCCTGGCGTGAACTCACTCGATCGATACCGTCCAGAGCGCTGTCGAGAGCCAGAAGATCGGCAGTATAGGTCGGAAGATGTTCAAGGGATTCGTCAACGGTTACGAAGTTGACGGAGCCACTGCACTTTTCTGTCTGGCGATGGCGAGCGGACTCAATGAAAATCTACAACTGGGTGCGGGCCGCGATGCCGTTCGAAGTCCTGCTTCGCTTTGAGCGCGTCAATGGTCGCCCGTATCGGCGTCTCCACATTGAATGCGGTGGGCGATCTGATTCTTGGCTGCTTCTTCCCGATCTGCCCAGTTTCGCCGAACTGGGTGCAGTCCTCCCCGCAAATTCACAACCTGCGGTTCGATAATGCGTCCCATGTGTTCATGTGGAACGGAAGGCGATATCAGAACGGAGGGCGATCTCAGTGGCGGAGCGAACCGAAGCAGATGAAATATCTCCCTGTAATTTACTGCTCAGAAAAATGGATGAGATGCTGTCCGCGAAGCTTGATTCGCAAAACGTCGCAGAGTCTAGGCCGACCCCTTGAAACTTGCTGCGCAAACAGCTTCCTACTGCCTGATTCCAGCACACCCTTTGCAAGCATCCTGACAGTCTGAGGAGTTTTCCATGTCCAACGACGGCGCTTTCAACCGCGGCTTCCAGGAAAACACCTACTCCGGAAGCGGACCCAGTTGGACTGAATGGCAGCGCGGACAGATGTTGCGCCGACCTTCAGTACCCTCGCCAGCACCCTCAAGTTGTTTCTGGGTTGCCACTATGCCACCAAACCATTGATTTACTAAGGCTTAGTGGCGGGGACGACGGGGCTCGAACCCGCGACCTCTGCCGTGACAGTTATGCTAAGTGATTGTAAACAAATGATTTCATGGGCGTTGATGGCTAACTACAGCACCCTTGAGCATTCAAAAACACTGGGAAAAACGCGAATTCGAAATTTCAGCACCCTCGCCAGCACCCTCGCTCCGGCCTGCCCTTGAAGCGTCTGACCTCTGCCTATGCTGGGCACAGGTCCGTTGAAATGACTTCTCATAAGGCGAGTTGCTCCCCCTGTCCGATCGATGATGACTTGGCGATTTTGCGCCAACCGAAAATCGTAGCTGATGCTATCGGCGTTTCCCAAGATCAATATTCTGAGGTCGGCTCAAGTCTCGCTCGATGAGCGCATTTGCCTGTTGGCGCTCGGCGGGATCTCATAGCGCCGACAGTAAGTAGACACAAGTAGGCTTCTCCGACCAAATTGCTTTCCGTCCGTTACTCAGCGCCTTATTCGATATTCGCAATTACGATGTCTCCAAGAGCTTCTTCAAATTGCGTGCGATGCTCAATTTGGTATTCTCTGCGCCAACACGTCGGAGATCTGCGATCAATTCAACGGTGTGGCGCACGTCAGAGGGTTGCGCAATCCGCTCGTTTAGACGCGTAAATGGCCCATCCGTTTCGGTCAACAGACGCTCATCGGGGATACTGGAAAGTAGTTGCTGTCCTCTTTCATTTCTGAGCATCTCAGCGTTGACCGAAAAATAGCACCCCATTTCGCTAGCTCTCTGCACCTCAGATTTTGATCCGCTAAACCAATGCAGAATTACTCTGCCTTGGGCTAGTGAAAAATTGCGTTCGATCAAATCCAGCACCGTCTTGGCGGAGCGGACGCTGTGTACTGTCAGTATTTTGTTGCCTGCACTCTCGCATCGCTGGAGAACGTGCTCAAATACTTCCTTCTGAAGATCCAAGGAACGGTAGTGGCGCGGACCAGCATCGATCCCAACTTCTCCAACGTATCGTGTCTCCGATAAATATTGATCCCATAGCGTAATCTCGTCTGCTCGTTCATGAACTAGCTGAGGATGTAGTCCGAGTGCGGCCCGGACGTAGCGGGTCGATTCCGTGACTTCTCGATTTCGCGGCCACGCCTTCGGTGTCGTAGTGACAGTTAGCGTGAACACTTGGGACCTCTCGGCTTCGAGCACGGCGGAGACGAAGTCTTCATAGAGGTCCAGATGACAATGCAGATCAACGTAATTCGAGGGCATGGAAGTTTAAGATGGAGAAGTTTTGACGTTTTTGAGCAGGTTGCCGACCTCGTTCATGCCACGGAGATAGACGCCTGCCAAAGCAGTTTGCCGCGATGAATTTTCGTCGGTGAGTGGACCGGATTTGTGAATGAGAATCGACGCGAGGTGAGGCTTGTCGACTAGCCTCGCTATAGCAAATTGGAACGATCTAACCTGAACACCCTCGGCCCCCGATGTCTTCAACGGCGAGGCCTGGAGGTTGGCTAACGTGTACGTCGTTGGATCGGCGCCTTGTATTCCGCCCTTTATGGCTGCTCGCCGGATCAAGCACGGCAGGCAGAATCCGCAGTGTTCCGTACCGTGCCCCTTCCAACGCGCTTTGGTCGGTGAAGCGCAAGAGAGAGACTCTGGTAGAACTTTCTTAAGGAACGCGGAATTTGCGCACGCGGCGACCATTTCACCCTTTGTCCGATCCCAATAGGGGTTTTCGATCACCACAGGTATTCCCAGTTCATGCAAGAGATCGTTCCAGCGCGCGATGTAATAGGGATGGGTTGTCCGTGTACTTAGCGAACCTAATCTCAACTGGTCAAGCGGAACGTTCAGCGCAATTAGGCCGTTCTCAGGGGCATTGAGCTTGCAAGGTCGCCCTATCCCGCTTGCTGCTAGCGCCCCGGTTGCAAAGAAAAGAAAAGACCGCCCGCGCGTTGAGTCTTCAGCGGGAACGTCCTGTACAAGTTCCTTTGGGAAACTCATCCAAACCCGCAGACGCTTAAACGATCTGTTGGGATACTGTTGTTCAAGGCGACGGAAGAGTGCCTCCTGTGCTGCGCTGACTGCGCCTTCGCCTGCGTGGCTCACGAACAATGGATTCGTGTTTTTCTCCAAAGCGTCGATGGCCCCGATCAAGCTGTCAAGACCACCTGAGAAAAGTGACACCTCGTCGAATGCTGGTTGCGGGCCGACCAGAGGCTTAGCCGCCACGAAATGTTCGAAGCCGTTCGGCCGCGGACGGAATCCCAAAACCCATCGGTCTCCGGTTAGGAAATTGAGCATACGCTGCAAGATGTCTGAAACGGCATTCCAGCGAATGGGCTCACTAACGGGTACAACCAAGCGGAGTTCGCGGGTCCAGTTGTCTTGCGACTCTGTATTGCGTGAAATTCGTGTGTCGGCGGCATAGATATGGGCAGCAAGAACAAGTAAATCGACACCGATTTCAGAAGGGTAAATCCCCATTACTGACAGCTCGTCGAGAGCTGTTCCGATGCCGTGGTCAAGGCGCTTTGTCGCCTGAACAAATTCCACGGCAGTCGAAACCTCGCCTTCGCCCGATGGGATAGCAACCGTGTCCTTGAGTCCGAATCGTCCGTAAATGAGGTGACGGCTCATTATTTATCAATCTCCGCTTCCGCCATGCTCTGAAGGATAGAGTAGCTTTGCTCGTAGATCGTATCGATAGTGCGCGTCACCTGGTCTTGCGTGATCGTCGCTATCTGGTTTGCTGCAAAAGAATCCGATACGGCTCGTCCAACGAACTCGAACAACTGCGCTTGAATCTCGGCGGCTTCCTTTGCATCTTGCGGCATTGAAATCGCGTGGGCGCCAATGTCATTGCATATGCGTGCCTCGATGGCGTGGGTAACGTTCAATTCCAAGATCGTTTGGACCTGCTCTCGGGTGAGAGCATCGAAGTCAGCGATTCCATTCTCTGCCAGATCTATGATGGTCTCGACAAAGGCTTCTCTCGCGATGCTGTCATCAATCGCTCCGCCATCAGGGCAGATGACTTCCATGATTCCGAGAAATATCTCCTCAATCGGACGACCAGCGAGTCTTTCAAGACCAAGGGAACGCAGCACGGCCGGACCGTTGCCGGAAACCGCCGAACCTAAGACATTTGCTAGTTGCGCTGTCGAATTGCGGGCAACCGCCATCCTCCGAGCCGCATTACGGCTTCCTCCGGCGGAATTCGACACGTAGTGTGAAAGTGCTCGACCAAGACTCCGGCGGTCGCTTCCTCCTGACGATAGAAAGCGCGTGAAGTTATTTCGTGCGGCGGTGTACCGACGTGGATCGCCAGCCGCTGGCACTGGAGGTAGAGGTGGCGATGTTGGTCCACCAACCCCACCGACGGACGGCAGAACTCCCGGCACGGGTGGCACCGTTCCGCCTTCGCCAACTGGCGGCGGCGCTGGTGGAGCTGGTGGCGTCGGCTGCGGGCCACCTGTTCCCGGTCCGTCGTCTAACCAAGATGGAATTAGGGGCTTTCCGCCCCCCGCCCCGCCATAGGAATTCGAAGTGCCCACTATCGGCCTCCCGGGGTGCGTGTGCGAAGCGCACTAGCAGCGACCGTCTTCAGGACAGTTCCCCCGGTGGTGCTCCATATCTCTAAAAGCTGGTCGAAGCGTTTGCTGCTCGCCGGGTCTTTTAGCGATGTCGCCCAACCGCTGCATACCCAAGGTCCAAGTTGGGCAGCGGGCAACGCCTCAAGGAAATCAAGCAAGTTCGGCTGAAGGGCAGGCTGGGCACGCACTAGGACGGCCAGTCCCTCCACGCCATTGGGAGCTTTGTCGAAGGACCCCGATGCGATAATTCGTGCCCGAAGCATTTCGAAGACCTGCGCAGCCTCTGGAGGTGCAAGCGAACGCAGCCCCGTTTCCTCAGCTTGCACGGCCATTTTTCCCGCTAAAAGGCGATCGACGATTGCAGCAACCTGGCCGAAGGCAGTTGACGCCCCAAAATAATCCTTCCTATCCTTGGTGACGAACAGGTAAGGCCGAAGATCAATACCCGCGAGAGAGGGCTGGAGACGAGCCCATTCGAGGGTATTCGGAGATGCAATCCACCCGGCAAGCATCGCACTTGGTTCGGCTTCTGGGGCGAATGTGTCGGTCTTTGCGACAGCCTTCTTTGCTGTCTGCTTCTTACCATCTACCTCCTGTTTCGCGGGTCGAGGAGGGGCAGAGTCCTCTACTTTCTCCTTAGCCTCTGCTTCGAGAGCAGCGATTTCCGTACATACACCGTCGCTTGCGGAGGCTGCTGCGACTGCAATCTGATCAAAAACGCGGCTATTGAACCTTTCCGCTAACATCAGCTTCGCCAATACGGGCAGATTGACATCACTTCCGAAACCACGAGCCTCGGCGGACGCGCGTCTCAGCAGCAGAGTGTTAAGGAAGCGCTTAATCTGTCGCGGATTGCCGCGTGTTCCACTCGCCAAGAGCGGGCCGATCTGATCGGAGATCATCAGAGCATTGTGGGCGCTCTTTTCTTTGCCACCCAGAGCGGTCTTTGTGGAGGCAGCATCAAGAACGCCTCCGAGCCACGGGCGGGTTAGCAAGCCCCTTGCGACCCTTATAAGCTCGCTAAATGCAGGATCATTCTCCCCGAGTTCAGCACCAACGAGTAGGAGAGTCACATAAATGCGGGTTTCTGACTGTCCCAGCGCGGGAATACGAAACGGTACCTGGATGAGCTTTTCCAGGTAGTTACGCGCGTAAGTTTGCGGCCCCGTGCTGTCTGGAAGATCTGGGAAATGCTTGCGAACCGAGTATTCGATCATCGCCTCATCTGCGGCGACAACGAACGCGGTACGCGCAGTGAAGACAAACAGTCGGATCGCTTCGAGGGTCTCAATCGCAGTTTCGGGAAGGCAGCGATCAAGATCATCGACTAACACAACGAGCTGGTCGATCTTCGATTCTTCGAGGAGCTTATCGAAGGCTTTGCGAAACTCTGCGATTTCTTCCGGAATGTTGCTAGTCTTCTCCTTGTCCTTCAGCAGTTCTTTCGCATCCCCTAAGACTTCACCAATCTTCTCCTTCGTGAGGTTGGCGGGATTGGCGGCCATTCCTTCAAGGCTTGCCGTCATCCCCAACATCCCAAGCTGATGATGGCCCGTATAAAACCCGGCGGCTGCGGCGATCAGTCCGCCACCTCGCTTCGCCAATTTCAATAGGTCAATCCTATGGACCACATCTTTTACGGCCGCCGTGGTCTTCGTCAGTAGCGGCCGCTTAGCGAGTAGCTCCGTGACGATCCCTTCGATCAGTGCAATCTTTGCATCTTCGAAGCCCTGAAAGCGCCACCCATTGAACTTGAGGCACAGTACTTTGTCTTCACCGCTCAACGAAGCCTCGACCATTTCCAGCACGCTAGATTTGCCGGCTCCCCAGTCGCCATGCACGCCGATTGTGATCGGGTGCTCGGACCGTTTTCTTAGCAGCTCGACAATGGTCTTTGCTATGGGCTCGTTGTTTAGAAGATCGACTTTAGTTTCGTTGTCAGAAAGGATCATACGGGCGTGCTCAGATTTGGAATGATCGGCTGCGAGAAGTCTACTGGAAATTGCCTAGTTTCAGTTATTTATCCGGGCTGGCGTAGACCTCCAGCCGAATCGGTACGAATAAATGCTCCTCTACGAGCATGTCTCAGAATCTCCGCTCCTTTGGTTGGAGCCGGACTAGATCGCATTGCCCACGCGACCTACACGGAGGCCCGGTAGTCGTTTTTCTGTCAAATACTGACATTGGATTTTCAGCCCGCACTTAGCGTCATCGTCGTAAAGTTAAGCCAATGTCTCCCAAAAGAGATGCCCATACACGCGAGGAATGGATTTCCATCTTTGAGGCCGCTTTGCACGGAAAGCGGGTAGATTCGGAGGAAGGCCATTTCATGCGAGAGCTAAAAATGCCACTCGACGCCTACTTCGCCGTGATGGAAGCGCTGAGGCAGGGGCGTTGGCGTGATGCTAAAGATCCTCGGGCATATGTCAAGACAGTTGCCCGTCGTGAGGTTTTGAAGGCTCAACTAATCTATGCGAAAGAGCACCCGGAGATAGTCCTCGAACCTGCCGCAGGAAGCGGCATCTCTTTTGAAGACTTACTTGAACGGGCATCATTCGAGCGCGATACACCGGCCGCCATGAAAGACTTTGACGGCGTTTGGCGTCCGGGTGGCGGGGGCGAGTCAGCGTATGGTGAGCGTTTCGATGAGAATGAGCGAGGACAGCCGTTATCCCTTCGTGGCCGTCTGCGTGCCAAACTTCCTTCCGCTCTGTTAAACGACCCCGAAGCACCGCCCGCAAACTTTGATGATGAGGAGGAGGATACGAACTGGCGACACGTCCCTATCAGGGTTGACATGGAGAAATGGGCTAAGCTGGCGGGATTCGACGAATGGGAAATGCGCGTACTGCGCTGTCAACTAGCGGAAATGAGCAGAGAAAAGGCTCTAGCCGCCCAGCCGGATGATGTTGCACGTAAGGCATTACAGGCCGCCTGGAAACGCTATGACCGTACGGGGAAGTCACGCCTTCGCCTAGTGGCGAAGAAACTTGCAAAATAATTGTCCCGGATGGGGTGAAATCCGACACTAGTAAGTAGGAAGCGTAAGCTCCCTCTAAAAGTCGGCCTTTTGGTCGTCTTTTTGCATTTAAAGAGCCACCCTCTCCGGGTGGCATTTTTATTGGACGGTGCAATGACTCACGCACTACTAATCGTCCTGTTTGCCGTAACGTCGGCCCTCAAAATACTTATTTCAGTTACAAAACTGAGTAAAGCAACTCGCGAATTCATTGGCGAGTTGCGGGAGTGGCGCGCTCTATTGGCACCAGGGATTTCGAAGAAACGTCTCTAAAAACTGACGCTTTCAAAAAGAGGTTCCCACCTTGGGGGCAAACCTCGCCCAAAAATAAGTTGGTCGCTAGAGTAGCGAGGACGCTCCATCTGCGCTCTGTTTCTCGGTCTTCTAGTGCTTTGCAGTGTCGTAGGAGTCATCCACTGATCTGCATGTTGTTGAAAGTACGTTTAGTCGATTGTTCGAGCTCTACCTGCGGAGTGGTCCACGAAACCGGGAGATAGGTTTGCGCTCCACTCCTTTTCTGGGGACTGGTTTAGTGTGACTCGAAACGCCTAAGCATCAGTTCCGAAAAGTCGGCTTGTCATCACAAATAACCCCGATTTGCGTCCGCCCACAGCACTTCTCCTGTGAGTGTCTCCGCACCCTTCCGCACCCTTGCTGTCAATTCGAGCGGAGCCAGAGCCATTCGAATAAAGGGTTTGCCCAGGATATATAACGCAGACCTCTGCCGAACTCCGGCAGAGGTCTGTACGGAAGTCGCTTCCTCTGCGTAACGACGTTGCGAGCCGCTGATACATTGAACGTGATGAAGAAGAACTCCAAGACACTGGCAAAGAGCGCTCAGGCCACACCGCCGAGCCCCAAGGTGATCGACTTCGATGAATCCACATTTGCGGAGATTGCCAAGCTGATCTCCGCTTCACGCGACCGTGCTCTCCTATCGGTGAATACGGTCCTAATCGATCTCTACTGGAATATTGGCGAGATCATCAGCCGCAAAATTGCGGCTTCGGAATGGGGCGACGGAGTAGTCCCGCAATTGGCCGCCTACATCGCTCGCAGTCAGCCAGGTCTCCGCGGCTTCACCCGACCAAACCTCTTTCGGATGAGGCAGTTCTACGAGGTATATAAGGAGGAACCAATTGTCGCGGCACTGCTGAGACAATTGCCCTGGACTCATCATCTGATCATCGTTAGCCAGAGCAAGAGTGCGGAAGAACGAGAGTTTTACTTGCGAACAGCTATTAGAGAGAGCTGGTCCAGCCGCCAGTTGGAACGTCAGATCAAGGCTGCTCTCTTTGAGCGGGTCATCCTCTCTCCTGCAACAGTCTCGGCACCGCTGAAACAATCTCGTCCCGAGGCGATCAATGTCTTCCGGGACACGTACATGCTCGAATTCCTCGGCCTTCCGCCGGGACACTCCGAAGCCGATCTCCACGCTTCTTTACTTCTCAAGCTCAAGGATTTTTTGATCGAGCTGGGGCAGGACTTCTGCTTCGTTCGTTCCGAATATCCCGTCCAGGTCGGTGGACGAGACTTTGCGCTCGATCTCCTTTTCTTTCACCGTGGCCTGAATTGCTTGGTCGCATTTGAATTGAAGGTCGGCCGTTTCGAACCGGAATACCTCGGGAAGCTGGAATTCTATCTGGAAGCCCTGGATCGAGATGTTCGCAAGCCCCATGAACGACCAGCAATCGGTGTTTTACTGTGCGCGAGCAAGGACAAAGAGGTAGTCGAGTATGCCCTTAGCCGCACCCTCTCCCCCGCCCTGATCGCTGAATACCGAACACAGCTTCCTGATAAGAATCTCTTGCAGAGCAAACTGCATGAGTTCTATCTACAAAATACTCAGAATGAGAGTGGGGTGGAGGAGTGGCTGCGGGAATCGGTAACGCCTACCTACGACGCGCAGGTCGCAGATCCTTCTCGCAACGTATCTGGAGCTCAGGTACGATCTGCCCTCTCAAAAGCACATAAGAAGGCAGTCGCAAAAAAGGAATAGTGCCTTGCTCCTGCAGGTTCGCACCGACACATCGTGTGCTCCTGCGTCGTCATTCCATTTTGGAATGACGCTCGCTCAAAAAGTCATTGGACGTATCCGGAGAGTGCCCTTAGCGTTGCGCCTAGCTGACAACACCAGGTCAGCGGAGGTGCAAAGATGCTCAGAATCCGCCGCGCAATCCGGTTGGGAAAGCCTCTCAATCGGTCGTCCAATTTCCCTGCCCAATGGTGGGCAGAACACTTCTCCAAACAAAAGCTTCGCAGCGCAATTCATGTCATGGGGCCGACTCTGACAGCTCTGCTCTTTGCAGGCATTGGAGGCGGCGTTGCCCATGCCCAGGGAACGATGGATTTCTCTGGGGCGCAAACCCTGATGTCAACCTTCAAAACCTTCGCCATGTACGCCGGGGCCGTTATCTGTCTTGGCGGCCTCATTTTTGCGGGTATCCGCATGATGAGTGGGCGTTTCCAGGACGCTATCCCCGGACTTTTCGGTGCGCTGTTCGGTGCCGGAGTGCTCGGTTGGGGAGCCGGTTGGATCGGCTCGCTGACCGGACAGTCGATGTAGGAGGTGCATCGACATGGCCAAGCGAGGAGAGCCGTTACCGATCAATCAAGCGCTGAATCGTCCGAGGGCCAAGCTGGGCCTCGACCTCACAGCATGGATGGTGATTGTTTTCGTCTGCGTAACGGTTTTCCTCGTTGGGTTTCGATTCTTGGCGATGATGGCCTTCCCCACGCTCGCTATCGCCGCGTGGCTCATCGTCCGTAAACACCCAAAGATGTTTCAACTATGGGGCCTGAGCCTCAGCCAGAAGTCCTACTATGACCCGCGCAAATACTGAGCAAACCAAATATACGCCGTGGTTCGCGAAGGCGGGAGCCGCGTGCTCGATTGTGCCAATCTCGCGCTTCATCGGCCCAAGCATCTTCGCCTTGAAGGGAGGCGGCTATGGATGCCTGTTTGCGCTGAATGGCATTGACGAAGAGGGTTTGACCGAACAGGAGCTTGATTCGCGGATGCGCTCGATTGAAGGCGCATTGCGCGGGCTGCCAGAAGGTTCGTGCCTGTATGAATACTCCCGTGTCATGTCGGGGTATGAGCTACCCCGACAGAAGAAGTACAGCAACGCCGTCACTCAGGTCTTCGTGGATGACCGCCTCGGTTTCCTTGAGAAGACCGCAGCCTTTCGCCGCATAGACCTCCACTGGTGCCTCACATTGGAGCCCTCGAAACTGAAAACGTTCGAGCGCAAACCGCAGGAGAACGCCGCTGATACATCGCGGATGCTGGTGGAGCTTCAGAAGGCCGCAACGATTCTGGAAGGACATCTCGGCGGTTTGTTGGGGCTGAGACCGCTGGATAAAAATAGCACATTCCAATTCTTTTCCTATCTCTTCAACCTTGAAGAGTGGGCCTCGCAAGCGCAACTCCGCTACGATGCCGGCGTAGACCGGCAGATCGTCAGCAATCCCGTTGCATGGCACAGCGATCATCTGCGCGTGGGCAAACGGTACGTGCAGATGTACTCACTCAAGACGACACCGGAGGCATCGAGGCCGTGCCTCTTCTCCGGCCTTCTGACGCTCGATTGCGATAGCGTGCTGTGCTCTACATGGCGGCCCAAGTCCACCACCGCGGCGCGCAGCGAGATCGACGCCCAGGAGAAATTCATCAGCTTTTTCAAGGTTGGTGTCTTGACGCGGGTGATGAGTGGGCGCGATACGGCTTCGTTAGATACAGGCGCAGCCGCGAAAGCGGCGAATAGCAGCGTCGATGACCTGAGCCTTGTCATCCGCGAACTCGATAAGAAGTCGCAGGGTGAATACTCGCTCCGCTTACTGCTTGCCGCCAACAGCGCAGAGCAGCTACGGAACACCGCGCCCGCTGTGCATCGGATCTTCGTCGATGCGCGGGCGCAGGTGATCGAGGAGACGCTTGGAAACCTCTCTGCGTTCTATGCCATGTTCCCCGGTAATGGGAAGTTCAACGTCTTCCCGATGTGGCTGTCCGAAGAACATCATGCGCGGCTGTCCTCGGTGTTCGCGCCGCACATCGGGCACCCCCATTCCGAAGACCTGGACTCCGAGTACCTGAATGTCTTTGAAACTCGCACCCGAACACCGTTCTTTCAGGACGTGTACGTGGATGGCGTGCGCGTCATGCTCATCATCGGGCCTACCGGATCGGGAAAAAGCGTGATCGGAAATGCCACCGTTGCACTTGAGCAGAAGTATGGTGGATTCACCTTTATCTTCGATATCGGCGGCAGCTATGAGAGTGTCGTGGAGTTGTACGGCGGTCGCGTTGACCGCATCGGCAAAGATGGGCCGCGTGTCGCTTTGTTCTCTCTGGAGCCGACCGAGAGCAACATCAAGTTCCTATACAGCTTCATCAAGCTACTACTGACCAATGGCGGCGCGGAGCTGGAGCCCGAAGACGACGACGTGATCCATAAGGCTGTGCAGGACATCTACCTGCTTGACCCGGAAAACCGGCGCCTCTCGAATCTCTTTCTGCCCAAGAAGCTCGATAGGTATCTCTCTAAGTGGGTTGGGAGAGGCGTCTACAGCGCCATCTTCGACAACGTGGAAGACAGCCTCTCGCTATCGCGTGTCCAATGCTTCGACTTCCAGGGTGTTAACAACCAGCAATACGCCGACCTGATTGAGCCTTTGATGGTATGGCTCATCCGCCGCATCAACGATGTGCTCTATGACCCCGCCAATCTTGGCGTTCCTAAGCACATCCTCATCGAAGAAATCTTCTCTTCGATGAAGAACCTCCAGCTACTAGAGGGTGCGCTGGCCTCTATCAAGACCGTCCGCAAGAACCTTGGCGGTGTCACGATGATTGGGCAATCGGCGGAAGACCTTGGCGAGAACGCCGACTCCATCGTCAATTCCTGCACATCGTTTCTCTTCCTGAAAGACGCAACGTTCAACCGAAAGCGGTACGCGGAGTTGTTCAAGATGACCGAACAGCAGCTCGCTCTCTACGAGAGCTTGCAGGACCGCGAAGCGCTGTACATGCGTCGCGATGGATTCACCAAAGTTGTGCGCCTGAATCTCGACGCTCGCAGCTATGCGACGTTCTCTACCAAACCCAAAGACCGGGTACGCCGGTCGAAGCTGATCGCCAAGTATGGACTCACCGAGGGCATCACGCGGTTCGCCCAGGG
>Ga0208357_1000337_pt1 | contig 38062 bp, 30 predicted proteins | sample NGESurdeep092012_6_FD_184487 | JGI IMG/M metagenome (GOLD analysis project Ga0208357, IMG submission 184487) | Arctic peat soil microbial communities from Barrow, Alaska - NGEE Surface sample F52-2 deep-092012 (SPAdes) | ecosystem: Environmental > Terrestrial > Soil > Wetlands > Peat ...
CAGCAACGGGTTTCCCTGATTGCATAAAATCTTTTGCAAAGTTGACATATTCTTTTTGAATTCGCATTTTGTCGGGATTTATAACGCCTCCGGGAATCACCAGGGCATCATAATCATCGGGATCAGCATCAGATAATTTTACATCTACAGGTAAAGTGATGGACCAATGATCAATGCTCCACGCTTTTACATTTCCTTTTTCAGAAGAAATGATTTCCACTTTAAAACCTGCTTTTTCCATTGCTTTTTTTGGACTGGTCAATTCTATTTCTTCAAATCCATTTTCAGTAAGAATTGCAACTTTTTTTTGATTGTTGTCTTTCATGATTAAAAAATTTTTAAGATTAATAATGATTAGTGGGGAATCAATAAACATGCTGCAATAGATATATGCGCGTTAATTTTTTTTCTATTATGGCAACAAATTTTTATGTCAAAACAAGAATATTTAATAATTGCTGAACCACTGTGAGTAAGAGATTTTTTTTATTTAGATTCTTTCAGCTTTTGTATTTAGTATAACAAATGCAGAATGCATTTTATATAAAAAAAATTGTTGCTACTAACATTCTGACGACTGTATGATCATACAATTTGTTGAAAAATTTACATACCCATTTCCCAAAACGTAGAAGTTGACTATCTGACCATCCGGAATTTCCGTTTTTTATGTTGAAGATAACCATTTATATCACACGATATGATTTCAACCAGTAAAGAAACAATTAAACTGTTTTTCTATTTTTATCATCGTATAACAGTTAAGGATAAACGTAAATGGTAAGAGATTGATTCAGGATAAAAATAAATCAGTCCTTCTGAAAAACATAAATATTCATTAGTTCTCTTATTTGAAAACCTAACTTCTTATAAAGACGAATGGCTTCCACGTTTTCATCTTTTACATGAAGGAAAGGTATGCTGGAGTTAGCTTTTATGCTGTGTACCTGGCTTTGAATGAGCTGGCCTGCATAGCCTTTACCATGATGATCGGGATGGGTACACACAGCACTTATCTCTACATATTGGGCCGGATGCATTCTTTGTCCGGCCATTGATATTAATTCACCATTATTAAATATACCTTCATAATTACCAAATTCAATAGTTCTCTTTAAAAAAGGCCCGGGATGAGTCAATGCAGTGAGGTCAAGCATTTGAGGAACATCTTTAAGTTGCAGGGGAATAATTTCTGCTGTCCCAGGCACATGTGCAACATCTTGTGTATGCACCATTTGGAATGCTTTTATATGTTCTGTCAGGGTCCATGGTTGGGGTATTTCCAATTCTTTTGAAATAATAATTACCATTCTCCTTTTGGGAGGAATGATATGATAGAGATGTTCGAATTCATAATGATTCTGTTCAAAAAGCCCAACAAAGGGACCTACCTCTTCGTCGAAATATTTCACATGTTCATTACCTAATGATAGATTTTTATTTCCTGAAATCAGAGCATTCCATGCGGGATAATCAAGTGGGTGTTCCATTAAAATTTTCTTATAATTAATTTTTTTTTAGAGTACAATTTAGATTATTTTTTTCTTTTTTCTAATGCATATTTTAGTGAAATGAAGGTGTTATTTTGAACTTTCTTATTTTTAGGAATAAAAAACATTATCATATTCCTTTATGAATTTAGAAGAATTTAAAGAAATGGCTTTGTCATACCCCGGCATGGTTTCTCAACCACACTTCGACAGAACTGATTTTAAAATAACAGTGAAAAGGATATATGGCACCCTGCATGACAAAAGTCAGTCCGCAAATATTTTACTGTCAACAGCGGAGCGAAAAATATTTTATTCGATAGACAAAGCCATTTATCCTATACCGAATAAATGGGCGATCACGGCTGGACTACTTTCGAAATAAATAAAACGGAGCGTGCGTGTAGTATTAGATGCGCTGAGCAGCTCTTATAAGGATATTTTGAAAAAGAGAAAGAAAGAAAATTAGAATAATTTTATAGTAAGTTCTCCGGTGCATCAATAATTCTGTCAGCAAACAAACAAATAAGCCGGTTTTCTCATTCTTTATTGACATATAACTGTTAAGAACAAACGAAATTTGAATTAAGTTGAAGGCATATGATTGATTAAGCATAAAAGTCTTTGCTATAAAGATGGATTGAATGAGGAGGAGAGAGGAACGTACCTGTGCCCGTCTTCCTCTTTCAGAAGTTCTTCTCCTTTTGGAGAAGAACCTGCTCTATTAGAATTCTATTTAATCCATGACAAATACTTCCTGCCAAAGACAATCACACTTCTCCATATAATCAATTCAGGTCAAAACGGTCAAGGTTCATTACCTTGTTCCACGCTGCCACAAAATCTTTCACAAACTTTCCTTGTGAATCACTACTTCCATATACTTCTGCAAGGGCACGGAGCTCTGAGTTGGAACCAAAGATGAGATCAACACGGGAGGCTGTCCACTTGCGTTCACCTGTTGACCGGTTAAACCCTTCAAATAATTCCTGTACGTCGGAAGTTGCCTTCCATGTGGTACCCAGATCGAGCAGATTAACGAAGAAATCATTGGTTAAAACTTCCGGGTGTTTAGTGAACACGCCACGTTGAGATTGATCGTAATTCGTATTAAGAACACGCATACCCCCAACGAGAACCGTCATCTCGGGCGCAGTTAGGGTCAACAATTGAGACCGGTCAATCAGCATCTCCTCAGCTGTTGCAGAAACGCTAAGATGATCTTTAATAAAGTTGCGGAATGCATCAGCACGTGGCTCCAGGACAGTAAATGATTCAACATCAGTTTGCTCTTGCGAGGCATCACCTCTTCCCGGCGTGAAGGGTACCTTTATCTCGTGACCTGCATTCTTCGCTGCTTTTTCGATTGCTGCACATCCGCCCAAAACGATCAGGTCGGCAAGCGAAACTTTCTTACCATCGGGTTGTGCGTTATTGAAATTATTTTGGATACCCTCAAGGGTTTTCAATTCAGTTGCCAGTTCAGCCGGATTGTTGACTTCCCAATACTTCTGGGGCGCCAGGCGAATGCGCGCTCCGTTTGCGCCTCCTCGTTTATCAGACCCACGGAATGATGAGGCTGATGCCCAGGCGGTAGAAATTAATTGCGATACAGAAAGTCCCGAATCGAGTATTTTAGTTTTTAATGCAACGATATCATTATCGTCAACTAAATCATGGGTAATTGCCGGAATAGGGTCTTGCCAGATAAGTTCTTCTTTAGGCACTTCCGGCCCCAGGTAGCGTGCAATGGGGCCCATGTCTCTATGTGTCAGTTTGTACCATGCTCTTGCAAACGCGTCTGCAAATTCATCAGGATTCTCATAAAAGTGTTTTGAAACTTTATAATAATCAGGGTCTTCCCTCAAAGCCAGGTCTGTCGTCAGCATAAATGGTGAGTGACTTTTTGAAGGGTCTTGTGAATCGGGTACAGTACCTGCGCCGGCACCATCCTTAGGTTTCCACTGGTAAGCGCCAGCCGGGCTTTTTGTTAGTTCCCATTCATATTCAAAGAGGTTTTTGAAAAAATTGTTAGTCCACTTAGTAGGTGTTTGAGTCCATGCTCCTTCAAGGCCACTGGTAATCGTATTATTCCCATTGCCACTGCCGAAGGTATTCTTCCAGCCAAGGCCTTGCTCTTCAATGGCTGCTCCGGCGGGTTCTTTACCCACGTACTTTTGGGGATCAGCAGCTCCATGTGTTTTGCCAAACGTATGTCCGCCGGCAATAAGTGCAACTGTTTCATAATCATCCATAGCCATCCTGCCAAAAGTTTCGCGAACATCGCGGGCTGCTGCAATGGGGTCAGGATTTCCATTGGGTCCTTCAGGATTTACGTAGATCAGCCCCATTTGAACGGCAGCCAGGGGATTCTCAAGTTCGCGATCACCTGTATAACGCTTGTCACCAAGCCACTCACCCTCAGAGCCCCAGTAAACATCTTCCTGCGACTCCCAAATATCCTCGCGCCCACCGGCGAAACCGAATGTTTTGAAACCCATAGACTCGAGAGCGCAGTTGCCGGCAAGGATCAACAGATCGGCCCATGAAATTTTCTTTCCGTATTTCTGTTTCACCGGCCATAGCAGAATGCGTGCTTTATCAAGGTTTGCATTGTCAGGCCAGCTATTCAATGGTGCAAATCGTTGATTTCCAGAGCCAGCGCCACCCCGACCGTCGGCAATACGGTAAGTACCTGCGCTGTGCCATGCCATACGAATAAATAACGGTCCATAATGACCATAGTCAGCAGGCCACCAATCCTGGGATTTCGTCATCAAATCGAAAAGGTCTTTCTTCACTGCATTCAAATCGAGGCTCTTGAATTCATTTGCATAATTAAAGTTCTCATCCATCGGGTCAGACAACGAGGCGTGCTGGCGGAGCATTCTCAAACTTAATTGATTTGGCCACCAATCACGGTTTGACCTACCTGAGTCGGCTGTGAATTTTAAAGCTCCGCCAATAAAAGGGCATTTGCTGGATTCATTTACTTCCCAGCTCTTGTGATTTGCCGGGTTTTCTTTGATATTTTCCATTTTAAATAAATTTAGAATTATTTGGGAGTCAAATTTACAATAATCTTTATGATAGTTGTAATTGATAAATTCTATGAGACTATAAATAGAATCTATATGCTTGCTCGTTTTCGATATCTATAGTGAGAAGGAAATGCTTTATTAAAAATTTGTGTTAATTATTAAAATTGGTGGCTAAATTCTCTTTCGGATAATTCCTGTACATTGTTTTAAAATCTCTTGCTATGATAATTAAGAAAATATTTATCGTTGTTGTTTTTATTATCAACTGCAATCTGATTGCAGCGCAAAATAAAATAAACGTTTCCTCTCCCAACAAAGATTTGGCATTTAGTTTCGCCCTTAAAAGTAGGCATCCTGGATATTCAATTTCTTATAAAAATAAAATTTTAATAGAACAAAGTACACTGGGACTAACGTTTGCAGGCAATGATTTTTTTGGCAATGATATTAAAACCGGCAAGATTATTATTTCAGACGGAACGGACGATTATACTTTGCCGGAAGGTAAAACCAGTAAGGTTTACGATACCTATAAAGAAGCCGCCATCCCAATGCAGGAAACAAAAGGCAAAAAGCGACTGATCTTTTTAAGGGTGCGTGTATTCAATGATGGCGTTGCATTTCGATACGAGGTGCCTGAACAAAGTAACTGGCACCATTATACGCTTACAGATGAAAATACTTCATTCAATCTTGACGGGAATCCAACTGCAAGGGTTGCTTTCCTTGAGAATTTTACTACCGCACATGAACACCGTTACAATGTGTTACAACTAAAAGAAATTAAGGACGATACATTGATGGATATGCCCGCGCTTTTTACATTTCCGGGCAAAGTTTACATGGCTATTACAGAAGCCAACCTGTTAGATTATGCTGGCATGTCGCTTACGAAACACAATGGAATCCTGGTGAGCCAGCTGAGTCCGTTGCCGGGTCAGTTTGTAAATAAAGTAAAGGCAGATCTTCCACACAATAGTCCGTGGCGTGTAATGATGATCAGTGATCGGCCAGGCGCACTTATTGAATCGAACATACTTACTGATCTTGCGGAGCCTTGCAAAATAAAAGATCTTAGCTGGCTAAAGCCCGGAAAAGCTACTTTTCATTGGTGGAATGGCGATATTTCACCGGATACTACCTGGGAGCCCGGAGAAAATTTTGATTTCGAAAAATATTATATTGATTTCTGCGCCCGCAATGGTATTCAATACCACACAGTAATTGGCTACCGCCAGGTAGCCTGGTATCAAAATGATGGCATTCAATATGCGCCCGGGCCTCATACAGACGTAACGAAACCAAGGCCAGGGTTGGATATACAGGCATTAAGTGATTATGCAAGAAGTAAAGGAGTTCGTTTACGCTTCTGGGTGCATTGGCAGGCGCTTTATCCAAAAATAGATACCGCTTTTGCACTATATGAGAAATGGGGTATTGAAGGAATGATGGTTGATTTTTTAAATCGTGATGACCAGGAGATGGTGAACATACAGGAAGAAATATTGCAGAAAGCGGCGGCTCATCATCTCGAAATCGAATTTCACGGAGCCTATAAACCAACAGGCCTAAGCCGCACTTATCCTAATGAATCAACCCGGGAGGGAACATTGAATTATGAAAATGATAAATGGGGAAATCTTATCACACCCGATGATGATATCAATATTCCATTTACCCGCGGCCTTGCGGGTTGCACTGATTATCATCTCGGTGGTTTCAGTGCCATGCCGCAATCTGATTTTAAAGTTCAGGCGACAAGGCCTCATGTATTGGGCACTCGTTGCCACATGCTGGCGATGTACGTGGTTTTGGAAAATCATCTTTCCATGATTTGTGATTATCCGCAGGCGTATGAAGGACAACCGGGATTTGATTTTCTGCGTGAAGTGCCTACTGTCTGGGATCAAACTGTTGTGCCGGGCGCAGCAGTAGGAGAGTGGGTATGCATCGCAAGAAGAAAGGGAACTGATTGGTTTGTAGGCGCCATAAATAACAGCAAACCCCGATCGGTTACTATTCCGCTGGGGTTTCTTTCGCAAGGTAAGTACCATGCAGAAATATATAAGGATGATAATGATGCGGTAAACCATCCGAACCAATTAATTAAAGAAACAAAAGAAGTGAGTGCATCTGACAAACTGGTGCTTAATCTGCCTGACGGCGGTGGAGAGGTAATCAGATTGCAGATGATTAAGTAGAACCGACGTTTCAATTTTCATTTTGTTATTGTGGCAGACGCTCTTTTCTTTTGCTCAATACAAAAGAACTGAACTGCTCTGTATCTTCATTCTGCCCTTTCAATATAAAAGAAGAATTGTGAATATTTGTTGGTTTACTATGCGCGGGTTTACTTTTACCTTTGGTACAAATCTTGCCTTAAAATATATCTCCTAAAATGAAAAACACCTTTTTTACCGTAACCTTCATCAGCATTTCTCTTTTTGTATGCCTTATTTCTTTTTCAGGTGGTAATAATACAAAGCTTGTAAATGATATTTATTCCAAAACAAATCAATTCAGAAGGTCGAATGGGTTACTTAATTTAATTATCAAACCAGAATTAAATGCTATCGCGCAAAAACACAGCGCAGATATGGCAAGTGGCCGGGTTGCATTTGGTCATAGCGGTTTTGCACAAAGGAATGCAAAGGCAAGTAAACTGATTAAAGGGCTTCATGGTTTTGCGGAAAATGTAGCTTATGGTGCTACCTCAGGAAGCGAGGTAGTTAATATGTGGGAAAATTCACCCGGTCATCGTATGAATATGCTGGGTCATTACAAATACATAGGAATTGGTATCGCAAAAGACAGGCAGGGCCACATTTATTATACTGCTGTTTTCGCCGGGTAGTATAGCAAAAGTTGCATTCACCTTTTTTTTCTTTGATATAATTGACTAATAAAAAACTAGTATTTATTCCTGCAATTTTCCTTTTGGAGAGTAAGTCATTTTATATTCATCGATATTAAAATTGTGGGGAAAGATGGGATATAAAATATCAAGCAATAAATTTTAGAAGTTCGTTTTTTTTAATGAATAGCAGTTGCCCCGCTGCTGATTGTTTCCTCTTTCATTTTTCCTGCACCAAAATTTTTTAGTTTCAATTTACCTGCTAAGATGGAGGTACCAAACCCCAAAATTCCAATGAGAGTAAATGACCAGCGCAAACTTACTGCCTGTGCGATAAACCCGATAACGGGTGGTCCTATTAAAAATCCAAGGAAACCAATAGTGGAAACTGCAGCCAAAGCAGTGCTTGCTGACATGGTAGTAGATTTGCCAGACAAACCATAGACGATTGGAACTACAGAAGAAACTCCAAAGCCAACCAATAAAAATCCCCCCGTTGCTGTGATCATGTAAGGGAAAATGACTGCGGTTAATAGTCCTGTTGTTATCATTAAGCCACTTATTTGCAACATTCTTTTTACGCCCAGTTTTGTAACAAGGCTGTCGCCTATGAATCGTCCTAAAGCCATGCTGCCTGTAAATGCAACATATCCAAGAGTAACTAATGAAGCAGGCGATTGTACGATGTTTTTAAAATAAACACCGCTCCAGTCTGCCATTGCGCCTTCGCATAGCATAGAGCAAAAAGAGATAAATCCTAATAATAAAATTTTGCTGTCTGGCTTTACAAATATTTTTTGTGCACGCCTGCTGCCGGTATCATGAGGGATTGTGGATTGAAAAGATATTAAAACGAGGAAGATAGCGACACCACTCACACACAAAAAATGAATAAAAGGAGAAAGGTTTTTAGATACAAAAATAGTTCCGATCAATGCGCCGCTGAACCCGGCAAGACTCCACAATCCATGAAAAGAAGCCATAACCGATCTACCATACAAAGTTTCCACACTTACTGCCTGGGTATTCATAGCTATATTGATCAGGTTTCCAGCCATGCCAAATAAAAATAAGCCAAGGGCTAATTGTATGACAGATTCCGACAAAGCCAGTATCAATAGAATTAGAGGATATAATAGGGATCCAATGATCAACATGCGTCTGCTTCCGTACTTCGAAACGAGCCAGCCGGAAATAGGCAGGCTTGTCATTAAGCCTACAGGCAATGCAAATAACACTGCTCCTAAACCTGCATCGCTTAAGTGTAATTGATATTTTATAGCGGGTATCCTGCTTGCCCACGTAGAAAAAGTAAGGCCAGCGACAAAGAAAAAAACACTTGCAGCAATCCTGTACCTCCTTAGCAATTCCGCCTTCTTCCCAATATTACTTTCCATTTCATATTTTAAAAATGCAAAAGTAAAAAGATAATAACTGAATTAGATGAAATGCGCCCGTTGAGTTTAAGAACCGAAATGGTCTTCTTTATTTTAGGCACAATTAATGTAATCATTTTTTAAGAAAAAATATTTACAATCAATTAAGTACTTAAACAAAAATCTACTTATATGAAAGCAATACAAATTCACCAATTCGGTGGTCCGGAAGTTCTAAAATATGAAGATGCACCCAGGCCTGTGCCCGCTGCAGATGAAGTTTTGATAAAAGTATATGCAAGTGGTGTAAATCCCGTTGACTGGAAAATACGCGCCGGCCATGCAAAAGGGAAATTCCCTATTCACTTTCCTTTGATACCTGGATGGGATGTATCAGGTGATATAGAGGAAGTGGGAAGTGATATATTAAATTTTAAAAAAGGTGATGAAGTATATAGCAGGCCTGACCCTACAAGAAACGGAACTTACGCAGAATATGTGGTAGTAAAAGCAGACCAGGTAAACGGGAAACCAAAAAGTATTAGTCATGATAAAGCAGCGGCAGTACCGCTTGCAGGTCTTACTGCGTGGCAGGGATTGTTTGACTATGGCCAGTTGGAGCGTGGGCAAAAAGTATTGATACATGCCGCGTCAGGAGGAGTAGGAACTTTTGCAGTGCAGTTTGCCAAATGGAAGGGCGCATACGTAATTGGAACTTCTTCTGAAGAAAATATTGATTTTTTATTTGACCTGGGAGCAGATGAAGTGATTGATTATAAAAATGAAAAATTTGAAGATAAAGTGAAAGATGTGGACCTGGTATTCGATATGATCGGTGGTGATACGCAAAAGCGGTCTTTGGATGTAATTAAAAAAGGCGGCAGGCTAATTACAATTGTTGGGCCCGAAAACCAGGAAATTGCTAAATCAAAGGGAATTATTGTTGAAGGTTTTATGGCCCGGTCGCTGCCGGAAGAATTACAGCAAATTGCCGATCTCATTGATTCCGGAAAGGTAAAGCCTATTGTTACCCTAATATTGCCATTGAAAGAAGCTGCGGAAGCACAAAGAAATATTGAAAGTGGCCATACGAGGGGTAAGATTGTGCTGAAAGTGATATGAGAGTGAGGTTTGGGCAAAGTTGAAAAAGATTTGTTTTCAACAATTACCAGGATCACAAATAAAAATAAGCTTCTATTATTCAGCTTTAAAAATTCATTAATGTAGCCCTTGCGTTTTTAGGAAATAGAAAAACCTCTTTTTAGTTTGTTTACTGTTCAATCTAAAACAAAATAATAAAATGAATCCATGCAATTTGGAATCATTTAATTTTACATTTCAAAAAAATGATAACAGTTTTAGAATGAAACAGGATTTAATAAAAAAGATTTTTCAAAAACAGCAGCAAAAAGAACAAGTACCTTCCAATGAATTGATTGCTAAATGGGCTTCCAAGTTGATATGTGTTTTGTATCCTGAATTATCACTCTGTACTTATCCTTCAATAGAAGCTATTGACAATGAATTTGAAAAGCTGGAAAAGGAACTGGTTCAAATGCTTAATGCCACAAAAGCCTGCACCAATTGTAATCACGAAGAATTGAGCGCGAAGTTTTTTAATCAGTTACCCGAAATATACAGGGTACTTAATACAGATATTAATGCCATTCACCAGGGCGATCCGGCGGCAAGGACCGAGTTTGAAGTAATTCGCGCCTATCCCGGTTTTTATGCGCTTTCATTTTACCGGATTGCACACGCGTTGTATGATTTGGATGTGCCGCTTTTACCCCGCATTCTTACTGAATATGCCCATAGCAAAACCGGCATAGATATTCATCCGGCGGCCCGTATTGGCCGGCATTTTATGATTGACCATGGTACCGGGATCGTGATAGGCGAAACTACCCTGATAGGAGAGCATGTAAAAATATACCAGGGAGTAACGCTTGGCGCTATGAGTATCAGTAAAAGTATGTCAAAGCAAAAACGGCATCCTACCATAGAAGATAATGTGGTGATCTATTCCGGCGCCACTATTTTGGGCGGTGATACATTGATAGGAGAAGGTTCTGTGATCGGTGGCAATGTGTGGCTTACACAATCAGTACCTCCTGGTTCATTGGTATATCATAATCCCGAAATAACAGTTGTAGAAAGTAAATTCATCCAAAATAACGTTTAAAAAAATGACAATTTTAGATACGGTAGGTAATACTCCTATAGTTGAACTTACCTCGCTTAATCGTAATCCACATGTAAAAATATTTGCAAAACTGGAAGGTAATAATCCCGGCGGAAGTGTAAAGGATCGTCCTGCACTGTTCATGATGCGAAATGCTCTGGATCGCGGCGATATTTCAAAAGAAACTAAATTAATAGAAGCCACGAGTGGCAATACCGGCATCGCTTTGGCGCTGATGGCCAATATTTTTAAAATAAAAATAGAACTGGTAATGCCAGCCAGTTCTACACGCGAACGTGTATTGGCCATGCAGGCCTTTGGCGCTAAGGTTAACTTGCTGGAAACAATGGAGATATGTCGCGATTATACTGAAGAAAAAGCAGCCAGTGGAGAATTCTATATGCTCAACCAGTTTTCCAATCCTGATAATTCTTTGGCACATTATTCAACCACAGGGCCTGAAATATGGAAAGATACCGGGCAAAAAATTACTCATTTTGTAAGCGCTATGGGAACTACAGGTACCATCATGGGGTGCTCCCGATTTTTGAAAGAAAAAAATCCTTCGGTTCAAATTATTGGCTGCCAGCCAACAGAGGGGGCCTCAATTGCGGGAATACGCAGATGGCCAAAAGAGTATTTGCCCAAAATTTTTGACCCAAAAAAAGTGGACAGGATCATGGATATTTCGCAAAATGATGCCGAAGAAACGTCACGTAAACTTGCAAAAGAAGAAGGTATTTTTGTGGGGGCGAGCAGTGGAGGAGCCGCCTCGGCAGCTTTGAGACTGAGTAACGAATTGAAAGAAGGAGTCATCGTATTTATTGCCTGCGACAGGGGAGATCGTTATTTGAGTAGTAATTTATTTGGATAATTCAAAGTTCATTGTAAGTAGTTTTTAGTAATATAAATTATGAAACTACGAGCTACAAATCAGCTTAAGGCAAAGGTTTAAGATTTTTTTTGTTTAGCCAACCCCGGGTGCTTTGTCCGTGCTTATTAATATAAACTACATACACAAATCCATTTTTTTCTTTTTCAGGAACCAATACTGCATGGACCAAGCCACTAACGTATAGTTCACGTCGGGTGTTGGTATCCGGAGTATTATAAAAATAGGCTTTGGATACTACGGTATATTTAGTATTTACACTATTTGTACTATCAGAAATTTTACTGTTATTATTTGAAATATTTAAATTACTTGTATCAGGTGGTGAAGAAGAGATTGTAGAATCTTTAGCTATGACTGCCTTACTCCAATTAATTTTTATATTAAAAAGATCCTTCTTAAGATACAAAACCCAGTAAGCCCCAAAACCAATTCCTAAAACTACAATTGATAAAAAAGTGATTACCAGGATTTTTTTGAGATATCTTTTTTTGGGTTCAGGTAATTTTTCGGCAGCGGGAAATAATGTTTTATTTTTTAAATTGGATATAGCTACTCGTTTTTCCTCAGAAGAAATCTCCGAAAGATGAATAGTTTTTTCCTGTCCTATAAATAGATTAAGTTCATTATAGCTTAAACTGTAATTTTTGGATCTAATATGTTCAGCATCTATATAAAAACTATCCGGGTTTTTACTTTCTTCACTATGATCTTTATTTCTGAAATGATTTAAAATATCTGATAGTTCTTCACGTTGCTTTAAATTCTCATCTGTATTGTTTTGTGTCATTGTCATTTCATCAGAAACAGTATTTCCATTATTAATTTCTTTTTTACAGTGTTCTATCTTATAAAACCACACTTTGTCTGTAATAACAGAAGCTTCTTTGGAAAATATAAGAATACTGGTACCAAAGAATTGAGAAGTATTTTTATCGTTTAAAGAAATGACTGCTTCCACTTTAAAGTGGTCAATAAATTCCTCACGTAAGGTTATAAATTCTGTTCCATTATTGTACAAAATAGTATCGGGAACAATTACAGCGGAACGGGTTCCTGGTCTGGAATTTTTTAAAATAAAATTCAGGTAAAGAACTTCTTTTCTTGTTGCATCTTTTATTAAATCGCCTTCAAAACTGGTTTTATTTTCGCTGGCCGAAAAAATTAAATTAGCAACAATAACATTAAGTTGTTCAATATTAATGGAACTAAAAGAAGCAGTGCTGTTCAGTACTTTTAATTCAGGATTGTAAATTCCATGAAGAAGCATGTTCATTGCACCAATACGAAAATTGGTCGGATCAGATTCAATTCCTGCCAATCTTTTGGAGTCAATATTATTTCTATATGGATTTTTATCAGAGATATATTTGGCGCAGCGTACTAAAAAGCTGGCATTCCCTGCTGAGGGATCCAGTATCCAATCATTCTCTTCCGGTTGAATAATTGAAATAATTAAATCAATAAGGTATTCAGGCAGGTACGCTTGCCCGTTTTGTCCACTTATTTCTACTTTGTTTAGAAGATATTCAAAAATTTCTCCCTTTGATTTATCGTCTTTTTCTTCGATGATCTTAATGATGCCAACACAATTAATTAATAATTTTGGAGTTGGCGTTATCAATAGATCTTCTTTTACAAATTCACTGTAGGGTAAAGCCCGGTTATAATTTTTTAGAAAATCAATAACTCCATTTTCACCGGTAAAAAGAAAGTGCATGTTAGGACCCTCCTGAACTTTTAATAAGTCCCAGTTTATTAGCTTCTTTTCTTTGGGATTGATAAAGGTAGGATTGGATTTATTTTCATTATTATCCGGTGTCACAAGATGTTCGCTTATTTTCTTAAAAAAAAATAAATAACTTAACAAATCAAGAATTACCAAAGGCCTTAATGTACTCATTGGCCAACAGGCATCCCACTTTTCATCAATATTTTTTTGCAATTCTGGTATAAGCATACGAAAGAGATTATTCTCTTTTATAATTTAATAAAGTGCATATTAATAAAAAAAATCCTTATTTGCTTATTTTTTAAGAAGCAAAATCCAACTAAATAGGATCTATTAACTTTCAACTATCATGCCCAGACTTCTAAATGGAAAAATTAATTAAAAGTTCTTAAACTTCTTAATCACCTTTCAACCGAAACATCAGGGAGGGCAGGTAAATGTTTACTACTCAAAGTACCCGCTGGTAGTAAATTATTTTGACGATAAGCTAACGGTCATAAGCTATCAACTTTCAACTTCAACTTCCAATCCCTATCTTTGCAGCCGTTTAAAAAAAGCTAATATGAAACCAATACACATGGTTGATTTAAAGCAGCAGTATCTCAAAATAAAAGGTGAGATTGACAGTGCTGTTGCTGGCGTTTTGGATAGTACTGTTTTTATTGGCGGACGGCAGGTAAATGATTTTTCAAAAAACCTGGCCGGCTATCTCGGTGTAAAGCATGTGATTCCCTGTGCCAATGGAACGGATGCTCTTCAGATTGCGATGATGGCTCTTGATCTTCAGCCCGGAGACGAAGTAATAACACCTTCCTTTACTTACGTGGCCACTACCGAAGTGATTGCTTTATTAAAACTGAAACCTGTTTTTGTCGAAGTGGATCCACGCACTTTTTGTGTAGATTCTGAATCCATCAGAAAAGCCATTACGCCCAAAACGAAAGCAATTGTTCCGGTTCATTTATATGGTCATTCGTGTGATATGGAGGCAATAATGGCGATTGCTAGGGAACATGATTTATTTGTAATAGAAGACAATGCACAATCTATAGGAAGTGATTATACTTTTAAAGACGGTACAACAAAAAAAACAGGAAACATCGGAATTATTAGTTGCACTTCTTTTTTCCCCAGTAAAAATTTGGGATGCTATGGCGATGGAGGTGCTGTATGTACCAATGATGATGCACTTGCCGTGAAATTAAAAATGATTGCTAATCACGGCCAGAGTAAAAGATATTACCATGATATAGTCGGATGCAATTCGCGGCTCGATGCTTTGCAGGCGGCAATATTAAATATTAAATTGCCGTTATTGGACAGCTATGTTAATGCAAGAAGAAAAGCGGCGGATTTTTATGATAAAGCCTTTTCAGGCAATGAGAAAATCATCACTCCTTTTCGCGCTGATTATTGCAAACACGTTTTTCATCAATATACTCTTATTCTTGAAAACATAGACAATCCTGAGAGTTTCCGGGATGGTTTGTCAGCATTTTTGGCAGAAAATAAAATTCCGAATATGATCTATTACCCTGTACCGGCGCACAGGCAAAAAATGTTCGCCTCATTTGGCGGAGCCGGTTATAATTTGGAAAAAACAGATTGGCTCACTCATCGGGTGATATCATTACCAATGCACACTGAGTTGGATGAAGAACAATTAAATTTTATTACTAAAAAAGTATTGGAATACGTAAATAGATAACTAATGAATATTGCAGTAATAGGAACGGGATATGTAGGATTGGTTACCGGCACCTGCTTCGCCGAAACCGGGAACATGGTTACCTGTGTTGATATTGACCAGGAAAAAGTAGAAAGATTATCATCAGGAAAAATTACCATTTTTGAACCGGGCCTTGAAAAACTATTTGAAAGGAACGCAAAAGAAGGAAGATTGAAATTTACTACTTCACTTTCCGAAGGAATTAAAGATGCCCGCATTATTTTTTTAGCATTGCCCACGCCGCCCGATGGAGATGGATATGCCGACCTGAATTTTGTTTTAGGCGTTTCTGATAATTTAGGGAAGCTTTTGGAAAATAACGATTATAAGATTATTGTTGATAAAAGTACCGTCCCTGTGGGCACTGCAGATAAAGTACGTTTTATTATTTTGCAAAGCGCCAAGGAAGCCGGAATTAAAAATGCGGAAGAATTATTTGATGTAGTAAGTAATCCCGAATTTCTTCGCGAAGGTGTAGCGGTGGATGATTTTATGAAGCCGGACCGCGTGGTGATAGGCACTTCATCCGAAAAAGCAAAAGAGATTTTAGGCCAATTATACGCGCCGTTTGTGAGGCAAGGGAATCCGGTAATTTTTATGGATGAAAAATCTGCTGAATTAACTAAATATGCTGCCAATTCTTTTTTGGCAACTAAGATTTCTTTCATGAATGAAATTGCTCAATTGTGTGAAAGGTTTGGAGCAGATGTAGATATGGTGAGAAAAGGAATGGGAAGTGATGGAAGGATAGGACGAAGATTTTTATTTCCCGGTATCGGATATGGGGGAAGTTGTTTTCCAAAAGATGTAAAGGCATTATCTAAATCCGCACAGCAGGTTGATTACAATTTTAAGATTTTAGAAGCTGTGATGGAAGTAAACGAAAATCAAAAAATACATCTGTTGCCCAAAATAAAAAAGTATTTTAATAATGATCTGAATGGGAAAAAAATTGCTTTATGGGGGTTGGCTTTTAAACCAAATACCGATGATATACGTGAAGCTCCTGCTTTAAAATTAATAGAAGAATTGATAAAGGAAGGAGCATCCATTAACGCTTATGATCCCGAAGCAATGGCAAATGTAAAAAGAGAAATAGGACATTCTATTTCTTATGGTGCCAATCAATATGATGTATTGAAAGAAGCGGATGCTTTAGTAATAGCAACTGAATGGAGTGAATTCAGAACTCCTGATTTTAATAAAATAAAATCGTTGTTAAAAAATCCTGCGATTTTTGATGGAAGAAATCTTTTTGATTTGTATCAGCTAAAGGATTTTGATATTCATTATGAAAGTGTGGGAAGAGCCGTGGTTAATTAGTTTATTGGTTCACTGATTAATAAAATAAGAATCTTAGTTTTTTGTTTGTTTACTCAGGAACAGTAGTTAAAGAGTTCTGTAAACAATTCAACATTATACATAAAAAAATCAACCATTTATAAGTGTCAAACAAAAGAATACTTATCACAGGAGCTGCCGGATTTTTAGGGTCCCATCTTTGCGACCGGTTCATCAATGAAGGGATGGATGTGATCGGTATGGATAATTTGATTACCGGCGATCTCAAAAATATTCAGCATCTTTTCAAACTGAAAAATTTTGAATTCTATCATTGTGATGTTTCAAAATTCATTCACGTTTCAGGTAAGCTCGATTATATATTACATTTTGCTTCTCCTGCAAGCCCGATAGATTATTTAAAGATTCCGATTCAGACTTTAAAAGTTGGCTCACTCGGTACGCACAATTGTATGGGATTGGCGCTTTCCAAAAAAGCAAGAATTTTGGTCGCTTCTACAAGTGAAGTGTATGGTGATCCGCTTGTGCATCCACAGACAGAAGATTATTGGGGAAATGTAAATCCTATAGGCCCGAGGGGCGTTTATGACGAAGCTAAACGTTTCCAGGAAGCCATTACTACAGCATATCATTCTTTTCACGGATTAGACACAAGGATCGTAAGAATATTCAATACTTATGGCCCCCGAATGAGGTTGAATGATGGCAGGGCTTTACCCGCTTTTATAGGACAGGCTTTGCGCGGAGAAGATCTTACTGTATTTGGAGATGGCAGCCAGACAAGAAGTTTTTGTTATGTAGATGACCTGGTAGAGGGAATCTACCGTTTGCTGATGAGCGACTATTCTATGCCCGTAAATATTGGCAATCCTGACCAGATCACCTTGAAAGCATTCGCAGAAGAAATCATAAAACTAACAGGCACAAAACAAAAGATAATTTATAAACCTTTGCCCCAAGACGATCCCAAACAAAGACAACCGGACATTACCAGGGCGAAAAAACTTTTAAATTGGGAACCTAAAGTGAACAGGGCAGAAGGTTTAAAAATTACTTATGATTATTTTAAGTCTTTGCCTGAAATAGATTGGTATAAATTGCCAAAAGAGTTTGAAAGTAAGAGGTGATGCAGGTTTAGGTGGTTTAATTGGTTTAAAGAGTTTAGGGATTTAAAAAAAATCGTGGAATTAGTGAATGAAATTCGTGTTTAAAAAATATTTAATCCATGTAATAAAAATAAAAAAATCATGTACCAGGAACTAATAGACAAAAAAAAGAAACTAGCTGTAATTGGATTAGGTTATGTTGGTCTGCCAATAGCATTGGAATTTGCAAAAAAGATTTCCGTAATAGGTTTTGATATCAATGCAGGAAGAATAAAACTAATGGAGAACTCCATTGATCCAAGTAATGAATTAGAATCATCTGCATTTGATGGTTGCGATATTGAATTTACCAATAGCCTTGATAAATTGCGCGAAGCCAATTTCTTTATTGTGGCGGTACCTACTCCTGTAGATAAACATAATGTTCCGGATCTGAATCCGGTAAAAAGGGCCAGCGATACGATTGGCAAGGTGATTAAGAAAGACGATTATGTTGTTTTTGAAAGTACCGTTTACCCGGGATGCACAGAAGAAGATTGCCTGCCGGTAATTGAAAGTTTATCAGGACTAAAATGTACTAAAGATTTTAAATTGGGCTATTCTCCTGAAAGAATAAACCCCGGAGATAAAGAACATTCACTAAGTAATATTATAAAAGTAGTAAGCGGTTGTGATGAAGAGAGTCTTGATACGATTGCTAAAGTATATGAACTTGTTGTGAAAGCAGGGGTGCACAGGGCTTCTTCAATTAAAGTAGCGGAGGCGGCTAAGATAATTGAAAATACTCAGCGTGATCTCAACATCGCATTAATGAATGAACTATCTATTATTTTTGATAAAATGGGAATCAATACTTATGAAGTATTGGCGGCCGCAGGTACCAAATGGAATTTTTTAAAATTTCAACCAGGCCTTGTAGGCGGCCACTGTATTGGAGTTGATCCTTATTACCTTACTTACAAATCCCAAAAACTCGGTTACGATTCGCAGGTTATTTTAGCCGGTCGTGTTATAAATGATAGTATGGCAGCTTATGTTGCCAAAAAAGTTTTACAGCATATTATTCAAAATACAAATGATGTAAAAAATGCAAAAGTTTTGGTTTTAGGAGCTACATTTAAAGAAAACGTGAGTGATATCCGTAACTCAAAAGTGGCGGATGTAATTAAGGAATTAAAATCTTACTCACTCCTGGTACATGTATCAGATCCTCATGCCAGCAGTGATGAATTGAAGCGTGAGTATGGCTTTGAACTAACCCCCGAACTGTCCAACGACTATGAAGCCGTAATTATAACCGTGCCTCACAAAGCTTATTTGGATATGGATGATAATGCATTTGCATCAATCACAAAGCCCCATGGAATGATAGCCGATGTAAAAGGATCTTATCGTGGAAAAATTTCAACACGTAAGTATTGGAGTCTTTAAACTTATAATAGAAAATAAATTGAATAATAAATTTCACAACCAGGATTTAAGTACCTCTTCCTTTTTAGTCACCGGTGGTGCGGGTTTCATAGGAAGTCATATTGCTGAATATTTATTAAAAAACGGAGCCGGAAAAGTAAGGATATTTGATAATATGGCTAATGGATTTACTTCCAACCTGGATGTTCTAAGAGTTTACAATCGGTTTGAATTCCTTGAAGGAGATATAAGAAATATGGAAACGTGCAGAACAGCATGTGAAGGAATTAATTATGTGAGTCACCAGGCTGCCTTAGGGTCTGTGCCCCGCTCTATCAAGGATCCATCGGCTACCAACGATGTAAATGTTGGTGGTTTTGTAAACATGTTAAAATCAGCAGTTGAGAAAAACGTAAAACAATTTGTTTACGCTTCTTCTTCATCAGTATATGGTGATGAGCCTACCTTGCCTAAGAAGGAAAATAAAATTGGGAATTGCTTATCACCTTATGCGGTAAGCAAAAGGGCTGATGAGCTTTATGCGTCCGTCTTTGCAGATGCCTATCGTATTCCCGTTTTAGGTTTCAGATACTTTAATATTTTTGGCCCCCGCCAGGATCCTGACGGACCTTATGCAGCCGTCATTCCTCTTTTTGTAAAAGCTATCATGAATCATACCTCTGCGTTTATTAATGGTGATGGTGAGCAAACAAGAGATTTTACTTTTGTTGAAAACGCAGTTCAGGTAAATATTAAAGGGATGCTTTCTGCAAATGATGAAGCAAAAAATAAAGTATATAATGTGGCTGTTGGCGAAAAATATTCTGTCAATTTTTTATATAATTCCATAAGAGAATATTTGAAAAGTAGTGTAGAGGCGACCCATCGTGAGCCCAGGGAAGGAGATATCCGTAACTCTCTTGCTGATATTTCTCTGGCAAAACATTTATTAGGTTATAAGCCGACAACAAAATTTGAAACAGGACTTATAAAAACGATAGAATATTTTAAAGATTTATATTCGCAAAAATAAAATGAAAATAAAGTTTTAAATTTTTCGCAATGTCATTTCTTACAACCGGGTTTTCGGGATTATTAGTTTTTGAACCAAGAGTTTTTGAAGATAACAGGGGTTATTTTTTTGAAAGCTATAATCAAAGAATTTTGTCTGGTGAAGGCATTGAAATTAATTTTGTACAGGATAACCAGGCAAGCTCTTCTTTTGGGGTCGTTCGCGGATTGCATTTTCAAAAAGAGCCCCATGCCCAAACCAAACTGATCAGGGTATTGAGTGGCAAAATAATAGATGCTGTTGTTGATATCCGGGAAAATTCACCTACTTACGGTAAGGCATATTCGGTATTACTTTCAGCAGAAAATAAAAAACAACTTTTGGTTCCTAAGGGCTTTGCCCATGGCTATTCTGTAATAAGCGAAACTGCCGAAGTATTTTATAAATGCGACGAATTTTATCATAAGGAAAGTGAAGGTGGCCTTGCCTGGAACGATCCAAGGCTTCAAATAGACTGGAAGATTCCTGCAGATAAAATTTTGGTTTCGGATAAAGACAAACTGCTGCCTTTTTTAGAAAAAAGCGTACATAATTTTGTTTTTAAAGATTGAAAAAAAAGATAAATGCCTTCTTCAGATTCTACGAATACGATTTTAGTTACGGGCGCAAACGGACAGCTTGCCAGTGAAATAAAAAGAATTGCTACAAATTATCCTTCCTACCGGTTTATGTTTACCACCAGGGAAGAACTTCCGGTCGAAAATGTTGAGGCAATAAAAGTTTTTTTTGAGAAAAATAAAATTAATTATTGTATTAATTGCGCGGCTTACACAGCTGTAGATAAAGCTGAATCAGAAAAACAAAAAGCATTTCTTATCAATGCGGACGCCGTTGGAGAATTAGCTGCTATTTGTAATTCTCATCAAACGAAACTCATTCATATTTCTACTGATTATGTGTACGACGGCAGTTTCCATATTCCTTTGAAGGAAGGTGCTGCCACTTTGCCGGTGAATGTATATGGAGAGTCAAAATTAAAAGGAGAAGAATTAGCGCTGAATAAAAATCCTGCTACTCTTATTATCCGCACCTCGTGGGTATATTCATCTTTCGGAAATAATTTTGTAAAAACCATGTTACGTTTATTCAAAGAAAGAATTGAAATAAATGTGATTAATGATCAGTTGGGTTCACCTACTTATGCCGCTGATCTTGCAGAAGTGATCCTGGAGTTTATTGAAAAAAGAGAACAGGGAAACGATTTTTCAGGTATTGTAAATTATTGCAACAGTGAATCTACCACCTGGTATGCATTTGCAGAAGAAATAAAAGCATTGGTAAATAGTAATTGCATCATAAATCCAATCCCTACTTCATCTTACAAAACCGCCGCAAAGCGTCCGTTGTACTCAGTTCTGGATACTTCTAAAATTAAAGGATGGCTTCAATTAGAAATGCCAAACTGGAAAGAAAGTTTGGAAAAATGTATCGGATTTTTAAATGATGTTTAAAGGGCTTTATATCCTATTTGGCACTGAAGAAACTTTCATTTTTACGGCTATCTTTGCACCTAAAATTGAGCCACTTTGGATACTGAATTTCAATCAAAATATATACCTTATTCTGAGACCGGAAAGTTTAGCAAAATTATATTGGATTATATTGATCAGGCTCCTGCATTAAAAGATTTTTATGAGCATCCTGTAAATATAGATGGAATCAAATCGGCTATTACTCATCGGAGAAAATTTAATACGAATCGCCGGTTATTGGCCGATCAGTTTGCGGAACAATATGAAAAATTTCCTGATTGCGATGTAGTAAAAAATAATATTCACGCTCTTTTGGATGAAAACACATTTACAATTTGTACTGCTCATCAACCCAACATTTTTACCGGTCATCTTTATTTTGTATATAAAATATTGCATACTATCAAGCTGGCTGATTCTTTAAAAAAAGCATTACCGGATTATCATTTTGTTCCGGTTTTTTTTATGGGAAGCGAAGACGCAGATCTCGAAGAATTGAATCATATTGTAATTGATGGGGAAAAATATGTCTGGGAAACTAAACAAACTGGAGCAGTTGGAAGAATGAAGGTAGATGATAACCTCATAAGGTTGATTGATACAATTTCCGGAAGGTTATCTGTTGAAAAGTACGGAGATATTTTGATTGATTTATTGAAAAAATGTTTTGTCAAAAATTCAACAATAGAAGAATCCACTTTTTTATTCATTAATTTTTTATTTAAAGAATTTGGATTATTGGTGTTGTTACCGGATAATGCTTTTTTTAAAAAGGAAATGCTTTCTGTTTTTGAAGATGATATTTTTAATCATGCTTCTTCTAAGATTGTGAATCAAACTTCGGAAGGGTTGGCTGCACACTACAAAGCACAGGCGTATCCCCGGGATATTAATTTATTTTATTTAAAGGATAATGTAAGAAACAGGATCGTACCTGTAAAAGATCATTTTGCGGTTCATGATACGGATATGGTATTTACTAAAGATGAAATAAAAAGAGAATTGAATGAACATCCGGAACGTTTCAGCCCTAATGTGATCCTGCGTGGATTGTTCCAGGAAATTATTTTGCCTGATGTGGCGTGGATTGGCGGTGGAGGAGAACTGGCTTACTGGTTGCAGCTGAAAGAAATGTTTAAAAATTATTCAGTTCCATTTCCTGTTCTGATACTTAGGAATTCTTTCCTGATTGTTGATGAAAAACACCAGAGATTATTGCAAAAATTAAATCTAAATGCCATTGATCTTTTTAAGGGGAAAGAAGTTTTATTAAATGAAATAGTAAACAGGGAAAGTGTATCGGTTTTAAATTTAGACAAACAAAAAAAAGAGTTTGAAAATATTTATTCAAAAATAAAATCTCTTGTAAGCCCTATCGATCCTACACTTAATGAACATACCAGTGCTTTGGAAACAAAGCAGATGAAAAAATTAGAATCCTTAGAAAAGAAAATGCTTCGCGCAGAAAAAAGAAAATTTGCCGATCAAAAAAATCAATTGGATAAAATATTCTCCTTATTGTTCCCAACAGATGGTTTGCAGGAGCGTGCTGAAAATTTTATGCTTTTTTATTCCCGATGGGGAAATGATTTTTTTAAAATGCTCTATGAAAATTCTTTGACTTTGGAGGAGAAATTTTGTATTGTGGAAAAAAAGAAAGAAGAAAGTAAACAGGAATATGATTACTAAAAAATAAAAATAATAAATCTATTTGTTTATTCGTTTACTGTAATTCGGGTTACAAATTTTCTTTCTTAGAAATAGCAGTCGCTTTCTTTTCCACTTCTTCCTTCATTTCTTTTTTAAAAGCTGTTAATCTTTTAGATAAATTATTATTGGAAAGAGCAAGTATTTCTGCGGCCAATATTCCGGCGTTTTTCGCAGCGTTCAGTGCTACAGTTGCTACAGGCACGCCATTGGGCATTTGTAAAATAGAAAGTACAGAGTCCCATCCATCTATTGAGTTGGAAGATTTTATAGGAACCCCGATAACAGGAAGGATGGTCATTGAGGAGATCATTCCGGGTAAATGTGCGGCGCCTCCGGCGCCTGCGATAATTACTTTTAATCCGCGTCCAATAGCAGAGGTAGCGTACTCGACCATTCTTAACGGAGTCCGGTGAGCAGAAACGATGCTAAGCTCATAAGGAACTTCAAACTCTTTTAAAATTGCTGCAGCCGCTTCCATTATTTTTAAATCGCTGTCGCTACCCATGATGATGCCAACTATTGGCTGAAGCGTTTTTACCATATTTTATTTATTGAAGGAATAAAGATAATTTAAATACCTTAATGTTGATGGTTGAAAACCTAAAGCCTTTTTACTGGAATTTCATTAATAATTCCCTGTTTTTAATAATGAATTTGAAAGCGGTTAAATATCATTAAAAGCGAGTAAGGTGAGTTTTAAGAAATTACTTTTAATAATTGTTTCACTTTATTAGCAATGTGAATTAATTCCTGTCTTTCATTGCTAAGGACAGTTACATGCCCCATCTTTCTTCCAGGCCTTGTTTCTTTTTTTCCGTAAATATGTACAAATACATTTTCAATTTGCAATACCTCTTCCAGGTTCTGATAAATGGCCACGCCTTTATTATTTTCTTCACCAATAAGATTTACCATAGCCGAATTCATTATGGATTTTGTATATCCTAATGGATATCCAAGGATTACTCTCCAAAGCATATCAAACTGTGAACAATAAGATGCCTCAATAGTATGATGGCCACTGTTATGAACCCGGGGAGCAGTTTCGTTTGCCAATACATTATCATCAAAGTCTATAAATAATTCTACTGCAAAAATACCGGGACTGTGCAGGTTTTTAACTACCGCTAATGCTATGGCTTCTGCTTTCCATAATATTTTTTCTCCGATAGAGGCAGGTGATAATTGATATTCCAGTTGATTAAGATCATGGTTAAATATCATTTCTACCGGTGGATAAATAGCATTTTTCCCATTTTCACCTACTGCCACAATAATGGAAATTTCTTTTTTGATCGTTACTAATTTTTCCAACACCGCGTCTTCATTAAAGCCTTTTTCACAATCATTTTCATTTTTTATGATTTCCACACCCCGGCCGTCATAGCCGCCTATAGCGAGTTTGTGTGCTGCAGGTAAAAAATCAAGGTGTTGTTTTAAATCATTTTTGCTATTGGTGGTGATAAATTCAGATGTAGGTATTTGATTTTCTTTATAAAAATTTTTCTGGGTGATTTTATTTTTAATAATTTCTAATGCTGCCGGACGCGGATATACTTTTACTCCTTCAGTTTCTAATTTTCTTAATGCTTCAATATTTACTGATTCTATTTCAATGGTAATAGCATCCAATCCTTTACCAAAATTGTAAACATCTTCATATTTAGTGATATCGCCTTTTGTAAAATGATGGCACAAATGTGCGGCGGGGCATTCTTTGTCATTCTCGAGTACAAAAGTTTCTACAGGATAATTAGCCGCCGCTTGTAATAACATTCTTCCTAATTGGCCGCCTCCAAGTATTCCGGTTTTTTTCATTGAAAAAATTTTCTGCAAGATAAATGTTATTTTTTGCCACCGATCTGCATGAATTGAAGAAAATGATTACAGCAACAACAAAGGAACAATTTTAGAGGTTGTAAACCCTGTGACACATCAGAAGGTGTTGAAGATGATTTTAAATTAATTTATTACAGTAAACAAACAATTAACCAGGATTCTTATTTTTTATTTCGATTCTTTAACTTCTTTTGAAAAAAGCTTGTTTTCATCGGAAGAAAGAATGTTATCCACAAAATACATTTCAATCATTCCTTTATTCTTTGCAGCTTTTTTACCACGATAAGTGCAATGATATTTTTCTTTTACCAATTCATAAGTGCTGTGTGAGATATTTATTTTATTAGGTTCACTGTTTTGCTCCATCCGCGAAGCAGTATTTACGGTATCTCCCCAAATGTCAAACGCAAATTTTTTATCACCTACTACGCCGGCCACGAGCGGTCCGGTATGAATGCCAATGCGGATATCAAAATAATTATTATCAATAGAAGTAACTTTAAAGTCCATGATCGCATCTAAAATTTCTATAGCAGCAGCAATCACATTTACAGGGTTGTGTGTTTTTTTATCAGGTAAACCACTTACGCACAAATAGGAATCGCCTATGGTTTTTATTTTTTCCATTTTGTATTTTGAAATAATCGCATCAAATTTGGTGAAGAACGTATCAATGAGATTTACTAATTCCTCCGGAGAAAGATTTTCACTTTTGCTAGTAAAATTTTCAAAATCAGTAAACATTACCGTAGCTATTTCATAACTGCGCGGTTTGGTATGCCCTGTTTGTTTTAACTCATTGGCAATATCTTCCGGCAGAATATTCAACAGCAGGTCATCTGATTTTTTCTTTTCAATCTGGAGCTCGGTGGTTCTTTCTTCTACTTTGTTTTCGAGTTCACTATAGAACAATGCATTTTCAATGGAGGTTGCCATTTGCCCTGCTAACAATTTTAATACTCCAACTCCTTTGGCAGTGAAAGCTCCTGAGATTAAGTCATTGGCAAGATAAATTACTGCTTGTATTTTGCCCATATTCAAAAGAGGGATACAAAGAATGGATTTGCATTCATTACTTTTTATAAAATCATCATTGGCAAAGAGCCCGCTCTTGCCGGCGTCGTCGAGGATGACCGTTTCTTTAGTGAGATACACATAATTTATAACAGATTCTGCCAATAAATTACTTTGGGATACAGGAATGGATTGCAAAATTTTTATGTCTTCAATGCCTTCTTTTATTTCTGCCTCAATAAATTTTTCTTCTTCTTTTTCCATGATTAAAAAACCATTTTGTGCTCCTGCATTTTCCAAAATGATCTGCATCATTTTTTTTAAGAGGCGTGGCAAAATAATTTCTCCTGAGATAGTAGCTGATGCCTTTAGAACTGTTTCAAGGTCAATATTTCCGGTTTGCTGTTTTGAGGGTTCACCTGATATTTGATTTTGCCATTCAGCCTCACCGCCTCCCCTTAGCTGAATGTAATGGCTTTCCATTTGTTTCAACTTTGCAGTAGCGCCCCATCGTTTATAAATCCGATAGGCATTTTGCAAATAGAAATTTGCCAACAAATCTTGTTTGGTATTTATAAAAAATTGACCTGCTCTTTCCCATGTTAGTGCAATGTCATTGGTCATATTGCTTTCAGTTCCTTTTTTTAGCGCTTTATCGTACAGAATTTTTGCTTCTTCATTATCTCCTTCAATGTATTTGTATTCTGCCTCTAATAAAATTATTTTATGACTGTAATCTTTCGGGCAATATTTTTCATATTTTTTTAATTCATTGATGTCTTTTCTTACCTGGTTGAGTATTGATTTTTTTGAAGTTGAGTTCGGAGAAGTATCAAGGATCAGCAACGATCTGTAGAAATAAAATAAGGGATACAATGCTGTGCCCTTAACGCTTTCCTGGTATTTTTCAGCGATGTCCGCATATTTAAGAGCATTATTATTCAGGTTAAATAATAATGCGAGATAGAGCTTCTGAAGATATAGATTCTGGAAATAGATCTCATTACTTTTGGTAACGTCAGTAATATCCATTTTCGATTCATCAAACATTTTTCCTGATAGGATATCAGGATTTTTTATTTCTTCTATCAGGTTTGAAATAGATTGGCGGAATAATTGCAATCTTCTCAGGGTGAGATCCTGTTTAAATTTTTCAATTTTCAACTCCAGCATTTCTGCTTTTTTTAAGAGATCCGCCAGTGGATGTCCCATGATAAATAATTGGTAAACTGTATTGTGCGCCGCATAAGAGGCATATTCATTGTCGCCGGATTCGAGGCAGCTTGTAAAAGCTTTATCAAGACCATGGATTGTATCTTTAAGAGGTATTCTGCGATGAACCAAAAAAATATTGCTTGTTGCCAAAATGGATCCAATCAATTCCCCTGCATGAATTTTTCTGGCAAGATGCAAAGCGATTTCACCAAAACTTATTCCTTTATCAATCTCGTTTAAATAAACGCTTAAAATATATCCATAAGCAGCAAAACTGAAGGGTGATTTGCGTGAAAGCCCATATTCTATAGTTAGCCTTATCATCCTGAAAGCCAGGAGGGGAACGAGATCTGGAACCGCAAAAAATGAAGCTGAAGAAATATCGGAAAGGATGCGCATAGCCGCATTTTTTTCCGGGTCAGTCATTTCCGGCAAATTGTTGAAATAATCCATTGACTTATTTCGCAGCAAAAATTTCATTTGAACCAGGTCTTTCATTACATGCATTTTTCCCGGCTTCAATGGCAAATGAATTCCCATTTCCCCTAGAATATTCAACCCGAGCTTTACAGCATCTAAAGTTTTATTTTGAGCAATTAATTTCTTAATATCTATTTCATGTCCTTTTGCAGAATCTGTCAGGGATTTACTGTGTTGCAAAAGATCACCGACTAAATTATCTACTTTTTCATACTGCCCGGAGAGATAAGCAGCATCTGCAGCATCGCCGGTTAATTGAAACATAAGATCATATTGTGTGTTCCAGTCTTCTTTATCCAATACATGTAAACCCTTTTCAAAATATAATAAAGCCTGGGAAAAAGCTGTTGAGGCAATTGCTTTGCGGCCAGCCATGAGATTAAGATTGGCGAGATAATTTCTTTCTTTTTTATCAGCGATATTATCCGCACCGAGATTCCATTGATTTGCCAGGTCGAATAATTTTTCCTGTATTTCATTGTCATTAAAATGAGCAGTCAACCTTTGACCGTTTAAATGATGCATCGCTGTTTTTTCTTCATCAGGAATCAACGAATAAATGACTTGTTGAATTCTGTCGTGGGCAAATTTGTATTCAGTTTCAGATGGGATAATCAAACCTTCTGTAACAGAGAGGTCCAATAAATTTTCTATGTTCCTTTCGCTCTCTTGTTTAATTACGGAAAGATTTCTTTTGCTAAAATGGTCTCCAATTGTTGAAGCAGTTTTTAAAAGATCAAGCGTCTCTGCAGGAAGTTTTAAAATAAAAGAATTCATTAATTCTACAACATTTCCTGAAACATTCATTTGCAGAATAAGTTCAGAATTAAATTGCCATTTCATGGAATCAAAATCAAAATGCAATAAGCCTTCTTCATAAATTGATTTCAGGAATTGCTTTACATAAAAAGCATTCCCTTTTGTTTTGTTATAAATAATATCGGCAAGCAAAGAAACATTGTCCAGGGTGGAAAGCAAAGTGGCTGACACGAGATCATGCACATCGTTATTGGAAAGATCATTCAATTCCATTTGCTCGAAGGGAACATTATCTTCTTTCAGTTCATTTAATTTTTTATTGAGCGGGTGATTGTCATCTACTTCATTTTTGCGATAAGCACCAATGAGCATGGCATAATCAATATTTCTGTTTTCTAAAATAATTTTAAAAAGATTCAAAGAGGAAGCATCCGCCCATTGAAGGTCGTCTGTGAAGATAACGAGAGGAGAATCTTTATCAGCAAGGCTTTCATAAAACCTGTTGAATTCATAATTAAATCTGTTTTGTGCTTCGAGTCCTTTTAGTTCAGGGGCATCCGGTTGCTTTCCGATCAGGGTTTCAATTCCAGGCATGAACTGCGTTAATATTTTCCCGGAGTTTCCAATAGCATCTTTAATTTTTTTCTTCCATTTTTCCTGGAAAGTTTTATCACCTGCAAGAATTAATTGAACCAATTCAGCAAATGCCTGGATAATAGTGGAATAGGGCGTATCAGAACTGATCTGATCAAATTTTCCTTTTATAAAGATTCCTTTTTTTTGGGAAACGACATTTCTTAGTTCTTCTACAAGCGTTGATTTCCCGCTTCCTGAATTGCCGGAAATCAGAAGTATTTCTTTTTGACCATTAGCGCACTTACCAAACAGATCCATCAATCTATTTATTTCTTTTTCGCGGCCGTATAATTTATTGGAGAAATTTAAAGTGCCCGAAAAATCAAGGGTCGCTATAACGAAATCATCAATTTTTCCATTCGTTACAAGTTGGTTTAAACATTTTTCGAGGTCACATTTTACGCCAAAGGCGGATTGGTAGCGATCTTCAGCGTTCTTTGATAGAAGCTTCATAATAATATCCGAAAGTACCCGGGGTGTTTGAACATTAACTTCAATTGGTTTTACCGGAGTTTTGGCAATGTTGGCGTACATTAATTCTAACCTGGCATCACTTTCAAAAGGTAACCTTCCTGTGAAAATCCGATAAAGTATGATTCCCAAAGAATACAGGTCGGCGCGGTGATCAATAGCGTGATTGATGCGTCCGGTCTGCTCCGGCGCAATATATTTTAAAGCTTCAATTTCTTTTTCCTGGTAAAGAGTAAATTCTTTTTCAAAAAGATTGCCTTCAGAAGCCAAACCAAAGTCAATAAAGAAAATTTTGTTGGTAGAATGTTCAACTATAATATTTGAAGGTTGAATGTTGCGATGGAAAATCTTTTCTTTATGAAGATCGCTAAGGGCAGAAGAAATGTCTGTTGCCAGTTGAAGTTGTTGAACAAGATTTAATTTTTCTGAAGAGAGCAATTCATTCAGGCCTTTGCCTTCAATAAATTCTAAAACAATATCTTCGTGACCTTCTATTTTTTCTCTCTTAAAGGCTTTTCTAACACTGCTGCATTTGGTTTTTGAACACAAATTAAACTCGTTCTCAAGCCTCAAGAGCATTTCTTTCGAAGGAAATTCTTCTTTCAAAACTTTAAGACACGAAGGCTTGCTTAATCCATTTGTTTCGGATTTTATTATTAATGATTCAAAACCATAATGAATAACATTCGCATGATCTATATTTTTTATCATTGAAATATGATATAGAAATTATAATTATTAGCTTCAAAAAACTCTCACATAATAAATAAGTTTAGCTTGGTTAAAGACTCGTTATTCAAGGGATTGAATTATCGTGGAAGTTAAGAAATTTATCAATTAATTTCAGAAAATATCTCATTGCCATTTCTAAAATATTTACTTTTATTGCTCAATTGGTTTAATTATAGCCGGGAAAAAGGATGAAGCTTTAAATTTTTTTTAAAAAATGATCTACCAAAATCCACTCACATTACTTACACCCGTAAGAGAAGATCACTTTAAGAAATTAAATGAAATTTTGGAAAAATTTCAGTCAGGATTGAATAGTAGTTTAAATGAAAGGTTTAACCGGCTTGGCACGCTGCATTATGCGCGCTGGTTCATTTTGCAGGAAAGCTCTTTTCGGGATAAAACTGCCTTTGCTGTACCCTTGAGATTGGTATTTTCTTCCAACTTTGATGGTGATGAAGAAGAACATGCCAAAGGGTTGGTTACTGTTTTCCCGGAGTATTTTGATGAATTGTATAATTGTTGTGAAGGATATCCTGAACCCGAAAATAGAAATATAGAAAGCAGAAAAAATTATTTGTTAAAATGGAGAGTGAAGACTGCCGCTTTTTATCCGGGCGCACCTGGAAGAAGTTTGAAACAAATACAACAGGAAGATCAATTGAAAAATTTTATTTGCAATTACGTAAAGCAAAATCAATGTAACGGAACATCAGCAATAAAAATACAAAATGCCATCCGGCAGGAAGTTGACAATCATCCTGAATTTGAATGGTCAAAAGAAAGAACTCCAACTGCTAAAATAAACTTGCCGGCAATGATCATACTGGTAATTATTATAATAATTCTTTTGCCCGTTATAATTATATGGTTGCTGGTGCTTCATTTTTTTTATGAACGGCTGGATATAAATTGTGTAGAAAAACGAAGTGACCTTGATGATGGATTAGTAAAAAGACTCGAAACTCATGAAGATCTTTTTAATCAAAATCAATTTACCCAGGTGCTTGTGGTAAAGCCCGGAAAAGTACGCTTGATCACACTACTTGCTTTTATGATTTTTTCAAGACTATTGATCAGTAACTTTTTTGTAAAAGGAAAACTTATGGGGATTCCAACTATTCATTTTGCCCGGTGGGTTTTGATTGATAATGATAAACACATGATGTTTTTTAGCAATTATGACGGAAGCTGGCAGCAATATCTTGGTGATTTTATTGATAAATCAGGATGGGGATTAACAGCGATCTTTAGCAACACCATGGTTTTTCCTAAAACAAGATTTTTATTGACCGGTGGTGCTTATGACGAAGAACATTTCCTCGCGTGGAGCCGCGGAACCCAGGTATTGACGCAAGTTTGGTACAGTGCATATCATCATCTTTCTATAAAAAATATTATCAATAACACTATAATAAGAAATGAATTACGTAAAAATCTTTCTGAGAAACAAGCACAGGTATTTCTAAAAAGATTTTAAAAATAAATTTGCTATGCAACAATTGGAGCTTTCACAAATTCAGGGTTTTCTTGTAAGAGATTATAAGGAAATGCCTTTTTCAAAATATTTTCTTTTGCAGATAACACAGGCGGATAAAGCGAAATATTTTATTAAAGAAATGTCAAAAAAAGTTACAACTGTCAGCAGTGAAATTAAAGGTACTGGTCTGAATGTGGGATTTACAAGTGTAGGATTGCATACACTCGGATTGTCAAAAAATAATCTCCGGACCTTTTCTCGTGAATTTCGCGAAGGTATGGTAACGCTGCACCGGCAAAGGCTTTTGGGCGATCATGATAGCAACGATCCCAAAAACTGGAATTGGGGAGGCCCGGATAATGAAGCGGTACATATCATCTTAATGGTCTTTGATACCAACGAAGAGAAATTAAATAAACATATTCAACAACTTCATGAGGAATTGAAACAAAATGGATTGAAAGAGATCCTTGTTATAGATGCGCCCACTTTTCCTGAAGGTAAAGAGCATTTTGGTTTCAGGGAAAGTATTTCGCAGCCGGCAATTATTGGGAGTGGAGTTAGTGGAATTAAAAATGATAATATAGAAGCCGGTGAATTTGTGATGGGATATAAAAATGAATATGAGGTGTATCCTGATTCTCCACTGCTTAAAGAGAAACAAGGAAATGATAATTTGCTTTTGAATGATGTTGCAGGAATCGGCTATAAAGACTTTGGCAGGAACGGAACCTATTTTGTACTTCGGCAATTAAAAGAAGATGTAGATGGTTTCTGGAATTTTTTGAATGACAAAAGTAAGAATGAAGACGGTAGTTTTAATCCGGAAGAAAGCACCAAAATCGCAGCGAAGATGATGGGAAGATGGCCTGGTGGCGAACCTTTGGTAAAATACCCGGATAAAGATCCGGGTGTATTGAGCGATGATAATGATTTTAATTATATAGAAACTGATAAGATGGGAACAAAATGCCCGTTCGGTTCACACATTCGCCGTACTAATCCAAGAGATAATTTTGAAGAGACCGGTCCTTCAGAATCTTTACAGCTTACACGAAAACACCGCATCATGCGAAGGGTGAGATCTTATGGAGAAAAATTTACAGCATCTGCAACAAATCATACAACCAATGGGGAAGTAGGAATTTTATTCGGCTGTTTTGTGGCGGATATTTCGCGGCAGTTTGAATTTATTCAATATACATGGGCCAATTATCCAAAGTTTAAACAACTCTATTCTGATCCGGATCCTTTTATTGGCGTAAAAGAAAACCCGGGAAATGATATTGAACAGCAATTCACAATTCCGCAAACTACAGTCAATAGATACATCACGGGGTTAAAAAGTTTTGTAACTGTGAAAGGCGGTGCGTACTTCTTTTTCCCATCGGTAAATGTGGTGGAATTTTTGAGTACCATATGATTTGCAGTAAACCCAACCTGAATCCTGTACGAAAATATTCGGGTCAGAACTGGTTCTTCTCCTCCGAACAGGCACAGTCGGGCATTCTGGCGGAGATTAATTCGGGCAGGGCAGAAATGACGAAGTTTTTTGTTTTATTTTTTTGCCACAGAATCATTTCTGAAAAGAGCTAATTGAGCGTCTCCCTCTCCATTGGAGGGAGAGGGGTTGTTCAAAGAATTCCCTGGAGGGGTGAGGCTTTTATTTTGTAGTAAACGAAAAAATATCGAAGATTCCTATTTAGAAAAAGATAAACGAGTCAATATTAGTACAAACTTATTTTCCGGTTCATAATAAAATATCACATTAAATACTGCCTCACTTTTGTATTAATAAATTCCTGGACACCTTTTCAGGTTTGCTTTTTCAAGCTAACGGGGTCTTCACTTTCTTCGGCATCTGTATAATAAGTAATGGCTTGCGGTACAGTGATTAATAAATTTTGCGAAGCATATTTTTCTTTATGAAATTGTATAAAATCATCTATTGAAAAATGTTTCAAAAGTTCTGCTATATCCCAAAAACCTTTCTTTTTGCCCCTGCCTAATATTGCCTGCACTTTCATGGCAAGAATATCTTCAGTTGATAATAATCGTATGTTATCAACGTGTTGTTCAGGCCTTATTAAGGATGAGGATGACGGATAATATCAATCTTCACTTCATCCACAAAGCAAAAAATACCAACTCTTGGGTTCGTTGATTTATTTTCAAATGATTCTTTAAATTTATTTTTAAATGCGTTTATAATTTCAGTATTCTCGAATGGTTTATTCGAAAATAAATCCAGATCCACAGACTTGCGATGTCCGTATAATGGAGATAATGCTGTACCCCCGACTAATGAAAAATCTTTCAGCCCGGGAATTTCCATCATCTGTTTTAATAGGGAAAGAGTGTGGGGTTCAACTGCCTCAAAGTGTAGCATCTGAATTCGGTTATCGGTTTATTAATTACAGCGCTTGCAAGATACATTGTTACTTCCGGTAAAAATTTCGCATTCAGCAGGGCTTCTGCCACTTTCTCATCACCATAGTAGCGGCGGCAATTGCGGATATCCTCTACATCTCCGCGTTCAAATACACGTTCGATTACAAAATTGGCTTTGGTATCGTAGTTAATGTTTTCAAATACTACATCCCAAAAAATTCTTTTGTTTAATATTGGTATCGTTTTTTTTTCCATAATGCAAAGATATAATTCGGATTATTTATTGCTCATTTTAAAAAAGCATCTGCTATCAATTTCGTATCCATAAAAACCTGGACAGAAATTATTTTTTCGTTTTCTAAAGTAAATGTCTGCGCCCAATCAGAATTATATGTTTTTCCTGTTTCAATTACTTCTGCCTCATCATGGCCGAGCACTACAACCATATTTTCATTTGTACAAAATTTTTCAGGAACAAAAGTTTTTATTTTAAGCGTTTTATTTTGGATGCCAAACATTTTAATTACTTCATCAATCCCATTAAAAGTTCCTGAAAAAGGAATGAAAGGAGCGCCGGGCCTTATCCATACCACATTCTTACTAAAAGAGGATAATACACCGGCCATATTTCCTTCTGCAAAATATTTGTAGGTGGCTTCAATAATATGTTGATTATTTTCTTTCATTTTTATTCAAATTTGTATTATCAAAAAAATGATCATTTGCTTTCGGCTCTACTTCTTTTATATGATTATGTTGATGCCTGAATAGAGACATCTCTCCATAAATTATTTTTCTGACACGATTAAAGTTTCCCAATGGACGATGCTCCGGAAGTGTGTGCCATGAATTAAAAGAAAGATCATCTCCAAATTCATTTTGCTCCGGCGTATCAAAAACCTGGGTAGGAATTCGAATGCTTGCCATTTTAATAAAAGGTGAATTCCATTCAATAGTGGGATTTTCAATCGGCATTTTTACAGCATCGGTCTGAAACTGGATGAAGAAGTCATAAATGATTTCATGCTTTGATAAAGTATCGGTCATATTTTTTCTCAAAAAATCTTTATCCTTTTTATCTGTGTATTTCAACCTGTTTTTTTCAGATGGTAATATCGCATATTTTACTGCTCTTGTTTCATCGCCAAAGCGAAAAGGTACCGTACTATAGTAATTGAGCTCAAACGGGTGGTTGCATTTTATTTTTGCTTTGGCTGCTCTCACTAAAATCGGAAAGCATTTGATAACGCTGTATAGTTTTGGAAAAAAAGATCCAAGTTTGTAAGGAACAGTTACTACTTTTAGAATATTGTAAAAGTATTTTACATCACGGGAAACAAAAGTTTTTGTGTTCATAAGAATGAAATCCTGGTTGCCACCATTTATTTTTGATTCTACAATTTTTTCCCCCGGTACATTCATTATTTTTATTGCGAAGCCCCGGATATCTTTTTTCCAATCGGGGAGAGGCTTTGTGTTGCCGTTGGAAAACCTGATCCATGCAGGAAATGATTTCTCTTCTTTAAACAAACCTGTTCTAAGTTCTTCTGGAAGATTCTTTTCAATAATAAATTCAGCTTTTACGCAACCATTCATTTTTGGATGAATCTGGCGCCGTTGCTTTTTATTATTTTTATCATACATCCTTATCATTTGGTCTTGCAGAAGTTTTACTATTTGATGTGCCACCGTATCTTCATTTTTTTGAGGATATTCCTGGCCCGGAAGTAATGTTATAATATTAGATTGGTTATTGACCATTAAATTTTATTTTATAATAAAACGATTGGTGATAGTCAAATAATGGTAAGTGGTTTTTCAAATAAGATGAAGGCAATTTACATTTATTTATCCGGATTTTATTTGCAAAAAGCAGGCTTTCATCGCCCCCCAATTCTTTGCAAAAAATAAGATTCTGATTAAATTGTTTGTTTACTGTAAAAATTATAATGATAATTTAACCGCACATTTTCCTGATAGATTATGCAAATTTGAACTTCCTGGTTAAGCCACTTCGCTGATAGGTACATTTGATTTCTTAATAAAATCCCGGATTTACCTATCTTTATAATCTTCCCCAATATTCTCTGAACCACTGGGTTGTTTTCCTTGCATAAATTACACCGAAATAAATTTATGAATAAAATCTTTTCAGAGCAAGGCGATTGGGGACCTGGTTTGAAAACTCTATTCCTGAAAAATTTAAAAATAAATTTCTGAATGATAAAGATCAAATAGATTATAGTTATAAAAATCAAAAGGTAAAGATGTTGTTTTCTTTCAGAGAAGAATTTCTTCCTGAATTTTGAGAATATAACTTCAAATATTCTATCTACAAAATACTCTCGTTTCAGGTTGATGCCCATGAACGGAAACCAGGCTCATGAAGTGATTTTTTTATCTTCATCTGAAAGCAGGAATGAAAAAATGGTTTCCCCTGGTCGTTTATTACTGTCGTCCACTACCTCGGCAATGGAATAGACACCGGTCATTTTTGGAGTGATCACATACAGGCAAAAATCGCATTCTTCTCTTTGTTTTATTTCTTTTTGCATCATTTCAGGAGTCCAGTCTTCAGCCTGTGGCTGAAAATAATCAATCTTTAAATCCTTTATCAGATCATTTCTCCATAAGGATCCATTGCAGGTGCCACCTAAAAATACTTTTTTCATAGGCATTAATTTTTTGTAAGTTAAAATTTAAAATACTTCCTGCAAAGGAGATTTTTTTGCATAAATGATTTGCAAATGCAAAATGGCAGAAAAATAAGAGATTTAAAACTTAAATTTTAGAAGAGATTTTTTATCAGTCATCTAATAATTTAGCGAGGAAAAGCAGATCATTCTTTTTATAAAGATTGGCTGCATCTATAAAGCATTTGCTGAATTCTTCAAGTAGATGTTGGATAATTCTTTTATCATTCAAGGGCCGGTAATAGGAAGGAGTAGGAGGTACTGAAATCCTTTTAAAATAACTTTCTACATCTTTATGAGAATATACCTGTCCGTTTAGGGGATCAATATAAAAATTGATTTTTTCACTTTTTTGTTTGGTTGGATTGGGGTAATTATAATCAACATCAAAATAGCCAATAATAAATTGTTTGGGAATATTAATGGCCTTGGCCGGGATATCAAGAAGCCCGCAAAGAATGAGATAAAGGATTCCGTTTGTAATGGCGTTGCCTCTTTTATTTTCAATAAGTTTGGTGATTAGAAAATCATCTGAAAGATCGTAGCTTACCTCATTTCCTTTCAAATTATAATAACTGTATAAAATTCCTGAGATCACATTAATTTGCTCCAACGGAGTAAGATAACTATTCAACTCGAGCCAGATATTTCTTCTGATCTTTTCGATTTCCTGCAAGGTGGTTGTGGCAATCATTTCAGGGAAGCAGTATTTTGAAACCAAAAGGGCGCCATGCAATAATTCGCAGTTTCCATTTTTCCATTCGGTAAATTCTTCTACAAGGTCACGGAAATGTAATTTGTGAATGATCAATTCAATTCTTTCCTGCACCTGCTCATCAGGACTGTTTTCCCAAAGGTTTTCAAGATTAGGAATAATGGCGCGTCCATGAGAAATGATGCGTTCAGTAATGGAGCTGAAAACTTCATCATCCGGATCATCTATTAAATGAAAGAGCGCAGATATTTCATTGTTTTCAAGCATGT
>Ga0208357_1000338_pt1 | contig 37999 bp, 38 predicted proteins | sample NGESurdeep092012_6_FD_184487 | JGI IMG/M metagenome (GOLD analysis project Ga0208357, IMG submission 184487) | Arctic peat soil microbial communities from Barrow, Alaska - NGEE Surface sample F52-2 deep-092012 (SPAdes) | ecosystem: Environmental > Terrestrial > Soil > Wetlands > Peat ...
CCCACCTGCGCCGATGGTACTTGGGGGTTCCTCCCTGGGAGAGTAGGTCGCCGCCGGGATTTCTTGAAAGACCCCCACCGAAAGGTGGGGGTCTTTCGCTTTTCCAAGTGAGTTCGAATTGAGGGGTCATACTTTCTCAATGAGAGTTCTGCTCGTACGGCGTCCCTTTCTTCGCCTCTTCACGTCACTCGCGCTCTGCGCGGTTGTTGCGGCGCCTCTTAGAAGTGATGTCGCTGTCGCGAGCGCGGTAAACCCGCGCAGCGTTTCATTCGCTCCCGTAACGCTCGTTCGCGCCCCTCACGCCACGCATACGAGCACGTTGTACGTCGTTGGTAGCGTTAAATGTTTGAGACTTCCTTGCCTTCGTCTCTATCGAACGCACGACGCGATCGAAAGCACCATTGATCCCGCGCCGACGTTCACTCCTGTCACGATGCCGCCGACGAGTTGGATCTCGGGTCGGGCGACGGGCTCGTTGTTGGGGCTCGTCTTCGCCACTCCACTCATTGGCTACGCGCTCGAAGGTTCCTCAGAGCCCGAGGTGCTCTACGCGACCTTTAATGGAGCAAAGACGTGGCAGAAGTTGAAGATTCCTTCGGGTGACTTCATTGCCGGTTTCAGCACGACGGGCAATCATCTTTACGCACTGTTCTTGAACTGCAAAAAGGGGAACGAGGGCTGCGTGAACTTTCAAATGGACCACGCGACTCTTTCGGGCAAAAAATGGTCGGGAGTGAACATTCCTTTTGGTTCTCTGGACGCGGGCTCTCTCTCAGGAGTGCTCAGCGCCTACGGAGAGAACGTTTTCATTTCGCAGTCAATGAAGGGCAGGGCGCTGCTGTACGTATCGCATAACGGGGGACTGACGTTTACCAAGAGTGCTCCGCAGAAGCTCCTCAGTGTGGCGGGTTGTGCACTCACGGCAGTGTCGGCGAAGGAAGTCTGGGCGATGTGTCCGACCGGGTCGCTGGCGTCGATTCAATTTTCGAACGATGCCGGGCGAACCTGGCGTTCCTTGAACCATAAGTTGTACGGGAGTACCAGCGGTGGGTTCTTCGCGACCGCGGGCTATGACTTCGCGTACGTCGACACCGGAGCAAATCCTCGAAACATGTACCGAATCAACGTGGGGGCGAGACAAGAACACGACATTGGCGAATTGGCGTGCTCAACAACTGAATCGGCCGTTTTCGTGTCCGTGTTTCATGGCTTCGCGATCTGTTACACCAACGGTTCTTCGCCACATCTCGAGCGAACGATCAATGGTGGCGTGACGTGGCAGCGCGTGTCGACAACGTCAACAATGGGTTGAGATAGGGCGGTAAGGATATACCTGTCCCCATTTCGAACACAGCCGTCACGCTCAACCGTGCCGACGGTGCGCGGGGGCTCCTCCCCGGGAAAGTAGGTCGCGTCGTCGCGTCGTCGCGTCGTCGCGTCGTCCTTCATTTATCTTTGGGGCCATCCTTAGTGCCCGCGAGCACATCACGCATCGGAGCAGAAGGTTCTTGCAACGTATCAGGTTACCTGATACGTTGAACCCCTAATGGTGGTGGTCTCACGGACGCCGGCGAAGAGTACGGGAGTGAGTCTTCGACTTGACTCTGGCGTAGAGACTGCTTCGTTGCGGATAGTGGAGTTGAGCCGCTCGAGAGGAGTTCAAGTGACAACGAGTTCTAATGCAAAGGTAGAGAGTCGTTCGCTCGGCGAGTGGAGTACGGTTCTCGCTGACGTTGACGGCGACGGCATCGCGTGGGTGACGTTGAATCGGCCCGAGAAACGTAATGCAATGAACCCCAAGATGAACGAAGAGATGCTTGACGTCCTCGACGTCGTTGAATGTGACGATGACGCGAGGGTGCTCGTTCTGACTGGAGCAGGTGAGTCGTTTTGCGCCGGGATGGACCTAAAAGAGTATTTCCGCGAAGTTGACGCCGGTGGACCGATAGCGCGAATTCGCTCTCGTCGAGCTTCGAACGAGTGGCAGTACCGTCGACTCATGTTCTTCGCTAAACCCACCATTGCAATGGTCAATGGCTGGTGTTTCGGTGGCGCATTCACGCCGCTCGTCGCGTGTGATCTTGCGATAGCTGCCGAAGACGCGGTCTTTGGCCTTTCGGAAGTCAACTGGGGAATACCACCGGGGTCCGTGGTGTCACGCTCTCTGGCGGAGATGATTCCCGCTCGAGACGCAATCTTTTACATTATGACGGGAAAGACGTTTAACGGCGTTGAAGCCGCCGCCATGCGACTGGTGAACGAGGCGGTTCCGAGTGAGCAACTTCGAGAACGCACGACGGAATTGGCGAAACACGTCGCGTCAATGAATCGCACCGTTCTCGAGGGGGCTAAGACCGGCTTCAAACGAGCACGTTCAATGGAGTGGGAGACCTCGGAGGAGTATCTCTACGCCAAACTCGATCAGTCAATCGCGAACGACCCCGAACACGGGCGCGAACAGGGAATGAGCCAGTTTCTTGACGACAAGTCGTTTCGACCAGGTCTTGGAGCCTACAAGCGTGATTGACTCGTCGTCGGACGTGTCCAACGTCTCTCGGCAGGCGATCGAACGTCTCCTGCGTCCGCGTTCAGTCGCCATTGTCGGTGCGTCGGACGTGCCGGCTTCCATTGGGGGCGCGCCGATTGCTCTCATGGAGCGCTTTGGCTACGAGGGCGAGGTTCACTACGTAAGTCGCACTCGAAGCGAGATCAACGGGCGACCCTGTGTCGATTCGATCGAGAGTCTCCCGTACGGTGTCGACGCGATTGTTCTCGCAATTCCAAAGGCCGGCGTCGCCGACGCCGTGGCGGCAGCGGGACGTCGAGGGGTGGGGGGTGCCATTGTCTTCTCGTCCGGTTACGCGGAAGTGGACACCGACGGCGCTACGGAGCAAGCTGAGCTCGCGGTGCTGGCGAGGAAATGTGATTTAGCCCTCGCGGGACCGAACTGTCTGGGTCTCATAAATTTCGTCGAATCCATCCCGCTGACTTTTGGCGACGTCTCGCAGAATCGCCGCGAAGGCGGTCCGAGCCTCGCCATCATCTCACAGAGCGGTGCGATGTCCTTAGCGCTCACGTACGCAGCAATGGCTCAAGACATCACCATGAGCTACACGATCTCAACGGGGAACGAAGCGGTTCTCGGCGTCGAAGACTTTCTTGGCGTGATCCTCGACGATGAGAGCGTGCGTGCAGTGGCGCTCCTTATCGAGCAGATTCGAAGACCGGCAGAGTTCACTGAGCTGGCACGAGTCGCGCGTCGGCGTGGCGTCGCGCTCTGTATTCTCCACACCGGGCGTAGCGTCCGAGCGAAGGCCGCGTCGCTCTCGCACACAGGCGCGATCGCCGGTGACCAAGAGGTGATGCGAGCAATTCTTGAGCGTGAAGGTGTGTTGTTCATCGATTCACTCGACGAGCTCATCGATACGGCGTGTGTCTTAGTGAAGTGTCCGACGCCCAGTGCCGAGGGCGTTGCATTCATGACCGACTCGGGAGCCGCCAAGACCTACGCCATTGACGTGAGTGACGACATCGGCCTCTGGCTTCCAGAACTGTCGCGGTCGACTCTTGTGAAATTGACGGAGGAGTTGCCGACGTACGCTGTTGCCGGCAATCCAGTTGATATCACCGCCATGGGTCTCAATGACCCAAGCCTCTACGGCCGGGTCGCTTCGTCGCTGTTGGGTGACGAAGAAGTTGGTTGCCTTGTCGTTTCCGCGATGCCGGGTTCGAGTGTGCAGGGAACTCAGCAAGTTGACGCACTGTTGCCGGTGCTCGTCGCGGCCGACAAGCCCATTATCTACGCCATCATGGGAGGCGAATCACCGCTGCCGATGGAGAATACAACCAAGATTTTTGACGCTGGTCTGCCCTTGTTTCGTTCTCCCGAACGAGCACTTCGAGCCGCGCGAAACGTGACGAAACACTTTCGCGCCGTGCGTGACGCGGAAAGTCGATTGATGCCTGGAGAATACGCTCCTCTCGATTTCGATTTCGATGCGCGCACGCCGTTGAGCGAACTCGACGCTAAGTCACTGCTGTCTCGCGCAGGACTGCGCGTTCCTTCGGGAAAATTGGTGAACGACGTACGCTCAGCCGAGACGACGGCTGCGGAATATGGCTATCCCGTCGTACTAAAGATTGTCTCTCAGCAGATACTCCACAAAAGCGACGTAGGCGGTGTGGCTGTCGTTGCCAACGAAGAGGAACTGCGCCACGCGTTCTCTGAGATGCCCGCTCGGGCCCTGGCATCTCGCCCAGATGCCGTGGTCGAGGGGTTGCTCGTGGAGGAGTTTGTTAGGGGAGGAGTCGAAACCATTGTCGGGGCGCGTAGGGACGACAGTTGGGGAGACACCATTCTCATCGGCGTAGGTGGTATCTGGGCCGAAGTCGTCAACGACGCGGTCGTCATTGCGGCGGACGCGGAACGAAGCGAAATTCTTACCGCGGTCGATTCACTACGCGGCGCTGCCGTCCTACGCGGCGCTCGAGGTGGCGAAACTGCGGACCTTGACGCCTTCGTGAGTGCGATAGAACTTATCGGCGGGCTTCTGCGTGCGACGCCCATGTGCACGGAAATTGAGGTGAATCCGCTCCTGGTCTTACCAAGTGGTGGTGGGGTGGTGGCGCTTGACGCCCTCGTCGTTTCCCGTCCGGATTCTGTCCTGACCTGAGTCCCCGAAGGGGCGCTTCACGAGAGACCCTGAGAAGGAATGATGATCCGTGTCAGAGTCTCCGTCGCGCGACGCACCCGTTTATCGAGTCGTGCGAGCGGCTCTGCTACCGTTCGGGCGACAGATTCCTGATGCAGCGATTCAATTGATGCTGCAGTGTCATTGATTCTCCCACGGAGAAGCCGTCGAACATCTGGTCTTCGAGTTGATCGACAACACCATTACAGGACGTGAGAAGATCGCGACCCGCAGTGGTGAGATTGATCCGTAGAATCCGACGATTGAGTTCATCAGGTTTTCGTTTGATGTAGCCCATGTTTTCAAGTTCGGTCACTGTTTGATGCGCGGACTGGGGCTTAATAAAAGACCGAACCGCGAGTTGCGCTGACGACATTCCCGGTCGTACGCGTAGCACGCTGAGTGCGGTGTACTGAGTAGTGGTGATTCCGTGCTCACGACAAATCGTGTCAAGACGTGCTCGAACCGCCAATTCCAACTGTTTCACGACGTAGATGGCTCTTGGCGACGGGACGGTGGCCACAACCTTGTCCGCCTCTCCCCGGGGAACTCCACTTTTCATGACTTCCACGTCAGTTTACCTGATACGCAGAGTCTCGAAGTCACGGCGCGAGCAGAAGCACCTCGACGCGAGTGATGATCGTTCGTCGCGACGCAGAATCTGCGTCCGTGAATTCGGGGGAGTGGCTCTGGTGGACGACACCACGTAAGGGTCTTTACGCGGGGCGAAGTGTTCAGTTCGTCCTCCAAAGTGCCACTCGTCGTTCGGAGCTGACGCCCACGCAGTCTGCGCGATGAACCAGTTCAGTGCACTTTCAAAACGTTCCCTCGTCAGTGTAGGGTCCTAGGGATCGAGAGAAACGGTCGCTAGCGCTTATGTCGTGAAACACTCGGGCGTTGATCAATGTCGTTACAGTAGTTAGTTGTAACACATTAGGTAGTTCACACTTGAGGGGATGGGCATGGCGATAGATCAGGTTAAGTCGGCCGGTCACGTGCGGCGCCGACGCGACCCTGAGCGGACGAAGCTTGAAATTCTCGCTGTTGCCACCCAGGAGTTCGCCGATCGAGGATTCGCCGGCGCGCGCGTGGACGAGATTGCCGCTCAAACGCGCACCACGAAACGCATGATCTACTACTACTTCGGCTCAAAGGAGCTGTTGTACATAGCCGCGCTCGAGAAGGCCTACGAGGCCATTCGGATCACCGAACAGAGCGTGGATATTGACAATCTTGACCCGATCTCGGCCGTTCGCAAGCTCGCGGAGTTGACGTTCGATCGTCACGAGGCGAATCCCACCTTCAGTCGTCTCGTCAGTCACGAGAACATGCAGCGCGCCAAGTTCATAACTGCCGACGGAGGGTTTCCTGGACTCGACCGTCCCGTCATCAAACTGCTTCAGCAAGCGCTCGAAAAGGGTCGGCTCGAGGGCGATTTTCGCCGTGACATTGACGTGTTTGACGTGCACATGCTCATCAGCTCCTTCTGCTTTTTCCGCATCAACAACCAGTACACCTTCGCCGCCAACTTTGGCCGAAATCTCGTCGAACCCAGTCGCCGGGCGATGTACCGCCAGATGATTGGCGACGTCGTGATTCAGTACTTGACCAGTTCGCCGTCGTAGTCGTTCGCTCAAGTACGGCTCTTCGAACTCGGTGTGAGGGCGCGACTTACGCGTGGAGTTGTGCTTGAAGTTGGTCGAGCACTCGGTAGCAGCTAAGTACCGAGGCAATTGACGAGTTCGGCTCGTCGCCTTCGCGGATCGCCCGCAGGAATTCCCGATCCTGGAGTTCAATGCCGTCCATGGAGACCGCGACGTTCGAGACATCGATCGGTTCGTCATTGCCCGTCGTCAAATCGTCGTAGCGGGCTATGTACGTGCCGTTGTCACAGATGTAGCGGAAAAATGTACCGAGCGGACCATCGTTGTTAAAGCTCAACGAGACCGTGCATAATTTGCCGGACTGACTCTTGAGCTGAATCGACATGTCCATGGGGATGCCCAGCGTGGCGTGCGCGGGGCCCGCGAGCACGTTCGCGGTTTCGATCGACTCGCCACACTGATACGCGAACAGGTCGATGGTGTGTGCGGCGTGATGCCACAAGAGATTATCGGTCCAACTCCTGGGGTTACCGAGGGCGTTCGTGTTGGTACGGCGAAAGAAGTACGTCTGTACGTCCATCTGTTGGATGGAGAGTTTGCCGTCAAGAATGCGTTGATGAATCCACTGGTGCGAGGGGTTGAAACGTCTTGTGTGGCCGACCATACAGACGAGGTTCTTGGACTTCGCGACTTCGCTAACGGCGTGCGCGTCCATCCAACTGTCGGCGAGGGGAATCTCCACGAGGACGTGCTTGCCCGCTTGCAGTGTCGCGATGGCTTGCTCGGCGTGCAATTGCGTGGGCGTACAAAGAATGACCGCGTCCACGTCGGGACTATTGAGGGCGTCGCTGAGATTCACCGTGGCCTGGCGCGCGCCGTAGATGGCCGCGATCTTCTCGGCCTGTTCGAGCGTTCGACTGACGATCGAGACCACTTCGACGTCCTCGATGCGCGCCAACGCGTCGAGGTGCTTAATGCCAAAGGCTCCGGCTCCGGCGAGAGCGACGCGCATGACCTTCTCGTTCTCTTAGTTGGCTTTGAGCACGAGGTGACCCACCGCCGTGTTTGAGGCGGGCACGTGGTAAAAGCGATGCAAGAGTTCTACGGCGTCGCCGAGAGCTCCTCGCATGATGAGCCACATCACCATTTCGATGCCTTCTGATCCAGACTCTCTCAGATACTCAATGTGGGGGATCTTTCGTAGGTCGTCGGGGTTTTCGGCGATGGCGTCGAGGAACGCGTTATCGAACTCTTGGTTGATGAGCCCAGCGCGAGGTCCCTGCAACTGGTGGCTCATACCACCCGTGCCCCATACCTGGACGTTGAGGTCTTCGTCAAAGCTCTCAACGGCACGACGTATCGCTTGACCGAGTTTAAAGCATCGTTCGCCCGTGGGCGGTGGGTACTGGATAACGTTCACGACAATCGGGATGACCTTGACGGGCCACGCGTCAGGTTGTCCGAACATCAACGAGAGTGGCACGGTGAGGCCGTGGTCGACTTTCATCTGATTGATGACGGTCATGTCGAACTCGTCGAGAATGAGCGACTGGGCCATATGGCAAGCCAGATCGGGATGACCAATGACCGTGGGAACCGGTCGAGGTCCGTACCCTTCGTCCGCGATGAGAAACTCGTCCGCGCAGCCAATCGCGAAGGTGGGAATTACCTCGAGCGAGAAGGCGGACGCATGGTCGTTATAGACGAGCACGATGACGTCGGGCCTTTCATTGGCGATCCATTCTTTCGACCATTCGTAGCCGGCGAAGAGAGGCGCCCAGTAGTCCGTGTCGGTCTTGCCAAGGTCCAGTGCCGCGCCGATGGCGGGCACGTGACTGGTGGTGACACCGGCGCTAATGCGGGCCATAGTTAGCGACCTTCCTTAATTGAGCGAACGCCCTCGGGGGAACGACCGCCGTGCAGCATCATCGCGGCGTACTCGTCCACCGACATGTCGGTCATGGAGGCAGCCGCGGTCTGAAAACTTATGCCATCGGAGGAGAATATCTTCGCGAGAAAGTAGATATTTCCACCGTTGGCGATCATGGCGTTGTAGTCGCGATCGAGTACTGCTTGTTTTTGTTCCTTAGTGAGGGACCACTCGTCGAGGAAGGCGCCCTCGTCACTCTTGAATCGCTCACGGTTCTCCAGCTTCATCAAACTCATACAGAACTGATTGAGATGAAATCCTTGGTGTGAGCGTTCAGCGGTAAAAACCGTGGTGCCCGGGATATCGTCAAACTCTGAATTATCGACCATGATTTAATTCTCCTCCCAATAGAGACGTGTGGGGTTGTCAACGAGCAGTTTGAGCTGAAGTTCCTTTGTAGTCGCGATCTGAGGGATGAAATCAACGAGTTTTCCATCGTCAGGCATGAAGTTTTTCAAATTGGGGTGGGGCCAGTCGGTGCCCCAAAGAACTCGATTAGGGAACTCATCGACGACTCTTCGAGCAAAGGGGACGGTGTCGCTGTAGTTCGGAGGGCCCGAGAGTGAGAGTCGCTCCGGACAGGTGACCTTGGACCAGAAGTTTTCGTGTTCTCGCATGAGGCGAAGGAATTGAGCGAACTCGGGACCATCGACCGATTTTGCGACGTCGGGGCGCCCCATGTGATCAACGATGACCAGAGTCTCTAACGAAGTAAAGAAGCCCCATCGCTCAGCGAGGTCCGCCGCTTCAAAGTAGATGACGACGTGCCAGCCAAGCGGGGCGATCTTTTCGACAATGCGGTAGTAGTACTCGTCAGGCTCTGGGTCAACGAGGCGTCGAACGTAGTTGAATCGCACTCCGCGCACACCGCGTTCGTTCAATTCTTGGAGTTCAGCGACGCTGGCGTCGGGCGACAGGGTCGCGACACCTCGGGAGCGACCGTTCGACGAGTCGAGGGCGTTGAGCATTGCGGCGTTATCGGTGCCGTGACACGTTGCCTGGACGATGACGTTCTTATCGAAGCCCAAAAAATCGCGCAGGTGAAATAACTGCTCTTTGCCGGCGTCACACGGGGTGTACTTGCGTTCTGGCGCGTAAGGGAATGTGTCGCCGGGCCCAAAGACGTGACAGTGCGCGTCAACGGATCCGCGAGGAAGTTCGAACGTGGGTTCGCTGGGATCCGGGTCGAACGATAACCAGTCCGCGTCCATGGTGAACGTGCTCACTAGAGGCCCCGAGTCTTGAGCAACGCGTCGAGGCGAGGGAAGACACGACGGACGTTTCCAGAGAAGACTTGTTCGCGCTCATCGCTCGTTAGGGCGGCGTCGTCGACGTAGCGTTTCGTGTCGTCGAAGTAGTGGCCCGTCCCGGGGTCGATGCCGCGCACCGCGCCCACCATCTCAGAGCCGAAGAGAATGTTGTCAATATCGATAACGTCAACGAGGAGGTCGACGCCTGGTTGGTGATAGACGCAGGTGTCAAAAAAGACGTTCTTCATAAGGTGCTCGTTGAGCGGTGGTTTACCGAGCATGTCGGCCAGTCCGCGATAGCGACCCCAGTGATAGGGGACCGCACCGCCGCCGTGGGGAATGATGAAGCGAAGATTGGGAAAAACGGAGAAGAGATCGCCCTGGAGAAGTTGCATGAACGCCGTTGTGTCCGCGTTCATGTAATAGGCGCCGGTGGCGTGAAAGTTCGAGTTACAACTCGCCGACACATGAATCATCGCCGGCACGTCCAGTTCCACCATCTTCTCGTAGATTGGGTACCACGAGGAGTCGGTGAGGGGGAGCCCGTTCCACCATCCGCCACTTGGGTCGGGATTGAGGTTCAAGCCCACGAAGCCCATTTCCACCACACATCGTTCGAGTTCTTTGATCGAATTTTCAATTGGAACTCCCGGCGACTGTGGGAGTTGGCAGACGCCAACGAACGTCTCGGGAAAAAGCGAAACCACTCGTCCAATCAAGTCATTGCAAGCCTGGGACCACGCGGCACTGACACATTCGTCACCCACGTGCTGTTCCATGGCCGAAGCCCGCGGCGAAAAGATTGTCATGTCCGCACCGCGTTCTCTGAGAAGGCGAAGTTGGTTGTTCTCGATTGTGTCGATAATTTCATCGTCGGAAATGCTCGGGTAGGTCGGGAACGGCTGCGCAGCCTCAAAAGCGGCGACTTCTTCGCGGCGCCAACGATTATGAGCTTCTGGTGCCGTGGTGTAGTGCCCGTGACAGTCAATGATCATGAATCCTCCCATATCGAAGAAGGAACGAAGACGTCGCCGCGCATTAAGAGTCGCGCGGTGCGAAGGAGCGCCGCAGAGTTGACAGTAACTTCGCCGTTCTCGTTGGACACGTCCATCGAAACGCTGAAGTAGCCCGTAGGGTGTTCGACGTCAAGCGTTATTCGTGAAAAGGGTCCGGTGATGGCTGCCACTTCGTTGGCGACCGATCCAGGAATGAGGCAGGCCGTCGCCACCGATACGGCACCAAAAACGCCAATCGCCTCGTGGACTTTTTTGGGAATGAAGGTTCGCGTGGTGACGACGCCGCCGTTTTTCGCTGGCGCTAACAAACTCATCTTGGGCACCGTCGAATTCGACACGTCCCCCAAGTTCATCAACGGTCCGGCACTGAGGCGGATCTGTTCCACCTTGAGGCACACCGCAGCGTTCGCTTCGATCTCGAGGGGATCCTCGTAGCCCGTAAGTCCGAGATCTTCAGCATTAATACAGACCACGGGCATTCCATTATCGATGCAGGTGACTCGGATGCCTTCTATAACGTCAACGACGTTGCCCGTTGGCAAGAGGCTTCCACAGGTCGAGCCGGCCACGTCCAGAAATTCGATTGGAATCGGCGCGCTGGTACCGGGCACTCCGTCGATATGAGCGTCACCGCTGTAGCGAACGACTCCACCGGGAGTTTCAATTCGAGCAACGGCCAGGGTTTGAGTGTTCTCCATCCAAATGCGAACTTCCGTAACTCCGTCCCGCGCGCTCAGCAGTCCCTCTTCAAGAGCGAATGGTCCCACGCCGGCGAGCAAATTGCCACAGTTTTGATTGTCCGATACTTCAGCTCGATCAGGCCACACTTGGAGAAAGAGGTAATCAACGTCGGCGTCGCTGCGCGCGGATCGTTGGATCACCGCGACTTTTGAAGTCAGTGGGTGACCCCCGCCCATGCCGTCTATTTCGCGAACATCGGGCGATCCCATCGCGGCAAGTAAAACAGCATCACGCGTTCCAACGTCCGTTGGGAGGTCCGCTGCGAGGAAGTAGAGACCCTTCGAGGTTCCGCCGCGCAAAACCGAACAACGAAGTGCTCGTTGCGCGTTCACGCAGGTGGCTCATCGACGTAGCGAAGTCCGCGTTCTCCAAGCTTCTCGCGCATGGCGTACATATCGAGACCTAACTCACCAGCGGCTAGGCGAACTCGCTTTTCACTTTCGTTCTCTTCGCGCGCTTGGCAGGCGTCTCGAATAGCCTCGGCGTCCTCTCGTCGAACAACCACGACGCCGTCGTCATCGGCGACGATGACGTCGCCGGGGCGAACGTACGCTCCGGCACAGACAATGGGCGTTTGGACGTTGACGGGTGTCTCCTTCACCGTGCCTTGGGCGCTCACGCACTTTGACCACACCGGAAATCCCATTGTCGTGAGTTCGGCGACGTCACGTACGCCCGCATCGATGACGAGACCTCGTACGCCGTGTGCGACGAGACTCGTGGCGAGAAGCTCGCCAAAGTAACCATCGCCACAAGGGCTCGTGGGCGTAACGATAAGAAGATCTCCGGGTCTCGCCTGTTCGACCGCGACGTGAATCGACCAGTTGTCTCCGGGAGCGACTTCGCAGGTCAGAGCGTTGCCCGACACTCGAACGGGACGGAAAATGGGGCGAAGCCGCGAGGAAAAGAGTCCCGTGCGTCCCTGCGCTTCATGGATAGTGGCCACGCCAAACGTACCGAGCGCGTCGACGAGTTCTAAATCCGTGCGTCGTGTGTTACGGACGACTACTGCCATGTACCCCTCCAGGAAGTGATCGTCGTACTGACGATTCTGCCGTGGCTTCGTGAGTTTGTAGAGTTTTTAATTAACCGAACAGTACACTATATCGTCGCCGCGTCTTAACATTTGAGTGGCACAGTTTGCTTACGCCATCGTGGCCAAGGAGAAGTCCGTGAAGGAACTACGCACACAAGTCGTCATTATTGGCGCCGGCCCCGCGGGGCTTCTGCTTGGCCAATTACTTCTTCGAGAGGGCATTGAGAGCATTGTGCTCGAGCGTCGCAGCCGTGAGTACGTTGAGAAGCGAACACGCGCGGGCGTCATCGAGTTCGGTACCGCGAACCTGATCGAGGGGGCCGGCGCGGGTGAACGTATGCGACGTGAGGGACTCGTCCACCATGGCGTCGAGTTTCGACTCGAGCGCCGCGCCTATCGCCTTGCGTTGAACGAACTCGCCCCCGGGAAACCCATCACGGTCTACGGTCAACAAGAAGTAGTGAAGGATTTAATTGCGTTGAGAGTCACCAGCGGTGCCGCTCTCTACTTCGAGTCTGAAGTCAAGGTGCTCGACGATCTCACCTCAGACACCCCGTACGTGGAAGTAGAAAGCAGCGAAGGATTGACGCGCATTACGTGTGACTACGTGGTGGGGTGTGACGGTAGCTTCGGCGTCGCCAATCGTTCAATTCCGTCGTCGATCCGTCGGCTCTACGAGAGGACGTACCCCTTCTCATGGCTCGGCATCCTGGCCGAGGCGCCACCAACCACCGAAGAGATTATTTACTGTCGACACGAAAGCGGCTTTGCTCTCTTTTCAATGCGGTCACCGACGCTCAGTCGCCTGTACCTCGGCGTGCGTCCCGATGACACGCTGGATCAGTGGCCGGATGAACGAATCTGGGAGGAACTTAATCTGCGCCTCGCGACGGACGAGTTGCCAAAAATAAATCAAGGTCCGATAGTGGAGCGAGGCATCACCGCGATGCGGAGCATCGTGATCGAACCGATGCGATACGGACGACTCTTCTTGGCCGGTGACGCCGCGCACATAGTTCCGCCCACTGGTGCCAAGGGGATGAACTTGGCGCTCGGCGACGTTCGCGTCTTATCTCGAGCGCTGCTCGCCAAGTTCCAGAAGAACGACGACGCATTATTGGACGCTTATTCCGACACGTGTCTCGAGCGGGTGTGGCGCGCGGAGGAATTCTCTAACTACATGACCCAGATGTTGCATCCCAACTACGTCGACGACTTCGAAAACGGCGTGCAGATGGCACGTCTGCGCCAAGCGGTCACGTCACGAGAAGCGTCGACGGTATTGGCGCGAAATTACGTCGATCTCAATAGTCTCTAGAACGGGTAGACCGGCATCTCACTCTGTGCCGTCACCCACTGAGTTTCGGTGTAGGCGTCGAGGTTGGCGAGTCCCCCCATACGAGAGCCGTTGCCTGAACTTCCTGTTCCCCCAAAGGGAATAACGGCTTCATCGGCGACGGTTTGGTCATTGATGTGTATGGCACCGCTAGGAATTCGACTCGCGAGTTCCAGCGCTCGCAGTCCGTCGTTCGACAAGATCCCAAGAGAGAGTCCATAGGGACTAGCCGACGCCAACGAGACTGCTTCATCGAGCGAGCTGTACGACACGATAGGTGCCACGGGACCGAAGACTTCTTCGCAGTACGCGCGCGACGTCGTCTTCACGTTCGTGAGCACCGTTGGACGGTAGAACAGCTCCTCGTAAGTTCCACCCGCCAACAGTGTGGCGCCGGCGTCGAGCGTTTCGGTCACCATTGAGTGAACCCGATCGCGCTGTTTCGCGTCGATAAGTGGTCCTAGGGCCACTTGACCAGTTTTGGGGTCGCCAACGGGAAGGTGATTCGCGTGCTCGGCTAACACCCGGGCGTAGTCATCGGCGATCTTCGCGTCAACGATGTGGCGACCCGTTGTCATGCAGATCTGACCCTGATGCATGAAAGAGCCAAATGCTCCAACCGACACGGCCTTTTCCACGTCAACGTCGGCCATAACAATGAGAGCGGAGTTCCCACCAAGTTCCAAGTGCACGCGCTTGAGATGCTGCGCACCAAGCGATCCAACACTTCGTCCAGCGGCCGTGGAGCCGGTAAAGGCTATGACGCGAACCCTCGGATCGGTGACCAGTGCTTCACCTACGTCGGCGCCTCCGGGCAGCATGGAAAAGACGCCTTGGGGAACGCCCGCTTCTTCAAAGACGCGCGCCAAGATGACGCCGCCACAGACCGCCGTCCGAGGGTCGGGCTTCAAGATAACTGAATTGCCCAACGCCAGCGCGGGCGCGACGGAACGGATTGAAAGGATGAGGGGAAAGTTGAACGGCGCGATGACGCCAACAACACCCGCGGGCACGCGACGAGAGAAACTTAGCCGCGGCATCTCACTGCGAAGTATTTCGCCAGTAGGGTGTGACGCCAGGGCCGCCGCTTCAAAGCACTCCTCGGCGGCGACGTGAATCTCGAGGCCGGCCTTTGGACCTATGCCACCTGACTCGCGAACAATCCAGTCCGTGAGTTCCTCGGCGTTGTCCAAGAACAATTGGCCCGCTTTACGTAGGACGGCACTGCGCTGGTTGTAGGGGAGTGCCGCCCACTCTCGTTGCGCCGCGGCACCGACTTCGGAGGCCTTGGCAACGTCATCGATGCTGGCGCGACCGCTCCGGCCCAGCTCTTCTCCGGTGGCGGGCTCAATCACCGGGGCGTCACCGGCGCCGCCCTTACGCCATCCGTCGAGCAAAATCTTTCCCTGCCATGACGCGCCGTCGAGAAAAGACATATGTACCCCCTAGTTAAAAGTTCCTTGTTTCTTTACCACACATTTGGTAGTTTGCGCTTACGAAGCTTGTATTGAGACTGGTAACGAAACAATGAACTCGATACTGTCACGAAAAGAGGGCACTATCTACCTCCGAGATAATTGGTACGTGGCGGCATTGAGCGCCGAACTGGACACGAAGCCCCTTTCGCGCAAGATTCTTGGCGAGCACGTCGCGATATTTCGTAGTGAATCGGGCCGAATCGTGGCCTTCGCTGATCAGTGCCCTCATCGTGGCTACCCCTTGTCCCTCGGCAAAGTTGTAGGCGAACAACTGGTGTGCGGCTATCACGGCTTTACCTTCGACTGCGCGGGTACGTGCGTGGCCGTACCCGGCCAAGACCGCATTCCGAGCAAAGCGGACGTGAGAAGTTACCCCATCGTTGAACAGGGAATTTGGACATGGATTTGGATGGGACACGGCGAGGCGGATCTGACAAAGCTTCCGGATACCCCGTGGCTCGTCGACAACGAGAACTGGTCGACGGTCTCAGGCGTGGCGAAGATCAACGCCTCGTTCGACCTGCTCGTCGACAACTTGCTCGATCTCTCGCACGAGACGTTTTTGCATAACGGCTCCATCGGAACGCCTGAAGTAGCGACGACGCCCCTGGAGGTTGAAGTAGACGAAGAGGCCAACGTTGTAAGGGTTTTTCGCCACATGAACGCCGTTGACTGTCCGCCGTTCTATTCACGCACGACTGGCCTCGAAGGCAAAGTCGATCGGTGGCAAGACATTGAATACACGCCTCCGGGTTACTACTTGTTACATGCGCGCATCGCGCCCGTAGGCCAGCCACCACTTCCTGACGGTACCGACGATCACGCCTTTCATATGAAGATTTTCTACGGCCTCACACCTTCGAGCGACGGCAAGGTCTATGACTTCTGGGCACTAGCCAGAGATTTTTGTGTGGGTGAGAGTGATATCGACGTGTTCCTCGCCAAGATGCAGACAAACGTTGTGCAGGAGGATGTTGACGCGCTCAACATTCTGCAGTCGCGAATCGATGAGCGTCGCGAAATAAGCGAAGTGAGCGTGAAGATAGATCGGGGCGGTCTCGCGGCTCGGCGAATGCTCGCTTCCATGACCGAGGCGGAGTTATTGGCCTGAGACGAGGTCCTTAAATTCGGTAGTTTATGGTACTTTCGAGAAGTGATGCCTTATGTACGAAATAGTGTGTTAAGAACTACACAACTTTTATTTGGGGGGAAATAAATGACAGATGAAATGAAGCCTGAGAACGCAGACGGTATTCCCGGCTGGGGTGGTTTTGAGTTCGGTCGTCGCTTAGCTCTAAAAGCTGCGGGAGCCATCGCGGCGTCGGGAGCGATTGTTTCGCTCGCGGACGTCTCAGCCGCTCACGCCGCGTCGAAATCATCCACCATCAAGATCGGCTACGTCTCGCCGCGCACTGGCGCGCTGGCCGACTTCGCCGGTCCTGACAACTTTGTTTTGCAGGAGATTCGTAAATCGAGCTACTTCGCCAAAGGAATCACCATTGGCAAGACCAAATACAAAATCGAAATCACGGAAAAGGACACGCAGTCACTGGGCAACATTGCTGTGCAGGTCACCCAAGAGCTCATTAACTCTGGTGTGGACTTGATCTTGGTGAGTTCCGCTCCCGAGACCACGATTCCGGTGGCCACGACGTGCGAGCAATACAAGATCCCCTGCGTGTCGACGGTCGTGCCGTGGGAAGCGTACTGGGGCGGATTCTCTGGAGCAACTATCACGGCCCAAGGTGGCGCCGGGGGTACTGGACCAATCTACAACTCGATGTTCTTTTTTGGCATCCCGCAGTTCGTGGGCACGTTCGTTCCGATGTGGAAGCGTGTCCAAGCGCAGACCAAGTGCAACAGCAACGTCGCCGAGATGTACCCGAATGACTCAGACGGTAACGCTTTTCGCGCAGCATTCGCGCCCACGGTCGGAGCCATCTACCCGAGCGGTGGGTACAACTTTGTTGACGGTGGCGCCTACACCGACTTGTCGACCGACTACACGTCAATGATTCAGACGTTTAAGACGGGCGGAAAAGGCGGAGCATCCTGCGATCTGTTCATCAACTGCCCGCTGCCTCCAGACTTTCAGACGTTCTGGACCCAGGCGTCCCAGCAGAACTACAACCCGAAGCTCGCCACGGTCGCCAAGGTCATGTTGTTCCCAACAGACGCCTACGCGTTAGGCGACTTGTCGAACAACATCGCCACGGATGCTTGGTTCACGCCGTATTCACCGTACAAGTCGTCGTTGACAGGTATGACGGCCAGCAAATTCTGCACGGCCTACCAGAATGAAAACGGCGGCAAGAACGGACAGTGGGTTCAGTCGATGGGTTCGACGTACTCACTCTTTGAAATCGCCATTCAAGGACTAAAGAGAGTAACGAATCCTCACAACCGCCTGGCACTCGCGAAGGCTCTTCAGACCGTGAGTTACGACGGTATGTGCGGTCCGATCAACATGAACTCCAAGAGCAAAGACCCGATGGTGGCGAGCCCCGCAAAGGGCATTGCCATGATTCAACCTGTGGGCGTCCAGTGGAAGCCGGGCTCGACGGACTTGGTCGGTCACAAGAAGTACGCGTGGTCGCAGGTGGTTGTTGACAACTCTTTGAACAAGCACATTCCGTTGAATGGCACGCTCGAGCCTACAAACGCCTAACTGGTTACTACGTGTCGCTGCTTCAACTGGAGGACGTCTCTAAAAAATTTGGCCAAGTAGTAGTTGGTAAAGAGATTTCCTTCCAGTTGGAGCAGGGCGACGCGGTTGGCATCGTTGGTCCAAACGGTGCGGGCAAGACGTCGCTCTTCGCGATGATCTCTGGCGACATTGCGCCCGATTCGGGAAAGATCATTTTTGAAGGTCAAAATCTTGCGCACCTCAGCGCCGCCAAGCGGGCTCGCGCTGGGATCGGGCGCACCTACCAAGTTCCTCGACCGTTCGAAAACATGACGGTCTTCGAGAACGCGTTAGTAGGCGCCCAACAAGGCGCTAAAGCACGAGGTGAAAAGAGTTACGCGCTGGCCTACGAAGCTTTGGAGCGATCGGGATTGATCGACATGGCTAATCGCCCAGCCGGATCTTTGGGGTTGTTGCATCGAAAACGCCTCGAGTTAGCTCGCGCGATCGCGACGTCGCCGCGGGTGTTACTCCTTGATGAAATTGCCGGGGGTCTTACCGATCTAGAAGTCAATGAACTGACCGACATTATTCGCGGACTACGGAGCGAAGGAATCGCGGTCGTGTGGATTGAGCACGTCGTGCGTGCGCTGGTGAACACCGTGGATCGATTGCTGTGTTTGGCGAGTGGAGAAGTGGTTGCTGATGGCGAGCCCCGAGTGGTGCTCGCTTCGGAGGCCGTTCGCGCCGTCTACTTGGGCGGAAGAGCCGTAGGAATTGCGGGGACTCTATGAGCGACGTGATCTTGGACGTGAAGGAGCTGAGCGTCTACCACGGACAACTCTGCGCGATTGACGACGTCAGCTTCAACCTCCATGAGGGAGAAATACTCGCCATGATTGGAGCCAACGGTGCCGGAAAATCGACGTTGTTGCGCACTATCGCCGGACTTCATCGACCATCGTCGGGCTCGGTGACGTACGAAGGTAAAGACATCGCGAAGCTCTCGCCAAATCGTCGCGTTGGACGTGGCATTTCTCTCGTGCCCGAAGGTCGACGTCTCTTTTCGTCGATGACGCTCGAGGAGAATTTGCAGGTAGGTGCGTATCACGCCAACGATGGTCCCTTTTCAATAGCGCGCGTGTACGAGCTTTTTGACTGGATGCCGAGTCGACGCAAACAGTCCGTGTGGCAGTTATCTGGCGGAGAACAGCAGGCTGTCGCTATCGGTCGAGCACTCGTGACCAATCCTAAAGTTTTGTTACTCGACGAGCTCTCGCTTGGATTGGCACCGATCGTCATTGAACGTATCTACGCGTTGGTGCCCGACATCGTTGCTCATGGGGTAAGTATCTTGCTCGTGGAGCAAGACGTCGCTCAAGGCGTCTCCGTGGCCGACCGCGTCCACTGTTTGCTCGAAGGGCGAACCTCGCTTGTTGGCAAACCATCTGATCTCACGACTGATCAGATTGATCACGCGTATTTCGGCGCCGATTTACGACACGCACCCACACGAGACAGCGCCAGCGAATGATCTGGCTCAACGTCGTCATCCAAGGTGCGCTGGTGGGAGGTTTTTATGCACTCTTTGCCTGCGGTCTTTCGCTCATGTTTGGCGTGTTGAAGGTCATCAACTTGGCGCACGGCGACATGGCCGTGGTCGCCGGCTACGTCGCGGTGTTTCTTGCGCCGCATCTCCACATTCCCGGACTGTGGTCGTTTCTCGTGGTCGTTCCGATCTTTGGCCTCGTTGGCTACGTGCTGCAACGGACACTGATTCAAAAGAGCATTGATCGAGATCCCTTCACGACGCTCTTGGTGACGTTTGGCCTGTCGGTCGTGATCGAAAACCTTCTGCTCGAGATCTACAGCGCTAATGGTCACACGGTGAATATTGGTAGCTTGATTGGCAAGTCGTGGCATCCCGCGTCGATCATCTACATCTCGTACGTCTCGCTTGGCGTCTTGGCAGTCGCCGTCGCGGTACTCGGTATTCTTCAGCTTTTTCTCTCTAGAACCGGTACGGGACGACTGATCCGAGCGGTCGCGGATGACCGAGAAGCTGCGCAGTTGAGCGGGGCCAACTACCGGCACATCTTTGGCATCGCCGCGGCGATTGCCTTCGCCACGGTGGCCCTGGCGGGCATTGCGTATGGAATGATGACCCAGTTCGCCCCCACGTCGGGTGGTGTTAATTTGCTCTTTGCCTTCGAGGCGGTCGTGATCGGTGGCATCGGTTCGCTCTGGGGAACGCTGGTCGGCGGTATCGCGCTCGGTGTGGCCCAACAGTTCGGCGCGCACATCAATCCCGAGTATCAAGTGCTCGCCGGGAACGTTCTGTTCCTCCTCGTCTTGGCCGTTCGCCCACAAGGACTCTTTGGCAAGAGAACGGCTTTGTCGTGAGCCTGTTCGAACCCACGTCGCGAGCGCTCGGACAACCGTCCATTCGTCGCTCGACGACGCCACCGATCTACACGTTCGGGGGGGCTCTCGTTTTGGTTGTCTTGCTGACGTTGGCGCCGTGGATATTCCCCGCGCAGTGGACGAGTACGTTGATGAACTTCTTCATCTTGGTGATCATGGCCACCATGTGGAATCTTCTCGCGGGTTACGCAGGCATGATCTCTATTGGTCAACAGGCGTTTATCGGACTCGGCGCCTACGCGACGCTCTATTTTGCTCTGAAGGGAATAAATCCCTTCGTCACCATTCCACTCTCCACGATCGTCTGCGCGGTTATTGCGGTACCCGTGACGTATCTTCTCTTTCGTTTACGCGGTGGATATTTCGCGATCGCGACGTGGGTGGTCTCGGACACGGCCTTGCTCGTCATTGGGACCGTGGCGTACTTGGGAGGGGGAACGGGCAAACTGATGCCGGGACTTCAGAGCCTGAGCCCCACACAAACCGCGCACTATTCGTATCTCGCTACGTGGATTGTGGCATTTATTGTCGTCGCGAGCACGTACGTGTTGCTCCGTAGTCGCCTCGGTTTGGTGTTGGCTTCGATACGTGACAACGAGGTGGCCGCGCGCAGCGCCGGGGCCAACGTGCAGTCGGCGCGTCGGCTGATCTTCGTTATCGCCGCGGCCGGTTGCGGCGCCGCGGGAGCCGTACTCGCGATCAGCCAGCCTTTTATTCAACCGTCGAGTGTCTTCTCTCTTCAGTGGGCCGCAGAGATGTTGTTCGTGTCGATGATTGGTGGACTTGGCACTATCGAAGGACCAATTATTGGTTCCATTATTTATTTTGCGCTTCAACAGACTCTTCAGCAGTATGGCGTGTGGTACTTAATCATCTTTGGATCCCTCGCGGTTGTCGTGGCTCTTTGGCAACCGCGCGGTCTTTGGGGCGCGTTCCGTGATCGATTTCACTCGGAGCTGTTGCCCGTGGGCTATTGGCTCAGAGAATCTAAGACACCGAAATAGACCAAGAACTACTGCTGATTGAGTACGAAGTGCTCCATCGCGCGAGCGAATCCCTCGTCATCGTTGGAGGGCGCGACGTGCGTGGCGACACTCTTAACTTCGTCACTCGCGTTACCCATGGCGATGCTGATCCCTGATTTGGCGAACATCAACAGGTCGTTCGACATGTCACCAATCGTGGCGATCTCGCTCGGATCGATCGATAACGACGTGGCGAGATACTCAACAACGCGTCCTTTGTTGGCGTCACGATGCGTGACGTCTAGGTAGTAGGTCTGAGAGCTCGTCGCCGACACTTCGTCGCCGAACTTTTCGTTGAGTGCTTTCGTGGCACTCGCCACCGCGGCCGGGTCGTCGCTCACTCCGACGATTTTGACGATGTCACCTCGGACGCCGTCAAAGTTCGCTACCCGCGAGGGTCCGAACTCACCGACCGCCGCTTCGCGCTCGACGTGAGGACCGTCGAGTTCTAAGACGAACCAGTCGGTGTCTTGATAGACCCACACCGATAGTTCGTGGTCGTTGAGAATGTCGATGACGGGTCCAACGACGTTGTCCTTGATGGTCAGCTCCTGGAGCGTGTGAAGATTCCGGTCGACGATGAGCCCGCCGTTGAAGGCCGCGATAGGTGTCGAGAGGTTGAGTGGCTCGATAAGCATCGTGAGTCCCTTAGGAGGTCGACCACTAGTGACGGCGAAGAGAATTCTGTTCTCGCCCAGGCGCTCGACGGCGCGTACGGCGTCGTTGGTCAGTTTTTTCTTGGTGCTGACGAGCGTGCCGTCAACGTCAGAAAGTACGAGGCGAATCAAGTATCGGCCAACTCGGGCAACGTCCAGTGGTCGGGCGCGACGACAAGTTCACTCGACTCTGGTCCCCATGAACCCTTCGGATACGTGGCGATGGGTGAGGGGTGCTCGAGCAGTGGCGCGGCGACCTCCCACAGACGCTCGATGCCGTCGGACCTGGTGAAGAGGGCTTGATTGTTCAACATGACCTGGAGGATGAGGTGTTCGTAAGCCTCAAGGTTGTTGGACTCTGAGAATGAGTCTGCGTAGCGAAAGGTCATCGTCGCCTGGCCGAGCGTCATGTCGGGTCCGGGCTGTTTGGCCAAGAAGTGCGCGTGGATCGTGCCCGGATCGTCAAAGTCCACGACGAGTTTGTTGGCGTCGTGGTGCGACGCGTGCTCTGAGCCTGGAAACATGCGCATCACGGGTTCGCGAAGGCCGATCGTGATCAAGTGACGGCTTTCGGCAAGACACTTGCCGGTGCGTAGATAGAACGGCACGCCCATCCAACGGGGATTCTCGATTCGCGCGCGCAACGCAATAAACGTCTCGGTCGTGGAATCGGGCGCGACGCCCTCTTCTTCTAAGTACCCCTCGTACTGACCACGAACCACCTGAACCGGGTCCAGCGTTCGTAGAGAGTCGAAGACTTTGCTCACTTCGTCGCGTAGTGGTTTGGCCTTCAGTGATGTTGGTTGTTCCATGGCGAGAAAGCCCAACACTTGGAAGAGGTGCGTGACGACCATGTCGCGGAACGCTCCGGTCTTCTCATAGAAATCGCCGCGTCCGATAATGGAGATTTTTTCGGGCACGTCAATTTGGACAAAGCGCACGTGTTCGCGGTTCCACAGTGGTTCGAAGAACTCGTTCGCGAATCGTAGGGCGAGGATATTGTCGATCGACTCTTTTCCGAGAAAGTGGTCGATGCGAAAGACTTGGGACTCATCGAAGTACTCGGTGATGTCCTCGTTGAGCTTGATCGCTGAGGCCAGATCAACGCCGAAAGGTTTTTCGCATATGAGCCGTGCGTTCTTGTGGAGTCCCTTCGCGCCGAGATTATGAATCACCGAATGCATTGCGTCAGAGGGGATGGCGAGGTGATAGAGGCGACGAACTTCGCCACCAATGGCGTGCTCGGCGCGCTCGATGGCCGAGGCCAGACTCTCGGGTCCGTCGTCGGGGTCGATGGCGAAGGAGAGATTCTGAGCGAAGGACTGCCACTGTTTTCCCTCGGGTTTGTCCGAGGCGAACTCGCACACGGCGTCGTAGGTGTACGTGCGAAACTCCTCGTCGGTCATTCGCGACTGCGGGCGAGAGCAGCCAATAATGCGGTAGCGATCGGGAAGTAGACCAGCGACGGCAAGGTGGTAGAGGCCGGGAAGAATCTTGCGTTTAGCCAGGTCGCCCGATACGCCGAAGATTACGATGACGTGGTTATCCGGACGTGGGCGCTCCTTAAGTGGAGTAGGGGTACTCACTTAACCTCTTTCTTTCAATGATGTGAAGTAGGTGACGTTCAATTATTGCGTAAGCGCCGCGCGGTCGGCCATGATGAGCGACGCGCCAGCCTCGACGTTGCCTGCCGGGATAGACGTGTCGCCGTCGAGCAGTTTCGCCAGCGCCTCTTGTTTATCTGCCCCACTGACCAGCCAGAGCAGTTGGTCACTTCGAGCGAGGGCCGGGTACGTAAGGGTCATGCGACGCGTTCCTTGGTAGAGGCCGCTCAGCGCCACGAGACGATCGGTGACCTGAAGGACGGGATCACGAGGAATAAGTGACGCGCAGTGCCCGTCAGGTCCAATACCGAGATGAATCAGGTTGAATCGAGTCGGCAGGAGTTCGGCGTAGCGATCGGCGGCGGCGTCGAGGTCGCTGTCGTTCACCTCCATGGCTTCGATTTGCACGGGCGTCGACGCGAGACTCGATTGAAGATGCGTGAGATTTCTGAGGTCGTCGCCAAGGGGAGCGACTCGTTCGTCGACTTGGTAGATCACCGTGCGATCCCAATCGAGACTTTCTTTGGTGAGTTCAGCGAGCATCAACCAGGGACTCTTGCCACCACTGACCGCGAAACTGAAAGAACTCGAACCGCTCGTCATTGCCTGAAAGCGCTCGAGGACGTAGTCGGCGGCGCCTTTGGCGAGCGACTCACTATCGTCAAAGACCTGCAGATCGTGGTGCATTAGGACTTTTTCTCCACGTGACCACCGAACTCTGAGCGCATGGCGGACAGTACTTTTCCGGTGAACTCACCGTTCCCGCGTGATTCGTAGCGCTGCCACAACGACGCACTAATAACGGGTGCGGGCACCGATTCGTTGATCGCCGCCTCGATAGTCCATCGCCCTTCGCCAGAATCTGACACCCGACCACCAAACTCACTGAGTTCGGGAGATTTGGCGAGCGCGTTGGCCGTCAAATCAATCAACCACGAGCTGATGACCGATCCGTGTCGCCAGACTTCGGCGACGTCCGCTAAATCAAAGTCGAAGTTGTAGTACTCGGGGTTTCGAAGGGGCGCCGTCTCGGCATCCGCGTCGGCACTCTTCGCGCCGACGTTGGCGTGTTTGAGGATGCTGAGGCCCTCGGCAATGGAGGCCATCATGCCGTACTCAATGCCGTTGTGGACCATCTTGACGAAGTGACCAGCACCGTTAGGGCCACAGTGCAGGTAGCCGTTCTGCGCGGTGTTGCTCGACGCGGTTCGCCCCGGCGTTGGTTCAGACCCATCGTCACCAGGCGCGATGGAGGAAAAGAGGGGATCGAGACGAGTGACGACGTCGTCTTCGCCTCCGATCATCAAGCTGTAACCTCGTTCGCGACCCCACACCCCGCCGCTGGTGCCACAGTCCACGTAGTGGACGCCTTTTTTGGCCAACTCCTTCGCGCGGTCGATGTCGTCTTGGTAGAACGAGTTTCCTCCGTCAATAACGACGTCGTTGGCGTCGAGGTGGCTCGCCAGTTCGTCGAGCGCCGCTTGCGTAACGCCGGCGGGCAACATCAGCCAGATCGTTCGAGGCGCGTCGAGCTTGTTCACGAGATCTTCGAGTGACGACGATCCAACGACGCGCTCTCCCTCGAGCGACGTCACGGCGTCAGCGTTGACGTCAAAGACCACACAGTTGTGTCCGTCACCGACGAGTCGACGTACGAGATTTGCGCCCATGCGACCCAGTCCCACCATTCCCATTTGCATTGGATTACTTGTGGTCATGTGTCCCGTCCTTCTTCAGCGATCGATAGCGGGTGATCAGGGCATTCGTCGACGAATCGTGGTCCAGCGTTGGTGCGTCGGCGCTCGTGAGTTCTGGAATGATCGACACCGCCAGCTGTTTGCCGAGTTCCACGCCCCACTGATCGAAGGAGTCGATGTCCCAGATGGTCCCTTGGACAAAGACCGAATGTTCGTAGAGGGCAATGAGAGAACCCAGGAAGCGTGGCGTCAGAATTTCTGCCAGCAACACGTTGGAAGGTCGGTTGCCCTCCATTACCCGGTGCTTAAGAGCTCGCTCGTCGGCGCCTTCGAGGCGAAGTTCCGCTTCAGTCTTGCCAAAGGCCAAGGCCTGGGCTTGGGCGAAGATGTTTGACATAAGTATGTCGTGATGTTCGCCCAGGGGATTGAGACTGCGCGCGAAACCAATGAAGTCGACCGGGACCACGGTGGTGCCTTGGTGGATGAGTTGATAAAAACTGTGCTGACCATTGGTGCCGGGTTCACCCCAGTAGATCGGACCCGTTTCGTACGTCACGCTCTCGCCAGCGAGCGTGACGTGTTTGCCGTTGGACTCCATCGTGAGTTGTTGTAAGTACGCCGGCAGGCGGTGTAGGTACTGGTCGTAGGGCATGACGCCCACCGTGGGCAGGCCTAGAAAGTTCCTGTTCCACACCGCCAGCATGCCCATCAACATGGGCAGGTTCGCTTCGAAGGGGGCGTCCAAAAAGTGCTGATCCATCGCGCGAAAGCCGGCGAGCATCTCATAGAAGTTCTCTGGTCCAATCGCGATCATTGTCGAGAGTCCAATGGCGCTGTCCATCGAGTAACGCCCGCCGACCCAGTCCCAAAAGCCGAACATGTTCGTCACGTCAATGCCAAAGGCCGCGACCTTTTCTGCGTTGGTCGAGACCGCGACAAAGTGTTTCGCGACTGACTCTTCGCTCCCGAGTTTCTCCACGAGCCAGTCTCGAGCCGACGTGGCGTTCGTGAGCGTTTCGAGGGTGCCAAAGGTCTTTGAAGAAATGATGAACAGCGTCTCTTCGGCGTCGAGGTCGACGACCGCTTCGACGAAGTCCGTGGCGTCCACGTTCGAGACGAAACGAAAGGTGAGGTCACGTTGGCTGAAGTGGCGAAGTGCCTCATAGGCCATCACCGGGCCGAGGTCGGATCCGCCGATGCCGATGTTGACGACGTTCTTGATTCGTTTGCCCGTGTGCCCGCGCCACTCACCACTTCGAAGGCGCTCGGCGAAGTTCGACATTCTCTCCAGCACGTGATGGACCTCGGCGACGACGTCGACCCCGTCCACGATCAGGCTTTCGCTCTTAGGCATACGAAGCGCAACGTGCAACACGGCACGGTCCTCTGACACGTTGAGGTGTTCACCGGCGAACATCGCGTCACGGCGCGTCGCCACGTTGGACTCTTGTGCCAGTTCCTTTAGAAGCGACAGGGTCTCATCGTTCACGCGGTTCTTGGAATAGTCGAGGTAGAACCCGACGGCTTCAGCGTGAAGACGCGTCCCGCGCAGGGGATCAGCGTCGAAGAGGTCGCGAAGATGGCTCGAGGAGAGGTTGAGGTAATGGGCCGCGAGAGCCTTCCACGCCGGTCGTTGGGGTAGGGATTGCTCTGTCATAGAAATGTTCAACCTGACGACCAAGTTAGTGGCACTCAGCAGGTCGCTCGACAAAAGTCAACGTGGTGGTTCTTGCAACCTGGCGCCGTCAAATCATTCGCAATGACTACGTTGATCGTTAACGGCGTGAGGTTGCTCGTTTCATTGATGGCACCGTTGGTCGAAGATCGTTCGTCCCACGATCGCTCACGTTGCGTCGTGAATCGCTGGGATTCCAACCTTTCTTCGCCCGATAGACTGGATCGTGCCCGCATCGAATCCACCTTCTCGCAAAATTCCTTCGGGCCGCAAACCTTCCAGCGCACCTCGAGCCTCGGCGAGCCCAAAATCATCATCAGGACGTCCGGTCGGCCGGCCGAAAGGGGCTCAAAGTAAGCCCCGGTCACCGTCGTGGCGAAGTGACAGCACCGCAAAACCCGAACGGCGTGAAGGTCCGCGTCGCGACGACGCACGAACGCCCTACGAGCGTCGCACCAACAGTTCTGACGCTCGACCCGCTCCAAAGGGTGCGGCCGGCGCGAAGCGCGCCCCCCGAGAGGGCGACTCGTCACGTGGACCTCGCGACGCCAGAGATCGCTACCCGCGCGAGTCGCGTCCGTACCGCACAGACGGCGACGAATCGTCACCTCGGCGCTCGAGTAGCGCTCGGCCCGGTGGCCCACCTCGCGGTCCTCGTGACGTCCGCGATCGCTACCCGCGCGAGTCGCGTCCGTATCGCAAAGACGGCGACGAATCGCCTCCTCGTCGTTCCAGCACCGCTCGGCCCGGTGGCCCACCTCGCGGACCTCGTGACGACCGCGATCGCTACCCGCGCGAGCCACGTCCGTACCGCAAAGACGGCAACGACGCATCTCCTCGACGCTCGAGCTCCGCTCGACCGGCCGCTCGGTCTGATCGCTCGTCGCGTTATGGCGCTCCGGCACCACTTTCACCTGATCAGCTAAAGCGCCAAAAAGCCGGTGAGCGCGCTCGCGACAAGGGGTGGGGAAGCGTTGCTCGAAAGGGCGCGATCAACATCACGAGCACGGGTCAAGAACTTGGCGACCATAAGACTCACTCGCGTACGCCCGATCCCTTGGAACAGTGGGAGTCGATCGAACATCCGGTCGCTCCGGCACCCGCGCCGAGCAAAGCGAAGACTCGTGCGAAGTACGCGCTGCCCGGCGACGTAGCGGCGAACGTGCGCAAAGCGTTCATCGGAACGTCCTACATGCGCGAGAAGATGGTCATGACGCTCACGAGAGCGGCCGAAGCGTACGACCGCAATCGTTACGAGGAGGCCCTACGACTGGGTCGCGTCGTGGCTGACGCCGTACCGGGCGTCGCGGCCGTGCGCGAACTCACGGGCCTTGGCGCGTACCGTGCCGAGCGATGGGCCATGGCGAAGATTCACCTTCGCGCGTACTTCACCATCACGGGCGACCCCGAGCACCTACCTCTCGTCATGGACGCGGACCGCGCCAATCACCGATACCGCGCCGTGGAGAAGACGTTTGGTGAACTTGAAGAGAGCGAACCAACGGCCGAAGTACTCGCTGAAGGACGAATTGTCCTGGCCAGCACGTGGGCCGATCAACAGCGCTACGAAGAAGCGATCGAGCTACTCACGAAGGCCGGAGCGGCGAAGAACCTTCGCAACCCCTCGTATCGCCACGTGCGACTTTGGTACACGTTGGCCGACGTGTACGACCGCGCCGGCGACACCACCTCGGCGCGCGAACTCTTCTCTAGGGTCGTCATCGCCGAGCCTGGTGCCTACGATGCCTCGGATCGACTCGTCGAACTCGGCGCCACGCCGCCAAAGAAGAATCGCAAACGCCGCACGACGCCGGTGTCGAAGAAAAAGGTCGACTAACTCAGCGCCGCGAGAGCGGCGTTGAGGGCAATGGCTGGTCCGCGCGTGTCTCCTACGAGCCCGACCTGCATTTTGTTCATCATGTAGGCGACCGTGAGATTGAGGTCTTGGTCCATGATGATGATCGATCCACCGAAGCCACCCCAGTAACAGGCGCGAGGTCCTAAGGGCACCGCACTGCTCGCCAGGCCGTAGCCGAGGCCAAAGTTGACGTCGAAGTCCAGTACTTGGTCGACGCCGCTCACCCGCACGTCAAAGATTTTGTCGCCCGTCTTTTCGCTGAAGAAGCGGTGACCCTGGGCGTGGCCATTATTAGCGATGATCTGTTGAATCGTCGCCACAGAGAGCGCGTTACCGTGGCCGTTGGCGGCGGGAATCTCGGCCGCGCGCCACCACCGATGATGTGGAGCGCTGGCCGATACAAGAGGAGAGGTGAGCGTGCGACGACCAATCGAATCGCGCCTTGACGGGAGCGTTTCGGGGACGAGCGGAGGGATAACGAGACTCACTCGGTGTTCTTCGGATTCGGGCAGTCCAATATAGAAATCGGCGCCGAGCACGTCGGCGACTTCGCTCTTAAAGAACTGGCCAATCGTCGTACCAGTAGCGCGACGCACCACTTCGCCGATGAGAAAGCCCTGGGTGAGGGCGTGATAGCCCGAGATCGAGCGGTCCTCCCACCACGGAGCCTGACTCGCCAGATCGTCTACGCAGAGATCCCAGTCAGCGAGGTCTTCGGGAGTAATCGCGTCGCTCCAGCCCGAAAGTCCGGCGGTGTGATTCATGAGATGGTTCACTTCGATGTCGCTCTTGCCGTTCGCCGCGAATTCGGGCCAGTAGGTTGACACTTTTTCGTCGAAGTGGAGTTCGCCTCGGTCCGAGAGCATCAAAGCCACGAGGAAGGTCATGGTCTTCGTGGTGGACCAGACGTTGACCAACGTGTCACGTTGCCAGGGAGTCGTGCGAGCTTCGTCGGCGTAGCCGCCCCAGAGGTCACAGACCAGTTCGCCTTGGTGAAACACCGCGACCGACGCGCCGACGTCGTCACCATTGATGATGCTTGTCTCTAGTTGCTCGCGCAGTCCTTCAAACTTCGACGTTGTCGTGCCTTCTACGAGTGCCATGGTCCCCCCACTAAGTCGTCTTAGAAACCTTATTGCCTACGAGCGCTACGACGTCATGCCCTGCAGGCCAACGAGTGAACGCGCGTGCTCTATCTCACCCATGTGGCGAAGCGCGTGCTGGTAGATCCAGCACTCCAGGGCGTCGCTGCGTGTAATGCCCCTCTCTCCGCCAACCCGTGCGGAAAACGTGTTCGCGATTGTTGGCCCGTAGGGGGCTCGCACGATGACGTCATTAAAGGAACTCGGCTCGATTGACGCCGCGTAGTGTTCCGTAGCGTCAAAGACCAGTCGTTGAAAGGCTTGCAGGGCTTCAAAGTCGCCCACGCGTTGGTGCATCATCTCGTCGACGCTCTTTTCCTTCCCGTCGCTCACTATCTCGAGGCCAATGTCGTGCGCCCAGTCGTCGCTGAATTGAGGGTGTGGCCCACCCATGAAGACAACACTGCCGTCCTCGATAAGTACTTGGTGGACCAGTGAGAAGGCAATGGGCAGTGTCGTAGGTTGCGTGACTGCGTTCACCTGTTCGAGCGTCATGGTCGAGCACGCGTCGTAGTAGAGCGAATGAACCGCGGCGAGGCGTCGAATGAGTGAAGAGCGGTAGTCAGCGTCCATGGGCTCACCTTATCTACTGACGAGTAGACGCTTCGAGTGATGAAGCACCGTATTTGCGGGAAAATTGACGCGTTTCAACCTTGTAAGATTTGGTGATGGACATTGCCGCACTTTTAGGTGACGAAGCGTCGTCGCTGCTCGATCACAAAGCCACCGCGTTTCCCAAGGAGTGGTTGAACCATCCCGGCCCATCGTTCCTGAGCGATAATTTTACGTGGACTGATCGTACGCCGACGGTGTTGCGCAATCTCGGAACCCTCTACAACCACGGTCGTCTAGGTGGCACCGGCTACGTCTCCATCCTTCCAGTGGACCAGGGGATTGAGCACTCCGCCGCGGCCTCGTTCGCGCCTAATCCTGAGTACTTCGACCCCGCGCGACTCTGTGACCTAGCGATTGCCGCTGACTGTAACGCCATAGCTTCCACGCTCGGCACACTGGGCGTCGTCTCGCGCCGCTACGTCCACCGCATTCCCTTCATCGTGAAGATCAATCACAACGATCTTCTGCGTTACCCAAACACCTTTGATCAGCAGCTCTTCGCTTCGGTGCAACAGGCTGCGGACCTGGGCGCGGTCGGCGTTGGCGCGACGGTCTATTTCGGCTCTGAAGGTTCAATTCATCAGATCGAAGAGATTCGAAAGGCCTTCGCCGAAGCGCACCGCCTGGGACTCTTTACGGTGCTGTGGTGCTACCTGCGCAACGACGCCTTCGTCACCGGTGGCGTTGACTATCACCTCAGTGCCGACCTGACGGGACAAGCAAATCACCTTGGGGTGACATTTGAAGCCGACATCATCAAGCAGAAGCAACCCGTCAACAACGGTGGCTACAACGCGGTCAAGTTTGGTAAAACTGATCCTCGCGTGTACTCAGAACTCACGACCGATAATCCCATCGACCTCACTCGCTGGCAGGTTGTGAACTGTTACGCCGGTCGCATTGGACTTATCAACTCGGGCGGCGAAGCCAAGGGTGCCGATGACCTCGCTGGTGCGGTGCGCACGGCGGTCATCAACAAGCGCGCGGGTGGTCAAGGTCTCATTCTTGGTCGCAAGGCCTTCCAGCGACCAATTGACGAAGGTGCGGCCCTCGTACACGCCGTGCAAGACGTCTACCTCGATTCCTCGATCACTATCGCCTAGTAATACGCTCGACTCGTGAGTGAGAGCGAGAGTGTCGACGCCGGCTGGTTGACGTGGCCCAACGCCATCACGTTGGTTCGATTGGCGTTACTGCCCGTCTTCTTTTGGTTGCTCTTTTCGACGAACCATCGAGCAATCGCGGCGTGGTTATTAGGCTCGCTCGGAGCAACGGACTGGATAGACGGTTACGTCGCGCGAAGGTTTCACCAAGTCTCCAACATCGGCAAGATTCTTGACCCCACGGCCGATCGACTGCTCGTCATTGGTGGACTGATCGCCGTCGCGGCCGCCGGTGGCGTTCCTTGGTGGTTCGCGGTCGCGGTCCTCGTTCGTGAACTCATTGTCTCGATCCTCACGTTGGTACTGGCGGCACTGGGCGCGGCGCGCATCAACGTCTTGTGGTGGGGCAAGTTTTCTACGTTTGCCCTGATGACAACGTTTCCGCTATTTCTGTTGACGACGAACCCGCACCACGGTGCGTTAAGCACGTGGCAGCACGACGCTCGTACGTTCTGCTGGTTCATTGGAATCATGGGGCTCGTGGTGTCGTGGCTCGTCCTCTTTGGTTACGTAAAGCCGGCCCTCAACGCGCTACGTGCCGGACGCCAGGGTCGAGGAAATCTTGTAAGTTGACTCGCATGAAGATACCGAATGAACTTCGCTATTCGAATGATCACGAGTGGGCTAAGAAAGACGGCGACGTCGTGCGAATTGGCATCACTGACTACGCCCAGGACGCGTTGGGTGACGTGGTGTTCGTTGATCTACCCAAAGTTGGAGCCAACGTGAGCGCGCACGGGGTGATGGGTGAGGTTGAGTCGACCAAATCCGTCTCAGAACTCTACGCACCAGTCAGCGGAACGGTCACTGCCGTGAATGACGCGTTGACTAATTCACCTGAATTTGTTAACGCCGATCCCTACGGTACTGGTTGGATCTGTGAGATTACGACGAGTTCGAGTGACGACTTTGACGCGTTACTTGACGCATCTGGTTACGAGGCCTTAACGACGAGTTGACCCTGACGGTGATTTCGAAAGTTCACTAGTGTGAGTCGAATGAACTGCCGTCGCTGTGGAGAGATACTCAACGCCAACGCGAATTTTTGTTGGTCGTGCGGTGCACCTCAGCACGAGGCCACGTCGCCCGAAACGATCGCGGTGCCGGTGGTGAGTGCCCCGGACGCAATGCATCCAGACGCAAATCGTGGGCCACAAGGTGAACACCGTGATGAGTTGGTTATCGCCGCCGGACCACAGGCCGGACTGCGCATTGAATTTGACGGTGACGTTACGACGGTTGGCCGCCATGAGGCGAGTGACCTCTTGCTCGACGACGTGTCGGTCTCGCGCCATCACGCGGTCTTTACCCGAACGGCCAGTGGACGCATCACGCTTCGTGATCTAAATTCTCTGAATGGTTCGTACGTCAATGGACGGCGAGTCGAAGAAACGACCTTGCACTCGGCTGACGAGGTGCAAATTGGTAAATTTAAGTTGGTCTTCTGGGAGGCGACTCGATGAGCGGCACTATCAGCAGTATGCGCATCGGCGAGGTACACGCGCAGTTGCGCAAGTTCTATCCCGACATCGAGTTGTCCAAGATTCGCTACTACGAAGATAAGGGACTGGTCGAGCCGAGTCGCAGCCGTAAGGGCTATCGCCTGTATTCCGAGCGCGACGTGGCGTGTCTTCGTGAAGCTATTCGTCTCGCGCAGGAGGAGTTCGTGCCGCTTCGTGTGGTTCGCCTGCGTCTTCTCGAACAAGGTCTCTTATCGAACGCCAGCGTGACGCCGATAACGCGCCAGGTGGCGCGAGAGGCCACGGTCAACGTCGTCTCCACCCCAGCACCAGCGCAGGCTCCGCCCACGAGCCCACCAACGCGGACGTTGAGCAACGAAGCGCCCGCGCCAATCAAGCAGTTCTTTACGACGAACGAACTTCTCGCCACGACGGGCGTCAGTCCCGCAGAGTTCAATCAACTTCAGTCAATGGGTCTCATTTCACCCGTCGTCATTGACGGCGAGACAATGTACGGCGCCTTTGATGTACGCGTCGCAGCACTTTCGCGGGCTCTTCTTTCGAGGGGCGTCGACGCACGTCTACTGGGCTCGCTTCGACGCATCGCCGAGCGTGAGGTGGGCGTCATCGACGAATTGACGTTGCCGCTTCGCCAAGGTGGTAATGATCTTTCACGTGAGCGAGTGCTCGAAATCAGCGCCGACGTCGCGCGCGAAGTCTCGGCGCTGCGTACCGTGCTCTTCGAACGCGAGATTGCTCAGTACCTAGAGGGGTAGACGCCCCGGCTCGAAGTAGTCCGGTCTAGGCTGGATTCATGATTGAAGTGGTCCTTCGAGCCGTGCGCGTCGACGTGGGTAGTTCGACGCCGCTCCTTCTTCTTGAAGAGGTGGGTGGCGAGCGAGTGTTGCCCATCTTCATTGGCGCCCCAGAAGCCGCGTCCATCGCGTACGCCCTGCAAGGCGTGGAGTCGCCGCGTCCGATGTCGCACGATTTGCTCGGCAACGTCATTACCGCGCTCGGTTCGAAACTCTTCTCCGTCGAAATAAACGAGTTGGTCGACAACACGTTCTTCGCGAGCCTTCGTCTCGTGCAGTTAAACGAAGAGATCATCGTCAGTGCCCGTCCCAGTGACGCGGTGGCCCTCGCTCTTCGCGTGGGTGCGCCAATTCTCGTGAGTGACGATCTCATGGCGCTTGAGGGCAAGGTGATGCAACTCAACTATGACGACGATGACGAGGAGTACGTCGAACTGGAAGCGCCGAGCGAGACCGATTTGGTTGAACAGCTTCGCGAATTCCTGGACCAAGTTCGACCCGAGGACTTTGGGTCGTGAGTCGTGCGGTAAAGTCGTTACTGATTTTCGTCGTCGTGGTCGCGGTAATTTACGCCTTCAGTCGACATCACACAACACCAACGACCACCTCGACAACGACCACCTCTACCACCACGGCGGCGAAAACGAGCACTACCCTCGCGAGTGATGCCTGTAAGGCTGCGGACTTCAACGGTACGTTCAACCAAGGTCAAGGCGCAGCCGGCACGATCTACGCCAGCGTGACGTTGGTGAAGGCGACTCCTGGAACGTGCACCCTTAACGGTTGGCCGCTCATCACGCTCCAAGACAAACTCGGAGCAGTCTTAACGTCGACGCTCGTTGACGTTCCCACCAAGGGCAACGGATTTCAGTTCCAGTCGTCACAGGCGAACGCCGCGCCCACCACGCTGACGCTTAGCCAAAACGGTGCGGCCATTTTTTCTCTGGCCTACTCCGACGTGCAGACGGGCACGACGGCCTGCGAGAGTGCGGTAACGATGAGCGTTCAGTTTTTGGCCCAGGGTGCGTCGGTGGCGGTGACGCCGGCTTACCCGCTAACGCCGTGCAACAACGGGCAAATCTGGGTGAGTCCTTTTTACTAAGGCCCTGCGTTCAGTGGCCGATCTGAACCACAATCCGTCCTCGGGTGACGCCGTTTCGTACGTCTTCGAGCGCACGCACTAAGTCCTCGAGTGCAATCACGCGATCGACCAGTGTCGCGAAGTCCAGCAGCTGGGCAGTGGCGCCCAGGGCGTGCCATACGCGCTCACGAGTGCGCGGTGTCGCTTCAACGGCGTCAATGCCCAGTAACGCAACGCCGCGCGTAATAAATGGGTACAGCGTCGCAGAGAGGTCGGCACTCGCCACCAAGCCACTGGCGGCCACGGCCGCGCCGTAACAAAGTGATCGAAGTATCTGGTGCAACGTCTCACCACCCACGCAGTCAATCGCGCCGTCCCAGAGTTCAGTGCCCAACACTCTTTCTGGTCGGTCACTCACGTCGCCGCGCCCAATGACACGTGACGCACCACGCTCGATGAGCCACTGGGACTCATGGGGCGACCCGGTTGACGCCACGGCATCGAATCCTCGCAGCGCCAGATACGTCACGGCCTGGGATCCGACGCCTCCGGTCGCGCCAGTGACCAGAATTTGTGCTCCGGGTTCGAGTCCGCGATCTTCGAGAGCGAGCAGGCTCGCCATTGCGGTGTAGCCCGCCGTGCCGATCACCATCGCGTCAAAGGTGGAGATTGATGCGGGCAACGCCGAGAGGTAGCGAGCGGGGGCGTAGAGCTTTGACGCAAAGCCGCCGTCTCGTCCCACCCCTAAATTTCCACCGTGCACCGCGACACGCGTCCCGGGCGGGACGTCCTTGTTGTTCGAGGTCTCGACGACACCGGCAGCGTCAACACCACCAACGAGTGAATCGAGGCGGCGCACGCGACTGGGCGAAGTGGCCACCATGGCGTCTTTAAAGTTGACGCTCGAGAACTCGACACGTATCAGTACGTCATCGGGCTCCTTCGCAACTGGCTCCACGTCGCGCACGCCCAGGGCGAGTTGCCCTTGATTTTCGCTTACCACGAAGGCTTTCATGGACCCAGATTACGCAGTGATGTCGCGGTCTCTTGTAGCCCGTACGATTTCAAAGGTGACCAGGATCTTGTTAAACGAACACCCCACCTGGGCAGCGTTGCCGAAAAAGAAGGGCAAGACCGTTGTTTTATTGCACGGTGGGCTCAGTAGTAGCGAGAGCCTGCTGCGCGTCCTCGGACCGCGACTTTCAAAACATTTTGCGTTGGCGGCCTTTGACCGACGCGGTCACGGACGAACGGCGGATACTGACGCACCGTTCAGCTACGAAGCGATGGCCGACGAAACGATCGCGTTTCTCGAACTGTTGAAACGTCGGGTATACCTGATCGGTTCGAGTGACGGCGCCAACGTAGCGCTGCTCGTCGCGTTGCGTCGCCCCGACTTACTAAAACGAATAGTCCTGGTCGGTGCGAACTACCACCACGAAGGGCTTGTCGCCACGATCGACTTCACGCCGGAGAGTCCAGGTTTTCCCGAGTTTTCCGAGAAGTACGCCACGCACTCGCCCGACGGTGTCGAACACGCCGCGGTGGTCGTGCGAAAGTTCGTGAAATTAGTTACAGAACAGCCAACGCTTCGGGTCCATGATTTGAAGTCGGTGTCGGTACCGGTGTTGATTATGTGTGGTGATGATGACGTCGCGACGCTGGAGCATACGGTGTCGATGTACAACGCCATTCCCGAGTCGCAGTTGGCGGTGCTGCCCGGCGCGTCGCACGCGGTGTTGAAAGAGAAGACGAAAGCGTGTCTTTTGCTCATTGAGGAGTTTCTGCGAGGACCGATTCCGCCGGTGACCCAGAGTCCTCTTCGACGAGCGACGAAGAACTCGAAGGAATAGCCGCATCGCTTCGCCTCGTCACCCCCTAAGTACAATTGACTCCATGTGGGCGCGGCTAAGCGCGCGGACGTCGAGCGTGCGCGATCAAGTAATGATGCGTTGGAGCGCGCTCAACGCACTGACCGGTGACGGTTTGCTCTACGCGCTCGCGGCCTGTTTTTCCTTGGTGCTTGGATGGAAGTCAAGCCAGTCGGCCCAGTGGCAGTGGGGCTACATGACCGTGGCGCCTTACGCAATCGTCGCGGTTCTTGCCTTGATGCTCGGTCGACGAGTCGTGCGAAGAGAGAATCTGACGCGCGTCGTGTTGCTCGTCATCGTGTTCTTTGGAGCAGTGTTCATACCTCTTGGACTCGAGACCCAATGGCGATCACAAAATGGCGGCCACGGCGACGCTCAGCCCGAGGTGGGCGTGATTGAGCGTTCGGGCGTACTTCTTTTGAAGGGTGATGATCCTTACCGTGTCTACGACAAGCACGGACATATCGTGAATGAGATTCGCGGGCTCCCGGCGTTTGAGTCGTTCTTTCCGTATTTTCCTCTCATGGGCATTTTTGGCCTTCCCGCGGCGGGATCGAAAAAAAGTGAGGGACTTACCGACGCGCGAATCGTGATGACGTTAATGACACTGCTCGCGAGCGGCTGGGCTCTCGCGCTGCTGCGAATACCGAGAAAGCAGAAGATTCGCGTCGCGCAGGTCTTAATTGCGCTGCCTACGGGTGCGCTGTTTCTCTCGACGGGTGGCGACGATATGCCCATCCTCGCGCTCTTGCTCTTAGGCGTGGCCGCGTTGCAACGGCGCCAGACGAATCTCGCGGGCATCAGCCTCGGACTCGCGGCCGCCATGAAGCTCACGGCGTGGCCCCTCGCCGCTGGTGCGTTACTTGTCGCTCGAAACAAGGGGGACCGTTCCACGTGGAAGCGACTCTTGATGTGGATTGGTGCAATTGTCCTCGTGACGACCGTGCCCTTTGTCTTTAGAGCGCCGGCCGCGTTCATGGCGAACGTCTTCGCCTTTCCGCTAGGCCTCGCGGGCGTTAGCTCACCCGCGGCGAGCGCTTTGCCCGGCCATATCCTCACGACGTGGCTACCGGTACTGGGTCACGTCTTGGCGCCGGTGGCGTTTCTCATAGGTGGCTACTTCGCCACGAAGTACGCACAGCGTCACTGGCCTCTTTCGCTCTCACAACTACTCGCACTCATGAGCGTGACCTTCGCGGTGATGA
>Ga0208357_1000339_pt1 | contig 37995 bp, 34 predicted proteins | sample NGESurdeep092012_6_FD_184487 | JGI IMG/M metagenome (GOLD analysis project Ga0208357, IMG submission 184487) | Arctic peat soil microbial communities from Barrow, Alaska - NGEE Surface sample F52-2 deep-092012 (SPAdes) | ecosystem: Environmental > Terrestrial > Soil > Wetlands > Peat ...
CCGCCGCGCGCCAGCAACTCATCGTGCGAGCCGACTTCGGCGATCGTGCCGTGATCGAGCACGATGATGCGGTCGGCAGCCTGCGCGGTCTGCAGCCGGTGCGCAATCACGACGGTCGTGCGGCCGCGGGCGACGCGCTGCATGGCGGCGGAGACGTGCCCCTCTGTGGCGAGGTCGAGGTTGGAGGTTGCCTCGTCCAGCAGTAACAGCACGGGGTCGACCAGTTCGGCGCGGGCGAGCGCGATCAGCTGCCGCTGGCCCGCCGACAGTGATCGGCCGCGCTCTGAGATCTCGTGCAGGTAACCACCGCCCAGCTCGGCAATGAAGTCGTGCGCTCCGACGGCGCGAGCGGCCGCCTCGACAACCGCATCAGAGGCATCCGGTCGACCGTAGGCGATGTTGTCGCGGATGCTGCCCGTGAAAAGGAAGGCCTCCTGCGGCACATACCCCAGCTGCAAGCGGAATGCGCGCAGGTCAAGCTCGCGCAGATCGAACTCACGCAAATCAGGCCCGCCCAGGTCCTGCCTGCGCACGTCGCGCCCGTCAACGTGCACCCGCCCGGAATCCGGATCGTAGAAGCGTGCGAGCAGCTTCATCACTGTCGATTTTCCGGCGCCGGTCTCGCCGACCAATGCGACGGTTTCGCCGGGCTCGATCTGCAGGTCGATGCCTTTCAAAGCCTCCGGTGCGCGCGCGAATTGGGCATCGGCCGACAGAGCAAGGTGCGCGTCTCGAGGGCCGCGCAATTCGCCGGCGCCGATTCGCGGAGCATCCGACGGCACCGGATACGCGAAGTGCACGTCGTCGATCCCGATGCGGCCGGTGAGGCGGCCGGGATCGCGGGCGTCATCCCCCTCGGGGGTCAGCGACTCCAGCTGCATCAGGTCGGATATTCGCCGGACAGACACCCGGGTCTGCTGCCACGAGTCGAACACCTGCGAGAGCTGTTGAATCGGCGAGAAGAACATATCGATGTAGAGCATGAACGCGATGAGCGCGCCGGTCGTGAGTTGCCCCGAGACGATGAGCGTCGCGCCAACGCCGAGCACAATCGCATCCGCGACGCCGGAAAGAAACTGGACGAACGGAAAGTACACCGCCACGAGCCGCTGGGCTGCGACCCGGGATTCCAGGTAGCGATCGCCGAGTCCATGGAAGCGCTGCTCGGTCGCAGCCTCGTGTACGAACGCCTGCGACTCGCGCACGCCGGAGAGGCTCTCCTGAAAATCGGCGTTGACGATCGCGATGCGCTCCCGCGACAACTCGTACAGCCGCGCGGCCTTGCCACGGAAGATCATCGTCGCGATTGCCAACGGGATGACAACGGACAGCACCCACAAACCGAGTTCCGCATTGACCAATACGAGGGTCACACCGACGCCGACGAACGTCACGATCGAGACGAGAGCGGAGAGCAGGCCGTTCTGAATCAGGGACTCGAACTGGTCGACATCCGTCGTCATCCGCGTCATGATGCGGCCGGCCATTTCGCGCTCGTAGTAGTCGAGCGACAGGCGCTGCAACTGAGCGAAGATCCGGATGCGCAGCGACAGCATCACCCGCTGCGCAACCCTCCCGGTGACGAACGTTTCGCCGATCTCGGTGAGCAAGTCGGCGAGGACCACCATCAGATAGATCCCAGATGCCGCGAACAGCACGGCAGCAGACCCCGTCGCGACGCCGTCGTCGATACCCGTCTTCACGAGCACCGGGCCGGCGAGACCGGCCAGGGCATCCAAAACGACGAGGATCAGCCCGATCAGCAGCGGGCGCCTGAATTCGCGGAGCACGCCGCCGAGCGTGAAGGTGCCTCTGTGCGCAGCCTCGGCGTCGAGGTCGACGGTCGGAAAGTCCTTGACCGGCGGCAGCGTGGCTACTTTTGCGAGGAGCTCCGGAGTCGGGGCGAGGCCAAGCCGCCAGCTTCCTCCCCCTCCGCCGCCACCGCCACCGAGACCCGGCCCGAGGCTCGGTGCGCCGACCGATCGGGATGCCGACCTCGGCGCGTCCCCGTCCGCACCGTTCCACGCCGACGCCGTCCTGCCGGCCGGTTCGCCGACTCGTGTGGCGAGCGATTCAATGCTGTCATCGGCTTCATCGTCGAGGTCATCGCCGAGCCCGGACAGCAGCAGGCGGTACGCGGCGTTGCGTTCCATGAGCTCGTCATGACCGCCCGAGTCGACCGCCACACCGTGATCCAGCAGCACGATCCGGTCGGCGAGTTGCAGCGTGGACTGCCGGTGCGCGACGAGTAGGAGCGTGCGTTCCGCCAGCACGTCGCGCAGTGCATCGTGAATGTGCTCTTCCGTCTTGGCGTCGATCGCGCTCGTCGCATCGTCTAGAACCAGGATGCGCGGGCTCTTCAGGATGGCGCGCGCGAGCGCGATGCGCTGACGCTGCCCGCCGGAGAGGCTCAGTCCGCGCTCACCGACGACGGTCTTGTACCCGTGTGGCAGCGCGTCGATGAACTCGTGAGCCTGTGCCGCGCGAGCAGCTGCCTCGATGTCGGCATCGCTCGCATCCGGCCGGCCGTATGCGATGTTGGATCGCACCGAATCCGAGAACAGAAAGCTCTCCTCGAAAACCACGCCGATCTGCTGCCGCAGAGAGCGCCTCGTGAGGCCGCGCACATCGTGGCCGTCGACCAGCACGGCGCCGGACTGTGGATCATAGAATCGCGAGACGAGCATGGCCACAGTGGACTTGCCGCTGCCGCTGGAGCCTACCAGCGCAACCCGTTCGCCTTGCGCGATGTGCAGGTTGAAGCCGCTGGCCACACCACCCAACGCCTGCGAACCCCCGTCGTAGGCGAAGTGCACGTCGGCGAACTCGATCTCGGCACCGCGCATCGCGGGCTGACCGGCAGAACGGCCGTCGGACGACGGATCGACCGCGCCCGGCAGATCGACCGCGATCGGAAGATCGACCGCGCCCGGCGCATCCGTTATCGCAGGAGTGAGGTCGAGCAGCTGGAAGATCCGGTCGACGCCGGCTCGCGCCTGTTGCCCGATCGTCAGGATGCCGGCAAGCTGCCGTGCCGGCGCCATCAGTTGAGCGACGTACGCGGAAAATGCGAGGAAGGTACCGAGCGTGATCGCGTTGTTGAGTGCAAGCCAGCCGCCGAGCGCGAGGATCGCGACCTGGCCGATGGCCGGCACCGCCTCAAGCAACGGCTGAAAGCGGGACTGGATGCGCACCGCACGCATTTGCGACCCGTACAACACACCAGCGGATGCCGCGAGCCGCTCGAGTTCGCGCCGCTCCTGCCCGAACGCCTTCACGACGCGCACACCGCCGACGTCCTCGTCGACGATCTGGGCCAGATCACCTTCGCGCTGCTGGCCGTCCCACGATGCGGGGAACACGCGGGTGCGCATCCGATACGAGATTACGAGCAGAGCGGGCACGATCACGAGGCTGACGAGGGCGAGCAGTGGGGACAAGAACAGCATCACCACCAGCGACAGGACGAGCATGATCACGTTGCCGCTGACGATCGGCAGGAAGCTCAGGAGCATCTGAACGAGTGTCGAGTCGGAGTTGGCGCGTGCGACGAGCTGGCCGGTGGGCATCCGATCGAGGTTGGTGAGGTCCATCGCCTGCAAGTGATCGTGCATGTCATTGCGCAGATCGGTCTGCACTTCGAGGGCGACGCGGCCGCCCCGATACCGCCGCAGGTAGGCGAATCCGAAGGCCGCCGCTGACAGCGCGATGAGCAAAAGCAGCCACGGCCAGAGCTGTTGCGTCTTCGCCACGACAACGCCGTCGACGATCTGCCGAGCGACCAGCGGGGTCAGCGTCTGGCAGGTGCTGCCGAGAATCGCGGCGCCCAGCGCGATCACGAGATTGCGCCGGTGTCGCAGCATGTAGCGCCAGAGCCGGCGCACCCAGCCGGGTCCGTCTGCTGAGGGTCGATCCGTTGTCGGCTGGGTTGCGCTCGGCTGGGTTGCGCTCGGCTGATTTGCTGTCGGCCGGGTCGCGCTCATTCGGCGGCCCGCTCGGTCATGACGGCTTCGATGGCACCGCCCAGATGCTCCAGTGCGGCGACGATGCCCGGGCCGTCTGGCGTGCGTGCGCAGAGCTGTTCGAGTCGCCGCATCATCGCCTCTTCGACCCGGTTGCGGATGTCCTCACCTGCGTCAGTCAAGGACAACGCGGATGCCCTCTGGTCACCCTCCACGCTGGACCGGCTCACGAACCTGCGCCGCTCGAGCGAGTCGATACCCGCGCTCACGGTCGGCTTTCCGACGGCAAGGCGAGCGGCCAGTCTGGTCGCGCGAGCTTCGCCGTCGGCGATGGCCGACAGCATCCGAAAGTCGGAAAGGCTCAACTCGCTTGAGGCGCGTTCCAAAACTCGACTCGCGCGGGTCAGCGCCTGAACGGCCGCCGCAAGCGCTACGCGGTCGGCCGTCAGCTGTGTTTCGCTCATCCTTCCACGTTAGCAAACTAGTTCGCCGATCGAACTATCGAATTTGTGGCCGGCGCTTCGCCCGCGTGCTCCCGCGTCCGCCCGCGTGAGCACGCATGAGCCCGCGTGAGCCCGCGCTCGCCCGCATTCGCCGAGTGCGCCCAAGCGGTCGCCAATCCGCCCAATATCGCGGCCACAACGGCCAAATCGGTGCATTCGCTGATCAGAGCCAGGGAACGGCCGGCCCAGTGCGCCCAAGTGGTCGTCTCGCGGCCCCCATGAATGGCTGTGGCGACCACATGGGCGCACTCAACGTGACGGGTTGTGCCCGCACGTCAAGCCAACTTGGCTGAGTGCGTCCATGTGGTCACTTCTAGGCCGTCTGGTGGCTTTATGCCGACCATCCGCGCAGCGCGCATCCGCTCAGGGACGCCAGCCGCGAGCGAGCAGCGCCGCACGAACGCGCCGCAGGGTTTCCGCAAATTGAGCGGCAGCGTGCTCCTTGTTCGCACGAATGACACGCCAGCCCTCCTCCATCGCCGCGTCCAGTCGGTTGACGTCAAGCAGGAATTGCGCCTCGTCCTCGCGGTGCTGCACGCCGTCGTATTCAAGCAGGATGCGGAACTCCCGGTACACCATGTCAAACATTCCGATGAAGGCGCGCTCGCTGTCATAGACGGCGACATTGACCTCCGGCTCAGGCAGCCCGTCGTGAACAATCGCCAGGCGGAGCTCGGTCTCTTTGACCGAGTCCGTTCGTGGTCGCACCAGGTCGAGCGCCTCCCGCAGTTTGTTCACCCCGCGGCGACCGGCACGCGCGGAGACTGCCGCCTCCAACTGCGCGATTGCAGCAATCGGAGACTGTCGCCGTACAAGAGCGTCGCCCATCACGACCAGCTGATCCACGGTCAGCTCAAGCGCCAGTTGACACCAAACATCAATCGGTGACGCGACACGAAGCGCATCGCGAACTCGCACCGAGACATCCGCCGGCCTCATGAGATGTCCGCGCACCTTGGCGCCGCGACGGCGTTGCCCCCGCACCGTCGTGCCCACGTCAACTCCTGGCTGGTCGTCGAATGCTCGGGGAAGAGGCAGACCGTGGATGTGGGCGGCGGTCACATGACTGAAGAACGCTGCCGCCGGCATCTTGACGGCATACGCTCGCGCGCGTTTGAGCGTCTTGCGGCGAGCCAACTCCCATGGCTTCAGCGCAGGGGCTTTTGGCTTGTCCGGGGCGGCACCCGCGTCGGTCGCTTCGCGCGGTTCCGTCGCGCGTATCTCTATCTCGCTGCCGTCCGCGGGCTGCCCGTCCGACTCGGGTTGCTGAGGCGCCTCGCTGACGGGAACCAGCCAGTCACGGATGCCGCGAAACGGCGCCTCGAGGTTCGCCCACCGCAGCCGCGACCGGCTGACTCCCTTCTCTCGGGCGTCTGCCACGGTGAACGGGGCGTCCTGCAGCTCAACAGGAAGGGGTCTCGGTCTTCTCACGCCTCGATGATGCCCGATCTGCCGCATCGCCCGCGAAAGTTATCCACAGCCCAGGTCGCGCGCCTATAGCTCGTCGCGCCGACTCGAGGCGCAGCTACGAGGCTGCCCGACGGTCTCCTGCCAGCCGCTCCGAGGCCACGTGAGGGCCGAGTGCACCTAAGTGGTCGCGACCCAGCCGTCAGCACAGGTCATAAGCACCACATGGACGCACTCGCTGACAAGTGGGGAGGCGAGCGCGCCGTATGGGCCCGCGGGCACGGGCGCACCTTGCGACGCATGGGCAAGCGGGCGCAGGCGGATGGGCGCGGGCGGACGGGCGCAGGCGCAGGCGGATGGGCGCGGGCCCCTGTTCGGGGCCCGCGCGCGCGAAGGCAGGCATCCGTCGTCGAGTGCGCCCAAGCGGTCGCCAGCGAGTGCAGCTGCCTGGTCATAACAGCCGTACGGGCGCACTCGGTCGCCACCGAGACGCCAGCACGCAGTCGAGTGCGTCCAAGTGGTCGCCAGCAGGTGCGAAATCAGACGCAGAACGGCCTTATGGACGCACTCGGTTGCCAGGTGCGGTGTGCGTGGCGGCGGAAAAGCCGCGACAGGTCGCGACACATCACCGAGGCACGCGAAAAGGCCCCGCCGAAGCGGGGCCCTCACGTGCAACAAACTTAGATGACGTTGACGTCCAGGGGGATGCCGGGGCCGAACGTCGTCGACACTGCGCCCTTCTGGATGTAACGACCCTTCGATGCGGACGGCTTCAACCGGACGACCTCGTCGAGCGCCACTGAGATGTTCTCGGTGAGCTGCTCAGCGGTGAACGCCGCCTTGCCGACGACGAAATGCACGTTCGAGTGCTTGTCGACGCGGAACTCGATCTTGCCGCCCTTGATGTCGGAGACGGCCTTGGCCACGTCCGGGGTGACGGTGCCGGTCTTCGGGTTCGGCATCAGACCGCGGGGGCCGAGGACCTTACCGAGACGACCGACCTTGCCCATGAGCTCCGGCGTCGAAACGGCGGAATCGAAGTTGGTCCAACCGCCTGCGACGCGCTCGATGAGCTCGTCACCGCCGACCTCATCAGCACCGGCAGCGATCGCAGCTTCGGCCGCGGGGCCGGTCGCGAACACGATAACGCGGGCGGTCTTGCCCGTGCCATGCGGCAGGATGACCGTGCCGCGAACCATCTGGTCAGCCTTGCGTGGGTCGACGCCGAGCTTCAGCGCGACCTCGACGGTCGAGTTGAACTTCGCAGAACCGGTCTGCTTCGCCAGCGTGACGGCTTCCGTGGGGGTGTAGAACTTTCCGGCTTCGATTTTCTCGGCCGCGGCCCGGTAGGCCTTTGACTTCTGTGCCATGTGAATCTCCTGATTCGAGAGTGTGGTCATCTGCGCCTGGCCGGCGCTGCCACTGAATTGAACTGGTGTGCTGGGTCTCGATACGCGGCTCACTTCGCGAGCAGCTACTCGACCACCGGCGCGTTATTCGACCGTGATGCCCATCGAGCGAGCGGTGCCCGCGATGATCTTGGATGCTGCGTCGAGGTCGTTCGCGTTGAGGTCGGCCATCTTCTGCTCGGCGATCGCGCGAACCTGCGCGGTCGTGAGCTTGCCCACCTTGGTGGTGTGCGGAACGCCGGAACCCTTGGCGACGCCTGCCGCTTTCTTGATGAGCTCGGCGGCCGGCGGGGTCTTCAGAACGAACGTGAACGAACGGTCTTCATAAACGGTGATCTCAACTGGGATCACGTTGCCACGCTGGGATTCCGTCGCAGCGTTGTACGCCTTGCAGAACTCCATGATGTTGACGCCGTGCTGACCGAGTGCCGGGCCGATGGGCGGGGCGGGGTTGGCGGCGCCGGCATTGATCTGAAGCTTAATCAGACCAGTGACCTTCTTTTTCGGGGCCATACTGTTTCCTTTTCTGTATTCGAGTGACGGATGCTCTCCGCCTGCTCTCCCGCGAATCCGGCCTTTCCGGATCGCGGTGGCTTTTGTTCTAGAGCTTGGTGACTTGATCGAAGCTGAGCTCGACCGGGGTTTCGCGCTCGAACAGTGAGACGAGCACGGTGAGCTTGCCGCTCTCGGGCTTGATCTCGCTGATCGAACCGGGCAGGCCCGCGAACGAGCCTTCCTTGATGGTGATCGTCTCGCCGACCTCGAAGTCGACCTCGGCAGGCAGCACGCGTGCACTCTGCTTCTGGCCTTTGCCGCCGCCCGCCTTGCCGACCGGTGCGACCTCGATCTGCACGAGGCTCTTCAGCATCGAGAACGCTTCCTGGAACCGCAGCGGTGTCGGGTTGTGGGCGTTGCCGACGAAGCCGGTCACGCCCGGCGTGTGGCGAACGACGGACCAGCTGTCTTCGTTCAGGTCCATGCGCACGAGAACGTAGCCGGGGATGCGAACCCGGGTGACCATCTTGCGCTGGCCGTTCTTGATCTCGACGACGTCTTCCATCGGCACCTCGACCTGGAAGACGTAGTCCTCCATGGCCATCGACTGCTTGCGGTTCTCGATGTTGGACTTCACGCGGCGTTCGAATCCGGCGTAGGAGTGGATGACATACCACTTGCCCGGCAGGCTACGCAGTTCCGCCTCGAACTCTGCGTACGGGTCGAAGGGAGCCTCCTCGACCTCTTCCTCAACCTCTTCTTCGTCTTCGACAGCCTCGACCGCGGCCTCGGCGTCGTCGGAGTCCTTGACTTCGAGGGCTTCGTCCACGGCAGCATCCGCTTCGGGGTCGTTGGCCTCGGCGATAGCGTCGAGCACGGCATCCAGATCGATGTCGTTGCCGTCCTCGTCGACCGTGTGCAGTGCTTCGTGCTCGGAGGCTTCTACCGATTCTTCCTCGGATGCGAGCACGTTGCCGGTCTGCGCCTCGTCGTCCTCGGCAGACTGCTCTGCAGCGGTCGCCCAGTCGGCGTCGTCGCGGTCTCTGTCAGACACTGATTACCATTCCATTTCTGTTGTTTCCGGTCACAGCTCTGGTCTGCTCCGGCACTGCCGCCGACTCTCGTGTCGGCACTCGTGTTCGGGCCGTTCCGGCCGTTCTAACTTTTTCCGAACACGATGACCACGAGCCAGCCAAACAACTGATCGAGGCCGAAGGTGAAGCCCATCATGATGACCACGAAGACCAGCACGACGCCGGTGTAGTTGAACAACTCGCGACGTGTTGGTGTGACCACCTTGCGGAGTTCACTCATCACCTGGCGCAGGAACAGGGCGATCCGAGCGAAGGGTCCACGACGTGCGTCGCGCTCCTTCTTGGCGTTGGCGACAACCTCTTCACTCGGTTCGTCGATAACTTTTCGGGCCACCTTGTTACACCTTTCGTGGGCCGGTGCATAAGCACCGACTTGCAGGGCGGACAGGACTTGAACCTGCAACCTGCGGTTTTGGAGACCGCTGCTCTACCAATTGAGCCACCGCCCTATGGGCTGAATCCACGCCGTTTCTTCCGCTTGACAGTCGAGGTGATGGCGTGAGAGCCGCTCAAAATGGGCGCAAAAAAGCTTGGCAGAATTCAACTACCTCGACAAGTGTATGTGACCCTGTGGCCAGTGTAAAGCTGAGCGGTCGTGAGCGCTCACACCGACGCCTGCGCCTCTTCGCGGGAGGTACGCCACAGCTCGAAGATCGCATCAGCGGCCTCGGACGCTGCCGCCATGATGCCACCGGATGCTGGAAACAGATTCGGCGCACCGGTCGAGTCGAGAACGACCCCGCCGGCCTCCTTCACGATCAGAGCGGCAGCGACGTGATCCTCCGGCCCGTACTTTCCGATCACCGCGCCGACTCCGCGCCCAGCGGCAACACCGACGAGGGTCATCGTTCCCGATCCCATGACGCGCATCGTGCAGTAGCGGTCACCGAGCTTTTCGAGCAGTTGCAACATGCCGGGCCACGGCACCTGATTGGCCAGCTCGGTCGAGAGGATGCGACCACTCAGTGGATCCCCCGCCGCCTCACGAGTCGGGATGGTGAGCGTGGCCCCGTTCAGTTTCGCACCGAGTCCGCGTACGGCTTCAAACAGGTCTGCGCGCCACGGGTCCGCAACAACGCCCACGAGCGGTGTTCCATCCAGCACGAGACCGAGGGAGAACGCGTTCCATGGAATGCGATTGGCGAAGTTGGCTGTTCCATCGACCGGGTCGAGGTACCAACACGGAACGCCTGGCCGAGCCGAACCCCCCATCTCTTCACCGACGAAGTCGTGATCGGGAAAGTGCAGGCCGATCACCTCGCGCACCTGACGCTCGACGGCAACATCCACCTCTGTTACCAGGTCGGCTGCATCCTTCTTGGTAGAGATCTCGCCCGGATCCGTCAAACTCGTGAAGTCGATCTCCCACTCGGCCAGCCCGCGTGCGACGACAAGAGCCGCATCAAGGTCGAGGTCGCCGCCCACTCCGTCTGCTTCGGCCGAGCGCCGACGCTGGTCAGACGGCCCCTCACCCATGATCCGCTGCAACCGGGCGAGTTTGTTGGTCGTCACGGTGTCCACTCCTAACTCGAGCACCCACCTCATGGTGGCTGCGTCGTCTACCGTCCACACGCTGACCATGCAGCCGAGCGCGTGAATCTCGCGCACTCGCTCACGGGTCATCGCAAGGTAGTGCGAATTGACCCGCTCAGGGGCGAGCTGCTCGATGTCGGCGCGCGTCGGCGCGTACGGAAGATCCCAGGGCATCCAAATACGAGCATCCGCATCCAGAGAGCGGATGATGCGCATTCCGTCGAGATCGCCGCACCACGCAATGTTCGCGCTCGAGCCCACTACCACCCGGAAGGCTGGCGCCGCCGGGTACGCCTCATCCATGTCGATTAACAGGGTGGATGCCGACCCTTCGAATTCGGCAAGCACCTCGGTGAGCAGCGGCGGGCGGTTGTCCGCGTCGCCGAGTGATCGCACCTGCTCGAGCGCCACCTGGGTGGTCTCGAGTGGAAGCCCCCACAGCCTCTCGAGAGTCGGATCATGAAGCACGATGACGGCGCCGTCGGAGGTGACGCGCACGTCGATCTCGATGAACTCGGCGCCAGCCTCGATCGCCGAGCGGACGGCCGGCAGCGTGTTCTCGCGAAATCGGCTCGAGTCCCCTCGATGCGCGCACGCTCCCGTGCCGCGCGCCACGGCGCGATTCCCGGTCACACGGAGTTTCCCGCGCCTTCCGCGGTCTCGGTAATCAGAATGTCATCCCGGAACGTCATCGCCTTAGTGATACTGGCGAAGCCGGTCGACCCGAGTGCTGGCACGTCGCCGGAAACGTAGGCGCGCAGGAGTGCATCGGGCCGCTGCAGGAACACCTCGTGAAAGTGGCCGCGAGGAATCACTCGCTCGACGGTGACTGGCAGGCTTCTCGGCGTCTGCTCACGACTGAATACGACGTCTTCCGGACGAATCCCGACGACATCCCTACCCGCCACTATTCGACCATCTTGGTAGGCGCCGTCGACTCGATTCATTGTACCGATGAAGCTCGCGACGAACGCTGTCTTCGGTCGTTCGTAGAGGTCAGCCGGCGTGCTATATTGGTCGATTTTGCCTGCGTTCATCACGGCGATGCGATCAGATATCGAGAGCGCCTCGTCCTGATCGTGAGTGACGATCACAGTCGTGATGCCAAGCCGCTGCTGAATCTCGCGGATGTCTTCACGCACCTTCACCCGCAACTTCGCGTCGAGGTTTGAGAGCGGTTCGTCAAGAAGCAACAGTTCGGGCTCCTGCACCAGCGCCCGTGCGAGCGCAACGCGCTGCTGTTCGCCGCCCGAGATCTGCGCCGGGCGGGAGTCTCGGTGGTGCAGAAGGTTAACCAACTCGAGCATCGCGACGACGCGACTTTCGATCTCATCCTTCGGCATCTTGCGGAGCTTGAGTGGGAAGGCGACGTTTTTGAATACCGTCATGTGCGGCCAGAGCGCGTAGTTCTGGAACACCATCGCACTCGGACGCCTCTCCGCGCCAAGCTTCGTAACGTCGCGACCGGCCACGACGATCGACCCGCTGTCCGGAGCAAGGAATCCGGCAATCATACGAAGGGTCGTTGTCTTGCCGCAGCCGGATGGCCCGAGTAGCGAAACAAGCTCGCCCTCGTTCACCGAAAGGTTGAGTTCGTCGATGATCGTGCGCCCGCCGAGCACCTTGTTCAAACCGGTGATCTTCAAGCCATAACGGGAGTCATCGGGACCGCCAGAATCGTTCGCTTCTCGGAGTGCCGTTCCTTGCGGTGTGCTCATCGCACACCTCCTTATCTGATCTGGAAGCCCTCAGCGAGTTGGCCGCCCATGATGCGCTTGCGGGCGACCATCAGCAGGACCACGGACGGAATGGACATCAGGATCGAGAAGACCGCCGCGACCTGGTTGGGATAGTTCAATACGAGGGTATACATCTCAGTTGGCATAGTGAAGTACGTCGGCGCTCCGACGAGGTAGGTGCCCTGCGCCTCATCGAATGCTGCAAGAAACGACATCACAGCGGCGACGAGGATGCCGGGCAGCGCCATGGGAAGGGTGACGCTGAAGAACACGCGAAGTTTGGATGCACCGGCATCTCTCGCAGCTTCTTCGAGACTCCGAGGGACCGCGGCGAAGGCCGCAGACGGTATCCAGGTCATGAAGATGATTGTGCCGAGAATCTGCACGATCACGATTCCAAGGATCGTGTTCATCAGGTTGAGTGCGTAGAACAGCGTCGCGAGCGTCGCGAACAGTCCTATCTTGGGGAACGCGTTCACCGCGAATAGGCCGATCAGAAAGGTCTTCCTGCCTAAGAAGTTGTATCGTGCGAACGCATAAGCCGCCGGCAGGCAGATAAGTGCCGAAGCGATCACCACCAGCGGCGTGATGATCAGCGAATTACGCACCGCTGTTCCGAGCGCAGGGTCGCCGAATACCTCCGCCCACCAGCGCAGCGTCCACGAACTCGGGGCGAGACTCGGATATGTCCAACTCCCCGCGAAGGCATGGACGGCAAGCCAGAGTAGGGGACCGATGATGAACAGGATCATGAAGATAGCAAAGATCGCGATCAGTATCCTGCTCCCAACCCCACCGGAACGACCCGGGGCGACCTCTCGTGCGCGGTGGCCGGCCCTGGCCGGTCGCACGTGCGTCTTGGCGACGGTCAATGATGTGGCGTTGATCGCGTCGGCCATCAGACCCTGCCCTCCGTTTTTGCCCCACGAAAGTTCGCCCAGACGTAGTACGCGGCGATTCCGGAAGCGGCGATGAAGATCGCAAACGCCATCACAATGGATTGCTGCGGCTGGTTGAACGAGGTGAAGAAATTGGTGAGTTCGACGCCCAGCATGTTCGGCGTATTCGGGCCGGTGAAATACGGCACTGTGAAGGAGCCGATGACGCCGATCGCGGTGAATGTTCCCGCAATCACGATGGGCACAAAGGCCATCGGGATCATGACAGACCAGGCGATGCGGAGAGCGCCGGCGCCAGCATCACGCGCAGCCTCGATCATTGCGTCCGGGATGGATTGCATGCCCGATGTGATCAGCAGGACGGCGAACGGAAGCGAAACCCACACCGAACCGATCACAACGGCCGTCACGGTGTAGCCGAACGTCGGCCCCACCAGTCCGAAGGTGGCGAAGATGCTCCGAAGAAATCCGTCAGGGGCATAGAACGTGATAATCGCCCACGACCCGATTACCACGGGGATGAAGAGCGGAACGACCGCAAGACCGGACAGGAAAGTAGCGACCCAGCCTCCCTTCATCCGCAGGTACAGGGCGATGCCGAGTGCCATGAAGAGCACAATGGCGGAACTGATCAGCGTCACCAGAACGGTCACCAGAAGGTCAGCGAGAAATCTCCCAGAGGTGAACACCTCCTCATATGCGGCCAGCGTTCCCCACCAGTGCGTCGCATGATGCACATTCAGCCCGATTGTGGAAACCACCGAGTTCAGGCCGCCCGTAAAGCCAAGCGTGAATCCCAACGCGAGAATGACCGGCAGTCCGACGAACACCAAGACCAGCACGATGGGCGGCAGCGCCATGAAGAAGCCAAGGGGCGAGAGCCTGGGCGTCGTCCGGACGCCCGAACCCTCCCTAGCGAGTCGTTTCCGAACGGAAGCGGTCGTCATTACTTCCCAGGCACCTTCTGCGACCACTGATTGTTCATGTCTTGGGTCATCGACGCGAAGTACGTCAGGCGAAGATTGCTCGAGTCCGTGCCCTGGAACGTGGCCTGCACCGATGCCGGCAGTTGATTGAGGTTGACGACGGGGTATCCGGCAACTGTGGTGACCATGAGCTCCTGAGCCTGTGGGGTGAGCAGCCAATTGGCTACGGTCAGCGCAGCCTTCTGGTGGGTCGACGTCTTGGGGATACCCAGATAGGCCGCGCCACCCGTGAGCGACGGATCGGTGATCTGGGTGTACTTCGTCGTCGCGGGCAACTGTCCGCTCTTTATGCCCGTCAGCAACTGGTCGGACCAGATCGGTGTCATATCGATCTGACCGCTACCGAGCAGGTCGATTGACGCAACGTTACCGTTCAAATATAGGCCGTTCTGGTAGATATAAGGGTTGAGGCTCGCAAGTTCCGCAAAGCCCGGATCCCATGCTTGCTCAAGATTCTTGTCATATCCGGCCACCATCTTCGCACGATCCGCGGCGGGAATGTACTTGTCAAGAACCGTCTGCACGAACGCCTGGCCAGAACCACCCGTGCCCGGGGAGTTGTACGTGAACTTGCCCGGGTGCGCCTTGATCCAAGCCAACAACTGGTCCGTTGTTGTCGGCGGAGTCTTCACTGTCGCCGAGTTGTACGCCAGCAGCACGGACGAGCCACGATAGGGAATCCCACTCGTTCCACCCGCCGTCAGCGTGCTTGCCGGCACGTTCTTGAGGTTCGGAATGTTCGATGTTGAGACTGGGGTGAGGAGGCCCGCCTTTGAAATCTCCGTGATGAACGCCCCGTCGACGAGGTCGTATCCTGGATCCTTCTTGGCCTGTGCCGCACTGGTCAGCTTCGCAATGGTCTGCGTGTCATGCAGGCCATGCAGGTCGAGGATGACATTGAAGCTGTAGCCCTTGTGCGTCTTCTCGAACGCCGGGATCAATGACTTCTGCCACAGGTCCTGGATATTGGCGCCGCCACTGATGAAGACGGTGACCAAATCTTTGGAGGCACCCGCCCCTGAGCTACCCCCTGAGCTACCCCCGGACGTACAGCCGGCTAGCGCCAGTAAGCCAACCGCCGCGACAGCAGTGGCCATAACCAAGCGATGTGTTTTCACGGTGGTCCTCCTGATATTTCTTCGCAAACAACCCAGGTGGCCCCACAGCGCATCGGCGTAGCATCCCCGATGCGTGAATGGAGGTGCGGGCTAAGCGAGCACCGTTGCCACTTTGTTAGAACGTACTGACATTTGAACGAAAGGTCAAGATGTGCGCGCGTGGATTTATGTGATCGTAATGTTGGTGCGCGCAACCGCGATTGGACAACGCGGGTTCACCCGATGCGATCAGGCGAACCCGCAGCATAGAATGTCTTTACAAATGATAGTGCACGAGGACACCATAGTGGGGAGGCAATCCGATGCCCCTTCTCTCGAGGATCTTCAAGGCGGACTCGCACATGAACACAGGCGACAACGGGGACCTGCTGACAGGGGCGCAGGTCATCTTCGAGGCCGGGCGCGGCGCATACTGGGAACTCGTGCGACGCATCCCTCTCAGATTCGAGACTCACCATCCGCAGGGGCTCGCCTTGGTCGGAGACCGCATCTTCCTTTCGTCGGTCGAGGTCACCGAGGAACCGCAACGCCTGCCAAACGCACCGTGGAGCACACCGGGTCGCGGCATCGGCCACGTGTTCGTTCTTGATGACGAGGGACGTCTTCTGCGCGACATCCGTCTCGAAAGCGGCGACAGCTACCACCCCGGTGGTATTGCTTTCGACGGTACCGACGTGTGGGTGCCGGTCGCTGAATACCGTCCTGCCAGCAATGCAATCGTGTTCACGATCGATCCCATCACGCTCGAGTCGACGGAGAGATTCCGCGTTCGAGACCACGTCAGCTGGATTGTCAGCGACGCCGAAAACGGGTTACTACATGGCGCCGGCTGGGGATCCAGGCAGTTCGCCACGTGGACTCACAATGGAGCAGAACTCGATCGGTGGCCAAACCCGAGTGGGTTCGTGGACTTCCAGGACGCACAGTATGCGGGCGGTGGCCAAGTGTTCTGCAGCGGCATCGCCGCTCTGCCGACCCAACACGGAAATGCCCTGTACGAACTCGGGGGTATCGCCATTGTCGACTTCCCCGCTCATCGGGTGCAACGGGAGATGCCGGTGACCATGTTCAGCAGCGCCGGGCATGTCGTCACTCGCAATCCCTTCGCCCTCACCATGGATTCCGATAGCGTCCTGATGCACGTCGCGCCGGACGATGGCATGGAATCACGAGGTACTGAGTTGCTGACGTATCGGACCGCGAAATGAACATCGAAGACGAATCTCGAAGCCTGCGCGGCACCGCGACCACGGCGGCACTAAGCGTGCAAGATCAGCTACTCAGCGCCTTCCGCACCACGATGCGGCTCGACTTCAAGCGCGACGTTCACGACATCGTCACGGCGCATGACAAAGCCTCGGAGCGCCAGATCGTCTCCGTGATCCTCGGCGAGGTTCCCGACTCGACCATCATCGGCGAAGAGGGCGGCAGAACCGGCAACGGGCGAGTGAACTGGTACATCGACCCGATCGATGGCACCTCTAATTTTGCCCGCGGCATCGCCCTGTGGTGCATCTCCATCGCCGCGGTCATCGACGACCGTGTGGTTGCCGGCGTCGTCTTCAATCCCGTCAGCGGCGATCTGTTCAGCGCCGACCTCACCGGCGGCTGGCTGGGCGACCGGAAGTTGGACACCCGAGCCGCAACAGACGAAATCTCGGCGACGATTGTGTCGAGCTTTCCCAACGCACGTGATCTGCAACTCTTCGATGCCGCCGCACTTGAGGCGCACCGCACGCTGCTGGTCGGCTTCCAGGCAGTTCGCAACTTTGGCAGTGCCGCGCTCTGCCTCACCCACGTCGCCGCCGGATGGGCCGACGCGACCATGGGGTTCTCGACCAGTCCATGGGACGTCGCCGCCGGCATCCTGATCCTCGAACAGTCCGGCGGAACGTATCTCGGATACTCCCACGGCGCCATCGACGCGCCCGCCTTTCAGGCTCCCGATTTCGTCGCGGTCGGAGCCGGAGCACGCTACCCAACCCTGCTCGGCGTCGTGGAGCGACTCTCCGCGACCTACGACGGCGTAACTTCGGCCTAGCGCTCCACAAGCGTGATCTCGAACGAGTGCACGTCGGGCCGGTAGCAGTGGTGCCCGTATTCGACGGCGCGGCCCGAATTGTCGAACGCCGTGCGATCCATCGTCAGCACGGGCGCCTTGTTGTCGATATCGAGCAGCTTACCCTCTTCGTTCGTCGCTCGCCGAGCCCCGATCCGCTCGCGTGCAACACGCATCGTCGTTCCACGTGCACGTAATACCTGGTAAAGCCCGTAACGCGTAAGATCGTCCGCATTCAGATCCACGAAATCCTGAGGAAGGTAGTTTTCGAGAATCGCGACAGGCGTCTGGTCAGCGCTACGCAAGCGTCGCAGGTGCAGAATCGGCGAACCTTCTGCTACGGCCAGTCGCGACGCAATTTCGGCGTGTGCAGGCACAACCTCCTGGAGCAGAAGCGACGTCGACGGATGGCGACCTGAACGCTCGAGGTCATCTTGCAGACTCGTGAGTTCCACCTGGCGGGTGATTTCGCCATGTACGACCTGGGTGCCGATTCCACGTCGACGCACCAGCAGTCCCTTATCAACCACGTCTTGAATCGCGCGACGGATCGTCGGGCGAGACAGCCCGAGCCGCTCGCTCAATGCGATCTCGTTTTCTAGTCGCGCGCCCGCGGGGAGCCCGCCACTGCGGATCGCCTCTTCAATTCGCGTTGCGACCTGGTAATAAAGCGGGATCGGTCCCGATCGATCGATATCCATGAACAACTCTGTCGGAAGCGTGTCACCGTTGATGCTCATCGGCCACTCCAGACATCATCGCCGGGACGGTCCGGCATGTCTTCACATTAGCAGCAGACCCGAATGCGGACGACGACCAGCAACATGTCGTCGTGCTTCTTCCGGCCGGTGAGGCAGTGCTGCGAAGCTGGCCGAACTGCGCTGAGCGTCAGGTCTGCGCTGCCAGCTCACCCCCGAGCGACAGGCCCTGCGTCGCGGCAAGCGCGCGAGTGATCTGCTGCCCGGTCGTGATGTCGAGTCGACCCTGTGCCGACCCGGTCAGCGGAGCGACCCGCTCGGTCACCATACGGTGAAACGCGACCAATTCGCGTTCGAAAGCCTCGGCCACGTCACGGATCACCTCGACGGATTCGCCATCACCGTCACGCGACACGATGCGCAGTTCCGTCGGAGCGTTGAGCAAGTACGGAACGGTGAATTCCAACTCGAAACTGCCCGTGGTGTGGTGCATCGTCACGGTCTCGCGGTAACGCGGATAGTTCTCCAAGTAGTGCCAGTGCAGATGAAAGCGCGCCGCGTCCGAGATCGTTCCCGAGACCTCCAGCGATCCCGGTGCATCCTGCGTCGCCCACAGGGTTGCGCTCTCGACGTGGCGAATCGAGCCGAACAGGCTCCGTACGAGGGAGATGTCGTGGATGAGGCTCCCGAGTATCACATTGGCATACAGGTCGCCGAATTCGCGCGGCGCTTCCGAGCCGATCGCCTCCCGGACCGTGGCACTGCCTGCCTCGATGATCGCGGCGAGCGCATCCGGATCCGCGTCGCTCACGGGCGGCCGAATGTTCGCATACTGAAGCTGTGATGGTCCGCTCGGGTGCAGCACCTCGACGTTGACGTATCGCATCTCGGATGCCGCAGGCAGCCGCTCGCGCAGCCGCTGTACGGCCGCGTCGTACTCCTTCATATAGGCCAAGAGCAGAAGAGGGTGATCCGCTGCCGCCTCTGCGGCCTGCACGCGGTCGACTTCGGCCAGCGTGTATGCCAGCGGCTTCTCGCAGAAGACGGCGACGCCGCGTCGCACGCACTCCGCAACTGCGTCTCCGTGCGAGCCGGAAGTGAGCAGCAACACACCGTCCAGCGACTCCCGATCGAGCATGTCGTTCAGGCTCGCGTGTTGATGCTCGGGGCCGACCCCGAATTGTTCGCCGACGGTAGCCGTCGCGGTAGGAGACAGGTCTGCAACGGCCGCGATCTCGAACAAGTCCCACCGTCGTTGCAACAGGGGCAGGTGCACCGATTGAGCGACAGCGCCGAGACCAGCGACGCCAACGCGGATCTTGCGGGTGGTTACAGCCACGTTCTCAATGCCTCTCGGTTCGTGCGGTGATCGACTGCGATCTGTGCCGGGTCATCCCCAACGCGCGGAATCGTGTCCTGCTCGACGATCAGCCAGCCGTCGAAGCCGCTGGAGACGACTTCGTCCATAATGCCGCCGAGATCGAGGTCTCCCTGCCCGAACGGTACGAACGCCCGGCCGGCCCAGACCGCGCGCATGTCACCCTTGCCCTGCACGACCGATTCGAGAACGCTGATGCGCGCGTCCTTGAGGTGCAGGTGATTGATGCGGTCCCTCCAGCGACGCCATCCGGTGAGCGGGTCTCCACCGCCGAGAAGGAGGTGGCCGGTGTCAAGGGTGAGCCCGACATCCGTACGGCTCAGCAGCTGGTCGATCTCCGCGGGGCTCTCGACATACGTGCAGGCATGGTGGTGGAACGTCGGCTCAAGCCCGCGGCGGCGGACCTTTTCAACGGCACGCATGACGTTATCCGCAAAGGGCTTCCACTGTTCGTCGCTTAATGCGAACTCGGCCCCGCCTCCCGGATTCGCCTTGCGGATGGCCGAGCCGCTGCATGCCAGCGTGGGCAGCGGCAGTCTGCCTGGTTCCCCTTCCGCCGCCTCGACGAAGACGTCGAGGACGCCGTCGAGTGCTGCCAACTGCTCGTCGAAGGCCGCTGTGTCAGAAAACGGCAGGTCGATCCAGCCGCCCGCGAGCTCGAGGCCATATCGCTTCAGCCGGTCACGTAGTTCGGCCTTGCGCCCGAGAAACCCCACCGGCCCCATGTCGACCCCGACGTAACCGGTATCGCGCAGGACCGCACACACCTGCTCAGCATCCGAGAGCTCAACGCCCTCTTCGGGACTGAGCTCGAAGACGCCGAAACTGACTGGCGCACCCGCCACTGAAATCATTGGTGGTCCTTCCTCGGAACCGGAGCATGGCGAAGTTCAGTATGTCTTTACAAACTCTAGTACACGCGAACGCCGCCTCGTAGTCGCTAGCGATGCCGCACTGGTTCAATTATGTTCGGACATACTATCATTAGGTAGTGAGGACCGCGGAAGCGGCCGCCGAAGGGCATGCATGATCCATCTTGAGTTCTTCTCTGCGTCGACGCTGACGCAGCTCTTCCTTCTGCTCATTGCGTTCGCGCTCTCGGCCGCCATTGGAATCGAACGGCAACGCCACCTCAAGAGCGCCGGACTGCGAACCCACACTCTTGTCGGCCTCGGCGCCGCGGTGTTCACGCTCGTCTCCGCTTACGGATTCAGCAATGTGCTCGGCACAGAGGTCGTTCTTGACCCGTCACGCATCGCCGCCCAAATCGTGACCGGCATCGGCTTCCTCGGCGCGGGTGTCATCTTTGTGCGGCAGAACGTCGTCAACGGTCTCACGACGGCAGCATCCATCTGGGTGACGGCCGCCATAGGTATGGCGTGCGGAGCGGGCATGCCCGTGCTTGCGGCATCCGCCACACTTCTGTATCTCGCTGCCGTTGGCGTGCTCACGATTCTGGGGCGCAGGATCCCGACGATCGACAAAGATCAGATCTTCATCGTGCAGTACAAAGAGGGCCGCGGCATTCTGCGCCTGATCCTGGTCGCCGCTACCCGGCTCGGCTACGAAGCGTCCCTGACAGACACACGCAAGATCGAGGCTGCGGGCAAGGCACCGCGCGTCATCGCACAGATGAAGTTCCACGCCAAAAAGCCGGGCCCGCTCGAAGACCTCGTTGAGGGACTGTCGGAGATCAGGGGCGTCGTTTCGGTGCAGGTCACGAAGGAAGAGAACGACTGAACAGAGGCGGCGGCTGGCCCGCGCGATCGGGCGTGCCCACACTCCGTTTAGAACGCGGGCGAGCTATCTTGATCACGCTCAACGTGTATCCTTGAAACGACTACATGTAGTTATGCGGTGGATTGTGACGATTCATGAGGTTCCGCGGTCGGTGCGGATTCCGGCCGATGTCGATGAGCGCCTGACCCGGTTGGCTGAGGTAACGGGCCGCTCGAAGAGTTTCTACCTGCGGGAACTGATCACGCACGGGCTGGACGATCTGGAGTATGCCTATGGGATCGCAGCTCAGGCTGAGGCAATCCGTTCTGGGCTACGCGAGACACGGCCGCTCGATGATCTGATGGCCGAGGTGGGCATCACCCGTGCTGAACTGGATACAATGCCGAGCGAGCTTGAATGAGTTGGCAGGTCCGCACCGATCGAGGGTTCGACGTTGGTAACCGCTCCGGCATCTACGACTGACATCGCCACCAAGAGCATCGGCCGTCAACCTCCGTCGTTTTGATTGCGACGGGACGACTCAGGGCACATGCACTGGACGCTTGCGGGCAGCGCAGACCGGTCAGCCGAGCAGCGGGCGCTGGACCACGCGCTGTTCTTCATATCGACGACGCGCCGCCTGCGTCGACGCGAGCGTTGACACCTCCGCGACCGGCACATCCCACCAACCCCCGCCATCCGGCGAGAACAGCAACGGATCGCTGTTCACATGGATCAGCGTCGCCTTGTCAGACGCCTTGGCCTGAGCGAGAGCGTCGCCGAGGCGAGCAATGACATCCGGTGCCGGCTCGACCCGGATGACATCGATCCCCAGGCTGGCCGCGTTCGCCGCAAGATCCACCGGGAGCCTCTCGCCTGCTTCGAAGCCGTTGTGCTCCTCGTCACGATACCGATACTTTGTGCCGTACCGCTGTGACCCGACCGTGTCACTCAACGCACCGATCGACGCGAATCCGTCGTTCTGAACGAGCACAACGATCACCTTGATGCCCTCGGCCACCGCCGTGACGAGCTCGGTGTGCATCATCAGATACGAGCCGTCGCCCACCATGATGAAAACGTCCCGATCAGGCGCGCCGCGCTTCACACCGAGGCCGCCGGCGATCTCATAACCCATGCACGAATACGCGTATTCCACGTTGTAGCCGAGATCGTCACGCACCCGCCACAGCTTGTGCAGGTCCCCCGGTAGCGAGCCAGCGGCACAGACGACCACATCGCGAGGGTCGGATGCCGCATTGACGGCCCCGATGATCTCCGACTGCGCGGGCAACGGCTTGGCGCTGGGCGCGAACGAGGCGTCGACCACGGCCTCCCACCGCGCTTTTTCGCGCGCGGCGCGTGCATCGTATTCGGTGGAGGTATGCGCGTCTCCGAGAGCTGCGGCCAGCGCCGTCAGTGCCTCGCGCGCATCCGCCACGACAGGCACGCTGCTGCCGTGCTTGTATGCGTCGAACGAAGCGACGTTCACGTTGACGAACGTGACATCCGGATTCTGGAACGCCGAGCGCGATGCCGTCGTGAAGTCGCTGTACCGCGTTCCAATGCCGATCACCAGATCCGCGTCCGCCGCGAATCGGTTGGCTGCGGTGGTGCCCGTTGCACCGACCGCTCCGAGGCACAGTGCGTGGTCCCAGGGCAACGCGCCGACGCCGGCCTGTGAGGTGCCAACCGCGATGCCGGTCTGCTCGACGAATGCGCGCAGGGCGGCGGCGGCATCCGAGTAGATGACTCCACCGCCCGCGACGATGAACGGCTTCTTCGCGTTCCGGATGGCGCGGGCGGCCCGCGCAAGCGCGTCCCGATCCGGCTGCGGCCTGCGAAGGTGCCACTCGCGGTCTTCGAGAAATTTGACGGGCACGTCAAGCGCCTCAGTCTGCACATCCTCCGGCAGCGCGATCACGACGGCGCCGGTCTCCACCGGGTCGGTAAGCACGCGCATCGCGGACAGCGCGGCGGAGAACAGCTGCTCCGGCCGCTGCACCCGATCGAAGTACCGCGACAGCGGCTTGAACGCGTCGTTGACGGAAAGACTGCCGTCGAGCGGCGACTCGAGCCCCTGTAGCACGGGGTCGCCGACCCGTCTCGCAAACGTGTCGGAGGGCAGCAGCAACACCGGCAATCTGTTCGTCGTCGCCAGCGCGGCACCAGTGAGCATGTTCGTCGCACCCGGTCCGACCGACGACGTACATGCGAAGGTGGCGCGGCGTCGGCGCATCCGGGCGAATCCGACGGATTCGTGCACCATCGCCTGCTCGTTGCGCGCCTGGTGGTATGGCATCAGGGTCGGATCGGCGACGGCGAACTGCTTGAGCGCCTGGCCGACGCCGGCAACATTGCCGTGGCCGAAGATGCCGAACATGCCCGGAATCGTGCGCTCGCGATGCTCTCCGTCGACGGTCCACTGGTGGGCCAGAAACTCCACGAGCGCCTGGGCGACGGTCATTCTCCTGGTCGTCATCGGTTGTCTCCATTCGAACTCAAGTACGGCAGCCGCGGGTCGACCTGCTGGCCGTCCCACGCTCCGCGCACCCACGCGTGAGCCGGGTCGTCCGTGATGTTCCACACCCGCCCATCGTCGGGTCCGGCCATCACGTTCAGGTAGTACAGGTCATATCCAGGCGCCGCCGCGGCCGGCCCGTGATAGCCGAACGGCACAAGCGCCACATCTCCGGTGCGCACGAGCGCGTTGGTGTCGATCTCGCCGGCCGGGGATGACGTGGTCGCGAACAGACCGAACGGATCCACCGCCTCAGCCACGGATACACCGCTGTCGCTGACAGCGCGCGTGACCGCCGTCTCGAAGTAGTAGATCTCCTCGAGTCGTGACTCGATGCCCGGCACCAGTTCGTCGTGTTTGTGAGCGGGATATGACGACCAATTCTCGGCCGGTGTGATCACCTCGCAGACGATCAGCTTGGCGGCATCCAGCACGGAAGGTGTGCCGAAGTTGTGCACCTGCCTGCTCGATCTTCCGGCTCCGCGCAGCTCAACCGGTACGTCCTCCCGGGCGATGTACTGCGTCGGTTTGCGAACGGATGCCTGCGCTTCCGCGACCGCTACCCTTCCGGTCCCCGTGATCGTCAGTGAGCCACCGACGCCGACGTAGAGAACGTCGGTCGGTCCGTCGAACACGCTGAGCCGGCCGCGCAACTCGTAGTCATCGGGCGTGCTGACGCCACCGCTGACGCCACCGCCGACGCGCACCCGGAACGACCCGGCGAGCGGAACGACGACACGCTCCAGGTCGCCGGCGTTGAGCAAGCGGACAGCGCCGTCCGCCAGCTCACCGATCCGAAGTCCGGTGTGTCGCCATCCGTCGAGCTGCTCGTCGATGACGCTCGACCAGCCGCCGCGGGCGGTTGTGCCCGCCGGGAAGAACCACTCATTTGTTCGCGTCATCTGTTCTTGCTCTCGTCACGCGTGCACGAGCCGTGCCGCCGCGTCCACGACACCCTCAACGTCGTCATCTGCCGGGTAGAGAATGGTGCGTCCGACGACCAGCCCGTGCACACCGGGCAGAGCCAGCGCACGCTCCCACGACGCATACGTCTCGTCAGGACGTCCGTCGGGGTCTCCGCCGAGCAGCAGGGTCGGAAGCGTCGAGGCTCCCATGACTCGCTCCATGTCGTGTACGACGGGCAGCTTGAGCCAGGTGTACGCCGAGCTCGCGCCGATGCCGGCTGCGACGGCCATTGAGGTGATAACGGCCTCCGTGCTCAGATCGTTGCGAATGGACCCGTCGACCCATTCGCTCATGAACGGTTCGATCATGATCGGCAGCTTGCGCTGCGCAGCCTGGGTGACGGCCAGCGCCGACTTTTCCAGTGTGCGTGCCGTATTCGGGTCGGTCAGGTTGATGCGCAGCAGAAGTTTCGCAAAATCCAGCCCGGACCGCGCGATCGATTCGATGTCGTAACTCGTGTAGCGGTCATCCATTTCGAACGCGGCGCCGCGCAGGCCGCCCCGATTCATCGAGCCGACCGCGATCTTGTTCTCGAGCACTCCGAGGATCGCCAAATCCTCCAAAATGTCCGGGGTGCCAAGCACGCCGTCCACTCCCGGGCGGGCCAGCGCGATCGCCAGTCGCTGCAGCAGGTCGTAGCGACTTGCCATCGCCATGCCGTCATCGCGCACACCCAGTGCGCCGCGCGCCGGGTGATCGGCGGCAATGATGAACAACCGATTATCGCCGATCGCCACGGGCCTGCGGCGACGCGCAATCCAAGCGGAGGAAATGGCATCAGGCTCGGTGAGTCTGACACTCCGGATGCGCGCGAAGTCGCTCGGCGTCAAGGGGCCCTCGAGCGTGCCGGCCACGTGATCAAGCAGAGACATGGTGGCATTCCTTCAGTGCAGCATCCTCTTGCGCGGCTCCTTCTTGCGCGGCCTCCGCAAGCGCGTCCTCGACCTCGCCGCTGGACGGCATGGCCGTCGAGCACTCCAGCCGCGAGGCTACGATGGCGCCCGCAACGTTCGCAAAGGTGATCACCCGCTCCAACGGCCAACCCTCGAGCAGCCCGTGGCAGAGCGCGCCGCCGAAGCCGTCACCGGCGCCGAGCCCGTTCACGACATCGACCGGGAACGCGCCGACCTCGACTGTATCGTCACGCGTCTTCGCCAGCACACCGCGCGGGCCGCGCTTGACGATCGCGAGTTGCACGCCTCGCTCGAGCAGGGCATCCGCTGCGCGATGCGGATCGGTTTCTCCCACCGCGATCTCGCATTCCTCGGCGTTACCGACGGCGACCGTCACGTGTTCGAGCGCTCGAGCAACTTCGTGTCTTGCGCTCTCGGGCGAATCCCAGAACATCGGCCGATAGTCGAGATCGAGAACCGTCAGCGGGACGCGGCCCCGCGCTGCCCATGCGGTGTGGTGCGCGGATCGGCTGGGCTCCTGCGAAAGACCCGTGACCGTGGCCCAGAAGATCTTAGCGGCGGCGATGGCGGCGAGATCGAGTTCGTCGTCGTTGATGACCAAGTCAGGGGCGATCGGTGAGCGATAGAAGTAGAGCGGGAAGTCATCCGGCGGGAAGATCTCACAGAACGTCACCGGCGTGTTCAATCCGGCGACGCTGCTGACGAAGCGGTCATCGACGCCGAGCCGCCGCAATTCCCGGTGCACGAGGCGGCCGAACGGATCGTTGCCGACCCGAGTGATGACCGCAGAGCGCAACCCATGCCGGGCAGCGGCAATCGACACGTTGGTCGCGCTGCCGCCGAGGAACTTGGCGAACGTCTCGACGTCTTCGAGTCCGACGCCGTGCTGGAGCGGGTAGATGTCGACGCCGACCCTGCCGATGGTGATGACGTCGAAGCGGTCTGACGTTGCGTCCTCTATCATGCTGCGCGAGCGCTTTCTCTTCGTAAGGTGCGGTGAGTTCTCACGATACACGATATCGGCAATCTTTGTTAGGACATATTGACAACGGTGCTTCGGGTGCCTCGGCAGCCGAGTCAAGCTGCGCCCGGCACGCGAACACCCTCACAGCAGCCGACGCTCCAGCGCCCACGCCGTCAGCTCGTGCCGCGACGACAGCTGCAACTTGCGGAGCACGGCCGAGACGTGCGTTTCCACGGTCTTGACCGAGATGAACAACTCGGCCGCCACCTCTTTATAGGAGTACCCTCGCGCGATCAGCCGCATCACCTCGCGCTCCCGAGCAGAGAGGCGGTCGAGCTCGTCGCTCGCCTCCGCTTGCTCGCCGGATGCCGCACCGAACGCATCCAGAACAAAGCCGGCCAGGCGCGGTGAGAAGACCGCATCACCGCCGGCGACGGCGCGCACGGCCTGCGACACCTGCTCGCCCGAACTGCCCTTCGTGATGTAGCCGCGCGCACCCGCCCGGATCACACCGACGACATCCTCGGCCGAATCCGAGACGCTCAGCGCCAGGAATCGGGTGTTGGGGCAGTGTCCCGCACACCGGCGCAGCACCTCGGCGCCACCACTTGCACCTGCGCTACCCGCGGTATTGCCGGTACCGCCGACACCGGCCACGTCGCTCGTCACGACCGGCCCGACCGGCCCACCTGCTCCACCCGGCCCACCCGCTCCGCCCGGCAGATGCACGTCGAGCAGAACGACCCGCGGCTGATGCCGGATGATCGCCTTGACCGCTGTGTCCACATCCCCGGCTTCGGCGAGCACCTCGATCGACACATCCAGGTCGGCCCGTAGCCCAGAGCGGAAGATGGAATGGTCGTCCACGATGACCACCGTGATTCGCCCGTCCCGCGTATCGTTCGACGCCTCGCTCACCCGCTCTCCTCCGTCTCGCGTTCGGCTCTCTCGTGTTCGATGTGCAGGTGCACCTCTGTGCCCACCCCGCCGACGCCGGGTGCGACGCTTGCGCGCCCGCCCGCGCGGCGCATCCGCCCCACGATTGATTCCCGAACGCCGAGTCGGTCGACGGGTACGGCGGACAGGTCGAAGCCACTTCCGCGGTCGCGCACGAAGACGTCGAGAGCGGATGCCGATCCCTCAAGATACACGGACACGTCGCCGCCCGCATGCCGCGCGGCATTCAACATGGCTTCGCGCGCCGCAGCTGCGACCTCGCCCTTCGGGGACTCGACGCTGGGTGATCCGACACTGCCGCCGACCGTGATCACCTCGATGTGCACGGCGTAGTCGAGTTCCAGCGCTGCGGCGAAATCGCGCAGCTCGCTGCCGAGATCGCCCTCGACCCGGCTGCCGCCCGCATACAGCCATTCGCGCAGTTCACGCTCCTGCGCTCGCGCGATGCGAGCCACCTCGCTGGATGCGCCGGCGCGGTTCTGGATCAGCGCGAGCGTCTGGAGCACGGAGTCGTGCAGGTGTGCGGCGATCTCGGCTCGCTGCTCCTCGCGCACCCGTTTAGTGCGCTCGGCGATCACCTCCTGCCAGAGGCGCAATCCCCACGGCCCGAGCAGCACGACCAGACCGGCTAACAGCGTGATCACGACGAGCAGCAATTCAAGCACCGGGTGCGACCCACTCACCATCAACTGCAGCAGCGCGACGCCGATCAGCAGCACCCCCGCAGCGATCCGAATAACGGATGCCGACCGCGGCCGGGCAGCGCCCCGCACGTCGACGAACTGCTCCCACGCGACCGCACCGGCGGCCACAGCGATCATCCAGAGCGTTGATGCGGCGAGCGGCACCGCGTTGTTCGCAGCCCAGCGGGTGAGCACCAGCACGAACCCGGCGCCGACGACCGCGCCGAGCAACAGCAGCCACGCGACCGGCACGCGACGCTGCACGCCTTCGGACGCGAACGCGCCACGCACGGTCGTTGGGCGCGACGTGGAGCCGTGCGCGGCATCCGTCGGCTCGAGCGGCACGAGTGCCCACAGCCACAGATAGAGCAGCACGCCGGCACCACCGCAGAACGAGAGCCCGACCGCCAGCCAGCGCATGCTCACTGTCGACACACCGAAGTGGCGTGCGAGGGCGGCGCAGACTCCGCCGAGCACGCAGTCCCGCGGGCGCTCCAGCGGTGCGCGGCCAGGGCGCGCGGGCGCAAGAGGTGTTGCAGGGGTCACGTAAGCATCCAAGCAGAGTCCGCGTAGCGGCGGGAGGTCGCGGACAAGATTCAGGGTCTGCTCAGGGAGATCCCCCATAGCGACCGCACGAGGACCGCGGCCACCATGGAGGCATGGCAGAACCCAGTGACATTCCACCCAGCGACATTCCCCCGAGCGACATTCCTCGCGGCGACATTCCACCCAACCGCTTCTTCACCTGGATGCGCAGCCTCGGCATCGTGCGCAGCAACGGCTGGATCGGCGGCGTCTGCGGCGGCATCGCCGCGCGGCTCGGCATCGACCCGCTCATCGTGCGCGGCATCGTCGTCGTCATCGCCGTGCTCGGCGGCCCGGCGTTCCTGTTCTATGCCGTCGCCTGGCTGCTGCTGCCCGATGCGCACAACGAGATCCACCTCGAGCGCCTGATCTCCGGACGCTTGGATCCTCCCGTCGTCGCGATCGCCGTCATTGCGCTGCTCAGCTTCCTTCCGGTGACACAGGGCATCTGGTGGGCAGGCGCCCAATTCTGGAGCGAGCCGCTCTGGCCAGCAGCCCTCGGTCGCACCCTGTGGACCCTGGTCGTGGTCGGGCTCATCGTCGCCGTCGTCCTCTGGGCGGCACGCTCGAGCCGCTGGACTTCCCGGGGCGGTGCAGCGGGTACGCGAACGGCTTCCGCCCCGCCGCCCGCCCCGGGAGCTGCCTTCTCCGCTGCGACTGATGCTGCCGCAACGGATTCCGCGGGCACCGATTCCGCGGGCACCGCAGCGTTCATCGCCGCCGACACCGGCACCGCCGCCACCGCCACCGCCACCGCCACCGCCACCGCCACCGCCACCGGCGCAGGTTCCCGCCAACCAGAGCCGCCCGCAGCACCCAGTCCGTCGGCAACCCCGGAAGATCTCGCTGCCTGGAAAGCTTCCCAGGCCGACTGGAAGGCACAGTACGACGCCTGGCGCAGTGCGCAAGAGGCTGAGCAGCGTGTCGTGCGCCAACAACGCTCTGCCGAGATCCGGGCACAGTCGCAGGCGATGGCCGCTGCGGCCGACGAGGCGCGGCGGATACGCCGCCTGGCCAATCCACGCACGAGTGGCGCGTACATCGGTGTCACGTTCGGTGTCGCGATCCTCGCCGGCGCGATCGCGACGGCCGTTGCATCCGGCGACACGGATGTTGCGCCCTACGCTCTCTCGATCGGCCTAGCGAGTGCAACCCTCGTTTTCGGTCTGGCCATCATGCTGGCCGGGGTGCTGCGGCGACGGAGCGGGTTCCTGACCTTCGTGTCGATCCTGCTGGTGCTCGCCACGGTGTTCACTGCATTGCCGCCGCGCGGCCGGGATCTGGTGATCGGCTCCGCACACGATCAGGGTGTGGCGAGCACGCGGGCGTTCGTGCCGCTCGGCACCTATTCCCTCTATCTCGACGCGAACAGCGGCACGGCATCACCGGGAGCGACCCGCGTGATCGACGTGCAGCAGGGCATCGGTCAGACGCAGGTCTACATCGTGCGCGGGCTAACGGTGCGAGTGGAAGCGACCCAGCAGACGAGCGAGTCCGCATTCCACGCACGCACAGTCAACCAGGACAAAAGCAGCACGCAGGATCCGAAAGTCACACACCTCGCCGACGGCGCGACCCAGTCCTCGGTCAGTTATGGCGACACAGCCACACCGGATGTGATCGTGCGCGTAACCCAGTGGGTCGGCTCCGTCGACGTCGTCTACGACACGGCTCGCACCGACGGCATCCCCAATTCGTCCGCGGTGCCAACGCCATGACCGCCCCCGGCATCGGCAACTCCGAACACACCGCTAACTCCGACCACCGCGACAGCCCAGACCCCGAGGAGCCCGACGTGACCGACAACCTGTTTCCCAGCGACGACGAGACAGACAACGCTGCCACTCCGACTGCTACCGCCCCGACAACGAGCGCGACATCACCAGATGCGAGCGCGACGATGCCCGCTCGGCCGCGTCCACGCATCCGCTCGGGCGCCATCGTTTGGGGCTTCCTGGTCAGTGCAACGGCCGTGCTGGTTCTGATCGTGGTCAGCTCGCCGCCGAACAGCGCGGCGTTCAACGCCTGGGCCGGCTCGCTGGGAGTCGGCGGCTTCGTGCTCGTTGCGGTGATCGCACTCGGTGCGTTCATTCTGCTGATGGCCCTGCTGTCGGTCATCCGCCGCGAGCAGCGTAAGCGCGCGGCCCGCGCCGCCTAGCCACGCCGCCTGGCCGCGCACTTCGCCGAGTGCGCCCATGTGCTCGTTCTCGTGGCGGCGAATACGGTCGTAGCGACCCTTCGGGCGCACTCGGCCGAATAGGCGGGGGCGCGGACGGGCGGGCACAACTACAGGTAAACGCCCACCAGCACGGGCTCGGGCTGCAGCACGACACCGAACTCGGCCTGCACGCGCCCCTGCACGTAGCGCGCGAGTTGCGCGATCTCCTCGGCACGGGCACCGCCGCGGTTCGTGATCGCGAGCGTGTGCTTGCTCGAGATCGCAGCGCGCGAGCCCGGCAACGCGAACGAACGACGGATGCCCGCATGCTCGATCAACCACGCCGCACTCAGTTTCACCACGCGCGCACGCGCGGCCTGGCGCACGGCGCGCTGCCCGGCCGCCTGCGCGACCGCCGCGACGGAGGCGCTGTGATCGGCATCCGCTGCGTCCAGTGGTGCGACGAGATCCGGTTCCTCCGGGTCGAGGGGCCAGCGAGGCGCATCCGACGGCAGCGTCGCCGCGAACTCGGTGCTGACGATCGGGTTTGTGAAGAATGAGCCGGCACTCACCGAGTCCGAATCGTTCGGGTCGATGACCATGCCCTTCGTGGCGCGCAATCCCAGCACCGTGCGCCGCAACTCCGCCACAGGAACCCGCGTACCGATCGACACACCGAGCGCGTCGGCGAGCTGAGCGTAAGCAACCGGTGCGGCCAGCGGCGCACCGATGCCCGTGGTGTCTGCAATCAGTTCCAATTCGACGGCGGTCACAACGCCGGCAAGCCCTCGCTTGAGCACTGACGTGCGGTAGGCGAGTTCGAGCTCGGCCGCCGGCATCCGGTGCACCTGCCCGGACGCTTCGTCGAGAAAGTCGATGGCGACCAGGCTGCCGGCGAGCTCCTGTCCGTAGGCGCCGATGTTCTGCACCGGTGCGGCACCGGTCGATCCCGGGATGCCCGAGAGCGCCTCGATGCCGCTCCAACCGTTGCGTACGGTGGTTGCCACCACACGGTCCCACGGCTCGCCGGCCTGCACGCGCAGCCGCACGCGGTCGCTCGAACCGTCGTCGAGGCGTTCGATGCCGCTCGTGACGATACGGATCACCGTTCCGTCGAACCCGTCATCGGATGCGAACGTGTTCGAGCCTCCGCCGAGAAGCAGCCAGTGACCGCGATCCTGCCAGACAGTGCGCGCGGTCTCGATCAGCTCCGTCTCGGTCGACGGTGTCACCATGTGAGCCGGCACGCCGCCGACTCGGATGGTCGTGAGTTCGGAAAGAGCGGTGGCGTGCGTCATCGAAGGAGTCGTCATTGCTGCGTTCTATTCTCTATCGGTCACGCGAATGTGACCCGCACCTGCGCCTTACCGAGCACGGTCTGGCCGGCGGCGCTGACGGTGAGGTCGATGCGCGCGACCCGTGCATCGGCATCCAGTTGGCCGACCTTGGCGGTAACGGTGACGGTCGCGCCATCGACTGCGTCGACGAGCACCGGGCGCGTGAAGCGCACCTGATAGTCGACAACGCGAGCGGGGTCGCCCGCCCAGTCGACGACCGCTTGCACTGCCAGCCCCATGGTGAGCATTCCGTGCGCGAGCACGCCGGGCAACCCGACGGATGCCGCAACGTCGTCACGGTAGTGGATCGGGTTGAAGTCACCCGAGGCCCCGGCGTACCGCACCAACGAATCCCGCGTCAGCGGGTACTCGGCCTCCGCGATCACATCGCCGAGGGCAAGCGTTTCGAATATGGGTGTCTCGAAGACGGGCACGCTCACTGGTCATCCCCTCGCACGACGAGCGTCGATGTGGCGGTGACGACGAGGGCGCCGGCGGCATCCGTGATGGCGGATTCGGCGGTGACCATCGCGTTGCCGCCCAGGGTCTTGACACTGGTGACCGTTAGTTGTGCCGTCAACTCGTCTCCGGCGACGACGGGGCGAGTGTAGCTGAAGCGCTGCTCGCCGTGCACGACGCGGCTGAAGTCGATGTCGGCATCCGGGTCGGCCAGCAGCTGCGCCAGGGTCGCCTCTTGCACGACGATGGGGAAGGTCGGCGGTGCGACGACATCGGCGTGACCGGCCTCGCGCGCGGCATCCGGATCGGTGTTGATCGGGTTGGTCGCGAAGACGGCACGCGAGAATTCGCGGATCTTCTCGCGGCCGACAAGATACGGCTCGGTCGGCGGGTAGACCCTGCCCTGGATTTCGGGGTTCACTGGCACCCGTTCATTCTACGGATGCGTCTCGAGATCACAGAAAAACCCCGGCTGCACCGTCGCGGTACAGCCGGGGTTCTGCGCAGTCTTGCTACTGCGGGTGCTCAGCGCCTACTGGCAGCTATCGCACTGCAGAAGATCCATGGGGTCGACGGGCACTGCGTAGCCGCCGACTGTGTCGTTTTCGTAGTCCATAATGGCCTCCCCGGGAGTACTTTCAAGCCGCGCCACCGGCTCTACCGCAGTTGCTCGTAAACCCTGTGTTTACGAACCCCATTCGAAGTGTTCGTGCGGTGGTTACCCACTATATAACGTGAATCACACGCTTGTCATTCCACTACATGTAGTGTTTTGAACTTTTTTTGCCTCTGACACCAGAATACCTCGGACCACTGACATTCGCCCGTGAATTCACGCGGTTTCCTCCAGATTCGCGCAGCCGCGATCCGCACCAAAACGACGGAGATTCTTGGCGGCCTTGGGCGTGTCGGAAACGCTGATGCCGCGTGTCGCGAGAATCTCCGTCGTTGTGTAACGGGTCAGTCGCGCAGGGCGTCAGGTTGATACGCACGGCTCGGCATTTGCGTGGCCAGTTTGCCCCCGCTGACATCGATAAGCGTTCCGGTGATGTAACTCGCGGCATCCCCGGCCAGGAAACAGAGCAGGTTGGCGACGTCTTCCGGTTTCTCCCAGCGGCGCAGGGTGAGCGTGTCCAGCAAGCGGTCTTGCGCCTCGGCAGGCATCGTCGCGAAGCCGTTCATAGCGGTCGGGATCATGCCGGGGGCATACGCGTTCACTGTCACATCCCATGGGCCGAGTTCACCCGCGAGAACACGGGTGAACTGCACGACGGCGGCCTTGGACGCGGCATAGGCCGCGCTGCCTATGCTCGGAATGATGGCAGCGAACGAGGCGGCGTTGATGATGCGACCGGCACGCTGTCGCTTCATAACCGGGATGACAGCCTTGCACATGCGGAATGTGCCGCCGACGTTGACGTCAAAACAGCGATCCCACCGTGCCTCGTCGAGATCCTCGATCGCGCCCTCCACGTTGACCCCGGCGTTATTGATGAGAACGTCGATCCGCCCGAATCGGTCGATGACGGCACTCACGGCCGCGATGACGTCAGCGCTGCTCGTGACGTCGCAGGGCAGCGCGACGACATCGCGCAATGCCTCGGATGCTGTCAGTGCATTCAAGTGCGCGCCCGGAAGATCACAGACAACCACGACCGCCCGTTCCGCAGCGAACGTCTGAGCGATGACACGCCCGATGCCTTGCGCTCCGCCAGTGACGATCACCACTTTGCCCTCGAGGTTCAGCTGCATTGCGTGCTCCTTTCATCAAATAAAACATACTATTGACTGAGCGGGGTCGGAGGAAAAATGGCTGGAGGAGACATGGGCAAGAGGGTTCTGTGGGTAACGGGGGCAGGTAGCGGCATGGGGCGCGCATCCGCCATTCGAGCGGCGGCGGAAGGCTGGGCGGTCGCGCTGACAGGGCGTCGTGAAGAATCACTCGCGCAGACGGCCGCCGAAATCACGGCGAAGGGCGGCACGGCACTACCGGTGCCCGTGGATGTCCAGGATCCCGCAGCACTGCTCGCGGCACACGAACACATCCGAAATGCGCTCGGCGCCGTCAACGCGCTCGTCCTCTCGGCGGGCCTCAACGCTCCAAACCGAGCCTGGGCGAACCAGAGCATGTCCGAATTCCAGCGGATCGTGCAGACGAATCTCGTCGCGACCGCTGCGACGATCGACGCGGCGCTTGAGGACCTTCGCGCGACATCCGGAATGGTGATCGTGATCTCGTCCTTCGCCGGGTGGCGCTTCTCACCGGGCGCGGGCGTTGCCTACAGCGCAAGTAAAAGTGCCCTGTCTTCGCTGTGCGCTACCCTCAACGCGCAGGAGGCTGCGGCCGGTGTGCGCGCATGCCACCTGTGCCCGGGCGACGTGGACACCGATTTTCTGCAGCAGCGCCCCAGCGTTCCAGACGAAACGGCGCGATCCGCGATGCTGTCCACCTCGGATATCGCGAACGCCATACAGTTCGTTCTCGATGCGCCGCCCCACGTTCGCATCAACGAACTGGTCATCACTCCGACGTCCCAAATATGACCAGCCGGCCATGACGAACACCTTCGAGCGCGTCCGCGATTCACTCGGCACGGCGATCTGCGACGGCTCGCTGGCCGAGGGCACCCTCGTGACTGTCGAAGAACTCGAATCCACGCTCGGTGCATCGAGGAGCATCGTGCGAGAGGCAGCGCGCGTGCTCAGCTCTCGGGGACTGCTCTTGGCGCGCCAACGCGTCGGCCTGCGAGTGCTCGGTGCACGGTATTGGGACGCATTCGATCCGCTCGTGCTCCGTTGGCGGCTGAACTCTGCTGCGCGCGCGGCTCAGCTGCGCGACCTGGCGGATGTTCGCCTCGCAATCGAACCCGAGGCCGCTCGGCTGGCAGCCGTGCGACGATCAGCGGCGGAGGCAGCCCAGCTCACGACCGCTGCGGAACGCCTCACAGCATCGGCGAACGGCCCAAGCGAGCAGTTCTTGGCCAGCGACACCGAACTGCACCGACTGATGCTCGCCGCGTCGCAGAACACGCTCTTCATCCGATTCGGCACGATCATCGACGAGGCGTTACGCGATCGGGCGCTGGTCGAACGGCGCCTCCTGCCGCCCGACCACACCGACGTCGAGCTTCACCGTGAACTCGCACGGTGCATTGAGGCCGGCGACGGAACCGGAGCCGCACACGCGATGCGCAGCATCGTCACGCGTGCGCATCCGCTCGGCCAGTGACCGAGCGCCGCTACTGCGCACCCCACTACTCGGGCTGAAAACCACCGACCGGGCTGAGGTCGCTCGCGATGACGAACGGATCACGCACCTGGCTCGAGCGTTCGGATGCCGCCACCAACGGCGCCAGCTCACCCGCGGCTCGCTCGATGCGATCGGGCAGCGTCTTGACGGTGTCGTCACCGCTGCCCCAGTCCTCCGATGCGGCGAACACGCCGGTCGGCACGATCACCGCGTGCAGGTAGGTGAACATCGGGCGGATGGCGTAATCCAGTGCGAGCGAATGCCGCGGCGTCCCGGCCGTGGCCGCGATGACGACCGGCAGCCCGGCCAGCGCCTGGTTGTCGATCACGTCGAAGAACGACTTGAACAGTCCGCTGTAGCTCGTCGTGAAGATCGGCGTCACGGCGATCAGGCCGTCAGCGGTGGTCACAGCCTCGATGACGGCGTCGAGCTTCGGACTCGGGAATCCGGTGAGCATGTTGTTGATGATGTCGTGCGCGAGGTCGCGCAGTTCGAACGTCTGCACGCTGACGTCGACATCCTGCTCCTCGAGGCGCGACACTGTCGCGGCGACGAGCCGATCGGCCAGCATCCGGGTCGACGACGGCTGGCTCAAGCCGGCCGAGATCGCGACGAGATTCTTTGTTGCCATTTCTGGGGCTCCTTACTTTCCGGATGCTACCGCTGCGGATGCAACGCGAGCATCGGCATCCGCCTTGACTGCGACCGCTGCTGCCCCGGCCGCTGCGTCACGCCCCGCGGAATCGCGGGCACTGACAAGAGCGGCGTGCGTGGGCGCATCCGGAATGTCCGCGGGGCGGTTCTTCGCGAATTCACTCCGCAACACCGGGATGACCTCTTCGCCGAGCAGATCGAGCTGTTCGAGTACGACCTTCAGCGGGAGCCCGGCATGGTCGACCAGGAACAGCTGACGCTGGTAGTCGCCGACGTAGTCGCGGAAGCCGAGCGTGCGGTCGATGACCTCTTGCGGGCTGCCGACGGTGAGCGGTGTCTGAGACGTGAAGTCTTCCAGCGACGGACCGTGGCCATATACCGGAGCGTTGTCGAAGTACGGGCGGAATTCATTGACGGCATCCTGCGAGTTCTTGCGCATGAACACCTGACCGCCGAGGCCGACGATCGCCTGCGACGCATCGCCGTGGCCGTAGTGTTCGAAGCGCTGGCGGTAGAACGCGACCATCTTCGCGGTGTGCTCTGCCGGCCAGAAGATGTGGTTGGAGAAGAAACCGTCACCGTAGAATGCGGCCTGTTCCGCGATTTCAGGGCTGCGAATCGAGCCGTGCCAGACGAACGGCGGCACACCGTCGAGCGGGCGCGGTGTCGCCGTGAAGCCCTGCAGCGGCGTGCGGAACTTGCCGCTCCAGTCCACGACCTCTTCGTCCCAGAGCCGGCGCAGCAGCGCGTACTTCTCGAGTGCGAGCGGGATGCCCTGACGGATGTCCTCGCCAAACCACGGATACACCGGCCCCGTGTTGCCGCGGCCGAGCATGATGTCGACGCGGCCGTCGGCCAGATGCTGCAGCGTGGAGAAGTCTTCGGCGATCTTCACCGGGTCGTTCGTGGTGATCAGCGTCGTCGAGGTGGAGAGCATGATGCGCTCGGTCTGTGCCGCGATGTAGCCGAGCGTTGTCGTCGGCGAACTCGGAACGAACGGCGGGTTGTGATGCTCGCCGGTGGCGAAGACATCCAGCCCGACTTCCTCGGCCTTGCGTGCAATCGCGACCGTGCTCTTGATGCGATCGTGCTCGCTGATGGTGTGACCCGTCAGCGGGTTGGTCGTCACATCTCCGACCGTGAAGATTCCGAATTGCATCGTGATGCCGCTCCCTATCGCCTGTTATTATCTCCATGCGTTTGCATGTACCTCATCCTCAACGAGCACGCTCTCGAGAGTATTCCCCGCCGTGGGCTGCAATTCGCGCATCGGCCGTGCCGCCACCCGGGCGCATTCATTGACTTCCCATAGGCACTGAGTGAGACTGAAGAAGGCCCGCATTTTAGTGGGTAATCCGAGTGCCTCGATGAGGAGGCTGTTGTGCAAATTCCTGCAGCATTCGACTACGCCCGCGCGAGCAATGTTGATGACGCGATCGCACTCCTAGACCGAAGTTACGTTCGTGTTGACGTGAAAAATCCCCGTGTTTGCGGGGATCTGCCGGGTGTTTCGGGTGATGGTTCTGTCTACTTCAGTCCGATCGGGAT
>Ga0208357_1000341_pt1 | contig 37840 bp, 31 predicted proteins | sample NGESurdeep092012_6_FD_184487 | JGI IMG/M metagenome (GOLD analysis project Ga0208357, IMG submission 184487) | Arctic peat soil microbial communities from Barrow, Alaska - NGEE Surface sample F52-2 deep-092012 (SPAdes) | ecosystem: Environmental > Terrestrial > Soil > Wetlands > Peat ...
ACTCATCGCTCTCGGCGGTGAACGCCGTTGGCCCCACCGCAAGTTCCGCCAGCTACGTTACCAGGGACTCCACCGGTCATTGCTGGAGCCGTTCGCTCGCGTCGCAGGATCGAGTGCTTACCTCCGTGCAGGACAACAAGGCCTGCCCGATAAGACATTAGTCACATAATTCATCCCAGCAAGAAACGATCGGGCTCTGGCTCGGTCGTTTCTTGCTGGGAGAGCATCGAACAACTTCTTACGGCACATTTCACTGAGCGCCGCAGGGAGTCTACGTCTGCGACGTAGACTTGCCGAAGGCGGGGCGGTCTCAACCGGTCGGTGCAACACTGGCTTGAAATTTACTCATCTCGCTGCGAACCTGCATTCGCACAAACTCTCGCCGCCTCTCTCTCTCCAGGCCACGCCTCTACCGGCACAATGCTAGAACAGTAGACACATGGACCACACTGCCAGCCGCAAGCCCCTCGCCCAGTACTCCGCCGCGCCCCGTTCGCGCAGTCCTTACACCATCACGTTCGCTCTGATCGCAGCCAACGTTCTCGTCTTCCTGGCGATGGTCGCCAGCGGCATCTCCTTCACTCATCCCACGGCTCTCGACGTACTCCATTGGGGCGGCGACTTCGGCCCTGCAACCGTAGGCGCAAACCAGTGGTGGCGACTCCTCACCTCCTGCTTTCTACACTTCGGCATCGTCCACATCGGGATGAACATGTACGTGCTCTACCTGATCGGGCCGTTCATCGAAACCGTCTTCGGACGCATGCGCTACCTGCTCATCTACTTCATCGCAGGTCTCGCAGGCAGCATCGTCAGCGTATGGGTCCATCCCATGGCCGTCGGCGCAGGCGCTTCGGGCGCCATCTTCGGCCTCTACGGCGCCGTCTTCGGTTTCCTACTGATCAAACGTCGGACGCTCAATCCAGCGGCGATGAAGAGCATTGCCAAGTCGGCCGGAATCTTCGTCCTGTACAACGTCGTCTACGGTTCCATGAGCGGACCGACAGACCTTTCCGCCCACCTGGGCGGTCTGATAGCCGGATTTCTGGCGGGAATGGTGCTGGTGAGGCCGCAGCCTACCGCCTCGTGACCTGTCCCGGGCAGGCAGCCCCATCTCACCCAACCTCAGAATCGCGTTCCCCACGTCTTGCTTCTGACACGTACATTTCCCCGTCTCTCCCTTCAGCCCCGAACCCCACTCCCACCTTCAGCGCCCAGCGCGGCCAGGAGCCCTATTTCTTTGAGTGCCCGATAGTCCGTGCGACTATGCCTATCCCGATAGGAATGCCAGTTCGCCTTCCATCAGATGAGACGCCGATACCGAAACGCATCGGTCACTGTGACTTAGTGCTTGACGACCTTCACGACTAGGTAGGTGATTTGGGTGCCAGGGGTTAGAAGGAACTGATGTGGAACTCCGATGGGAATGTCGATAACGTCGCCAGGGCCTACCGTCCGGCTTACGCCGCCCTTGATGCTGGATGCCTGTAACTCGTGCGGAGCTGTGCGGACGGGATCGACCGGCACGCCTCCTGAAACGAGCGTAGCTGTGCCGGATTGGATGACGAGAACGTCCACCTTGGTCTGATGAATTTCTACCCGGCCGCTATGCTCGCGATGCGAAATTGAGAGAATGTGGTCTCCGAAGTCGGCCTTATAGGTGAGGCCCTGGGGTGGGACGCCTTTGGGCCACACCGTGATACCCGAGGTCTGGCCGATTGCCGCGGCGGAGGGAACCGCCAGCATAAGAAGCAGTAGCAGAGATTTCATGACGCCTCCATCGAGAAACAGAAAATAAAGAGAGAAGGAAGACTCCGTCTCAGGCGGTAACCACGGTGCAACTCTTGAGGAAGCCGGGATCGATCTCCACACCGAATCCGGGCCCTGTTGGAACCTTGATTACTCCATTGCTGTCGCTCCGCAGTGTCGACGTTGCGCAGCGATAGGGCAAGACATAATTGAACTCTTTGAACTCGTGATACGGGCCGGAGTTTGGAATGGAAGAGACGAAGTGCATCATGTACACATAGCCGAGGCCTGTTGAGGAGATGTGCGGGATGCACTGCTTACCGAAGGCGTTAGCCATGCGTGCCACCTGCATGCAACGGATCATGCCGCCGAAGTAAAACATATCCTGCTGCACGATGGAAAGGCCGCCGTTGGCGACCAGCCACCGGAAGTTGTGCGTGGCCGGCTCCTGCTCGCCGCCAGCGATGGGAATCTCAAGCGCGTCAGAGACCTGCTTGGTTTCTTCGTACCAGTCGAACTGGACTGGCTCCTCAAAGAAGGCGTACTTATACTCCTGCATCAGCTTTCCAATCGGAATTGCCTCGGCCACTGTGTAGGAGCCGTTGGCGTCGGCGGAGATCACCATCTGGTCGCCGAAGGTCTTGCGGTCCAGCGGAATCAGCTTCTCGCTGCGGCCGGCGGGGAACTCCTTGTGGGTCATACGGCCTCCGAGCTTGAACTTGATGGCCTTGGCGTGCGAGATGGCCACGTCCCGCTTCAGGTGCTCGATGACCTCCTCGGCCGGGATGTCGCGCTCTCCGTTGGCCTGGTAAACGGTAATGGCCGGGTTGTAGATCTTGTCGCTGATCAGCAGCCCAATGGAGCGATTCGCCATCTTGCCGAACATGTCGAGAATGGCAAATTCGACGGTCGCAATCGGAACCCAGATGGCCAGGCCCTTCGCCTTGTAGATGTTGTTGTGAACAGTGACAGCCGGGATGAGGCTCTCGATGTCGCGGGCATCTTTCCCGATGAAGAAGGGAGCCACCCGCTTCACGAAGATCGGATAGAGCACCTCCATCTGCTGGGAGTTCGATACCGAGATTCCCTCATGGCCGTCCTTGGAGCGCACACGGCAGATGTACTGCTTCTCACGATGCAGGAGTTCGACCGACTCGATGATCACAGGGTCGGGAAAAAGGTTGCGTTTGAAGACCGGCTCGGCAAGGATGGCGTCGAGCTTGGCATAGCGTTCTTGCAGGGTGCCCGGCAATCCATGGTGCGGTGCACTGAGAAATTGGGCCCAGGAATTGGCGGGAAGAGCGACTGTGGCTGCACTGGCTGCCAGGGACGTCGTAAGGAAGCGGCGGCGGTTCGAATTCATGGGGTGATCTCCTTGCCTATCTGGTTCTTGTGCTGACTGCATCACTTCTAACTCTAGTGGGATCTCCACCCTTCGTGCATCGCGGTATGAGCCCTAACCCGCCATTTGACGAACGCCCAGGCCTCGAACACCTGCTGCACAATCCGGGGACCATGCAGCGTGGGGGTATATCCTTGACCCCCTCGACCAGCCAGCATCATCAGGATCATCGCCTCGTCCGTGGGCGTCAGTATCGACATAAAGCGTCGAACTCTCGGCAAGCGCCGACGTTCGCCAGGCTGACCTTAGCGAGGCTAGGCCTCAGAAGCTGACCGCAGAACTAGCGCAAGGCGCTGAGTTGCTGGTAACGATGGGTTGCGGAGATGAGTGTCCCTACGTGCAGGGCCTTCGCCGCGCAGATTGGCCGCTTCGCAATCCTGAGGGACTAGCGTTGGATGAGGTTCGCGCCATTCGCGATGGAATCGGCCCTTCTCCTTTCCAACACGGGCGGTCTATGCCCAACTCCTTCATGACTTCAACGACAACAAGATGGACACGAGGTCCGGGGTGAGTCCCGGCGGAAACCGCGTGCGCCTTGGGAGCGAGCTGAGTTTCCTGTGCAGAGAAACATGACGTTGACACGATGGACTATCCTTGCCGAGCGAAGTTCTGAGAGATCTGCGGTAATTTTGCTTTGACCGCGTAGACCTTGACGCTAGCAGCGACAGCGTTGATGTCGTACTTGGAGAGAAGGTCTGCAAGGTCTCGATGAAGACTGGATGGCGTATGTGCAGGCTGCGAGGTGGAGCAGCAGAATTGGCTGACTGACGTCTCGCCGATCGAGTCGTCCATGGTGGGAGAGCAGCACGCTGTCGAGTTCTCGACCTTTGCATAAGCATTCAAATCAGCACCGCTATCGACGATCTCGACGTACTCGAAGCCCGCGGCTAATAATCCGTCACGGTAGTCCTCGATAAGGAGCGCCCCGCCAATACAGCCCACATAGGCCGCCATGCTGGTCGCAACCTCTGAGGGAAGTTCAGCTTTGAGGGCGATGTCGCTGATGGCGAGCCGTCCACCCGGTTTGAGGACGCGTGCAATCTCCCGGAAGACTACAGGCTTATCGGGTACAAGGTTGATGACGCAGTTGCTGATAACGCAATCGACAGATTCGTCGGCGAGCGGCAACTGATCGATCGTAGCGAGATGAAATTCAACGTTCTTGTAGCCACCTGAAAGCGCATTGGCGCAAGCACGGTCGATCATCGCCTGGGTCATGTCGATCCCGATGGCTTTGCCTCCCGGGCCCACCAGCGGGGATGCAAGAAAGACGTCCAACCCGCCCCCGGAGCCGAGATCGACCACCGTCTCCCCGGGACGAATGGAGGCGATTGCTGTCGGGTTTCCGCACGAGAGTCCCATATTCGCACCGGCAGGAATCGAAGCGAGATCAGAGGCGCTATATCCAAATGCTTCGGCTACGGCCTGCACGCCTGGGTTGTCGTTGGTTAGAGAGCTCTCTGCCACGGCTCCATACTTCAGCCTTACCGATTCGAGTACTTCGTTCGCCATCAGTTCCTCCAGTAAATATCTGCCAAGGCGACTATATTACCTCGCTATGCATGCGTCAATGCGTATATATTTGGTCTATGGCACGACGACAAATAGATTTCAATATCGAGAGATTCTTCCAGGCCTTGGGGGACATGACACGGCTCCGCCTGCTCAACCTCATAGGCGATCAGGAGATCTGTGTTTGTTACTTCACGGAAATCCTTGGTCAGCCTCAACCCAAAATTTCGAGACATCTCGCTTACCTGCGCAGCGCAGGAATCGTAACCGTGCGCCGCGAAGGACGCTGGATGCACTACCGAATCGTCATGCCGCCCCATATTGGTGCAACGCTCATTCTTCAGCAAACGCTGTCGTGGCTGAAGGAAGATCGCACCATGCAGGCTGACCGTGCGCGCCTCTCGAAGGCCTGCTGCAGTCCTGCAAAATTCGTTGCGCTGCAGGGCGCGCCATTACCCACTCCTATCGACTCCGTCATCGCTTCCACTTCGAGGTAGCCATGTCCAGCGTCTCCGCCACGCGAGTTCCGAGCTGTGCCCCCATGCCGCGAAAAAAGCTCTCGTTTCTCGACCGATTCCTCACGCTCTGGATATTCCTCGCGATGGCCATCGGTGTTGCAATCGGCCACTTCGACCCTCGATCCGCGGCTTTTGTGAACCGGTTTCAATCCGGAACGACGAACGTACCCATCGCCATCGGCCTCATCATCATGATGTACCCACCGCTCGCCAAAGTGCGCTACGAAAAACTGGGCCAGGTCTTTCGCAATCGCCGTGTTCTTGGCCTGTCGCTTGTTCAGAACTGGATCGTCGGGCCGCTGCTGATGTTCGCCCTTGCCTTGATCTTTCTGCACGGCGAACCCGCCTACATGCGCGGTTTGATCCTTATCGGCATCGCACGCTGCATCGCCATGGTGCTTGTTTGGAACGAATTGGCCGGCGGAGATACGGACTACGTCGCCGGACTCGTTGCACTCAACAGCGTGTTTCAAGTGATTTTTTACAGTCTTTATGCGTGGGTATTCATAACGATTCTGCCAACATGGTTCGGCTTTCAGGGCTCGGCGGTAAAAATTGGTATCGGTCAGATCGCCCACAGCGTGTTTATCTACTTGGGAATTCCATTTCTGGCCGGAATGTTGACGCGCTTCGTCCTCGTTCGTGCCAAGGGTGAAGAGTGGTACCGAACGCAGTTCATTCCGCGCATCAGCCCCTTCACCCTGGTAGCTTTGCTCTTCACCATCGTCGTGATGTTCTCACTCAAGGGCGATCTGATCGTCAGACTGCCGTTTGACGTCCTCAAGATCGCGGTTCCGCTCTTGATCTACTTCTTGATCATGTTCCTCGTCAGTTTCTGGATGGGGCGCAAGCTGGGTGCCGACTACGCTCAGACTGCCACCCTCTCGTTCACGGCCGCCGGTAACAACTTCGAACTCGCGATCGCCGTTGCTGTTGCCGTCTTCGGTTTGAATTCAGGAGAGGCATTCGTCGGTGTCATCGGCCCGCTAGTGGAAGTCCCCACGCTGATTGGCCTTGTCAATGTTGCCTTCTGGATGCGCAAGCGCTACTTCGGAACTGCGGATCAGGCCTTCGACGTGCATCCCGCAGAGACAGCTCCGTAGTCCAGCGGCTGCCCAATGGAGTAGACGTAGATCCGCATCGTGAGACGCCGCTGAAACATATCCGCTGTGCAGGATATGTATTAAAAGCATATAGTCGTGTAGGCAGATGTATTGTTTTACGCCTTTCTTTAGTTTTGAACGGAGAATCTCCTATGAAAAGCATTCAGGTTTTCGATCCGGCGTTGTGTTGCAGTACCGGCGTATGTGGAGTCGATGTCGATCAGGCCTTGATTGGCTTCTCGGCTGACGTGGATTGGGCCAGGCAGAATGGAGCTCACATTGAACGCTTCAACCCGGCGCAGCAACCTGTGGCCTTCGCGGAAAACGCAGTCGTCAAGGGCTTTCTTGAGCGCTCTGGTCAGGAGGCTCTGCCGCTTATTCTCCTTGACGGAGAAGTTGCGTTAGCAGGCCGCTATCCGAATCGCACCGAACTTGCGCGCTGGGTAGGCATTACGCAGGTTGCCGCAGAGTCGAAACCTGCCAAATCATGTTGTTCTGGCAGCGGATGCTGCTGAGCCATAGAGCATCGGTCAGGACCACCTCGCGGAGAAACTTCTATGAAATTCCACGAAATGCCGCCACGCTTCCTCTTCTTCACCGGCAAGGGCGGCGTTGGCAAAACCTCGATTGCTTGTGCGACAGCCATATATCTTGCCGAAGCCGGACAGCGCGTGCTACTCGTCAGCACTGATCCTGCTTCGAACGTAGGTCAGGTATTCGGTGTGAGCATCGGCAACCTGATCACTGGAATTCCAGCGGTGCCGGGCCTGTCGGCGCTCGAGATTAATCCGCAGGCCGCGGCGCAGGCCTACCGCGATCGCATCGTGGACCCGGTGCGCGGCAAACTGCCGGAGTCGATCGTCAAGAGCATTGAGGAGCAGCTTTCGGGAGCCTGCACAACAGAGATCGCAGCATTCGATGAGTTCACGGAACTGCTGCTTGATTCACCCCTCACGGCGGGCTACGATCACATCCTCTTCGACACAGCCCCAACAGGACATACCATTCGACTCTTGCAACTGCCCGGCGCATGGACCGGCTTTCTAGAGGAAGGGAAGGGCGACGCCTCGTGCCTGGGACCACTGGCAGGATTGGAGAAACAGCGCACTCAATACCGGTCCGCAGTAGAAGCACTAGCCGATCCAATGCGGACGCGTCTGGTTCTTGTCGCCCGTGCACAACAATCAACGCTGCGAGAAGTTGCCCGTACCCACGAAGAACTCGCAGCCATCGGTCTATCGCAGCAATATCTTGCGATTAACGGAGTGCTCCCACAAAGTGAATCAACAAAGGATCCACTAGCCTTGGCGATCTGGGATCGTGAGCAGGCTGCTTTAGCCTCGATCCCCGCAGGTCTCGTTTCGCTGCCGCGCGATGAGGTTGCCTTGAAGCCTTTCGACCTGGTAGGCCTCGATGCGCTCCACCAGCTATTCACCGACGCGGCTTTTCAGTTCGAGGCGGGGCCACAGCAGTTGATTCCTTTGGATGCCCCCGCCCTCTCGTCGCTGGTCGATGACATTGCCGCAGATGGACGTGGCCTAGTGATGTTGATGGGCAAGGGCGGTGTTGGCAAGACCACCGTGGCTGCCGCGGTGGCAGTGGAACTTGCGCGTCGAGGCCTGTCGGTACATCTCACAACCTCCGACCCTGCCGCACATCTCGCCGAGACACTAAACGGTTCGTTCCATGATCTGACCGTAAGTCGCATCGATCCGCACGCGGAGACGGAGCGATATCGGCAGTACGTCTTGGAAACCAACGGTGCGCAATTGGATGCCGAAGGACGAGCGCTCCTCGACGAAGACTTGCGTTCCCCCTGCACAGAGGAGATCGCTGTATTTCAAGCTTTCTCGCGCATCATTCGCGAAGCGAGCCAGAAGTTCGTGGTGATGGACACAGCACCCACCGGGCACACGCTACTGCTCCTCGATGCGACCGGAGCCTACGATCGCGAGGTAAAGCGCCAGATTGGGAACACGCAACTGCATGCCCTCACCCCCATGATGCAGTTGCAGGATCCGAAGCAAACCAAGGTCCTACTCGTAACCTTGGCCGAGCCCACGCCCGTCCTTGAAGCTGCAAATCTACAAGCAGAGTTACGGCGCGCAGGTATAGAGCCGTGGGCCTGGATCATCAACAACAGCGTGGCTGCCGCAGGTCCGCGCTCCCCGCTGCTGCGTCAGCGCGCCAGGAATGAACTGCGTGAGATCGCGGCAGTCGAAACAATCCATGCCGCGCGCTACGCCGTCGTGCCCCTTCTTAAGGACGAGCCAATCGGTGTTGATCGCCTGCTGGAGATTGCAGGCCACGCTATGGAGCCTGTGTAGCGCAACTGAAGTATGGCCGCCTCCAGAATTACCGGCATCGTCGACACCGCCCTGACGGCGTGCACGCCGATTCAATTTCGCCCCGATCGTCTAGAGTCTCTCCGCTATAAACTGCGTCAGCGGTATCCCCTAAGATCCTGTCTTGCGCCCATCCCATACAGGTGAACCCCGGCCAGAATGGCTTGTCAGCTATTCTGGCCGGGGTTCCACACTCTTGATCATTAATGGCCATACGGATCGGCATGTTCCGGCACCTTGCCTCGAAAGAGCCAGTAAACAATGCAGAAGTACATAATGGCCAGCAAGGTCCCAAAAGTCCACCACACCAGGCCCACCTTCAGGCTATGCGGCCCCGTAACCGAACTGGCTATGGTGATCGAGGCGATCGCCGGATTCGTCGAGGGCAGCAGCACTGGATAGAGGCCTGCCGCTGCACCGCAAAGCATCGCGATCAAGTACATGCAAGACGATATAAATGCAGCGAGCTCCCGGTGTTTCCGCATCGCCATCAGAAGCACAATCAGGCTCACGGCAACCCCTATAGGAGACAGAAAGGCCACGGGATGGGCATGGTAATTGTGCAGCGAATATGGCCGCGCCACGACCGTTGCCGGTACGGCCAGAACCGTTGCAATCGCTACGAGTGGCCACAGACGATTGGCTGCACACCGAGCGCGTAACCTGAGATCGCCTTCGGTCTTCAGTGTGAGATACAGTGCGCCGTGGAGTGCCAGCGCAAGCAACGCCATCACCCCGCCGATTACGGTATACCAGTCCAGAATGCCAGGATTCGCCCCAGTCCGCCAGTTAGTCCAAAGCGGGAGGAAAAAGTAGTTATCCGCTCCCAGCGGCACCCCACGGACCACGTTCGCCAGCGCCGCTCCAAAGAAGATGGCGAGCAACGTGCTCGCGAAGAAGAACAGCCCGCCGAAGAAGCTTCGCCAGAGTGGATCCTTGAAATGCCCTCGAAGTTCTACCGCCAGCCCTCTCAGGATCAGCAGCCAAAGCACGATCATCAGCGGCATATAGAAGCCACTAAACGATGAGGCATATACAAGCGGAAAAGCAAAGAACAACGTGCCACCCGCCGCCAGCAACCAAACCTCGTTGCCGTCCCACACCGGCCCGATTGCCCGCATTGCCTGTTGCCGCTCATCCTCCGTTCTTGCAACGAAGGGATAAAGTATGCCGACTCCCAGATCGAAGCCGTCGAACACTACATACGCCGCGAGCATCACCGCGACAATCCAGAACCAGAGAGCATCCATGGCGCGCCTCCTAGGCGGTCGTACGGGGTTGGTCTGCAGCCAGCTCTTTCGTAGACGCCGGACCCTCTTCGATGATGTTGTAGACCAGCATCACCCACAAAATTGATAGAACCGTATACATCCCCAGAAAGCCAAGCAGGCTAAACAAACTCGTCCCCACCCCGATATGTTTGGAATAACCATCCGAGGTGCGAATCAGGTTGTAGACCAGCCAGGGTTGGCGGCCAATCTCGGCCGTCATCCAACCAGCGGTGTTCGCGATATACGGTAGCGGGAAACTCAACAGGATCGGCCAAAGCACCCAACGCGATGTGAAGAGTTTGCCGCGCCAAAGCAGAAATCCTGCAATGCCCATCAGCGCGACAAAGTAAGTCCCCAGTCCCGCCATGATGTGATAGCTGTAAAACAGCAGCGGCAAGGTCGTCGGCCACAGATCCTTGGGATAGGCATCCAGTCCCTTTACCTCAGCAGCCGTAGTGCCGTAGATCAGAAAACTCAGCACTTTATTCACCGCAATCGGGTTATCAATTTTCTGTCCTTCCATGTCCGGCTGCCCCATCAAGACAATCGGCGCGCCCATTACCGAGTGGAAGAGCCCCTCCATCCCTGCGATCGCGATGGGTTGGTTCTTGGCCATGTACTTGCCGTGAAGGTCGCCGGTAGGGAAGATCTGTATCACACACGCCAGAACTCCAGCGATCACTCCGAGTCGCAGAAAGATCTTCCCGAAATCCCCGTCCCGTTTCTGGAGAATATAGAGCGCACCAACAGACGACATCACAAATGTCGCCGTGACCACCGCGCCGCACATGTTATGTGCATACTGCAACCATGCCCACGGATTCATCATCAGTCCCCAGAAACTGCTCACCTCGTACGCTCCGTTTGGGAGCAGGTGATAGGCCACCGGATGCTGCATCCACGCATCAGTCACGATGATGAAAAATCCCGAAATCCAGGAGCCAACAAACACTAGAAACGCAGCTCCCCAATGAGCAAACCGCGACAGCCGCTTTTCACCGAATAGAAATAGTCCGAGAAATGCAGACTCAAGGAAGAAGGAAAACACTCCCTCCATTGCAAGTGGCTGGCCAATCACTCCACCCGTGCGCCTCGAAAATTCAGACCAGTTCGTGCCGAACTGGAATTCCATCGGGATGCCCGTCACCACCCCTAATAAAAAATTCACAGCAAAGATTCGTGCCCAAAATCGTGCCGCGTCGTTATACCGCTCGTCTTTCGTTCGCAGTGCCATGGTCTTCAGCACAACAATGAGCAGCGCAAGCCCCATCGTCAATTGCGGAAAGAGATAGTGATACGTAATCGTAAAGGCGAAGTGAATCCGGTGCAGCGTAAGTGCGTCCATGCGTGGGTTCTCCGATCAAGCAGCCATCACGCTGGCTATCCCGGGTGGCTCAGTGGATTATAGAATCGCCTATTTTAGATCCATGTGATCATGGTCACACGCGAAGGCGGTGCGCTAGTCGCTCTGTAATTTTTCCCTCGCGATGACTCTCAAGCCCGACTGACAACAGGAAACCTAAGTCGAAGCGCCGAGGTCATAAAACTCCAAAGCGTTCTCCCCAAAGATCCTCCGGTTCTCACTCTCGCTGAAGCCCGCAAAGTAGAGTGCGAGCACATCCCACCAGCGAGAATAGCTGGACGCTACCAGGCACACCGGCCAGTCGGAACCCGCCATCAGTCGCTTCGGTCCAAACGCCTCCACACACACGTCAAGGTAGGGCCGCAACGAGTCTCCGGACCACGTCTGCCAATTTGCCTCGGTGACGAGACCGGAGATCTTGCAGTACACATTCGGGTGCCGCGCTAACTCATGAAGATTCGTCTTCCAGGGTTCGAGTTCGTTGCTGAAGATTCGCGGCTTGGCTGCATGATCGAGCACAAATTTTTGATGCGGGTGTTGGTCGACGAACTGGATCGTCTCCATGATCTGCCGTTCCTGAATCAGAACATCATAGCTGTAGCCGCGTTTAGTCAACTCCTCGATACCGCGATTAAATGCAGGCTGCATTAGATATCCGTCGGGCTTCCCTTGTACTACCTCGCGGAAGCCTACGAGTTTCGGGCTGTGTCCAAAGCAGTCGAGTATGTCTGGCAATTCATCGAACGTAAGTGGCGCCCAGCCCACCACTCCGCAGATCGCAGGGGTCAGCCGCGCACACTCCATCAGCCAGAGAGTTTCTTCAATCGACTCGCGCGCTTGTACCGCAACCGTAGCATCAATCCCTACGGCTTCGAGTTCCTTCTTGAGATCGCTTGTCAGGAAATCACGACGCAACACCGACATCGTATCGTCGATCCAACCAAACTCTACTCGATTGAAGCGCCAAAGATGATGATGTGCATCAACCCGCAGTGCGCGCGTCATATGCCTTCGCGTTGCAAGCTCGTCTGGGTTCGGTCGCGTGTTTTCAGGAGTACGCATAACTAGGCTGATTCAAGAATCACGTTCGAGTAGGGAAGGGTATCTGCCGTACGTATGAGCCCAATCGCAGAAGGAACGCGGCGTTTCAACTGGAGGTGCTCCTCAAATTCAATCGGAGGAACCAGCATGCTATAAGCCTTCAGCGTCGTTGCTGATACTCCCTCCCGGAATTCACTCGCCATCCAGACCCGGCCGACGACGAAGTTCGCACATACCGCTCTCAGAACCTCCAGCACGGTCGGTATATCGTCAATCAGCGAGAGATCGATGGTCTCAATCTGTGGCCAGAACGGGAATCCGCGATCCGCGATGACCAGTGTATTCGTATGTCGAACTCGGCTCAGCAAGGAGTTAATCTGCGGATTCAGGATTCCGGTCTTCAGCATAATACCTCCCTACTTCACCTGGTTGTCCTACACGCCGATGCCTCGGGTCAGATGGTTACCCTTGTGCGGTTATGAAGCGTCCCCAGTAGTTGAATATCGATAACCATGTCTTCTCCATCTCGGAGCCAGCGCTGCGGAGTGCGTCCCAGTCCGACTCCGGAAGGCGTGCCCGTGCTAATCACGTCGCCCGGTTCCAGAGGAACAATGCCGGAAATATACGCAATCAGTTCCGGAACGCGGAAGATAAGGTCCCGTGTGTTCGCGGACTGCATCACCTCCCCGCTCAACGTGAGTCGTATATCGAGTGCATGCGGATCGGGCACTTCGTCGCGTGTAGTAATCCAAGGACCCATAGGTGTAAACGTAGGAAAGCTCTTGCCCAGCGTCCACTGCGACGTTGCCAACTGCACGCCACGAGCGCTCACATCGTTCAAAATCGTATATCCAAAGACGTGCTGCTCCCAGTCTTCGACCGCGATGCGATGACCTGCTTTCCCAATCACGACAGCAAACTCAGCTTCATAATCTGGATTGGTTGCCTCCGGTGGCAACAGCACATCAGCGTCAGGCCCAACGATCGACGATGCCAGCTTCAGAAAAACTGTCGGTACACTCTGCACCGTCATCTTCGACTCGGCCGCATGTTCATGATAGTTCAGCCCGATTCCAAAAATGCGCGGCGGTCGTTGCAGCGGTGCCATAAGTTGGATGTCGCTAAGCGGAATGGGCATCCCCTCAAACGCAGGCACCGCGTCGCCACTTGCTATGTGTGCGAGCACGACATCGCCGCCTGAGTGCCGCAACGGCTGCACGCTATCTCCCTGTATTACCCCGCCTCGAACAACTCGATCTCTATTTGTGAAGGCTACGAATTTCATCGTTCTCCGTTCTCCATGCTTCTCCGTGAGGAAATTCGAATCGCAACAGCGATGCGGCAAGAACCTCACCGCTATATCCCGGCATCTTGGGCACCATGTAGTGCCCGTCCTTAATCACCACAGGATCGCGAAAATGTTCGTGCAGATGATCTACATATTCGATAAGTCGACCTTCCAGCGAACAAGAAACACTCAAATAATCAAAGATCGAAAGATGCTGCACATATTCACAAAGCCCAACGCCGCCAGCATGGGGACAAATTGGAATTCCAAATTTCGCTGCCATCAGCAAAATCGCGAGATTCTCATTGATTCCTGCAACACGGCAACTATCAATCTGACAAACGTCAATGGCTTTAGCCTGCAGAAATTGCTTAAACATCACTGCATTATGGCAATGCTCGCCTGTTGCAATCCGTGTGGGTGCTACCTCAGCGCGTATGCGTGCGTGACCAAGGATATCGTCGGGGCTGGTTGGCTCTTCCATCCAATACGGGTTCAGTTCCTCCAACTGCAGCGTACGAGATATGGCTTCCTCAACTCCCCACTTCTGGTTAGCGTCCACCATGATGCGACGGTCCGAGCCAATTTCTTCACGCACCAGTCGCCCACGCCGCAAATCATCGATAGCATCGCCGCCCACCTTCAGTTTGAAGTGGGTCCACCCCTCTGCGATCGCCTCGTGGCATAGCCTTCGAATCTTTTCATCACTGAACCCAAACCATCCAACGGATGTTGTATACGCCGGATAGCCAGCAACCTCTAGCGAGGCCAGACGCTCCGCCTGCCCGCTCTTCCCGGTCCGGAGAATGGCGAGTGCTTCATCTGGTGTTAGTGCGTCGGAGATATAACGAAAATCGACGATCGACACAATCTCTTCAGGAGTCATCTCCGCAAGCAGGCGCCATACGGGCTTTCCCTCTGCCTTTGCATAGAGGTCCCACACCGCATTCAGCAGTGCACCGCAAGCAAGGTGGATCACCCCTTTCTCCGGCCCCAGCCAGCGGAACTGTGTGTCTCCAACAAGCTGCAGATAAAGTCCATTGAGATCGGACGTCATTGATTCCAGAGTTCGGTCGCAAACAAACTTCGATAGATACTGAATCGCAGTCACGCACAATTCCGTACCGCGACCCAGCGTGAACGTCAGTCCATGTCCTTCGATTTCTGCGTCCGTCTCCAGAATGCAGTAAGCAGCGGAGTAGTCCGGGTCCTTGTTCACAGCGTCGGATCCAATTGATTCGCGCGAGGTCGGAAAGCGGAGGTCAACAACCCGCACATTCGTTATTGTGATTGGTTTCAAAGCTTCCTCTTCACTCTGCACCTGCTCGGTGGCCAGTCCAACTTGGCCTGTTGTTAAACCTTCAGCTGTTGCGCAAGTTTAACCAGCGCATCTCATTTCGTCAATCAAGCAGTCATCACTCATGCCAGAGATCTATCCGTTGCCTGCCATATCCAAGCCAGTCGATGAGAAGCGAATTCGACTCGCAGGATAGTTGACATGTACCAGTCTCGCGCAGCACACTCAGGACGACAAGACATCGATGCCAACAGGAGAAATCTAACGCTGTGTTCGACTTAAATGGAAAACGTGCTGTGGTGACCGGAGCTGCCAGCGGCATCGGTCTTGCAATCGCCGAACTCTTCGCGTCGCAAGGCGCGAACGTCGTCCTGATCGACCTAGATCAAGCTCGACTCGATGCAGCGATTGCCGGAATCCTTCAGAAGACGGGTGCAACCTCCACCGGATTCGCCTGCGACGTTGCTTCTGAGGCAAGTGTTGAACAGGTATTCTCCTCGATAGCAGACCCCATCGATGTCCTGGTCAACTGTGCCGGTATCGCGCATGTCGGTACACTCCTATCCACGTCGGTCGAGGATCTTGATCGGCTGTTCGCGGTCAATGTCCGCGGCACCTATCTCTGTATGCGGGCCGCGATGACGCCAATGCTCGCAGCGAAACGCGGGACCATCCTCAACATGGCTTCCATTGCAGCGACCGCTGGCCTCGCGAATCGCTTCGGCTACTCGATGACCAAAGGTGCGGTACTCTCCATGACGCTCTCGGTTGCCAAAGATTACTTGTCGCAGGGAATCCGTTGCAACTGTATCTCGCCGGCACGAGTACACACCCCCTTTGTCGATGGCTTTGTCGCGAAAAACTACCCCGGCCACGAGGCCGAGAAAATGAAGGATCTTGCCCTCTCTCAACCGATAGGTCGCATGGGAAAGCCCGACGAAATAGCCTGTCTTGCGCTATACCTTTGTTCCGATGCCGCCTCGTTTTTGACTGGTGTCGATTATCCGATCGATGGTGGCTTCTTCAACCTGCGATAATTCAGTGCCACGGAGACTCTATGGACCTCGGCCTCAAAGATCGTGTCATCGTTGTGACCGGAGGTGGTGCCGGCATCGGAGAAGCCATCACGCGTGCCTGCATCGACGAAGGCGCGCACGTTGTTGTCGTCAGTCGGGCCTCTCAAGGCGTCCTGAACTTTCTCGCGGAGATGCAACCAGGAAGCCATTGCCACTTTGTCGAGACACACCTCGAAGATCCTCTGCAGTGCCGTCGCGCTATTGAATACGTCGAGCGACAGCATGGTCGCATCGATGGTCTCGTCAACAATGCTGGAGCCAATGACGGAGTAGGCCTCGCTAATGGCGACCCTGACCGTTTCCTTGAGAGCCTCCGTCAAAATCTCGTGCACTATTACGCCATGGCGCATTACGCGCTACCCATGCTCAAGAAATCACAAGGTTCCATCGTCAATATTTCTTCCAAGGTCGCACTCACCGGGCAAGGGGGAACTTCTGCCTATGCTGCCGCAAAAGGTGCTCAACTCGCGCTCACACGCGAGTGGGCTGCAGAGCTCCTACCCTTCGGTATTCGCGTCAATAGCGTCTTGCCGGCTGAAGTCCTCACTCCGCTTTACAAACGATGGCTTGAGAGCAAGGAAGATCCCGCGACCGCTCTGAAAGCGATCACGGATCGAATTCCCCTAGGTCATCGCATGACGGAAGGCTCTGAAATTGCTGCGATGACAGTCTTCCTTCTATCCTCAAAACAGTCTGGCCACACCACTGCCCAGCATCTTATCGTCGATGGCGGCTATACCCATCTTGACCGCACGCTGACCTAGGCACTGACGATTATCCATGAAGACACCACTGGCATTCTGCTGGCTGCAACGGACCCTATCTCGCCCTCGCTGCGGGTTCTATTTGTTTGCCTGCGTGGCTGCATCGCTCTCCATCATCATGCGGCCCGCTCCCAGTGTGATTGCAACTGCTCAGAGTCGACCACCGATTGCTTCAGGCTGGTTCACCGACGTTGCCGGCCGTTCTAACTTCTCCTATAAGTCCAATAACGGTTACACCGGACGCAAGTATTTCCCCCAACCCATGTGCTGTGGCGTGGCTATCTTCGATTACAACAACGATGGCCTCATGGATATTTTTCTATCCAATGGGGCAAAACTCCCCGGTATGGACAAGGAAGGCACAGCCTACGATAACGCCCTCCTACGTAATAAAGGTGACGGTACATTTGAAGATGTGACACTCAAGGCCGGTCTCCTCGGAAAGCAAACAGGCTATAGCTTTGGTGTGGCAGCAGCCGACTACGACAATGATGGAAATGACGATCTATTCGTAGCCAGCGCAGGTCGAAATACTCTTTACCATAACGACGGAGACGGTAAATTTACAGATGTAACCGATGGCTCAGGCCTCGACGATAAGCCAGCTGGCCTTCTCAGTGTTGGCGCTGCATGGTTCGACTTCAACAACGATGGCCTTCTCGACCTCATCGTGACCAATTACACGATCTGGGACCCTAAGACTGACCGTCCTTGCTATACCGATCAGGCTCCACTCCCTGCTGAGCACTCTTCTAAATCCAAGCGTGTCGAGATCTACTGCAGCCCCCATGATGTGGTAAGAGTTGCACCGCGGCTATACCGCAATCTTGGTCATGGCAAGTTTCAGGATGTAACTGATAGCTCGGGCATCGGCAGTGTGCTCGGCAAGGGGATGGGTGTTGCTGTCGCGGATTTTAACAACGACGGCCTCATGGATATCTTCATCTCAAACGACACGGAGAGGAACTTCCTCTTCATGAATCAGGGCGACGGCACCTTCAAGGAGCAGGCACTTCTGTTGGGTGTTGCCTATAACGAAACCGGCAATCTCGTCTCTGGGATGGGGGCAGATGCCAAGGACTTTAATAATGATGGCTTTGTGGATATCATCTACAACGATCTCGCAGGACAGATATTTGGAATTCTCAAGAATAATCAGGGCCATGACTTCGACGATGTCACACAAACAACAAGTCTCAACACTCTCAGCCGCCCATACTCTGGTTGGAGTCTTGGCTTCATAGACTATGACAACGATGGCTGGCAGGATATCTACTCAGCGAATGGAGATGTAGATAACCTCTTGCCGACCTCTGAGCAGCATGACTCCATGTTTAGAAATGTCGACGGCACGCATTTCATCGACGTTGCCAATGAAATGGGGAAAGACTTTCTTCGCCGCGGCTATCAACGAGGTGCTGCCTTCGGGGACCTAAATAATGATGGGTTCCAGGATATCGTTGTCACTTCCCTTGGAGAGCGCCCGCATATTCTAGTCAATCAAGCCCTTAATAAAAACAATTGGCTACTCGTCGATCTCAGAGGCAGCACAAGTAATGGTGATGGAATCGGCGCAAGCCTCAAATTAACCACAGCATCGGGGCGTGTGCTCTATAACCATGCAACGACGAGCGTCGGTCTTATGTCTTCAGGAGACCGTCGAGTCCACTTTGGACTGGGCAAAGAGATGACGGTTCGAAGTCTTGAAATTCACTGGCCAAGTGGAATAGTGCAGCACTTGGTAAGTTAACTGCGAACCGAATTATCAAAGTAAATGAGCCCAGACCGTGAGACCATCTCGCTATGGAATCATCTTGGACGATAAGCTCTGGGCAAGCTTCGTCTGCTGATTCCGATTCAATAAATCAACTACGCCTTGAATTACTTCACGATTTCCCTTCGAGTAGGCAGCCAGCAGTTCAGCAGTGATATCCGCATCGCTAACCTTGCCCAGCCGAAAGTAAGCATCACAGAGCATATACAACAACGATGGCTCCTCCGTTCTGGATCGTGACAACTGGCTCACCGCTTCAGCCCACCGCCCTTGTCGATACCGCACTTCGCCAAGCTCTGCTACCGCCATCTGATAATTAGGATCGCGTGAAAGTTCTTTCTGAAACTCACTCTCGGCCGTATTGAGATCTCCTTCCTGAAGCGCCAGAATACCAAGGTAAGTATCGGCTCCGCGCACCGAGGGTTCGATCTCCTGTGCGTGCCTCAGATTCCTTGTAGCATCTGTTGGTCGCCCCATATATAGATAGAGAGCTCCGACAAGGACGTACGGCTCACCAGCAGTAGCATTCGGCCCACGCGAATCCGTTCGAAATAATTGCAGGGCCTCTGCTTCATGATTCTCGCTCAATAATGCTCGAGCCTTCTCCCACACTACTTTTTCATGCGCTGAGTCTCCAGCAGAAGCAGCCGACGAAGCTCGCTCCAGCATCTGACTATGCAGGTCAGCCTCATGCTGTGCTTCAGTCATGTTCCCTAAGCCCACGTAATCGCGTGATAAATAAAAATGTGCCAGCATCTGCGTCGGATCCAGCCGGAGCAAATGATCCAGGGCATCGATGGATGCCTGATAATCCTTTAGCTCCATCTCACAGTGGCCTAGGCCTAGCAGAGAGGAAACATCATCACTGTTCACAGAAAGAATCTTTTGGAATAAGGGCGCTGCATCCTGCCAGCGTGACTGCTTTACGTCCACAGCGGCCAGCAGCGCAAGGGCATTTAAATTATTAGGCTGAAGCTCTACTGCTTTTGTCGAATACGTGATTGCATCGTCCAGATGCATACCCTTGTAACTCGCAACACCAAGATCAAAATCTAGTCGATCCAGGGTCGGGTCCGCATGCCTGGCTTTCAATAGCCATTGCACCGCTCCGTCGTTATCTCCGGAACTGCAAAGTAACTCCCCATATTTTTGAAGGACGGACGCATTATCCGGCTCAACCTTCACGCCTTCCCGAATTGTCGCTAATGCGAGACTATTATTTCCCTTCAAGTAATAAGCTTGTGCGAGGTAATATAACGCGTCCCCATCCTTAGGCTTGATCTTCAGCAGATGAAGTAAGAGTTCTATCGCGTGATCTATGTCACCGCTTACCAGGTGATAGATTCCTACCTTCAATAGGAGTTCAGTGTCATTGGGTGATAGCTTCAATGCCTTCTGATAGGGAATTGCTGCTTCGGAGCTCCGCCCCAAATCCTCAAGAAGCATTCCTTGCAGTTTTAATGCGGGCCCAGAATCCGGATGCTTAGCCAGCAGCGCATTAGTCAGCGTCATGGCCCTTGTCTCATCGCCATGCTCTGCGGCACTTACCGCCTCATGCAACTCCTCCATCACCGCAGGGTTAGTTGGTCGAACCCCCGTCTGTGCAATCAACGGCAAGCCCAGGCCCGCGATTAGCACCGGCATCAGTAACCACGATTGTCTGGCATGGCCATTCCTCACAAAGCCAATCCTGTAGCGCACTTCGCGGACTCCATCTCTGTTTGGCGACAATCCCATCCGCGACTCTCCGATCCAGTGCGCTGTTACCAGCACGGCTGCAGACAAGCTGCGCGATGAAGCAAATCAACTGCATCACAATGATATCAAGGTCGCATAGTTGGCCAGCGCTCTACACCGCGATACCTAAGTACGCGTCAAATGCCACGCCGCAGTACGCTAACTATCGAATAAGTAGTATGTCTCTGAATGTGACGCGGCATAACTCTGCTCAGGGAGCGCCGCTAAGTAGGGAGTAAGTCTACGCAGGGCAGCGACTCTCTAGGGTGTTGCCGCGACCTGCTGCACAGCTCCATTCGTCGTCACCTTCGACGCCGAAGGAAGCTGCGTCGCATCCCATCCACCGCCTAGCGCCTGTACTAATTGGACCGCCGCCATCATCTCACTCACCTTCAGCGATAACTGCGTCTGCTGATCGTTCAACAGCGTTGTCTCCGCAGAAACCACGTTGAGATACGGGTCTAGCCCAGTTTCGTATCGCGCCGATGCTAAATCGACATAACGTTGCGCCGACTTCACCGCGGTATCTTGCTGCGTGATTTGTTGCGACGTGACGCGCAGCGTTGCGATATAGTCCTCCACCTGCTGAAATGCTGTGAGCACCGTCTGCCGATAGGTCGCAACATCAGCGTTATATGTCGCCGTGTACTGCGCTACCGTGGCTCTGCGCAAACCTGCGTCGAAGATTGCCTGTGACGCCGAAGCGCCAGCAGCCCAAAAAAATGCTGGCGCTGAAAAGAGGGTACTAATCCCGGAAGACTCCAGGCCGCCGCTACCTGTCAGGCTGAGCGTCGGATAGTACGCAGCCGTTTCCACCCCGATCAGTGCATTCGCCTCCGCCATCGTCCGTTCCGCTCCCGCGATATCCGGACGCCTCTGCAATAACTGCGATGGCACGCCCAGCGGTATGGACGGCACCTGCGCTGCCAGGCCCTTCACCGGCATGGAAAAGCTCGACGCCGGCTTCCCGATCAGCGTCGCCATCGCATGTTCGTAGATCGCACGGTTCGTTGCAACGCCGGTGGACGCCGCCTGTGCATTCTCGAGCGTTACCTCCGCCTGTGCAACAGACTCGTCGTCGTCGATCCCCGTCTCATACAGCGCTTTCGTCAGATTCAGAGACTTCTGGTCTGCAGCAACAGTCTGCCGGTACAGATCCTGCAAAGCATCCTGCCCACGCAGTTGGAAATAGTATTCCGCCAATGCCGCTTGTTCGGTCAACCGTTCATTCTCAAGATCAGCCGCGCTTACCTGCGCTGCATACTGATACTCGCGCACCGTGTTCCGAATCTTGCCCCACAGATCCGGTTCCCACGACACGTCAAATGGCAGTGACATGTTCGTCGCTGTACTCCCTGCTGACTGCGCCGTTCCCGTTCCGCTGCTTCCCGTCCCCGTCGTTGTTACATTGTGCAGCGTCCCTGGTGTCCTCTGCCGCGAGTACGATGGGCTTGTTCCCAGCGTTGGATAGAAGTTAGACTTCGCCTCACGTACCAGCGAACGCGCCGCCATGAAATTCTGGAAGTAGACCGCGATTGTTTGGTTTTTGATGTCCAGTTGTTCTTCCAGTGCATTGAGCTCCGGTTCGTGGAACACCTCCCACCACTTACCTTTCAGCATTGCATCTTGCGGCTTTGCCGGTTGCCATGTCCCTGCAGGCAGGTTGTCATATGCCGCCGGCGAAGACTCTTTAAACTCCGGAGGTGCCGGGGCCGTTGGCATCACATATTTTGGCCCCACGCGACAACCGCTCAGCAGCACGATGGCCATCGAAGCCACGCACACCACGCTCCTCGCGGTAGTCGAACTCTTCGCACTCGTCGAGCCCGCAAGCCTGGCAATTCTTTGGTTGGATGTCTTCGCTCTCATCATACCTACTTTCATTGCGCTGTCGCCGGAGTCGCGGTGAACAACCGCGCACTCTTATCTCCCTGCACCTTGAGTCGCAGATTATCCATGAACAGGTAAATCACCGGCGTCGTGTACAGCGTCAGCACCTGGCTCACCAGCAGTCCGCCGATGATCGAGATACCGAGCGGCCTACGCAATTCCGATCCCATGCCCGTCCCTACTGCCAGCGGAATCGCTCCAAACATCGCCGCCATCGTCGTCATCAGAATCGGACGAAACCTAAGCATCGAGGCCTCAAAGATCGAGTCCCGCGTACTCATGCCGTCGATCCGCTCCGCGGTCAGCGCGAAGTCCACCATCATAATTGCGTTCTTCTTAACGATACCAATCAGTAGAACAATTCCTATGATGGACATCACATTCAAATCGGTGTGCGTCATCTTCAACGCCAGCATCGCCCCAAGGCTTGCCGGCGGCAGCGTGGACAATATAGTGATTGGATGCACCAGGCTCTCGTACAGGACGCCCAGCACAATATAGACCGCAAAAATCGCTGTAATAATCAGATACTTCTCCGAACTCAGCGATGACTTGAATGCCTGCAACGTCCCCGAGTACTCTCCATGCACCGATTGCGGAACGTTCAGGTTCCTTTCAATGTCCGTGATTTCTTTCGTCGCCTGGCCCAGTGACACTCCCGGCGCGAGGTTGAAGTTGACCGTCACCGATGGAAATAGGCCTGTGTGATTGACCGCCAGCGGAGACGTCGATGGAGCATACGTCATCACCGAATCGAGCGGCACCGCACCGCCACCGCTCTTCGGAATTACGTATGTGTCCTTCAGCCCGGCCGGCGACTGCCAATACTTCGGAGCTACTTCCATCACCACGTAGTACTGATTCAGCTCGCTATAGATCGTCGACACTTCAGACTGCCCGAACGCTGCATACAACGTGCTATCCAAAAGCTGAGGTGTGATGCCCAGCCTTGCCGCTGTTGGTCGATCATAGGTAAGCAGCGCTTGTAGACCATCGTTCTGCTGGTCCGTATTCGCGTCTTGTATCCCCGGCGCTCTCCGCAGCGCAGATAGCAATTGCGGTCCATACTTCGCCAGATCGGCCGTTGAATCGGCCTGCAGCGTGTACTGATACTGCGCACTTGAATTTCGTCCGCCGATGCGAATATCCTGCACCGCCTGCAGATACGTTGCGGCGCCTGGCACCTTTGCCAGCTTCGGTCGCAGCCGGTTGATGATCTGCGCGGCGCTCTCTTTGCGCTCACTCAGCGGCTTCAACGCGATAAACGTAAATCCACCATTCATCGATCCCCGGCCGCCCGTGAACGCCATCGCGTTCTGCACCCCAGGGTCATTCTTAATGATCTCGTCCGCCGCGTGTACCGCCTTGTTCATGGCATAGAAGGACGTATCCTGCGGTCCCTGCATTCCCCCGGAAAGCACGCCGGTGTCCTGCTGCGGGAAGAAGCCCAACGCTGCATTCTTCACCATGTACACGTTCAACGCCAGCGTTGCCAGAAACACCAGCAACATCAGGGCGGGGTGATCTAGCACCCAGGTCAAACTGCTTCGGTAGCCGTCCAGCAGAGACTTGAAAACGTTCTCACTCCATTTGTAAACCCGGCCGTGCACAACATCTTCCTCGTCGCGCATTAAACGTGCGCACATCATCGGCGTCGTCGTCAGCGAGATCACCATCGACACCAGTACCGCTGTCGATAGCGTGATCGCGAACTCCCGGAAGAGTCGCCCGATAATACCGCCCATCAGCAGCAGAGGAATAAATACTGCAATCAGTGAAACGCTGATCGAGAACACCGTGAACCCAATCTCCTGCGCCCCCTTCAGCGCTGCCTGGATCGGAGTCAGTCCCTCTTCCACATGGCGCGATATATTCTCCATCACAACGATCGCGTCGTCCACTACGAATCCGCTGGCAATCGCCAGTGCCATAAGGGACAAATTATCCAGCGAAAACCCGCACAGATACATCACCGTGCACGTCCCGATCAGCGAAACCGGAACTGCCACCGCCGGCACAAGCGTTGCCGGAACGTTGCGAAGAAAAAGAAACACCACCAGGATGACCAGCGCAACGGAGATAATCAGTGTCAGTTCAATATCGGTCACCGAAGCTCGAATCGTAAGCGTCCGGTCAAGAATCGTGAACAGGTGTTCGCCCTTCGGTATCGTCGCCTGCAACGCCGGAATCGCGGCCTTGATCGCGTCCACGGTAGTGATAATATTCGCTCCCGGCTGCCTGAAGATGATCAGGTTCACCGAAGGCTTCCCGTTAAGATATCCAGCTTGTCGCACCGATTGCTGGGAGTTCACCACCTCGGCAATATCCTCAAGTCGCACCGCGCCGCCGTTGTGATATCCCACAATCAACTGCTTGTATGCCGCCGCTCTTGAGATCTGATCATTCGCCAGTATGTCCGCGGTCGTTACGCCGTTCGAAATCTGTCCCTTCGCTGAATTCGAGTTCTGTCCCGAGATCACCGACTGCACTGACGGCAGACTGATGCCGTAACTATTCAATTGCGTCGGGTTCAACTCCACGCGTACCGCCGGCAGCGACGCTCCAACTGCCAGCACCTCCCCCACTCCAGATATCTGCGAGATCCGCTGCTCAATCACCGTCGACGCTTCATCGTAAAGAGTAGGCACGTCGTATATGTCGGACTGCAGCCCAATCACCATGACCGGCGAATCCGCTGGATTCACCAGCCTGTACGACGGGTTCGCTGGAAGGTTCGCCGGCAGATACGAACGTGCTGCATTGATCCCAGCTTCCACATCGCGCGCAGCACCATTGATATCGCGATTCAGTTCGAACTGCATCGTCACGCTCGTCGAACCCAGTGAACTCGACGACGTCATTTCGGTCACGCCCGCAATATGCGCAAACTGCCGCTCCAGCGGTGTCGCCACCGAAGAAGCCATGATGTCAGGGCTTGCTCCAGGCAGACTCGCAGCCACACTGATTGTCGGAAAGTCCACCTGCGGCAGCGGAGACACTGGCAGCACCATGAACGAGATCATGCCCGCAATCGCCACCGCGATTGTCAGCAGGGTCGTCGCCACAGGGCGTTCAATGAATATGCGCGAGGGGTTCATGCCTGGCTGGCTCCCTGCGGTCCGCCCGTCTCTGTCTGCATTCGCGTCGTCTCCGAGCGTTTTGAGAATCGCTGCGCCAGGTTATCGAAGAAGATGTAAATCACCGGCGTCGTATACAGCGTCAGCACCTGGCTGAACAGCAACCCGCCCACCATGGCAACGCCCAGCGGCCTGCGCAACTCCGATCCAATGCCCGTGCCAATCGCCAGCGGAATCCCGCTCAACAGCGCGGCCATCGTCGTCATCAAAATCGGACGGAAGCGCAACAAAGAAGCTTGATAGATTGCCTCCGTAGCATCCAATCCATGCTCACGCTCGCCCTCCAGCGCGAAGTCCACCATCATAATGCCGTTCTTCTTAACGATACCGATCAGCAGGATGATTCCTATAATCGCCACAATATCCAAATCAAGATGGAACAATTGCAGCGCCAGGAGCGCTCCAACGCCCGCCGACGGCAGCGTTGACAGAATCGTGATCGGATGGATAAAACTCTCATACAGCACGCCCAGTACGATATACACCGTCACCAGCGCGGCTAGAATCAGCAGCCCCTCATTCGATAGCGAACCCTCGAACGCCGCCGCAGTGCCTTGGTAATTCGAGACCACGCTGGGAGGCAACGGGTCATCTGCAATCACCTTGTTGATCGCCGTCAGCGCCTGTCCCAGCGAGTACCCTGTATTCAAATTGAACGAGATGGTCACAGCAGGGAACTGCCCCATGTGATTCACCGCAAGCGATTCACTCGTCGGAACAAATTGTGTGAAGGCACTCAACGGCACCGGTGTCGCGAGGGTTGCTCCGCTGCTCGAACTCCCGCCGCCGCCTCCTCCACCATTTGAACTTCCACCACTGCTGGCAGCAGGGCGCGAAGTCCCGCTCGCCGATGTCGTCGCGCTCGACGATGTCCCCGTATTCGTACTCGTGGTCGACAGCACGGTCGCACGTGTCCCCGATGTCGATCCCGTCGATAGCGCAGAACTCGAGTTCACGTTGGCCGTCGCCGCGGCTCCGTTCCTATTCCCCGCCGATAGTGCCGTCGTCGAACCTGCCGTCGCCGAAACTCCATTCGTCGCCGAAGCAGTCAGCAGAGATCTGGTTGCCCCCTTCGACCCCGATCCAGCACCCGAAGATGATCCCGCCGTATTCGATCCACCCGAGGCAACCGTCCCTGTAGTCGTCGCCTGCACGTAAATATTGTTCAGCATCTGAGGATTCAACTGAAACTTCGGATCTGCTTCCAGGATCACGTGATACTGATTCACCTGCGTGTACAGAGTGTTAATCTGCCGCTGCCCAAACGCGTCATACAGCGTACTGTCGATGGTCGATGGTGTGATTCCGAATCGCGATGCCGTCGCGCGGTCGATCACCACCGACTCTGCCTCCCCGCCCAGTTGCTGGTCCGTCACCACGTCGGCCAGTTGCGGCAGCTTCTTCAACTTTGCCACCAGCTTGCTCGTCACGGAGTTCAATTCCGTCTGGTTCGGATCCTCCAACGTGTACTGATATTCTGTCCGACTCACTAGGTCGTCGACCGTCAGATCCTGCACCGGCTGCATATACAGCTTGATCCCCGCGACCTTCTCCAGCTTCTGCCCCAGTCGGTCAATCACCCCCGTAGCGGATATCCCGCGCACATTCAGCGGCTTCAGATCAATCTGGATACGCCCGCTGTTCAGTGTCGCATTCGTTCCATCTGCACCGATGAACGATGAAATCCCCTGCACCGCAGGATCCGCCAGCAGCACCTTTGCAATCGCCTGCTGTCTCTGTTCCATCGCTTCAAACGAGATCGATGGCGACGCCTGCGTTATGCCCTGGATGATTCCCGTGTCCTGTGTAGGGAAGAAGCCCTTCGGAATCACAACGTACAGCACCACCGTCAGCACCAGTGTCGCCACCGCAACCAGCAGCGTAATTGTCTGGAATCGCAGCACCCACCGCAGCGTCCGTCCATAGAACGCAATGATGCTTTCGAACACCTCTTCCGACTTTTTATAGAACCACCCCTGGTCCTCTGGCCGCGTATGCTTCAGCAGCCGCGCCGACATCATCGGCGTCAAAGTCAGCGACACGAACGCCGAGAAAATAATCGTTACCGCCAGAGTCACTGCAAACTGGCGGAACAGTCGTCCTGCAATATCGCCCATGAACAGTAGTGGAATCAGCACCGCAATCAGCGACACAGTCAAAGACAGAATCGTGAACCCGATTTGCTCCGCGCCCACCAGCGCCGCTTCCATCGGAGCCATCCCCTCTTCGATGTACCGTGAAATATTCTCGATCATCACGATCGCATCATCCACCACAAACCCGGTCGAGATCGTCAGCGCCATCATCGTCAGGTTGTTCAGGCTGTACCCCGCAAGGTACATCACACCGAACGTCCCCACCAGCGAGAGCGGCACGGCGATGCTTGGAATAATCGTCGCCGTCAGGCTCCGCAGGAACAGGAAGATCACCATCACAACCAGTACGATGACCAGCATTAATTCAAACTCAACGTCCTTCACCGACGCACGGATACTCGTCGTCCGATCCGTCACGATCTCCACGTGCACCGACTTCGGCAGCGTCGATTCCAGTTGTGGCAGCAGCTTCTCAATGCTGTCCACCACCTGGATTGTGTTCGCCCCCGGTTGCCGTTGAATATTCAAAATCACCGCAGGCGTCGTGTCGGTCCACGCGGCCAGCTTGTTGTTTTCCACCCCATTCACAACCCGCGCCACATCCGTCAGCATGACGGGAGCGCCATCGCGATACGCCACCACCACCGACTTATAGTCGTCGCTGCTCAGCAGTTGATCGTTGGAGTTGATCGTGTAATCCTGCGATGGCCCGTCAAAATTACCCTTCGCCGCATTGACGCTGTTCGCCGTCAGAGCATTGCGCAGGTCTTCGAGATTGATCCCGTACGCAGCCAGCGCCGTGGGATTCGCCTGGATCCGCACAGCTGGCTTCTGTCCACCGGAGATGCTCACCAACCCCACGCCCGACATCTGCGAGATCTTCGGCGCCAGCCGCGTATCCGCAAGGTCCTCCACCTGCGATAGCGTCATCTCGGAGGAGTGCAGCGCCAATGTCAACACCGGTGCGTCTGCGGGATTCGATTTGCTATACACCGGCGGTGCTGGCAGGTTCGCAGGCAGATAGCTCTGCGCCGAATTGATCGCAGCCTGCACCTCCTGCTCAGCTATATCGATGTTCAGACTTAGCTGGAACTGCATCACGATCAAAGACGATCCGCCAGAGCTGATCGACGTCATCTGGCTCAACCCGGCAACCTGCCCGAACTGCCGCTCCAGCGGTGCCGTCACCGCCGACGCCACCACATCCGGGCTCGCTCCCGGGTAGAACGTCTGCACCTGGATCGTCGGGTAGTCCACCTCCGGTAGCGCCGACACGGGGAGTTGAAAGTACGCAACGCCGCCTGCCAGAAAAATTGCCACCATCAGCAGGGACGTTGCAACCGGACGAAGAATAAATGGCCGGGATGGACTCATGGGGTCTTAGTTCCGCCTGACCCTGGGCCCATCCTTGTCGCAGTTCCCTTCGTCCCTTGTGGCCTCTCGCGCACCTGTACCTGCGATCCATCGTCGAGCCGGTCGAAGCCGCTCGTCGCGACCGTGACGCCGCTCTTCAGCCCGCCCACTGCGGTCATGGTATCGTTGCTCGTCATCGCCGTGATTGGCTGCACGCTTACCGTATTGTTCGCGTTCACAAGGTATACAAATGCCGCTATGCCGTTATGCTGCACCGCTGCTGTTGGAACCAGCGTCGCACCGACCAGCGTCCGTACTCGCAACCGCGCATTCACAAACTGATTAGGAAACAGGGGAACATTTTTGTTCGGAAAGCTGGCGCGAAACTTCACCGTCCCGGTTGTCGTGTCAATCTGATTGTCAAGCGACGTAAGCTTTCCCGCATCGAGGACCGTCTCGTCCGCACGATCGTACGCGAACACATCAAGCGCCTTCTTCCCCTTCAACTGCGCCTGCACCTGCGGCAGATCATCCTCTGAAACATTGAACACCACCGTAATCGGCTGTAGTTGCGTGATCACCACCAGCGTCGAACTGCTCCCCGAAAACACCGTGTTGCCCGGATCCACCAACCGCAGACCTACCCGCCCGGTGATCGGAGAAACAATGTGGCAGTACGACAGTTGAACTTTGTCATAATCCACCGTGCCCTGGTCCGACTTCACTGAACCCTCATCCTGGATGACGGCCTTTTCCTGGTCATCCACCTGCTGCTTCGCAATCGCATTCCGCGCATACGCCGCCTGGTAGCGAGTCAGATCCATCTTGGCCTGATCCAGCACGCCCTGGTCGTGGAGCAGCGCTCCTTCCGCCTGCGTCAACGTCGCCTGGTACGGCCGCGGGTCGATGTCCACCAGCGCCTCGCCTTTGCGCACCATCTGTCCCTCCTGATAATGCACCGCCATCACCACGCCCGTGATCTGGCTGTACAGCGTCACCGTCGCCACCGGCGTTACCGTCCCCAGCGCATCCACATAGACGTCGATGTTGCCTGTAGTCGACTTGCCAACCGTGATCGCTGCCGGCCCGTTCTGCCCTCGTCCCCCACCCGCACTCTGCGAACTCGGCGTCGTGAAGTAATACACCAGTCCCGCAGCCAGCAGCGCCACGACGATCAATACGACCCATAGCCCCGCGCGCGACCTCTTCTCCACCACAACTTCTGTGGTGACGTGCCGTCCCGCAAATGTCGAGCCTGCGCTCCCGCTGTTCCCCTCATGCGCTTGACCCAGATCCGCGTCCTGTGGTCGCGTGTCTCGGCTATCTTCCTGGGCCATTCTTCATCCTCTTCTTCACTGTCGTCTCGATTGGGACGCACAATGCCGCGTCGTTAACCTGCTCTATCGCTGGTGCTTACTATCTATGGATGGTTTACCTTGAGAAAAAGTTTCGTCTGCGCTGCGAGCACTATGTTAAGAACTCGCAATGCGTTACCGGACGCAAATTAACAGCGATATATCGCTATCCGATCTCTTCATCCCGTCGCCGGCTTTTGATTATCACCAGATCCTGATTATCTGTTAGCGTTGGCTCCGGTGCCAACATTCGACCGGCTTTCCCGCCAATCGCTGCGCCCTGCACCTCGGAGGACCCGCAAACCATGACCACTCTGGATGACCTCAAAACACTGCACTTCGAACAAATGGGTCAAGTTGCGACCATCACCCTCGATCGTCCCGAAGTCCTCCATGCTCTCAACGCCCAGATGTTCGACGAACTCGAGCGCGTCTTCACCACCCTCGCCGCCGACCCCTCCGTCCGCGTCCTCGTCATCACTGGCTCCGGCGACCGCGCCTTCGCTGCTGGTGCCGACATTCGCGCCCTCGTCGACACCGACGCCCTCTCCGGCCTCGCCGTCTCCCAGCGCGGCCAGCATGTCTTCTCTCTCATCGCCTCCCACCTTGAGCGTTCCGGCAAGCCAGTCCTCGCCGCCGTCAACGGCGTCGCCCTCGGCGGTGGTTGCGAACTCGCCCTTGCCTGCACCCTCCGCATCGCCAGCGACAAGGCCCGCCTCGGCCTCCCCGAGCTCAAACTCGGCCTCATCCCCGGCTACGGCGGCTCTCAGCGTCTCCCCCGCCTCATCGGCCCCGGCCCCGCCCTCCGCATGATGCTCACCGCTCAGATCGTCGATGCCACCGAAGCCCTCCGTCTCGGCCTCGTCGACGAAGTCGTTCCAGCCGCTGACCTCCTGCCCCGTGCCCAGGCCCTCGCCGAATCCATCGCCGCCATGGCCCCCCTCGCCGTCGCCGGCCTCCTTGAAGCCGTCCACCGCGGCGAAGGCAAGCCCCTCCCCGAAGCTCTCGCCTCCGAGGCCGACATCTTCGGTCGCCTCTGCGGCACCGCCGACAAGCACGAAGGCCTCACCGCCTTCCTCGCCAAGCGCCCCCCCGTCTGGCACAACCGCTAGACCGTCTCTCCCATCGCTGTCCCACAAGCTCCGTCATCTCGACCGAAGCCAAACGGCTTCATCGTAGAGAAAATGCTGCCATCTCGACCGGAGCCAAACGGCTTCATCGTTTGGCGTAGCGGAGACACCCCTGCATTTTGCCAGGAGCGGCAAGGAACTCCACCCTTCGTGAAAATGCGCTAAGGCGTCCCTGCATCCGGCACATGCGGTGTCATGCTGCGGAACACGAACTCCTGCATCACGTGCCCAAACGCCACTCCGGCAAGACTGATCAACCCGCTCTCAATCGTCAGCGTCGCTCCATGCCGGTCGCTCGGAGCATAGTAGAAATTCGAAATCGCTCCCGCCGTCAGCCCCGCAAAGATCGCCGAATAATTCGCCTCCCACCGCCCGTTGTCCCCCTTCGCGATCAGCGCCGTACTCAGCGCATACTTCGTCCGCGACCACGTGCTCCCCGTTCCCTTGTAGAAGTATCGCGGGTCCTGGCGAAACAGCGACGGATACACCGAACCCCGCAGCAACTCACTCGTTGTCGTCGTCGCCAGCGCCGCCCCATACCGCTTTCCGAACCCTTCCGGCCCCGGTCCAAAACCCGGATACATGCTGGTCATCTGCTCAAATCCCGCGACCCCCGCAGCGAACGCAAAATGCGTCGGATCGAGCGCCGCGTGAAGCCCCAGGCTGAACTTCTGCTTCGCATGCAGCGGCACAGGATTCTTGTCGTACGTCACAAAATAGTTCGGAACAATCCCCAGCACGCGCTGTTTCTCTTCTACCTTCACCTGCTGCTGGGCAATCACATACTCCGTCTCCGGAGTCACATACACCTCGATATTCGTAGTCGCCACCCGCAGACGGATCGGTGGTGCGTTGTAGATCTCCCCCGGCGTCAATCTCCCGATGATCTTGCCGGTCGCCAGTCCCTTGGCCCGGATCGTCAGCAGAAATTCTCCCGCCAGCACTCCCGAAAACGTAAACTTTCCCCCGCTATCGGAGATCGCCGCACGCTCTTCCTTCGTCGTATCGTTCAGCAGCGTCACGTCTGCGCCCTGCACCAGCGCCCCATCGCCATCCTGCACCGTCCCGAAGATGATCCCCGTAGCCTGCCCCTCCGCCGCCGGTACCTGAGCAACAGGAGCGCTCGGCAAGCTCTCCACCGTCGCCGCATGCGTCTCTGTCGCCGCCACCCTCTCCTGCCCCCACGCAGCAGGGGTCATGCAACATCCGGAGATCCACAGCGCCAAGATCACGCCCCGTCGCCAATCCTGTGTATTGCATGCTTTCAATCTCATCCGGTGCTGAAGGCCCATCTTTCAAGGATATCGTCTCAATGCCGCCTACGCGGATGACACTTCCGTCAGATGGCACATTACCGCTGCGGCGTTGCAGCGGATCTAGCTCCACTACTGATCTTCCGCAACAAAAACTCCTGCAGCAAATTCCCAACTCCATCGAACGCCACCGACAGCGCTCCATTCTCCAGCGTGAGTCCCGCACCGTTCCGGTCGCTCGCCGGATAATACAGATTCGAAATCGCCCCCGAAGCAAAGTCCCCCAGCACCCCCGCATACGCCGGCTGCCACCGCCCATTGTCCCCCCGCGCCATGACCGCGGTGCTCAGCGCATATCTCGCCCGCGACCAGACGCTTCCCGTTCCCTTGTAGAAATATCGCGGGTCCTGGTGAAACAACACCGGCAGCACCGCCCCACCGAGCAGCCCGCCAATGCTCGCATCTGCCAGCCCCGCGCCGTATCGCTTGCCATAGCCCGCCCATCCCCGGCCATAGCCGCTGAACTCGTTGCTCGCCTGCTCAATCCCCGCAAACCCTCCAATGATCACAAACGTCGCCGGATCCACCAAAGCCCTCCCCGCCAGCCTGAACTTCTGCTTTGGCGTCAGCGCCGCTGCCTTCCAGTCGTACGTCACATAAAAATTCGGGATCAGCCCCCCCAGCCGCTGCTGCTCCTCGGCCGTCATCTGCGTCTCCGCCAACTCCTGCTCTGTCAGCGACGACACCTCCACCTGCGTCGTCGTCCCAGCTATCCGCAGCGCAATCGGCGGCAACTCCAGCGACTCATCCTCATTCAGCCGCCCCTCGCTGGACGCCCCCTCCATCCCCTCCGCAGAGATCGTCAGCGTAAACTCTCCGGCCGCAACGCCTCGAAAACTGAAGTGCCCATCCGTTCCCGTCACGCAACTCCGCTGCCCCGCCGATCCGTCCTGCCGTGCCATTCCATTCTGCTGCAGCGTCACCAGCGCCCCCGAAACCAGCGCCCCATCCACATCCGTCACGATTCCACTCAATGTTCGTCCCGCCTGCACCCCGGCCTGCGCCCCCGTGGCCGACAACTCTGTAGCCGCCTCCTGCGCTCTTCCTGAACTACACAGGCACATCGACAGGCAGCACAGCAGGGCAAAAACGATTCTCATCCTCCAAGAATATCTGCTCTCCTTCCGCCATGAAAACAAAGGTAGTTCCGCCCACGAACACGAATAACGATGCCCTGACGTGCAACCTATCCCAGGTTCTGGGGTTCCTACAAACCAGAACGCCATTTCAATCGAATTACTTGAAATGTGCGTTACGGGCAACCGCCGTATCCCATGCACCTATAGGAACCGCAGCCACCGTAAGAGAGGTTCCAAATGCGTGGATTCAAAAGCCTCCTGTGCGCAGGAGCATTAGTTTCAGCCTTGGCGTTTGCGCCAACAGCCAAGGCGCAAATCAGCTTTGGCATCAACATCGGCGCTCCACCTGTCTGCTCGTACGGCTACTACGGCTACGCCCCATATTCCTGCGCTCCGTATGGCTATTACGGCTCCGGCTACTTCTACAACGGCATCTTCCTCGGCATGGGTCCCTGGTCCAACTGGGGTTATGGCCACGGCTGGGGAGATCATCGCTTCAATGGTGATGGCGGTGGTCGTTACCGTGGCGGCTACGGCGGTCGTGGCTACCGTGGCGGCGAAATGCGTGGTGGCTACGGACGTGGCGGCGAAATGCGTGGTGGCTACGGACGCGGCGGCGAAATGCGTGGTGGCGGCCAGATGCGTGGTGGCGGCCAGATGCGTGGTGGCGGCCAGATGCGCGGCGGTGGCCAGATGCGCGGCGGCGGCGGCAATCACGGTGGCGGCAACCATGGTGGCGGCGGTGGCAACCATGGTGGCGGCAACCACGGCGGCGGTGGCGGTCACCACTAGATCGTCCTGTACCCGGATCAACCAGCGGCGGAGCCTACCAGCTCCGCCGTTTTGGCTCTCCGCTCCACCCCAGCCGACAGCGCTTCGCCGGGAATCCGCTCCCGCCCAACCAACGCATCCCTCGATCTTGGTATCCTATGAGACGTGCTGAATCTGCGAACCTTTTCCGCTGCCTGCGTTCTTCCAGCTCTCTTGCTCCCGCTCTCTGGCTGCTCCGGGCACTCGACTCACGCCTCGTCGGTGGAGACGCACGCCCGGCAGCGTGCAGAGCTCGAAACCCAGCGCGAAGAGCTCGACCGTATTCCTCCCCCTTCCAAGAACACCTACATGGCCATCCACAGCTTCGAAAGCTGGCAGAACCCCGTGCTCACCGTGCAGCCCGCCATGCTCGAACTGCAGGTCACCCTCGCCGATGCCAACACTAGCGACCTCGGCGTCGGCGGCATGCTTCGTCCCGTTGGCGCTCGCCGCCAGGAACTCAACATCAGCGCCGATACGCTCGGCGATGCCATCAGCGCCGTCCCCCAATCCTCCTGGCCCTATGGCCGCGTCGTCGCCATCGAGGAGGCCAACAAAACCCCGCACTCCGCTGAGCCTGCCGTCCGTCGCAACCTCGAGATCACCATCAGCCGGCTCAACGACCTCGGCATCGTCGTCTACGACCTCAGCGACGGTAAGTTGCAGTAAGACCTAAGCAGCCCTTCCCCTCGGTGAGCTTCGTCGGGTAGGACCTGTACATCAAGGCATCTTCGGTAGAAGATGTTTCCTCTGGAGGGAACTCTGTATGCGAGATAAGGCTGAAGTCGTCCAATCATCCGCTCTGGTCCCTCCTCCGCTGTCCGGAGCCGAGGATGTCGATCCGGCCGGAAGCATACCGTCCAACGTTCAGGTCGGTGGCGACGCAGTCGAATCCCTCATCCAGGAAAAGCACATCGGTCAGCGGATCCGCGCTCTGCGTCAGCGGGCCTCCATGGGGCTGGTCGAACTCGGTCGCCACAGTGGCCTCTCCGCCAGCTTCCTCTCCCAACTCGAGACCGGTCGCGTCGTTCCCACACTGCGTAACCTCGCGAAGATCGCGATGGTCTTCAGCAAGGACCTCAACTACTTCTTCAATCCCACTCCGCAGACCGTCTTCCGCATCCATCGCGTCGAGGACCGCGTGCGACTCCCGCAATCCGGAGCAGAGAATCCGAACTACTTCTTCGAGAGCCTCGGCTATCTCGTTCCCGACCGCCAGCTCGATCCCTACCTCGCCGAGTTCCAACCCGGCAAAGGCCCCGACACCAACTTCCACAAGCATGGTGGCTTCGAGTTCCTCTATGTCATGCGAGGTGCTCTGCGGATCACGCACGGGGAGCACACCCACGACCTCCGCACCGGCGACTCAGTCTACTTCGACTCCACGACGACTCACAGCTACACCTGTGTCGGAGACGACCCCGCGACGGTGCTCATCGTCACCCTCCAGCAGCCGACCAGCGTCAGTCATCTGAGACCTTCGGCGGCTCGTCTCGCCAAATAGCCTTCCTCGTCTCGCCAAGTTGCGCTTCCCGCGCAGGTGCAGCCTGTAGGACCGTTAAGTCACGCGGTTTGCAGCGCGAAGAGGGGTTGAGTGCGCACGATAACGGTACAATCGAAGGATGATCAAGGGACTCACAACCGTCGCGCAGGTCGCCTCGGAGGAAGCCTTCACGCAGCTCGGAGACCTGTTCCGGGCGCTGGGCTTCGAGCAGGGAAAAGGCTGGAAAGACGCGACTGGCAAGGGTGAAGCGTTCCTTGCACCACTGGGTAATCTGGAGTTCGTCACCGGCCGCATGCCAACAGTTCCGTCACTACTGGTCGAAGTAACGCAACTGGATACAGTGCATGCAGCCGTGGAGACCTGGCTGATCGCCCATCGCCGCACCGAAGATGTGGCCGCAAGTCTATCTGCATCAACACTTACGCACTGGAACTCGCGCCTGTTTACGGTCGATCTTGGCGCTGGTTTGACCCTCGGCTTCTGGGAGTCCGAAAACCCGCTGCACAACAAGCCGATCGCCGTGGAGGGCGATCTATCTGCTGCAGGCAAACGGTTTGCGATCGTTGTCGCGCGCTGGAATGCGGTCATCACCGACCGCCTGCTGCAGGGCTCGCTGGACGCCTTGCATCGCAGCGGCTGCGCCAAAGCCGACATCGAGATCGTCCGCGTTCCCGGCGCCTGGGAGATTCCCTCGGCTGCCCGCACGCTCGCAGAGACCAAACGGTTCGCCGGAATCATTACGCTGGGAGTTCTGCTTCGCGGCGAAACTGCTCATTATGAAGCCATTTACAACGAAGTCGCGCGCGGCATCGGGCAGTCGCAGCAGGATACGGGCGTGCCTCATGCGTTCGGCGTACTCACCTGCGAGACCCTGGAGCAGGCGCTCGACCGAGCTGGGCTGAAGGCCGGAAACAAGGGCTTCGAGGCAGCGATTGCAGCCATCGAGATGGCGTCGATACAGGAAAAACTGGCGCAGGATAAACTAGCTCAGCAGCGGCTGGCCGAGGGGAAAGCCTGATGGGAACTCGCCGCAAGTCACGCGAACTCGCCATGCAGATGCTCTTTCAGGGCGACCTCGGCAAGCAGAAGCCGGAAGAGGTGGAGAGGCTTTTCTGGGATTCGCGCGACGATGTCGACGACGAAACCCGCGGATTTGCTGACGATCTGCATCGCCTCGCAACGCAACGCGAGGAAGAGGTAGACGGTCTGATCCAGAAGCACGCCCAGAACTGGCGCCTGGAGCGGATGCCGGTGGTGGACCGCAACCTGCTGCGCACCGCAGTCGCGGAGATGCTGGGCTACCCGAAGACGCCCGCCGCAGTGATCATCAACGAGGCGCTGGAGATCGCGCGCCGTTACGCTGCGCCCGAGAGCATCAACTTCCTGAACGGGGTGCTGGACGCCATCGGTCGCGAGTTGCTCCAAGCGAAGTTGGACGCGAAGCAGGACGCGGGGTAGAGGCCCCCCACCCCCCTGTTTTCTGCTGCTTTGAATGGAATCAATGGGTTACAGACACAAAAATCTGTAAAACCTTCCGTCCAAACGGGTTGCGTCTAAAATGTTGCATCCAAAGGGGTTAGCCGGGAAACCCGGGTAGCTCGCCTGTAAAGGCACCATCCATAGGGGTTGCAAGTAAAATATAGATTCTATGAGACTTAGCTTAGATGGTGCACGTCGCGCTCGATCCGGAATGGAGCCCTGATTCAATTATATAGAGTCGGGTGGGGTAACTATGCCAGGTTTTGAAAAGATTATTCGCCAATGTTCATAGGGGTTTTGGCGTTTTCAGGGGTTGCAGGGGGCTTGACAGGAAAGTGGCGTGCAGCCGAAAGGGCCGCCGTGCAGTAGAAAGGCCCTCGATCATCGAGGGCCTTTCTGCTTGCTTAGGGTGATGTTGAGGTTAGCTGGTCGACTTCTTGGGGTGCTGAGCGAT
>Ga0208357_1000342_pt1 | contig 37814 bp, 37 predicted proteins | sample NGESurdeep092012_6_FD_184487 | JGI IMG/M metagenome (GOLD analysis project Ga0208357, IMG submission 184487) | Arctic peat soil microbial communities from Barrow, Alaska - NGEE Surface sample F52-2 deep-092012 (SPAdes) | ecosystem: Environmental > Terrestrial > Soil > Wetlands > Peat ...
GGCGGGCGTGCCCGCGAGCCGCTGAGGGGCAACAGGCACGCACTGGTTCCGCACCGCCGCTGGCCCTCTAGTGCTGTCCCATGCGCTTGCGCAGCAGGTCGATGCGCGACTGCAACTGCGTCACGCTTGCCTGTGCGACGGCCGGGCCACCGCAGACGCGACGCAACTCGGCATGGACGAGTCCGTGCGGCTCCCCCGAGTTCTTGGCGTACAGCCCGACCAGGCTGTTGAGCAGGCTGCGCTGTTCTTTGAGCGTGCGGTAGAGCGGCGCGGGCGGATGCGCGGCTCCCTCCGGCGCACTCCCCTGTGGTCTCGATGCGGCACGCCGCGACTGGCGGGCCTGGCGCTGCTGCAACAGCTCGTGCACCTGCTCTGGCTCCAGAATGCCCGGGATGCCGATGAAGTCGAGTTCTTCGTCGCTGCCCGGCTCCGCATACCCGCCGAACTCATTGCCGTCGAAGAGCACCCGGTCGAAGTTCGCGTGCGAACCGAGTGCCTCGAACGTGAACTCGGACTGCAGCGCCTCAGATTCCAGAAACTCGGCCGCCCGTTCGTCGCTGTTGGCCTCGGCCATCATCGCGTCTTCCGGGTTGTACAGGGCATCCTGCTCAGCTGTCACCCGATCGAGCGCGTGATCGCGTTCCAACTCGAGTTGGGCGGCCAGCGCCATCAGACTCGGCACGTTCGGCAGAAACACGGATGCCGTCTCGCCGCGCCTGCGCGCCCGCACGAAGCGACCAATCGCCTGGGCAAAGTACAGTGGCGTCGACGCGCTCGTCGCGTACACGCCGACGGCCAGGCGGGGCACGTCTACGCCCTCCGAGACCATCCGCACCGCCACCATCCACTTGCTCGTGCCGTGCGCGAACGATTCGATCCGGTCGCTGGCCTCTTTCTCGTCGGAGAGCACGACGGTGACGGTCTCCCCGCTGATCTCCTGCAGGATGTCTGCGTAGGCGCGTGCCGCATAGTGGTCGGTGGCGATGACGAGGCCGCCGGCATCCGGAATCGACTGACGCACCTCGCTGAGGCGCCGGTTCGCTGCCTGCAGCACGGCCGGGATCCACTCGCCCTTCGGATCGAGAGCCGTGCGCCAGGCTTGAGCAGTGATGTCCTTCGTGTTGCCCTCGCCGAGCCGGGCCTCCATCTCGTCACCGGCCTTGGTGCGCCAGCGCATGTGGCCGGCGTAGACCATGAAGATCACCGGTCGCACCACACCGTCGCTCAGGGCACGGCCGTAGCCGTAGCTGTAGTCGGTCTGCGACGTGCGGATGCCCTGCTCGTCTTGCAGATACGCCACGAACGGGATCGGCGCGGTGTCGGTGCGGAACGGTGTGCCCGTCAGCGACAGGCGCCGCGTCGCCGGCTCGAACGCGTCCCGGATGGCGTCGCCCCAGCTGAGCGCGTCTCCCCCGTGATGCACCTCGTCGAGGATTACCAGAGTGCGAAAGGTCTCGGTGAGTTCGCGATGCAGGCTCGCTCGGGTCGCCACCTGGGCATAGGTGATGGCGATGCCTTTGAAGTGGCGACCATAGCGTTTGTCACTGTTCTTGAAGGTCGGATCCAAGCGGATGCCGACACGCTCGGCAGCATCCGCCCACTGCCGCTTGAGGTGCTCAGTCGGTGCGACGACGATGACCCGCTCGACCACACGGCGCGCGATCAGCTCCCGCGCCAAGCGCAACGCGAAGGTCGTCTTACCCGCCCCGGGTGTCGCGGCCGCGAGAAAGTCCCGTGGCTCATGCAGGAAGTATGCGTCGAGTGCTTCGGCCTGCCAGGCGCGCAGCTTGCTCGCTGTGCCCCAGGCTGCGCGCTCCGGGAACGACGGAGACAGGTGCTCAGCGGCGAAGGAGCCGACGACGGGCGTGGCGGTTGTCGCACCGCTCATCGGGTTCCGATCGCCGGAATCGGGTAGGCCGAACGACTCGTCGGGAACGGATGCTGCGGTACTCACTTGGAACCACATTACCGGCGCGCGCCGACAGCCGCGCCGCGCCGGCGCTAACGCCCGTGCAGAATAGAACAATGACCGCAGAGCATCCATGGTCCCGTTATGTCGCACTCGGAGATTCGTTCACGGAAGGCATCGGCGATCCGGAGCCGGGCAGCCCTGGCGGGCATCGCGGCTGGGCGGATCGGGTTGCCGAGGTGCTCAGTCAGAAGACCGACGATTTCGCGTACGCGAATCTTGCGGTTCGCGGCAAACTGATCCAGCAGATCGTGGACGACCAGCTCGACCCAGCACTGCGCTTGCGGCCTGACCTGATCACGATCTCGGCAGGTGGAAATGACGTGATCCGTCCCGGAACAGACCCGGATCTGATCGCAGCGAAGCTTGACACGGCTGTGTCCCGTTTGGCGGTCGACGGCGCGACCATTGTCGTCTTCACGGGCGTGGATGTGGGGTTCTCGCCGGTGTTCCGCGGCATCCGCGGCAAGGTGGCGATTTACAACGAGAATATCCGCGCGATCGCGAAGCGTCACGATTGCATCGTGGCAGACCAGTGGTCGCTCAGCGAGATTCAGGATGCGCGGATGTGGTCACCCGATCGATTGCATCTGGCGCCGCTCGGCCATCACACGGTCGCGCGCATGGTGCTGACTGCACTGAACGTTCAGAACGACTTGCAAGCGCTCAAGCCGGAGCCTCTGCCGCGGCAAACCTGGCGAGGAGCACGCGCGGAAGATCTCACCTGGGCACGCGAGTTTCTCGTGCCGTGGGTGCTGCGTCGCATCCGTCATCAGTCCTCGGGCGACAACGCGTCCGCGAAGCGGCCGGATGCAGGGCCGCTGGAGCAGCGGCGAACTTAGCCGATGAGCACGGCCTCAGCCGAGCAGCACGAACGGATGGGTGAAACGCCACCAGAATCCGGGAGCCGGCACCGCGTGTTTGAGGGTCAAGGGCTTAGTGACGGTTGTCTTTCCGACCGTGAAAGTTGCGGTCCCGACCGTGTCCCCAGCTGCGGCAACGGTCACCGGGCGCGCCGTCGTGCTGACAGTGATCGGCGTGTCCGACCAGACCAGTGTCGATGACGGTGCCGTCGACACGACGGTGGCCTTCGCCCCCCACGGCGTCGTGTAGCTGCCGAAGGTCTTCCCAGCGCCGGTGAGCGGCACCGAGTGGAAACCGTCCTTCGCGCTGGCCAGCAGCGGCGGGACGGTGGTCCACAGTGCGCCATACGACTGCTCATTCAGAACGACGCCGACCAGGGTCATGGCTTTGCCGCCGACCTCAGCCTGCGCTGAGAACATGAGACAGTGGCCGGCTTGATCGGTGAAGCCGGTCTTGATTCCGTCGATGCCGTCTTTGCCGAGCAGCGCGTTTCCATTGTCCTGGGTGCCCGCGCCGGGCAACGTGACCGTCTGGGTTTTCACGATGGACGACAACACGGGGTTGGCGAGAACGAGTTTTCCGATTCCGACCAGATCGGATGCTGTGCTCACCGTTCCGGGGTCGAGCCCCGACGGGTCGGTCAGGTGTGTGCCGGCGAAGCCGTGCTGCTTCAACCAGGTGTTCGCCGCGGAGAGAAATCCGCTGACGCTACCGTGCGACCAGATGGCCAAGGAGATCGCGTAGTTGTTCGCGCTGGGTAGCAGCATGGCCTCGAGCGCTTGTTTTTCGGTCAACTGCTCACCGGCGACCACGGGTGCCCACGATCCACCCTCGGCGATCACCTGATTGAAGATCTGCACGTCCGCGTTCGTGAACGTGATGGTCGGGCCATCGGATCCTGCGGCTATGGGCTTGGCGTCGAGCACGACTAGAGCTGTGATCGTCTTGGTCATGCTGGCGATCGGCACGCTTGCCGTCGATCCGTTCTGCGCGAGCAGACCGTCATAGCCGACAGCGCTGATCGCGGCGCTTCCCGCGGCGGGCCAGGCCGGCTTTGCGGCAGGCGACGCGATCGTGTGCGTGGGCTTCAGCGTGGCTGCGGAAGCCGGTAGCGGCGCGAGCAGAACGCCGAGGCTGTACGCCGCACTGATCAGCAGCACACCAAGCAGGCTGAAGACGACGATCCGGCGGCGGCGATAGACCGAGCGTCGGTCGGGCGGAGTCTGCACGTGCACATGATATTCATTGCGCTGATGCGAAGTCTGAGTCATGCGCGTACACGCAGCTCGTAGAGCGCGACTGCGCTTGCGGATGCTACGTTCAGCGAGTCCACGCCGTGCAGCATCGGGATGGTGATGACGGTGTCTGCCGCGGTGATCGCCTGCCGACTGAGGCCGTCGCCTTCCGTGCCGAGCACGAGCGCTATCTTTTCCGGTGGCGCTGCCGCAAACACATCCAGGGACACAGCGTCGTCCGCGAGAGCGAGCGCTGCGATGTGGAAGCCTGCATCATGCAGGATGCCGGTCGCCTCGCGCCATTCCGGGAGCCGCGTCCAGGGCACCTGCAACACGGTGCCCATGCTGACACGCACGCTTCGACGGTAGAGCGGGTCGGCACAGCGCGAGGTCACGAGCACGGCATCCGCCCCGATACCGGCGACCGCCCGGAAGATCGCGCCGACGTTTGTGTGGTCCACCACGTCTTCGATGATGACGATCCGCCGGGCGCCTTCGATCGTTTCGGCAACGCCCGGCAACGCTGGCCGGTGCATTGCGGCGAGGGCGCCGCGGTGCAGGTTGAATCCGGTGAGGGTTTCGAGGAGGGCCGATTCGCCCACATAGACAGGCACGTCATCGTAGGCGCCGAGGAGCGGCACAATATCGGCGAGCCAGCGTTCCAGAAGGAGCACGGAGCGCGGGCGATGCCCTGCGGCGAGGGCCCGCGTGATGACCTTCGTCGATTCGGCGATGTACAGGCCGCCGGCCGGTTCGCTCACGCGGCGAAGCGCGACATCCGTCAGCCGCGAATAGTCCGCCAGGCCTGGCTCGTCGAGGCTGTCGATCCGTATGATGCGCACGCTCTTCCCTTCGCCCAGTACAGTATGCCGGGCGGTTTGCGCTGCCAGACTGCCAGGCTTCGGAAACAAATCGGAAAACTGGGACGTTTACACTCACGAACACGTAGGCGCTTTCCACGCCGCGGAGAGTGATGCAGCATGAAGGCCGATGACGTGACGATCCTGATCGATGACGAGCTTCCGCCGGCGCTCGAAGAGCAGCTCGACGAGGTAATCACCGCCATCGCGGACCGCCCGCTGGTCGCTCTCACGGGCGCAGGCATCAGCACGGATTCCGGCATCCCCGACTATCGCGGCGAGGGCGCACCGAAGCGTACCCCCATGACCATCGGCCAATTCCTGCGTAGCGAGCGGGCTCGCAAACGCTACTGGGCGGGTAGCCACCTTGGCTGGCAGCGGTTCAAAACGGCTCGGCCGAACCGCGGCCATCGCGCCTTGGTTGACCTGGAAACGGCAGGAATCTTGCGCGGCATCATCACGCAGAACGTCGACGGGCTGCACACCGCAGCGGGTTCTCGGCGGGTCGTGCCGCTTCACGGGACCATGGACCGGGTGCTCTGCCTGGACTGTGGACAGGTGTTCGCTCGCGAAGATATCGCGGCGCGCATCGATGCGGCGAACCCCTGGCTCGCCCGCGGCGACTCCGCAACGGATGTGCAGATCGCCCCGGACGGCGATGCCGAGGTGAGCGAATTCGACGATCTCGTGATCCCAGGCTGCACCGTGTGCGGCGGAACACTCAAGCCCGACGTTGTGTTCTTCGGCGAATTCATTCCGACCGAACGCTTCGCTGAGGCGAGTGCGCTGCTCGATGCCTCCGGGGCTCTCCTTGTCGCCGGGTCGTCGCTGGCTGTGAACTCCGGCATCCGGCTGATCGAGCAGGCACGTCGCAAGCGGATGCCGATCATCGTCGTCAACAGAGGCGCGACGAAGGGCGACAGCAGGGCGACCGTTAAGCTGGATTCAGGAACATCCCAGACGCTGAGCGCGCTGGCTGCCCGCCTGTCGGCGTAGCTGCGCGACACGCGCTAGCACGGCGAAGAACACGGCGCGGAGTACCGCACTGTGCAGGGCAGGGAATCCACCGGTGGAAGGACCAGCGTGACTAGACTCTCCCTTGTACGGCATGGACAGACGGACTGGAACCGTGCGCGACGCATCCAGGGCACAAGTGACATCCCGCTGAACGCGACAGGGCGAGCGCAGGCGCACGTGACGGCTACTGCCTTAGCGCTGCGCACGTGGGACGGTATCTACGCGAGTCCCCTGTCACGGGCAATGGACACTGCACGGATCATTGCGCAAGCCAGCAATCTCGCTGAACCGCAACCGATCGCGGACGTCACTGAGCGCCGCTACGGCGAGGCGGAGGGGCTCACCGGCGAGGAGATCCTCGCCCGATTTCCCGACGGAGTCGCCGTACCGGGAAGGGAGACACGCGACGAGGTCGTGGCCCGTGCGCTTCCCGCACTGACAGAGTTGGCCGAGAACAACCCCGGTCGCAATCTCATCGTGGTCAGTCATGGTGGCGTGATCGCCTCGCTGGTTCGAGCCCTCACCGATCACGCGCTACCGGGCCCAGGCGAGGTCATTCCGAACGGGTCGGTGCATGACTTCGTGTATCGGGATGGCCGCCTGACCGTTGAGCACTTCAACCTCAGCCCTGAGGATCACGACCTCTTCACGGCGGTGGTGTCCTAACGCAGCCAGGGGCAGGCTCAGAGCCGACGACGCCCGCTCGCACGACTGACGGTCGCCGTCAGCACGGTGAGCAGATGTTCCGCAGACCCTGCCCAGGTGAACCTGCTCGCTGTGTGGATCGACCGTGCCGATCGCTGAGCCCATTCCTGCGGATCGTCGAGCGAACGGATGGTGCGTGCAAGTCCTTCTGCGCTCCGCGGGTCGAAGAACAGGGCGGCGTCTCCCCCGATCTCCCGGAAGATCGGGATGTCGCTGACGACCACCGGGGTCCCCAGCGCCATCGCTTCGACGAGCGGGATGCCGAATCCTTCATCCAGCGACGCCGTCACCAACGCTCGCGCCGCGGCGAGCTGCTCCTGGTACTCCGCATCGCTGGCGCCATTGTGGAAGTTGAGGTTAGCTCCAGGCGCGATCCCCTGCAGTCGTGCTTGCTCCGCATCCGTCGCTCGACTCATCAGGTGCAGCCGGTATCCGGGAAGCAGCGCGACCGCACGGACGAGCGTTTCCACGTTCTTGTACGGCATGAACGAACCCATGTAGACCAGCGAGCGAGACTTCGGCGCGGTGCGGTCCACGGCATGCTCGGCCAGAGCAGCGGTCGGTGCGTCGGCCGCATTGCGGACCACGTGCACGGGACGCCTCGTCAAGTTGTGATCTCGAATCAACGCGCCCGTGGTCTGCGAGACGGTCACGACAGCATCCGCACGGTTCAGCAGCAGACGCTGCGGCCACCATGCCAGATGATAGAGGCGCCAGAGCAACCGGATCGGCCACGCGAGGTCGCGTGGCGGGGTGCGATTGCGGTAGTAGATCAGGTCGTGCACGGTCAGCACGAGCTTGTAGCGGCGCCCGGCAGACCCCATGGTCTGCATTGGCGTGAACACGACGTCCGGATGCAACCGGTTGACCTGGCGAGCGACGAAAGGCTCCCGGACGCTGGTTGGGGCGCTGACGAGCTCCCACGGCAGATTCGGCAGCAGTGCCAGCTGTCGATGATCGCTGATCAGCATCGTCACAGGGTGAAGCTTCGCCAACTCGGTCACGATCCCGGCGGTGTACCGGCTGATACCGTCGTGTCGGCCGATCCGGGTGTACCGGCAGTCGAACACGATCTTCATGTTGCTGCCTTCATGCGGGTTCCTCTGCGGCTAGGAAGGCCGTGATCAGCGCAGCGGCCCGCACGGGCGCCTCGTAATGCACCAAGTGGCCGACCCCGCCGATGATCTGCAGCGTCGCATCTGGGAACAGAGCGGCCAGCTTGCGTTGGGCTGCGATCGGGGTGATGTCGTCCTTGTCGGCGGCGATCAACAGGGTGCGTTCTGGGAGCTGTGCGGCGAATTCGCTGACGTCGTTGCTGACGGATGCCGTGAAGGCCTCGAGCACGACCCTCCGGTCCGAGAAGGCGCTGAAGTAGCGGTCGTGCTGATTGTGGATCCACCGCCGCAGTGCGGGTTCCTTCGACTTGGCCATCGTGATGCTCATCACGCGCACGATCACCCGATTGCGCAACAGCGCGAAACCGAGCCGCCCGGGGAGCATGGAGGCCAGCCAGTAGTAGAACACGGCGAGTCGCGTCAGAATGCCGCGCGGCCCCGACAGCGCCGGCGCTGCGATGGGATTGATCAGAACGATGTCCTGCGGGGTAAGTGCATCGGCCGCCGCATGATCCGCCAGGGTTGCGGCAACCACGATCGAGCCGAACGAGTGCCCGAGAACGACGAGCCGGCCCGTGATGTGGAGCTCGGAGACGAATGCGCGCAGCCAGGCGGCGTAGCCGTTGATGTCATGTGTCGCGGTCAACGATTCGGACGCGCCGAATCCCGGTAGGTCGGGGCAGATCAACCGGAGCGTCGGAAGCTGCGCGACGATCGGCTCGAGCCCGTGATGGTCGCCGCGGAATCCGTGGACGACGACGACGGCCGTTTGCGCGGCCGGATCGCCGTACTCCCAGTAGCGCGTTATGCGACCACGAACGGCCAGCGATCGCTCGCGCACCGGGATGCCGTCGAGCTGCTCTGCGTATGGTGAAGGCACGATCATCACGCTCAAGTGTATGCAGCGAAAGAATAGGACCTAAACTCGTACGAATGTAATCGCTTGCATCAGGGCATGTCGTATCGATTCGATCGAAAGGAATATTGTGAGTTTCACCGCGCCTATCCAGCTCCCAGGGCTGACGCTGGATCCGCACTGGTATCGCCGGGCCGTGTTCTACGAGGTGATGGTGCGATCGTTCGTCGACAGCAACGGCGACGGCGCCGGAGACCTGCAGGGATTGGCGTCCAAATTGGACTATCTGCAATGGCTCGGAATCGACGCTTTGTGGTTGCCGCCGTTCTTCTCGTCTCCGCTGCGCGACGGCGGATACGACGTTTCCGATTTCAGGTCCATCCTGCCCGAGTTCGGCACTCTCGACGAGTTCAAAGACCTGGTGACGAAGGCGCACGAACGAAACATGCGCATCATCATCGATCTGCCGCTGAACCACACCAGCGATCAGCACGAATGGTTCCGACAGTCTCGCGAACACCCGGACGGGCCATACGGCGATTTCTACGTGTGGAATGAGACCGACGACAAATGGCCGGACATTCGGATCATCTTCACGGACACGGAGGATTCGAACTGGGCATTCGATTCAGAACGCCGCCAGTTCTTCTTCCACCGATTCTTCTCACATCAGCCAGACCTCAATTTCGAGAATCCGGCCGTGCACGACGCCGTGTACGAGGTTGTGCGCTTCTGGCTCGATCTCGGCGTCGACGGATTCCGGTTGGACGCGATTCCGTACCTGTACGAGACCGATGACGGCAACGGTGAGGGCGAACCGCCGACGCACGAGTTCATCAAGGCGCTGCGAACGATGGTCGACCGCGAGTATCCGGGCCGGATCATGATCGCCGAGGCGAATCAGTGGCCGCGCGAGGTCGCCGCGTTCTTCGGCACAGAAGAGGAGCCTGAATGCCACATGGCCTTCGACTTTCCCGTCATGCCGCGCATCTTCTATTCGTTGCGTTCGCAGAACGCCGCAGAACTCGTGCGAGTGCTCTCGGAGACGACGGACATCCCCGACGGTGCCGGTTGGGGGATCTTCTTGCGCAACCACGACGAGCTGACGCTCGAAATGGTCAGCGAGGAGTACCGGCAGGCGATGTACGGCTGGTACGCGTACGATCCGCGGATGCGCGCGAATATCGGCATCCGTCGCCGCTTGGCGCCCCTGCTCGACAACTCCCGTGCGGAGCTGGAACTCGTTCACGCGCTGCTCTTTTCGCTTCCGGGCAGCCCGTTCTTGTATTACGGCGACGAGATCGGCATGGGCGACAACATCTGGCTGCCCGATCGCGATTCGTCCAGAACCCCGATGCAGTGGACCCCGGACCGCAACGCGGGTTTCTCGGCCGCTGACCCGGGCAAGCTCTTCCTCCCGATCGTCCAGTCTCTCGTGTATCACTACTCGCAGACGAACGTTGAGGCGCAACTTGCGCAGTCGCGCTCACTGCTGCACTGGATTCGCAATGTGATCTACGTGCGCAAAGGGCACCCGGTCTTCGGACTGGGCGACATTCGGGTGCTCGAGTCCGACCATGATTCCGTGCTCGCCTTCGTGCGCTCGTACGCCGGTAGCGGCAGCCAATTCGGCGATCAGCCCGAGAATATTCTGTGCGTGTTCAGTTTTGCTCACAATCCTGTATCGGTGAATCTGGGTGCGCCCGAGTTCGCCGGCGCTACGCTGTACGACATGTTCGGCGGCGGGCAATTCCCGACCGTGGCCGAGGACGGCCGGTTCAGCCTGACGCTCGGTACGCAAAGCTTCTACTGGCTGCACATCGCCCGATGACGGTGGTGCCCCCTAGGCTTACCGGCATGAGCACATGGCACAACGAACTGGGTGTATTCGACCTTGAGACGACCGGAGTGGATGTCGACACCGCGCGCATCGTGACCGCGAATGTCGGCCTCATCGACGACACAGGAGCGGTGATCGAGGGCATCGACTGGATTGTCAATCCCGGCGTTGCGATCCCCGCGCAGGCCAGCGCCGTGCACGGTGTCAGCACTGAACGCGCGCAGGCGGAAGGCCGTGACCCTTCGGAGGCCGTCGAGGAGATCATGGTGGCGTTACGAACCATTCTGAACCGAGGTATTCCGGTCGTGGCATATAACGCACCGTACGACTTCACCGTGCTGGAGCGCGAGGCTGAACGTTACGGTCTGGACCCGTTGAGCGCACCGGCACCGATCGTCGACCCGCTCGTGATCGACAAAGCACTCGACAAGTACCGCAAGGGCAAGCGCACGCTCGAAGTGACGGCGCAGTTCTACGGAGTAGAACTGGCTGATGCCCATGACGCGGGGGCGGATGCCGTCGCCGCCGGCCGCGTGGCTCAGGCCATCGCGCGGGCTCATTCCGCCGAACTCGACCTGGATGCAGCAGAGCTGCACCAGCGGCAGGTGCGCTGGAGTCAGGAACAGGCGGCTGATTTTCAGGAATACATGCGGCGAGTGAAAGATCCGTCCTTCACGACGTCCGGTGCCTGGCCCGTTCGCTGAGGATGGCGCGAAAGAGGGCGATCAGCCGATGCTGATCGCCCTCCGTCGTGCACGGCTGTGGCTTTTACTTGCCGAAGTTCTTGAACCGCTGGTTAAACTTCTCGACACGTCCTGCGGAGTCCATGATGCGCTGCTTGCCGGTGTAGAACGGGTGCGATGCGCTCGAGATCTCAACGTCGATCACGGGGTACGTGGTGCCGTCTTCCCACTCGATCGTCTTGTCACTGGTCACCGTTGAACGGGTCAGGAACGTGGCACCGGACGCGAGGTCACGGAAAACCACCGGGGCGTACGCGGGGTGAATGTCAGTCTTCATCAGGAGTTCCTTGCAAATTTGATGGGGATCTTCTCCGGCGGAGCACCGTGCTCGAGCGGGAAAGCAATACGGCCGCATGGCCGACTATCGAGTTTAGCAGAAGACGAACGCCGCTATTGCACAGCGCGTGCGGAGAAACGGGCGTCCGATTCCGTCAACGTGATCGGAAGCCCGAACGCCTCGGTCAGGTTTTCGGAGGTGAGCGTTTCACCGATCGGGCCTGCCGCCACGATCCCGCCGTCGGCGAGCAGCATGACGTGCGTGAAGCCGAGGGGGATTTCCTCGACGTGATGGGTGACCAACACGATCGCGGGCGAGCCCGGGTCGCTCGCGTAGCCGCCCAGCAGTTGCACAAGTTCTTCTCGCGCGCCCAGATCCAGGCTCGCCGCCGGTTCGTCGAGCAGAAGGATCTCCGGATCGGTCATCACCGCCCGGGCGATCTGCACCCGCTTCTGTTCACCGTCGCTGAGTGCCCCGAACCGTCGGTCGGCCAGATGGTCGAGCTTCCACTCCGCCAGCACGCGTCGAGCGCGACGAATGTCGATGTCTTCGTACTCCTCATTCCACCGGCCGGTGACCGAGTATGCGGCGGTCAACACCACGTTGAGCACGGTCTCGCCAGCGGGGATGCGGCGAGCCAGTGCACTCGACGCGAAACCGATTCTCGGCCGCAACTCGAACAGGTCGACTGCGCCGATCTCCTCCTCGAGCACCTCGGACAACCCTGTCGTCGGGTGAATGGCGGCGGCTGCCAACTGCAGCAGGGTGGTCTTGCCTGCACCGTTGGGTCCGAGGATCACCCAGCGCTGATCCGAGTCCACTGCCCAGTCCACGGAGTCGAGGATCGTGTTGCCGTCACGGACGATCGAAACGGAGGTGAGCTGCAGTACACGGCTGGACATGGCTCTTAGCCTAGTAGGGCCCGCTAAGAGATCAGCGATGCGTAAACAGCACGGGTCTGGTCGGCGATGCTCGCCCACGAAAACACGCGCTCTGCCCTGTCTCGACCGGCGCGGCCCATCAGGCCGGCGGCGGTTCGATCGCTGACGACGTCGGTCAGCGCGGCCGCGAGGTCTGCGACGAAACGGTCCGGATCCGTGGGCGTGCCTGTGCCGTCATCCGCCTGCTGAATCGGCACGAGCCGACCGGTCACACCGTCGTCGACCACCTCGGGGATGCCGCCGGTCGCTGTTCCGACGACAGGCAACCCGCAGGCCATCGCCTCCAGATTCACGATGCCGAGCGGTTCATAGACGGAGGGGCAGACGAAGACGGTCGACGCGCTGAGCACAGCAGCCAATTCCGATTGACTCAACAGTCGGTCAATCCACACCACTCCGCTGCGCTCGCTTTGCAGAACTTCGACGCCCGCCGCCACTTCGGCCATGATCGACTCAGTATCCGGGGCGCCGGCACACAACACCAGCTGCACGTCCGGCGGCAACAGTCGGGCGGCACGCAGGAGGTACGGCAGGCCCTTCTGCCGCGTGATCCGGCCGACGAAGATGACGGCGGGTCGATCCGGGTCGACGCCGAGCGATCGCGCCAGGTCTGGCTCGTCGACGCGGTGCCAGCGCTGAAGGTCGATGCCGTTGTAGATCACGTGGGTGCGTGACTCTTCGATGGTCGGATAGCAGCGCAGAATATCCCGGCGCATGCCCTCGCTGACGGCGATGACGGCATCCGCTGATTCGAACGCCGTCTTCTCCATCCAACTGGAGACACGGTAGCCGCCGCCGAGTTGTTCGGCCTTCCACGGACGGAGCGGTTCGAGACTGTGCGCAGTGACGACGTGCGGGATGCCGTGCAGCAGTTGTGCGAGCCGGCCGCCCGAGTTCGCGTACCAGGTGTGAGAGTGCACGAGATCTGCACCGACGACATCCTGGGCCATCTGCAGATCCACGCCGAGCGTGGTCAGAGCACCGTTCGCGTCAGCGAGCTCTGCGGGGATTTCGTATGCCGTGGTTCCCGCTTCGTCGCGCGGATCGCCGAAGCAGCGCACCTGAACGTTGACGTCCGCGCGGAGGGCACGCACTAGTTCAGCGACGTGCACACCGGCGCCGCCGTACACGGCCGGCGGGTATTCACGCGTCAGAAGGTCAACTCGCATGCCTGAACGCTAGTACAGTCGCGACATCTCCCTCTACTGTGGAGCCATGGTAGGCAAGAAGATCTTCGGAATCGTCCTAGCGGGTGGCGAAGGCAAACGGCTGATGCCGTTGACCGCGGACCGGGCAAAACCAGCTGTGCCGTTCGGCGGCCAATATCGATTGATCGACTTCGCGCTGTCCAATCTGATCAACTCGAATTTGCGGCAGCTCGTCGTGCTGACGCAGTACAAATCGCACAGTCTGGACCGGCACGTCTCACAGACCTGGCATCTCGACGGGCTCCTCGGCGCCTACATCGCGTCTGTCCCAGCGCAGCAGCGGCTCGGCAAACGCTGGTTCAGTGGGTCAGCCGACGCAATCCTGCAGAGCATGAACCTGATCCGCGACGAACAGCCGGACATCGTTGTGGTCGTCGGCGCAGACCACGTCTACCGGATGGACTTCGCCCAGATGATCCAGGCGCACATCGACTCGGGGGCCAGCGCGACGGTTGCAGCCATCCGACAGCCGATCGCGCTTGCCGATCAGTTCGGCGTGATCGAGGTCGACCCTGCAAATCCGAGCAGGATCGGAGCCTTCCGTGAGAAGCCGGGCGACCCTGTCGGTCTGCCGGATTCCCCGGACGAGGTGCTCGCATCGATGGGTAACTATGTCTTCGACGTCAAAGCGCTGATCGACGCCGTCGACAGAGACGGCCTGAAGCCGGACTCCAATCACGATATGGGCGGTGACATCATCCCGGACTTCGTCACGCGCGGAGAGGCCGGCGTGTACGACTTCATCCGCAACGACGTCCCAGGCTCGACCGATCGTGACCGCTACTACTGGCGGGATGTCGGAACGATCGACTCGTTCTTCGAGGCCCACCAAGACCTCATCTCGACTCTTCCGGTGTTCAACCTGTACAACAGGTCGTGGCCGATCTTCAGCCAGCAGTTGAACTCTCCGCCGGCGAAGCTCGTCCGCGACGCGAACGGCAGCATCGGCACAACGATCGATTCGATCGTGTCGCTCGGCTCGGTCATTTCCGGTGCACACCTCGAACGCAGCGTGCTCGGCCCCTGGGCGAGGGTCGGATCCGGTGCTCAGGTGGTCGACTCCGTGGTGTTCGATCGCGGTCTCATCTCGCCGGGCGCGAGTGTCACCCGGGCTATTCTGGACAAGGACGTTGTGGTGGAGCCCGGAGCACACATCGGCGATGACCGGGAGCGCGACAAGGCACGCGGATTCACCGTCACAGAGTCTGGAATCACCGTTGTCGGAAAGGGAGTCCACGTCGTTCCATGAGCATCACCGTTCTATGACCATCGCTGCGCCTGCGGCAACACCTGCACCTTTGACCGTGACCGGCTCCCGTTTTCTCGTCATCCTCGACGCGGACTCGACGCTCATCCAGAACGAGGTGATCGAACTCCTCGCTGAGCACGCCGGATCTCTCGATGCCGTCGCCGCAGTCACGTCGCGAGCGATGCACGGCGAACTCGACTTCGCGGAGAGTCTCCGCGCACGCGTCGCCACCCTCGCCGGTCTGCCGCATTCCGTGTTCGATGCGGTCGCTGCGCGCATCCGGTTGACCGACGGTGTGCCGGAGCTTATCGAGGCCGTTCAGACGGCAGGCGGGGCGGTCGGCGTCGTGTCAGGGGGCTTCCACGAGCTGCTCGACCCGCTCGGTGAAGTGCTCGGGCTAGATTTCTGGCGGGCCAATAGACTTGAGCTCGTTGACGGAGTGCTCACCGGTCGCGTCACTGGAGCGATCGTGGATGCCGCAGCCAAAGCGATCGCATTGCGAACCTGGTCGCAGCAGGTCGGCATTCCGGCGAGCCGCTGCATCGCTGTGGGCGACGGCTCGAACGATCTGCAGATGATGGCAGCGGCGGCGCTGTCCGTCGCGTTCAATGCAAAACCGGCAGTGCGTCGGGCGGCTGACATCGTCATCGACACGCAGGACCTCAGTCAGCTGCTGCCGCTGCTGGGCCTGCGCGGCTGACGACGCGCACCAGCGGCCGGATGGCTAGGCGGTGGCTCAGTGACCCATCCCGAGGCCGCCATCGACCGGAATCACCGCGCCCGAGACGTAGCCTGCATCGTCGGATGCGAGCCATATCACGGCCTTGGCCACCTCGGCCGCCGTGCCGTACCGGCCGGCCGGGATGCTCTTCTTGTATTCCGCTTGCTGTGCTTCGGGAAGCTCCGCGGTCATGTCGGTCTCGATGAAGCCGGGCGCTACGACGTTTGCGGTGATGCCGCGGGTGCCCAGCTCGCGCGTGATCGAGCGCGCCATTCCGATCAAGCCGCTCTTCGATGCCGCGTAATTCACCTGCCCAGCAGACCCGTAGAGTCCGACCACGCTGGAGATCAGCACGATTCGGCCGAAACGCAGCTTGAGCATCCCCTTCGATGCACGCTTGACGACGCGGAAGGCTCCGCCCAAGTTGGTATCGATGACGGCGTCGAAGTCGTCCTCGCTCATCCTCATCAGCAGCGTGTCCCGGGTGATGCCGGCGTTGGCGACGACCACTTCGATCGGGCCGAGTCGGCCCTCGATTTCGGTGAACGCAGCATCGACGGATGCCGCGTCCGTCACGTCTGCCTGTACGGCAAAGGTGCCGGCCGGGCCCGCGCCGCTCCGAGCAGTCACAGCAACCCGATGGCCTTGCGCCACGAACTCTTCGGCGATCGCGTAGCCGATTCCTCGGTTTCCGCCGGTCACTAGCACGGTGCGTGCGGTCATGCTGTTGCCCATCCTCATCGTTGTCAGCCCGCGCCCGGGCAGAACCAGTTCTTCCGGACTTCGAACGCGTACCAGCTTATGGGCTGCGCAGGACGTAGGCTGGAGGTGACGGAATCCTTCATCCGTAGAACGTCGACAGTGCGGCTATGAAACAAGTGCGGCCATGAAACAACAAACCATCACTTCACTCCCCCAAGCTCCCGACGCGGAGCGGCGCGGTCGCATGATCAAATACTCGGTCGCCATGGGCATCCGCGTGCTCTGCATTCTTTCCATCCTGTTCATTCACGGCTGGTGGGTCCTGATCCCGGCCGCCGGCGCGATCTTTCTGCCCTACTTTGCTGTCGTCATGGCGAACGTCGGTGCAGGTGAGCGCAGCGGGCAGGTTGAGCGCCCCGGCAACATCGTTCGCGCCGACGGCACGTATGAAACCCCGGAGCCAGAACCCGCGCCGGCTGAAGAGAAGACGGCGTGATCTCACTCGGCTCTGAGCCCGAGCGGCACACCTGCTCGCGCGCCGGCTGCTTGGAGCAGGCCCTCTGGCAGATTCGCTGGAGGAATCCTAAGATCCACACCGCTGACCGCGTGAAGATCTGGTTGGCGTGCGACGCGCACATCGGCTATCTGCGCGACTTTCTCGGGGCCAGGGACTTCCCGTTGACGGTCGTCGCACTCGACGCGGCAGAGAGTGACTGACAGCGATACGGGCTCACACTTGTTAGGCGAGGGCGATCAGGTCCGCGTAGTCCTTGTTCCAATGGTCTTCGACGCCGTCAGGCAGGATGAGCACGCGTTCCGGGTTGAGAGCCTCGACAGCGCCTGGGTCGTGACTGACCAGGACGACGGCACCCTCATAGTGCGCAAGTGCGTCGAGAATCTCGGCACGGCTGGCAGGATCGAGGTTGTTGGTGGGCTCATCCAGTAGCAGCACGTTCGCTCCGGAGACGACGATCATCGCCAACGCCAGCCGCGTCTTCTCGCCTCCGGAGAGCACGCCGGCGAGCTTGTACGAATCATCCCCTGTGAACAAAAACGAGCCGAGAACGCGACGTGCCTCGGTCTCGGTGATGTGCGGTGAGGAGGTGACCATGTTCTCCAACACGCTGCGTTTCACGTCGATTGTCTCGTGTTCTTGCGCGTAGTAGCCGATCCGCAGGCCGTGGCCCGGTTCGATTGATCCGGTATCTGGCCGGTCGACGCCTCCGAGGATGCGCAGTAGTGTCGTTTTCCCTGCCCCGTTCAGCCCGATCACGACCACCTTGGAGCCGCGATCGATCGCCAGGTCGACGGCCGTGAAGATCTCGAGCGACCCATAGCTCTTGCTGAGGTCGCTGGCCATCAACGGTGTCTTGCCGCATGGGGCCGGAGTCGGGAACCGCAGTTTCGCAACCCGGTCGGCCACACGAACGTCGTCGAGGCCCGCCAGCAGCTTCTCCGCTCGTGCAACCATCTGGTGCGCGGCGGCGGCTTTGGTCGCCTTTGCGCCGAATTTCGCGGCCTGGAGTTGAAGTGCGCCCGCCTTCTTCTCGGCGTTCGCGCGCTCCTTCTTGCGTCGTTCCTCGTCGGCGGCGCGCTGCCGCTGGTAGTTTTTCCAGCCCATGTTGTAACCGTCGATGCACTGTCGATTGGCGTCGAGGTAGAAGACCCTGTTGACCGTCTCGCCGATCAACTCGACGTCGTGGCTGATCACGATGAATCCGCCGCCGTAGTTCTTCAGGAAGTCACGTAGCCACACCACGGAGTCGGCGTCAAGGTGGTTCGTCGGCTCATCGAGGATCATGGTGTGGGCATCCGAGAACAGGATGCGGGCGAGTTCGATCCGTCGGCGCTGGCCGCCGGACAACGTCTTCAACTGTTGGTCGAGGATGCGATCCGGCAGATTCAGATTGCTCGCGATGGCTGCTGCCTGTGCCTCTGCGGCATAGCCGCCCAGGAGGTGGAACTCTTCGTCGTGCCGGCTGTACGCCTTCATCGCGGCGGCACTGGTGGCCGCGTCGTCGCTGGCCATGTCATGCGTGGCCTTCTGCATCTTCAGCGCAACGGTGCCGAGCCCACGGGCATCCAGGATGCGTGTGCGTGCCAGGTCTTCCGGGTTGCCGCTGCGCGGATCCTGCGGCAGGTAGCCGATCTCACCGTGACGATCCACCGTGCCCGCTGTAGGCAGCGTCTCGCCGGCCAGCACCTTGGTGAGCGTGGTTTTGCCTGCGCCGTTGCGACCGACCAGACCGATCTTGTCGCCCGCAGCGACACGAAAGTTGACATCCTGCATGAGCACGCGCGCGCCCACGCGAATCTCAAGGTCGTGCACGGCAAGCACAGGCGTAGTCCAGTTCTGATTGAGGGTGAGGTGCGCTTGGTCTCAACATGGCCGCCCTTCGACAAGCTCAGGGTTCGACAAGCTCAGGGTTCGACAAGCTCAGGGACCGGGCGTACCCGACCGCCGGCAGATCAAATGGCGAAGCCGAGAGCCCGCATCATGTCGCGGCCGTCATCCGTGATCCGCTCCGGCCCCCACGGCGGCATCCAGACCCAGTTGATCCGGAACGCCTCCACGACTCCGTCGAGCGACTCGGCGACCTGCTCCTCGATCACATCGGTCAGCGGGCAGCCCGCACTCGTCAGCGTCATCGAGATGACGAGGGCGTCGTTCTCGTCGTCCCAGCCCAGATCGTAGATCAGTCCGAGATCGACGACATTGATCCCGAGTTCGGGATCCATGACGTCTTTCAGTGCTTCTTCGATCGTGTCGTACTTCGAAGGTGCGAGAGTGGAGGCCATAGAGCTAGCTTACGCTCGCATCGGCGTCGAGGAACCGGTCATAGCCCTCGTCCTCGAGACGGTCGGCCAATTCACGGCCTCCCTCTTCTGCGACGCGCCCCGCCACGAACACGTGCACGAAGTCCGGCTTGATGTAGCGCAGGATGCGGGTGTAGTGCGTGATCAGCAGAATACCGAGGTCTGTCGCGTCGTGCGCACGGTTGACTCCCTGGGCGACGATCTTCAACGCATCGACGTCGAGTCCTGAGTCGGTCTCGTCGAGGATGGCGAAGCGTGGCTTGAGTAGTTCGAGTTGGAGAATCTCGTTGCGCTTCTTTTCGCCGCCGGAAAAGCCTTCGTTGACATTACGGTCGGCGAACTGCTTGTCCATGCGCAGCTTGCCCATCGCTTCGCGCACATCCTTCATCCAGGTGCGGATCGCCGGAGCTTCCCCATCGATCGCCGTCTTGGCAGTGCGCAGAAAGTTCGTGTTGGTCACGCCGGGGATCTCGACCGGGTACTGCATGGCCAGGAACAAGCCGGCGCGGGCACGGGCGTCGACCGTCATCGCGAGTACGTTCTCACCGTCCAGCGTGATGGTGCCCTGCGTTGCTTTGTACTTCGGGTGCCCGGCGATTGTGTAGGCGAGTGTCGATTTTCCCGACCCGTTCGGGCCCATGACGGCGTGGATCTCGCCGGTGCGGATAGTCAGATCGACCCCTCGAAGGATCTCTTTGACCCCTTGATCAGTGTCGACGGTCACGTGGAGATCGCGGATCTCAAGAACAGACATGGTTTCTAGATTTCTTTCGTGTTGTGCGGGTCAATGAATATATCGCCGTCGACGATCTCGATCGCGTAGACGGGAACGGGCTCGTAGGCGGGCAAGTTCAGCGGCTTGCCCGAGACCAGCGAAAAGCGGGAACCGTGCGCCCAGCATTCGATGGTCTCGCCCTCGACGAATCCCTCTGACAGCGAAATTTCGCCGTGCGTGCAGGTGTCGCCGATCGCGTGGATGTCGCCGGCCGAGTCTTTGACGAGTGCGATCGGCGTGTCGTCGATGACGACTCGTGTCGCTTGGTTCTCGACGAGCTCGGCTGCGGCACACACGCGGGTCGCTGTGGTCACGCGCTCACCTCGGCAGCGTCAAACCGCCCTGCGTCGAACCGCCCTACGTCGAATCGCTCACCGGCGAGCTCGGCTTCGATGGCGTGCTGCAGGCGCTCTTCGAGCTCAGGTACGTTGATGCGCTGGATGACCTCGATCAGGAAGCCGCGAACGACGAGTCGTCGTGCTTCCTCCTCGGTGATCCCCCGCGACTCCAGGTAGAACAGTTGCTCGTCGTCGAACCGGCCGGTGGCACTGGCGTGGCCGGCGCCGAGGATGTCCCCGGTTTCGATCTCGAGGTTGGGCTCAGAGTCTGCGCGCGTTCCATCGGTGAGCACGAGATTGCGGTTCTGTTCGTAGCTGTCAGTCCCGGCGGCATCCGGGCCGATCAGCACATCACCGATCCACACGGTGTGTGCGCCGTGGCCTTGCAGCGCGCCCTTGTAGTTCACCCGACTGCGGCCGTGGGCGGCTTCGTGGAACACGTAGACCTGTTGCTCAAGGTGCTGGCCCGCGTCGGCGAAGTAGACGCCGAGCATTTCGACGTCCGCGCCGGCACCTGCCAGTTTCGTCGTCGGGTTCAACCGCACGACTGCCCCGCCGAGTGAGACGACAACGTGTTTGAAGAAGGCGTCACGGCCCACTGTCGCGAAGTGGCTCGCGGCATGTACCGACACGTCGTCCCATTCCTGAACGGAGACGACGGTCAAATGAGCCGACTCCCCCACAATGATCTCGACGTTCTCGGCCAATCGCGCGATTCCGGTGTTGCGCAGGATCACCGTGCCTGTGCTGAACGGCGCGGCCTCGATGATGGTGTGCGCGGCACGAGGCCCGTCGCCGAGATCGGACCGATTGACGGTCACGGTCGCCGGCGTATCGCCGGTGACCACGATCGACAGCGCCTTCTGGAACGAACCCCAGGCGTTGGCGGATGCGCGATCCTCCGGCAATCCGGCGGTGCCGATTCTGGCGTCGTCCGGGTCGACCCAGCTGATGTTAACCCCGGCGACAGGTTCCGACGCGTAGTCGTACGCCGACCCGTCGAGTTCACCGGCGATCAGATCACCGATTTGCGCGATCGGGGTGCGCTTCCACAGCATTTCGCGGCCGGTGACGGTCGGAAAATCGTTGACGTTTGTGGACCGGAATCGCTGGGCGCGCGACTGCACCGGGAGCAGTGTGTACTCGCCGTCTTTGTGGTGGGTGAGTCCGTGCTCGGTTTCGATCGGGTCCGTGGTTACAGTCTGAGTGGCTGCAGAGCTCATTTAACCGACGGATCCTTCCATGCCCATTTCGATGAGCTTGTTGAGTTCGAGTGCATATTCCATCGGGAGTTCGCGCGCGATGGGTTCGATGAACCCGCGCACGATCATCGCCATGGCCTCGTCTTCCGGCATGCCACGGCTCATCAGGTAGAAGAGCTGCTCAGCGCTGACCTTGGACACTGTCGCTTCGTGGCCAAGCTCGACATCGTCGACCCGGATGTCGATGGACGGATAGGTGTCGGATCGGGAGATCGGATCGACCAGCAGTGCGTCGCAACGCACGGTGTTCGCAGCGTGGTGCGCTGTAGCATCCACCCTGACCTCACCGCGGTAGCCGGAGCGGCCGCCGCCTCGTGCGATCGATTTGGAGACGATCGAGGACTGCGTGTACGGCGCCATGTGGATCATCTTCGCGCCCGCGTCCTGGTGCTGGCCCGGACCGGCGAACGCGACAGACAGAGTCTCGCCCTTCGCGTGCTCACCGACGAGATAGATCGACGGGTATTTCATCGTGACCTTTGAGCCGATGTTGCCATCGACCCACTCCATCGTTGCGCCTTCATGGGCCATCGCGCGCTTGGTCACGAGGTTGTAGACGTTGTTCGACCAGTTCTGGATCGTGGTGTAGCGAACGCGAGCGTTCTTCTTCACGACGATCTCAACCACGGCCGAGTGCAGCGAATCGGACGTGTAGATCGGCGCCGTGCAACCTTCGATGTAGTGAACGTAGCTGCCCTCATCGGCGATGATCAGGGTGCGCTCGAACTGCCCCATGTTCTCCGTGTTGATGCGGAAGTATGCCTGCAGAGGGATCTTCACCTCAACGCCCGGAGGCACGTAGACGAAGGACCCGCCCGACCAGGCAGCGGTGTTCAGCGCGGCGAACTTGTTGTCGCCGGCCGGAATGATGGTGCCGAAGTATTCTTCGAAGAATTCCGGATGCTCGCGCAGCGCCGTGTCGGTGTCTGTGAAGATGACGCCCTGCGCCGAGAGGTCCTCACGGATCTGGTGGTACACCACCTCGGACTCGTACTGTGCCGTCACACCGGCGACGAGACGTGAACGCTCGGCCTCCGGAATACCGATTCGCTCGTAGGTGTTTTTGATGTCATCTGGCAGGTCTTCCCAGGTCTGTGCCTGTTTCTCAGTCGACCGCACGAAGTATTTGATGTTGTCGAAGTCGATCTCAGACAGATCCGCACCCCACGACGGCATCGGTTTGCGCTCGAAAACCTGCAACGCGCGGAGTCGGCGCTGTTTCATCCACTCCGGCTCGTTCTTCAACCGTGAGATGTCTTCAACCACCTCCGGCGAAATGCCTCGGCGAGCGGATGCCCCCGCCGCATCGGAATCGGCCCAGCCGAACTCGTATTGCCCAAGGCTTTCGAGCTCAGGACGGTCGATCAGAACATCTGACATTGCTTCCTCATTTCCTACCATTCGTAACCGGTTATCAGTCCGGCTCATTCCCTGTGGCGGATGCCGTGCGGCATCGCAGCGGGTGCAGATTGTGCGGATGGCTGGTGTGCGTACCTAAGATAATCAAGTACATGGGCGACGGTGCCCTGGCCGTCAATCGGATCTGAAATGCAGACCTGAAAAACGGCACACGCAGGTGTGCGCGCTTCTTGAACGCCCCAATTCTACAGGTTGATGCTGAGATTAGTAGGGGTGTCGGCGCATCGATCGGCCATGGCCCTCGTAACGAATGGAAATATCTCGGTGAATCAGGTCGAAGTTCGCAGCGGTGAACACACGACGCGTGGAGCGCGCGGCGTTCTCCTTCGATTCTGGAAATGGCTGCCGGATCACGTGGATCGACGCGTTCGGATACTGGGCTGGTTGTCGCTGATCTGGCAGATCATCCTGGTCGGCACCGGTGGAGCCGTGCGTTTGACAGGTTCAGGGCTCGGCTGCACCACGTGGCCGAAATGCACGCCCGGGTCGCTGGTGACAACACCGGAAATGGGCATCCACGGCGTTATCGAATTCACCAACCGGATGCTGACAGTCGTCCTGACGATTGTCGTGATCGTCATGTTCGTGCTGGTGCTGCGGTTGCGCAAATCGCGACCTGAACTGTTCTGGCTGAGTTTCTGGATCGGCATGAGCATCCCGGTGCAGGCCGTTGTCGGCGGCATCACCGTGTTGATGCATTTGAATCCGTACATTGTCGGATTCCACTTCCTTATCTCGATGGTGCTGGTTGCTCTTGCTGCCGGTCTGCTGATGCGCGTCTACGCGGTGCCTGGACCGCGCACGCTCGTCGTCCCCGGCTGGTTCGCGTTCACCGCGTGGGCACTCAGCGCGTTCGTCGCCATTACCGTGGTCGTCGGCGTTTTGACGTCGGGCTCTGGCCCACACCCCGGCAACTCGGGGACGCCGCGCAACGGTCTCGATACCGACCTGATGGAGCGGCTGCACTCATTGCCGGCCTACGTGACGGCAGGCTTGACCCTACTGCTGGTCGGCGCCGCTATCGGCGTCGCAGTGGGGCCCGTGCGCCGCTGGCTCTTCGCGCTCGTCGTCGTGGAGATCGTACAGATCGGGGTCGGGCTCCTGCAGTCCAATATCGGGCTTCCCGGCTATCTCGTCGGAATCCACCTGGTATTGGCCAGCGTCCTCGTTTCCGTCACGGTCGTGATGATGCTGAATCTGAAGCAGCCGGTGCCCGCAACAGAACGATGATTAGAACGGCAGTAGTGGCAGCAGCGGATCGATTGCAATTGCCAAGAAAAGCAGCGACAGATACGTGATCGAGCCGTGGAACACGCGCATCGGCGACACGTTTTCGTGTCGGATCGCGAGGTCGTACAAGCGGTGGGTCTCAAAGATGAACCAGCCGCCCGACGCGAGCGCTGTGACCGTGTAGATGAGTCCCATGTGCGCGACCGGGATCAACAGAAGCGAACAGGCAATGGTTGCCCAGGCGTACAGAATCGTCTGCAACCCGACGAAGGCACGACCGCGCATGACCGCGAGCATCGGAACGCCGGCCGACTGGTAGTCGTCACGGTACTTCATCGACAACGGCCAGTAGTGCGGCGGCGTCCAGAGGAAGATCACGCCGAACAGAATCCATGGCGCCCAGTCGAGCGATCCCGTGACGGCCGACCACCCGATCAGAACGGGGAAGCATCCGGCGATTCCGCCCCAGATGATGTTCTGCTCCGTGCGGCGCTTGAGGATCAGAGTGTAGATGACCACATAGAAGAAGATCGCGATCACAGACAGCAACGCGGTCAGCCAGTTGGTCGTGAAGTAGAGCCACGCCGTCGACGCAACGGCCAGCACCCAGGAGAAGATCAACGCGGCCCGCGGGGTGAGTTCGCCGGTGACGAGAGGGCGGTCCTTGGTCCGACGCATGATCTTGTCGATGTCACGGTCGATATAGCAATTGAATGCTGCAGCGCTGCCTGCGCTGAGCGCTCCGCCGATCACGGTGGCGACAACCAGCCAAAGGTTCGGCAAACCCCGCTCGGCGAGGATCATGACCGGCACGGTTGTGACGAGCAGGAGCTCCATCACCCGCGGTTTGGTGAGCGACAGGTACGCCTTGAACGTTCGTTTGAAACCGAAGTGACCGGGCGTCGTCCGGTTCTCTACAGCAACGTCCATTACTCCTCTTACGCAGTCAAATCCTGGTCGACAGTCTAGATCATCTGGCGAAATGCGGCGAAGGCGGCCCGTGTGGCAACGTGACGGCACAGGAGTCGATGAGGTTGGGTCTTCCCTATACTTGGAAGTGCTCGCCTCCCGGTGCGCCGCGCTTCCACTACACCGCTCGCGGTCAGCTCGAGGCAAGACGAACCGGTGCCGATGACGTCTTCGGCGTGCACTACCTCTAACCGGGCGGCCGCCTTCCTGGCGGGCCCCCTTGAAATGAGAAGGGTCATTTTCCAGTGGCAGTTCTGCAATGGGATTCCGTAGACGATCACGCAGTCGACACCGCCCGCATCTTGGCGGCAGACGCAGTTGAAAAGGTAGGAAACGGGCACCCTGGCACTGCCATGAGTCTGGCCCCTGCCGCCTACCTGTTGTTCCAGAAGGTGATGCGCAAGGATCCACGTGATCAGCACTGGCTGGGACGCGACCGTTTCATCCTCTCGTGCGGGCACAGTTCGCTCACGCAGTACGTGCAGTTGTACTTCGGCGGCTACGGGTTGGAACTGAAGGACCTGGAGGCCCTGCGAACGTGGGGTTCGCTCACCCCGGGCCACCCGGAATACCGACACACGGATGGCATCGAGATTACGACGGGTCCGCTGGGCCAGGGCCTGGCCTCGGCCGTTGGCTTCGCATACGCCAGCAGGTATGAGCGCGGGTTGTTCGACCCGGACGCCGAGTCCGGCACGAGCCCGTTCGACCATTTCGTCTACGTGATCGCGAGCGATGGCGACCTCGAGGAAGGCATCACGAGTGAGGCGTCCTCGCTCGCCGGTCACCAGGAACTGGGCAACCTCGTCGTCATCTACGACAGCAACCAGATTTCGATCGAGGATGACACCGATGTCGCGTTCACGGAGGATGTGAAGGCCCGGTACGAGGCGTACCACTGGCACGTGCAGACGGTCGACTGGAAGAAGACCGGTCGTTACGTTGAAGACGTACAGGAGCTTTTCGACGCCATCGAGGCGGCGAAGGCCGTCACAGACCGTCCGTCGATCATCATTCTGAAGACCATCATCGGCTGGCCGAGCCCGACGAAGCAGAACTCGGGCGCAATCCACGGGTCCGCCCTCGGTGCCAATGAGCTCGCCGCCGTCAAGGAGGTGCTGGGTTTCGACCCGGCAGAGTCGTTCGTCGTCGCACCTGAGATCATCGAGCACACACGCAAGGCCGTCGATCGCGGCGCGCACGAGCACGCCGAATGGACCGTGAAGTTCGATGCGTGGGCCGCCGCGAACCCCGAGCGCAAACAATTGCTCGATCGGCTGCTCGCGGGCGTCCTTCCGACCGGCGTCGAGGATGTGCTCCCCGTCTTCGAAGCGGGCAAGGACATCTCCACGCGCGCCGCAAGCGGCAAGGTGCTGAACGCACTCGCTCCTGTGCTCCCCGAGCTATGGGGCGGCTCGGCGGATCTCGCCGTATCGAACAACACGACGATCGAGGGCGCTGCCTCCTTCATTCCGGCCGAGCGCTCAACGCACGAATGGACCGGGGATCCGTATGGCCGCGTCCTGCACTTCGGTATCCGCGAGCATGCGATGGCAGCGATCCTCAACGGCATCGTCCTGCACGGTCCGACTCGTCCATACGGTGGCACATTCCTGATCTTCAGCGACTACATGCGCCCGGCCGTGCGTCTGGCTGCGCTGATGAAAATTCCGTCGATCTTCGTCTGGACCCACGATTCTGTCGCGCTCGGCGAAGACGGCCCAACGCATCAGCCGATCGAGCAATTGGCCGCTCTGCGTGCCATACCGCAACTCGACGTCGTGCGTCCCGGCGACGCCAACGAGGTCGCCTATGCCTGGCTCGAGCTGCTGAAGCGCCGCGGCGGTCCGGCCGGCATCGCCTTGACGCGGCAGAACATTCCGGTGTTCGAGCGCGGCGATGGCGACGCATCCGGCGAAACGCTCGCATCCGCAAAGAATGTAGCGAAGGGCGCCTACGTCCTTGCCGAGGCGCCGAACGGCGCGCCGGACGTCATCCTGATCGCCACGGGCTCCGAGCTTCAGCTCGCCGTCAACGCCCGCGAGGCGCTGAAGTCCCAGGGCGTCAACGCCCGGGTGGTGTCTGCACCGAGCCTTGAGTGGTTCGAAGAGCAGACCGCCGCATACCGGGAGTCGGTGCTTCCCGCGAGCATCAAGGCGCGCGTGTCGGTCGAGGCCGGCATCGCCCTCACCTGGCGCGGTTACGTCGGCGACGCCGGGCGGAGCGTCTCGATCGAACACTTCGGGGCGTCGGCAGATTACAAGACGCTGTTCCAGAAATTCGGCATCACGACGGATGCCGTCGTAGCAGCCGCCACAGAATCGATCGCCGCGCTCTAGGCGCGCAGGACGCAAGGAGAAGGACATCCATCATGGCAACAACCACAGAACAGCTCGCAGAAGCGGGCGTCAGCATCTGGCTCGATGACCTCTCGCGCGAGCGGATCGTTTCCGGCGGACTGCAGAAGCTGATCGACGAACGCAACGTTGTCGGCGTGACGACCAATCCGACGATCTTTGCGACAGCCCTCAGCAACGGCGACGCCTACGACGAGCAGATCCGCCAACTCGCCGCGGCGGGCGTGGATGTCGACGAGGCGGTCTTCGAGATCACCACCACGGATGTCGCGAACGCAGCCGACATCTTCGCCCCGAGCTACGAGGCGTCCGGACATGTCGACGGCCGAGTCTCGATCGAGGTCGAGCCCGGACTGGCGCGTGACGGAGCCGGCTCGACCGCAGAGGCGAAGCGGCTGTGGGCGAAGGTGAACAAGCCGAACGCGATGATCAAGATTCCGGCAACGGAGGAAGGCCTCGAGGCGATCGCGGACGCTACTGCCGCGGGGATCAACGTGAACATCACACTGATCTTCAGTCTGCAGCGCCATCGCGAGGTCATCAACGCCTACCTGAGCGGCCTGGAGCGCGCCAAGGCTGCCGGGATCGACATCTCCGGCATCCACTCCGTTGCATCGTTCTTCGTCTCACGCGTGGATGTCGAAGTCGACAAGCGGCTCGACGCGATCGGCACACCTGAAGCGCTCGCGCTCAAGAACAAGGCGGGCATCGCGAACGCGCAGTTGGCCTACCAGGTGTTCGAGCAGGCATTCTCATCGGAACGTGCCAAGACGCTGATCGCCGCGGGAGCCAATCTGCAACGACCGCTGTGGGCGTCGACCGGTGTGAAGGACCCGAGCCTGCCTGACACGCTTTATGTGACCAACCTCGTCGCGCGGAACGTGGTCAATACCATGCCGGAGAAGACCTTGGAAGCCACGTTCGATCATGGCGTCATCCCCACCGACAGCGTCACGGGTTCTTATGACGAGGCAAATGCCGTTCTCGACGGGCTCGCCGCAGTGGGGATCTCGTATGACGAGGTTACACAGCAGCTGGAAGACGAGGGCATCTCGAAGTTCGTCGTCTCGTGGAACGCGTTGCTCGATGACGTGCGCAATGCGTTGAGGGCGGCACAGTCGGGGACAGCACAGTGAGTTTTAAAATCCACGTGAGTGGCGCGGCGGCCGAGGCCGTCTCTGCCCAGGTCCCCGCTCTCGTGGCCGATCTCGTCGCATCCGGAATTACCGCGCAGGATCCTGCGCTCTGGGGCGAGGATGCCGAACACGAGGCGAGCATCCGCCTCGGTTGGACCGAGGCCGTCGAAATCTCGCGGCCGCTCGTGCCTCAGATCACCGTTCTGCGCGAAAAGCTGCTCGCCGCAGGGGTCAACCACTTCGTGCTGGGCGGCATGGGCGGTTCCTCTCTCGCCTCCGAGGTGATCACGCAGACGAACAGTTGCGAGTTGACCATCCTCGACACGACGGACCCTGCTCAGATCGGCGATGCGCTGAACGATCGGCTGACAACGACGGCGCTGATCGTGTCCTCGAAGTCCGGCTCGACCGTTGAGACCGACAGCCATCGCCGCACCTATGAGAAGGCGTTCCGCGACGCGGGCATCGACCCGCGTGAGCGCATCATCGTCGTGACAGACCCGGGGTCGCCGCTCGACACGTCGGCGCGGGAAGCCGGCTACACGGTGTTCAATGCCGATCCCAACGTCGGCGGCCGCTACTCCGCCTTGACCGCGTTCGGCCTTGTCCCCTCCGGCTTGGCCGGCGTCGACCTGAACGAACTGCTCGTCGAGGCGGAGACGATCTCGCTCGAGCTCGCGATCGACGACCCAACCAACCCCGGGTTGATCCTCGCCGCGGCCATGGCGGGAACCAAACCACTCAAGAACAAGCTCGGCATCGTGTCGGATGGCACCCACATCGTCGGGTTCGCCGATTGGGCAGAGCAGTTGCTTGCAGAATCGACGGGCAAGCAGGGCACCGGCATCCTCCCGGTCGTGCTCGACACGTTTGCGCCGGAGTTGAGCGAGAACCTGCCGGATCTGCAGATCGTTCGACTCGTCGACGACGCTGAGGCACACCACTTCCGCGCCGCAAATCGGCACGAGGGAGAGATTCTCGTTTCCGGCTCACTGGGCGCTCAGCTGCTGGTCTGGGAGTTCGCGACCGCCGTTGCCGGGCGGTTGCTCGGCATCAACCCGTTCGATCAGCCCGACGTCGAGTCTGCGAAGATCGCTGCCCGCGGCCTGCTTGACGCTCGCCCGGAGCCCGCCGCTCCAGCGTTCGTGGCCGACGGCATCGAGGTGCGCGGCACGGCCGGCTTGCTCGACGGCGTGGAGACACTTGACGACGCCGTCGCGGCGCTGCTCGTACAGCTGCCCTCAGACGGTTATGTCAGCGTTCAGGCGTATGTCAATCGCATTGCTCTGCCGCAACTGGCCGGTATTCGGGATCTCGTGGCGGCCAGGGCGGTGCGACCGGTCACGTTCGGCTGGGGGCCTCGCTTCTTGCACTCGACCGGTCAGTTCCACAAGGGTGGACCTGCGATCGGCGTGTTCCTGCAGATCACGACGAAAGAGCAGACAGACCTTTATGTTCCTGATCGCCCGTTCACCTTCGGTCAGCTGATCCAGGCACAGGCCGCGGGCGATGCAAACGTACTTGCAGAGCACGGCAGGCCGGTTCTGACCCTGACCCTGACCGATCCGGGGAACGATATCGTCACCCTGTTCGGCGCCATCAACGACTAGACGGTTTCCGTCTCGAGGAGCCCCATGACCCCGGTGGACATCACTCCGGATTTCAACCCGCTACGATTGGCGTCCGATCGTCGGCTCAACCGCATTGCGGGCCCGAGCAGCCTGATTATCTTCGGTGTGACCGGTGATCTGTCGCGCAAGAAACTGATGCCGGCCGTCTACGACCTGGCCAATCGCGGCCTGCTGCCGCCGGGCTTTGCGCTCGTCGGCTTTGCGCGCCGGGACTGGGCGGATCAGGACTTCGAAAGGGTCGTCTACGACTCGGTCAAGCAGTACGCGCGCACGCCGTTCGAAGACGAAGTCTGGGAGCAGCTGGCCCAGGGCATCCGGTTCGTCTCGGGCGAGTTCGATGACGACGCCGCGTTCCAGCGGCTGAAGAAGACGGTCGACGAGCTCGATCGTGATCGTGGAACCATGGGCAACCATGCCTTCTATTTGTCGATCCCGCCGAAGGCGTTCCCGTTGGTCACCGAGCAATTGCGACGGTCCGGGCTTGCCGAGCAGTCCAAGGGCTGGCGCCGTGTGGTTATCGAGAAGCCGTTCGGGAGCGACCTCAAGACGGCTCGTGAACTGAACGCGGTCGTCGAGACGGTGTTCCCACCGGACTCGGTGTTCCGCATCGACCACTACCTTGGCAAAGAGACCGTGCAGAATATTCTCGCGCTGCGCTTCGCCAATGAATTGTATGAGCCGATTTGGAACGCGAACTACGTCGATCACGTGCAGATCACGATGGCCGAGGACATCGGAGTCGGCGGTCGCGCCGGCTACTACGACGGGATCGGAGCGGCACGTGACGTCATCCAAAACCATCTTCTGCAACTGCTCGCACTCACCGCGATGGAGGAACCCGTCTCATTCGATGCAGCCGACCTGCGCGCAGAGAAGGAGAAGGTGCTGAAGGCGGTGCGGGTTCCGAAGGACCTCGCGACGGCCACGGCCCGGGGCCAGTACTCCCGCGGCTGGCAGGGCGGTGAGAAGGTTGTCGGATTCCTCGACGAGGATGGCATGGACCCCGCCTCGATCACTGAAACGTATGCGGCCATCAAACTCGGCATCGGTACGAGGCGCTGGGCCGGCGTGCCGTTCTACCTGCGTGCAGGAAAGCGGCTCGGTCGCAGGGTCACCGAGATCGCCGTGGTGTTCAAACGGGCACCTCAGCAACTCTTCGCCGAGAGTCAGACGTCGGCGCTGGGGCAGAACGCCCTCGTGATCCGCGTGCAGCCCGATGAGGGCGTGACGATTCGATTCGGTTCGAAGGTGCCCGGCGCTGGAATGCAGGTGCGCGACGTCAGCATGGACTTCGGCTACGGTCACGCATTCACGGAGGCCAGTCCTGAAGCCTATGAGCGACTCATCCTTGACGTTCTGCTCGGTGACCCGCCGTTGTTCCCGCGGCACGAAGAGGTTGAACTATCGTGGAAGATCCTCGACCCGATCGAGGACTTCTGGGCAACCCAGGGCGCGCCCGAGCAGTACCGCCCCGGAACGTGGGGGCCGGCATCCGCTAATGATCTTCTGGCCCGTGACGGCCGCACCTGGAGGCGACCATGATTGTCGAACTGCCCGACACCACCACGAGCCAGGTGTCGAAGACTCTCGTCAAGATCCGCGAGGAGGGCGGAGTCGTCACCCTCGGACGCGTGCTCACGCTGGTGATCGCGACCACGCTCGGCGCGGAAGAGGATGCGATCGAGGCCGCAAACGACGCGTCTCGCGAGCATCCGATGCGCGTCATCGTGATCTCGACGGCTGACGAGGAGCGGCGCCCGGACGAGGCGGAAGGTCGGCTGGACGCGCAGATCCGCGTCGGCGGCGACGCGGGTGCAAGCGAGGTCATCGTATTGCGCGCATACGGCGAGACCGCCCGCGACGAAGAGGGCCTCGTCACCGGACTGCTGCTGCCGGACGCACCCGTTGTCGCCTGGTGGCCAGGTATCGCGCCCGACGTCGTGTCCGCCTCGCCGCTCGGACGCATCGCAACCCGCCGCATCACCGACGCGTCGACGCAATCTGACCCGCACGAGGCCCTTCTGCATCTGTCGCGCACGTATGTGCCGGGCGACACGGACTTCGCCTGGACGCGTCTCACCCTGTGGCGCGCACAGCTCGCAGCGGTGCTCGACCAGCCGCCGTACGAGCCGGTGACCGCGATTGAGGTCGCCGGTGCACCGGATTCGCCATCCACTCTTCTGCTCGGCGCCTGGTTGCGCATGCAACTGCAGGCGCCTGTGCAGCATGATCTGACATCGCGAGCCAGCGGCTCCGTCGGCATCCACGGCGTTCGATTGACGCGCGCGTCAGGAACGATCGAACTCGAGCGCGACATGCCGAGCATCGCTACGCTGAGTCAGCCTGGTCAACCGGTGCACGATCTTTCGCTCCCGCGCCGCGGCCTGCGAGACTGTCTCGCCGAGGAACTGCGTAGGCTGGACCCAGATGATCTCTATGGTGAGGTGATCACGCGAGGGCTGGCTGAGCTCGAAGCGGATGAGCGCGGAGCAGCGGGGTAATCAATGACGAACGAACGACGGGTGCTCGTTCACCCCGACAAGGAAGCGCTTGCGGGGTCGGCCGCAGCACGGTTTATCACGAAGACTGTTGACATCCTTGACGATCGTGGGCGCGCCACCGTCGTGCTCACCGGCGGTTCGGTGGGGACCGCGGTGCTTGCGGCCATCAACACGTCTCCTGCACGAGACACGATTGATTGGTCCCGGGTGCAATTCTGGTGGGGCGATGAGCGGTTCGTTGAAAAGGGCTCGGACGAGCGCAACGAGAAGCAGGCCCGCGAGGCACTGCTGGATCACATCGATGTGCCGGCAGGAAACGTTCATCCATTCCCCGCGTCTGATGAAGGCCTGACGCTCGACGAGGCTGCGGTGAGCTATGCGGCACAGCTTGCGGACAACGGTGAAGACGGTGCGGCATGGCCCCGTTTTGACATCACGTTCCTCGGCGTTGGCCCGGACGGGCATATCGCGTCGCTGTTCCCGGACCGGGTCGGCATTCGCGAGACGGAAGCGGTCGTCGTCGGCGTCACCAACTCGCCGAAGCCACCACCGCAGCGGCTGAGCCTGACTCGCCCCGTGCTGAACTCCTCGGACCGGATCTGGCTCGTCTTGGCAGGCGCGGACAAGGCCTCCGCGCTGGGGCTCGCCCTCGCTGGAGCCAGCTACACCGAGGTCCCCGTCGCAGGCGCCAAGGGGCGCAAGCGCACCGTGTTCTTCGTCGACCGGGATGCTGCGGCGGAAGTTCCGGAGAGCTTGATCACCCCGAGCTACTGAGGAGCTCGATACGAGTCAGTTCGTCGCAGAAAGCTTGCCGCGACGCTCGCGCAACTGACGCAGTGCGTCTTCGAGCAGTTGCTCCGCTTCGTCCTCGGTGCGGCGTTCCTTCACGTAGGCGAGGTGCGTCTTGTACGGTTCGAGTTTGGCGACCGACGGAGGATTCTCCTTGTCTCGGCCGGCTGGCAACCCGGATTGCGGGGAGTCGATCGTTTCGGGAATCTCTTCTTCGGGCAGGTTCGCCGCGAAGTGTCGCACTGTCTCATTGCCGAGGGCATCCCAATACGAGATGGTGATCCGCTCGGCGTGATATCCGCGGTCCTGCTCCCCCATCGGACCCGCACCGACGCGGGAACCTCGAATTGCACTGCCACCGGATGCCATGGAATCTCCTTGTCTACGCCGCGAACTTGGTTATCAGACCGAGCACAACAATGCACACGATCCAAATCAAGCCCAAAATGACGGTGATGCGGTTGAGGTTGCGCTCGGCGACACCCGATGCGCTGAGGTTCGAAGTGGTGCCCCCGCCGAACATGTCGGACAGCCCGCCGCCGCGACCCTTGTGCAGAAGGATGAGGAGGGTGAGCAGGAGGCTGGTAACGCCCAGCAGCACTTGCAACACGACCTGGAGAATCGGCACGGAAAACCTTTCGGAAAGAAGATGGCCAAGCGAAACGCTTATCGAGGCCACAGATAAGTATATCCGTCGCGCACGCACGCGACGCAGCGAGCGGCCGGCTAGAGCCCGACGTGTTTCTTGTAGCGCGCGATAGCGCCGAACTCGGCGACATCCAAGCTCGCCCCGCCAACCAGTGCCCCGTCGAGGTTCGGCTCACGCATGAAGCCGGCGATATTGCCGGACTTCACAGAACCTCCGTACAGGATGCGGGTGCGCGCCGCGATATCGGCGCCGATCTGATCGGCAAGCACAGCGCGAAGTGCCGCCGCCACGTTCTCGGCCTGCTCCGGTGTTGCGGCCTGGCCCGACCCGATCGCCCAGACCGGTTCATACGCGACAACGATGTCCGAAGCATCCGTCACCTGCGCCAGTGCCGCGGTGAGCTGCGCCACCGGTACTGCGCTTGGGCCGTGCTGCTCGAGGTCCTCTGCAGTCTCACCGACGCAGATGACGGGCACCAGACCATTCCCCAGGGCGGCACCGACTTTGGCCGCAACTTGCTCGTCCGACTCGTTGTGCAGGGTGCGCCGTTCCGAATGGCCAATGATGACATATCGGCAGTCGAGCTTCGCGAGGAAGCCGGCTGAGATCTCGCCGGTGAAGGCGCCGGAGTCGTGCTCGGAGACATCTTGAGCACCGAATGTGAGCGGCAGTTTGTCCGCGGCCACCAGTGTCTGCACGCTGCGCAGATCTGTGAACGGCGGGAAGACGGCGACCTCGACCTCATGGGAGTCGTGTGCGGCATCCTTCAGGCTCCAGGCCAGCTTCTGCACGAAGGCGATGGACTGCAGGTGGTCGAGATTCATCTTCCAGTTGCCGGCAATGAGCGGAGTACGCCCCTCCTGTTTGCGGGTCGCTGTGCTCACTGCTGTTGCCATCCGAGTACCTCCAGTCCTGGGAGCTTCTTGCCCTCGAGGAATTCGAGACTCGCACCGCCACCCGTTGAAATATGGCCGAACTGATCATCGGCGAAGCCCAGCGCACGCACGGCTGCCGCAGAGTCGCCGCCGCCGACAACGCTGAGCCCGTCGACTTCGGTCAGTGCAGCGGCCACGGTGCGGGTGCCCTCCGCGAACGGTGCCAGTTCAAACACGCCCATCGGGCCGTTCCAAAACACGGTACGTGCCACGCGGATGATTTCAGCGAACGCAGCAGAGGTCTCCGGTCCGATGTCGAGTCCGAGTCCGGATGCGCCCCACTCGGTATCTTCGATCGCATCTGCGGCGCGCACAACGTGCTCGGCATCCGCACTGAAGCGTGACGCAACGACGACATCGGTCGGCAGAACGATGTCGACTCCGAGTTCTGCGGCCTGTGTCAGGTAGCCGCGCACGGTGTCCAGCTGGTCGGCCTCGAGCAGACTGGAACCCACGGCGTGACCCTGTGCAGCCAGGAAGGTGAACAACATCCCTCCCCCGATCAGCAGCGTGCTCACGCGCGGGAGCAAGTGCCCGATCACACCCAGCTTGTCCGACACCTTCGAGCCGCCGAGCACCACCGCGTACGGCTTCTCGGGTGAGTCTGTGAGGCGCTCGAGCACATCGAGCTCTGTGGCGATGAGGTGACCTGCCGCGCTCGGTAAGGCCTGCGCAAGCTCGTAAACGCTTGCCTGCTTGCGATGGACGACACCGAAACCGTCGGAGACGAATGCATCGCCGAACGCAGCGAGCTTGCCGGCGAAGGCCGCGCGCTTGTCGGCGTCCTTTGCCGTTTCACCGCGGTTGAAGCGAAGATTCTCGAGCAGCGCGACATCGCCGTCCAGGAGGCCGTCAACGGCCTCCTGTGCCGCGCTGCCGACAGTATCGTGTGCAAAGGTGACCGGCTTGCCGAGCAGTTCGCACAGCCGCTGCGCGACCGGCGCGAGACTGTACTGTGCATCCGGAACGCCGTCCGGCCGGCCGAGGTGGGAGACGATCACGACGCGGGCGCCCTGATTGATGAGTGCGTTAAGGGTCGGCAGCGACGCCCGCACGCGACCATCGTCTGTGATGACGCCATCCTTCAACGGGACGTTCAGATCACAACGGACGATGACGCGCTTGCCGGCGAGCGAACCCAGTGATTCGAGAGTGCGAAGCGTCACTGCGTTCCTTCTGTAGTCGTCAGGCGAATGCCTAGCGGTGGTGGGTGACTAGAGGCGGTCGGCCACGTACTCGGTGATGTCGACGAGACGGTTCGAGTAGCCCCACTCGTTGTCGTACCACGAGGCAACCTTCACCTGCGAACCGATGACTTTGGTCAGGCCGGCGTCGAAGATCGACGAGTGCGGGTCGGACAGGATGTCGGATGACACGATCGGGTCCTCGGTGTAGCTGAGGATACCCTTCAGCGCGCCCTCGGATGCCGTCTTGTACGCCGCGTTGATCTGTTCGACCGTGGCCGGGTTCGTCAGTTCGACGGTGAGGTCGGTGATCGAACCGGCCGGTACCGGTACGCGGAGCGCGTAGCCGTCGAGTTTGCCAACCAGTTCGGGGATGACCAGGCCGAGGGCCTTCGCTGCGCCGGTCGAGGTCGGGATGATGTTGATGGCGGCGGCGCGTGCGCGGCGCAGGTCCTTGTGCGGGCCGTCCTGCAGGTTCTGGTCTGCGGTGTACGCGTGCACGGTCGTCATCAGGCCACGCTCGATGCCAAAGTTGTCGAGTAGCACCTTGGCGAGCGGCGCGAGGCAGTTGGTGGTGCAGGAGGCGTTGGAGATGATGTCGTGTGTGGCGGGGTCGTACGTGCCCTCGTTGACGCCGAGAACAAGCGTGACGACATCGGATCCTGATGCGGGAGCCGAGACGATGACCTTCTTTGCGCCGGCGGCGATGTGCTTGCGCGCATCGTCTGACTTGGTGAACAGGCCGGTTGACTCGATGACGATGTCGACACCGAGCTCTCCCCATGGGAGATTGGCAGGGTCGCGCTCTTCGAGGACCTTGATCGGCTTGCCGTTGACGACGATACTGTCGCCCTCGAGTTCGACTGTGGCGTCGAGCCGGCCCGCGATCGAGTCGTACTTCAACAGGTGGGCGAGCGACCCGTTGTCGGTGAGGTCATTGACAGCAACGATCTCGAGGTTGCTGCCCTTGGCCAAGGCCGCGCGGAAGTAGTTACGACCAATGCGGCCGAAGCCGTTGATGCCGATCTTGACGGACACAGATCACTCCTGTTGTTCACAGCGCCGTACGGCGCATTCTTCATGTGGGGGGAAAAGTATGGACGGCGGCGTCCCGGGCGGTGCACCCGTCCGGGACACCATTCCAGCTATGACAGTAGCAGCAGCCCGGAAGTCTTTTCGCGTGCTGCCTCGAAGCGTGCGTTCACATCCGCCCAGTTGGCAATGTTCCAGAACGCCTTGACATAGTCGCCCTTTACGTTGACGTAGTCGAGGTAGAAGGCGTGCTCCCACATGTCGAGCGTAAGCAGCGGCACCGTCGACGTGGCCAGGTTGCCTTGGTGGTCGTACAGCTGCTCGATGATGAGCTTGCCGCCGAGCGCATCCCAGGCCAGGATCGACCAGCCGGAGCCCTGAATGCCCAGAGCGGATGCCGTGAACTGCGCGCGGAACTTGTCGAACGAACCGAAGAACTCGTCAACGGCGGCCGCGAGTTCACCTGCAGGCTTGTCGCCGCCGTCCGG
>Ga0208357_1000343_pt1 | contig 37788 bp, 31 predicted proteins | sample NGESurdeep092012_6_FD_184487 | JGI IMG/M metagenome (GOLD analysis project Ga0208357, IMG submission 184487) | Arctic peat soil microbial communities from Barrow, Alaska - NGEE Surface sample F52-2 deep-092012 (SPAdes) | ecosystem: Environmental > Terrestrial > Soil > Wetlands > Peat ...
GGCGCGGGCGGGATCGGCTGCGGCTCGGGCAGCGGCGGGATCGGCTGGGGGTCGGGCGCCGGCGGAGTCGGCTGGGGCGGAATCGGCGACGGCGGGGTGGGCTCGGGCATTGGTGGCGTCGTTGGCATGCCTCCGGGACTACCCGGAAGGCGGGATCAGTAACTCCCGTCTGGGCCGGCCCACTCGGTCACGAGCTGGTCGAGCACACCCAGCGGCACGGCGCCGTTGCCGAGCACCGTCCCGTGGAAGGCCCGGATGTCGAATCGGGCGCCGAGCTGGCGCTCGGCCAGCCCGCGCAGCCGCTGGATCTCGCGGCGGCCGATCATGTACGCCAGCGCCTGGCCAGGCCAGGCGATATAACGATCCACCTCGTTGATCACGTTCCCCCGCGTGGTAGCCGTGTTGGCCCACATGAACTCGACGGCATCCTGGCGGGACCAGCCGTAATGATGCATGCCGGTGTCCACCACGAGCCGGCAGGCCCGCAGCGCGTCGAAGGAGAGCATGCCCAGCCGCCCCAGATCCGAGGTGTACAGGCCCATCTCGTCGGCCAGCCGCTCGCTGTACAGGCCCCAGCCCTCGACGTAGCCGCACACCTCGGCGTCGAGGAAGCGGCGGTAGGCGGGCAGTCCTGGCAGCGTCTGCGCCGAGGCCAGCTGGAGGTGGTGGCCCGGCGTGCTCTCATGAAAGGCCAGGGCCTCGTACTCGTAGGTGAACCGCTCCTGCGGATCGGCCGTCAGGACGCAGTGTGCCCCCGGCCGGCGGCCGCCCGCGGCCGGGGGCCGGTAGTGGGCCAGCGCCGCGTTGCCCGCCTCCACCGGGTCGATCTCCTCGATGACGCAGTCCGGGATCTGGTAGGCCGGGAACCAGTCGCCGCGGACCTGCTCGGCGCGCTGCAGCGCGCCGGTGACCACGCCGACGATCTGCGCCGAGTCGGTGAACCGGAGTGCCTGGTCCTCGCGCAGCCGGGCCAGGATGGCCGGGATGTCACTGGTGCCCAGCACCCGGTCGCCGAGCTCCGCCCACTCGGCCTGCAGGCCGGCCAGGACATCGAGGCCGATCTGGTGGATCTGCTCGGGGGACAGGTCAGTGGTGGTGTGCCGGCGGACGGCCGCGCGGTATCCGTCGGCGCCGCCCGGAACGAAGCGGATGCCGACGTGCTCGTCCGGCCGCGCGCGCGGCAGCAGCTCCTCTTCCAGGCAGGCCAGGAGCCGCGCCATGGCCGGCCGGACCTGGCCGGACACGATGGCGGCGGCCTCGCTCCGGATCGCGGCCTGGTCGACCGCGGCCGGCAGCGGCACGCCGGCCAGCCGGTCGGCGGCGATCGGCCGGCCGAGGTGGCCCGTCAGCTGCCCGATCGCCTGCCGCACCCCGACCGCGGTCGAGGGCCGCCCGTCACCGGCGGCCTGCCGGTACCGGGCGGTGATGGCGTCGAAGTAACCGCTCAGCGCGCGGAGCCGCCGCAGGTAGCCCTCGGCGGCGGCGGTGTCGGTCAGCAGCGCCGTCGGCACGGACTGGAAGGCCATCGCCTGCGGGGCGGCATAGGCCGCTGCCGACGCGTTGGCTTCCCACAGGCCCTGCTCCAGGTCCGACCGCGCGCCCCAGCCGAGCTGGGCCAGGACCGCGTGGTTGACCCGGCCGGCGGCATCGAGCTGACCCGGGTCGATCTGCTCCAGGCGGCTCAGGATGGCCGCGATCCGCTGCGCGCCGCGCGCGGCGCCGTCCCGGCTGGGGTCGGGGACCAGGGCATCGAAGCCGCTGACCCCGAGCTGGGTGGCGGTGAACGGATCGGTGGTGTGCACGACCTCGAAGTACTCATCGCTGAGCCGCGCCAGGCGCGCGGCCGCGTCCTGCCCGCCGGCCAGGCCGGCCTCGCCGGTCACGGAGCCACCCAGATGGACTGCAGGGCCCGGTAGATGTTGCCGCCGAGGACGGCCTGGGCCGCCTCGTCGTCGAACCCGCGCTGGACCAGCCAGCCGCAGATGTTGGCGAAATTCTCGGTCGGATTCTCCAGGCCGTCGACATAGGCCACGGGCTCGAACGCGGGCCCGCGGCTGGCCGACAGCCCGAGCAGGTGGCCGAAGACCCTGTGCAGCGCGACGTGATCGCCGTACAGAGTGTCCGGCCCGAAGGCCACGTGGTCGAGGCCGACCAGCTCGGCGCAGTACTCGAAGTGGTCCATCACCGACTCGATCGTGTGCCGCGGGTGCGCCCCGGACAGCGTGGTGTGCGGCGCGGCCGACATCCCGATCACGCCGCCGGTCTCTGCCACGGCCCGCAGCACCTCGTCAGGCTTCATCCGCGCGATGTCCCAGATCGCCCGGGCGCCGGCGTGGGTGAGGAACACCGGCTGCTCGCTGATCTCGCAGACGTCCAGCGCGGTGCGGTCCGAGGAGTGCGACAGGTCGATGGCCAGGCCCAGCTGGTTCATCCGCCGGACGGCGCGCCGCCCGAACGCGGTGAGGCCGCCGTCGGTCGCCTCGCGCAGGCCGCTGCCCAGCGCGTTGGCATCGGAGTAGGCGATGCCGATCTGCCGCAGGCCGAGGCCGTACAGGACGTCGAGGCGGTCGATCTCGTTCTCGATGGGCGTCGCCGCCTCCAGCCCGAACACCAGGCCGACCCGCCCCGACTCCTGCGCGTCGTCGATGTCCGACACCGAGCGGACCGTTATCACCCCAGATTGGTGGGCCAGGTCCGCCTGCCGCATGCCGAGGTCGGTGACGACGTCGTCCCACCGCCAGGGCGCGTTGCCCGTGACGCAGGCCGTGCCATCCATCATGTTGTCGAACACCACGGTCATGCCCGAGGCGGCCAGGCCGGCGTAGGCGGCGTGCTGGCGGCCGGTGCGGTTGTAGCCGGGCGTCTCCTCCATCCGCAGCGGGAACCGGACCGGATGGTCGTGCAGGCTGATCACCAGGCTGTCGCGCAGCAGCCGCTGCGCTCGCTTCTCCTGCTCGGCGGTGAGCCCGGCGCGGTAGGGCGGCACCCGGCCGAACTCGGGGGTCAGCTCGAACTCCGCGAAGTCCTCGCCGGGGGTCAGGTAGGAGTAGGCGGTGTACCCGCCCGCCTGGTCAGCCATGGTCGCCGTCTCCTTCCGCAGGGTCCTGCCCGGGCTCGTCCGGCCCGGGCTCGTCCGGCCCGGGCTGGCCGCCGAGCCGGTGCGGCCCGGCGGCCAGCAGCCGCCAGAGCTGCTCCCAGGCCCGCATCCCCTCGCGCAGGCGGCGGATGCGCATGAACTCGTTGGGCGCGTGCAGCTTCTCGTCGGCGGTCGAGAACGAGAAGAACAGGGTCTTGACCCCGAGCACCCGCTCGAACAGGGCGGTGGCCGGGAGCGTGCCGGCGATGCAGGCCTGGAGCACCTGCTCGCCAGGGTAGACCGCCTCCAGCGCGGCGGTGGCCGCCCGGATGGCCGGGTGGCCGGCGGGGATGGTGTAGGCCGGCACCCGGGCCGCGTCGGGTGTCACCTCGACCCGCACGCCCGGCGCGGGCTGCGCGGCGACGTGGGCGACGATCGCCTCGATGACGTGGTCGGGGTCCTGGCCGGGGACCAGCCGGGCCGAGACGTGGCCAACGGCGACGTGCGGGATGACGGTGTACTTCCCGCCGCCGGCGACGCCGTTGACCTCGAGGGTCGGCCGTTCCCAGAGGCGCTCCAGCGTGCTGAAGCCCCGCTCGCCGCGGGCCTGGGCCAGGCCGAGCTGGCGCAGGTAGTCGGCCTCGTCGAAGGGGATGGCGGCGATCTCCCGGCGGCGCTGCTGCGTCAGCTGCGGAATGCCGTCGTAGAAGCCGGGCACGGCCACCGTGCCGTCGGCGTCGTGCAGGCTGGCCAGGATCTCGCTGAGCACATGCAGCGGGTTGGCCACGGTCCCGCCGTACCGGCCCGAGTGCAGGTCGGTGTCGGCGCCCCGCACCGTGATGTCCATCGAGACCAGGCCCTTGGATGCCAGCGACAGCGACGGCTCGCTCGGCCGCCACATCGCCCCGTCGGCCGAGATGACCAGGTCGGCCGCGAGTTCGGCGGCGTGGCTGGCCACGAACGCCGGCAGGTGCGGGCTGCCGATCTCCTCCTCGCCCTCGAAGAGGAACCTCACGTTGAGCGGCAGGCCGTCCTCCTGGTCCAGGAACGCCTGGGCGGTCTTGAGCACGACGTAGACCGGGCCCTTGTCGTCGGACGTGCCCCGGCCCCGCATGACGTCGCCGTCCACGCGCAGCTCGAACGGGGGAGTCTGCCACTCGGCCAGGTCGCCGGTGGGCTGCACGTCGTAGTGCCCGTACACCAGGATGGTCGGCGCCCCGGCGGCGCCGAGCCACTCGCCCCGTACCACGGGGTGGCCGCTGGTGGGCACCAGCCGGGCGCTGGCGAAGGAGAGCTGCCCGGCCAGCCACTGGGCCGCGGCGGCCATGGTGCCGGGGCTCGCGTCGCGGCTAACGCTCGGGATGGCCACATAGTCGCTGAGCTCTCGCAGGTAACGGACATCGTCGTGATCCCAGGCCAGCGCGGGACCGGCGGCCTGCCCGGCGGGTTGCTCGCTGACGGCGGCCGGCCCGCCGGCGGCGGCCGGCCCGCCCTCAGAGCCCGGCACTGCCGCCGTCAATCGCGATCGTCTGCCCGGTCACCCAGGAGGACTGCGGCGCTGTGAAGAACTGCACGCCGCCGGCGATGTCCGCGGGCTGCCCCAGCCGCCGCATGGCAATGCCCTCCACGAGCTGGCGCTGGCCGTCGGCGCCGTAACTCTCCCACTGCCGCTGCGTGGTCGGGTTGGACAGGATGAAGCCGGGGGCGATGCAGTTGACGGTGATGCCGAACGGGCCGAGTTCGTGCGCCATCTGCCGGGTGAGGCCGATCAGGCCGGCCTTCGCGCTGGTGTAGGCCTGGATGCCCGTCTTGCTTACGCCGAGGCCGGCGGCCGAGGAGATGTTGACGATCCGGCCCCAGCGGCCCTCCTTCATGCCCGGCACCACTGCCCGGATGCACAGGAAGGCGCTGGTCAGGTTGGCGTTGACCACGGCGTGCCAGTCCTCGTCGGTCACGTCCTCCAGAGGCTGGCCGACCTGCCCGCAGACCCCGCCGGCGCAGTTGACCAGGATGTCCACGCGGCCGATCCCGGCGAAGTACTCCGCCGTGGCGGCGGCGCTGGTCAGGTCGGCGTCCTGCTTGTCGACGCCGTGCACCGCGGCTCCGCCGCCGCGCAGCGCCTCGGCGATCGCGGCGCCGATGCCATGCGCCACTCCCGTCACCACAGCGGTCCGGTCGGCCAGCCCGGCGCCCGCTCCCGTGGCCCGTGCTTCCGTGCCCGGTGCTTGTGTGGCCAGTGTTTCCGTGGTCAGTTCCGCCGTCATCGGACCCCGCGTCTCGTCAGTTGCTGGCAGAGCGAAAATCTCTGACCACCCAAAGTCTGGAGAATAACGCAAACGTTCTACCGCTGATCAATTGACCCGGAGTGGCGCCTGCCGGGCCAGGAACTCATGACGTAACTCGGCTGTGCGACGGTTGCCTGGCCAGCCCTTGCTTGTCCGGGTCTCGCACTCCGGGTATGAGCAGAACGGCCCCGGCCGCCGTGGCCAGCGCGCCACCCGCGATGAGCGTAAGCCGAATGCCGATGGCTCCTGCCGCCGCCCCGCCGGCGATCGTCCCGAGCGGACTGAGTGCCAGCGAGAACATCCAGTCGACCGACGAAACTCGTCCCAGTAGTTCCGGCGGGGTCGCCTGCTGGATCAACGGAAGCCAGAGAATATTTCCGTAGGTGGCCAAGCCCCACGTCAGGCCCGCGAATAGAACTGACATCCAGAGCCATGCGGAAAGGCCTATAACCACACCGCATAGGCCGGCTGCGGTCCATGCTGTCCAGATAGTTGCTACTCGCCGCACCGGAGGTTGCCGGCGCGCGGCAACAAGTGATGCAAGCGCGCCACCGGCGCCACTGGCCGCGTACATGCAACCGAGCGCGATGGGCCCGGCATGAAAAACATTCCTGACCAGAAGTGGCTCTAGGATAACAAAAGGAACGAAGCATGTTAGGTTGGCGAGGCCAATTGCAATAAGGCTCCACCATAGCCATCGTTGGGAGTAGCAGTAACGCAGGCCCTCTATCATTCCTGTCAGTATCCGTGACCGCGCGGCCTTTGCCCCTGTGACATTTCGCATCGCGGCTAGGCAGATTGCGCTCACGGCAAAGCTAGCGCCATCGGCTGCGAACGCCCATCCTGTTCCTGAGGCCGCGACGATAACTCCGCCAGCCAGCGGGCCGAAGAGATACTGGCTCACGGATTCGCTGAACGATGACAGCGAACTCGCCGGAACAAGCAGGTCAGACGGCAGGATGTCGCGTACGATTGCAGTTGCGGCGGGCCGAAAGAATGCACTGGCGGCACCAAAAATTAGTGAAAGCAGGAAGAGCTCCCACACCTGTACCTTTCCGGCAGCGATCAGAATGGCCGTGAGAGACACAGAAATTCCGCAGACGATATCAGAGCCGAGCATCACGAAGCGGCGGGATAGCCGATCGACAAGTGTGCCACCAAGGAGCAGCAGGAAGACTGACGGGAGCGCCCGGCCACTCACGACGAGTGCCAGATCCAACGGGCTGTTCGTAAGGCGCAGAACCTCCAGCGGCAGCGCTACCGTGAAAGCCCCGTTACCTGCTATCGATACGGCCTGACCGCTCCACAGTAATGCAAAGTTACGATGCCGAAGAACGGTTCCGGCTCGCGACCGCTGCTTTACGGACATGCTGAGCGGGATTCGGCGGTTACGGCAGTGTCCGATAATAGGGTAGCGGACGGCCGGTGGGCGGCCTCCGACCAGTCCCGGCGCCCTGGATGCGGACCGGCTCGCCCGAGCACCGCGTGCGACACCGCGGGCGCTCGCGGGCCGGGGTCTTGGCGAAGCTCGCGCAGATCCGGCCGCGCCATCTCAATACCCGGACAGACGGAATCGCCGGACACAAAATTATTGATGGCCATCTTTCGGTTCATCTCATAATATTTATACATGACGACATATGGGTACTTCAGGCGAAGCCTGCCACCAGAGGTGAACCGCCAGCTCCCGATCAGCGGGTCCAACCGCCAGCTCCCGATCAGCGGGTCCAACCGCCAGCTGCCATTCTCCTAGAGCGACCTGCTCCCGCCCAGGGTCGCTGCCCGGCTTGTCCGGCCCCGGCCCCGGCGCCGGGGCCGGACAAGCCGCCGTTTCAGGCGGCCGCAGCGGCTGGGCTAGATCGGCGGGGCCCAGCCGGGGCGGGGGATGAGGCAGAACGGGTGGCCCGCCGGGTCGGCGTAGACGTTCTCGCCGCCTAGCTTCGTCGCGCCCAGCGCGAGCACGCTCGGACCCGCCAGCGTGACGTCCTCCACCATGACGTCGAGGTGAAACTGCTGTGGCACGGCGGGGTCGGGCCAGGTGGGCCGGCGATGATCGGCCGCGAGCTGGAAGGCCAGGCCGGAGGAGGTGTCGTCGGCGGCTACCACCACGAAGTCATCGCTTCGGCAGGTGATCGGCTGTCCCAGCAAGCTCGAGTAGAACGCGGCGAGGGCGGCCGGGTCGGGACAGTCGAGAATGACGTGATGCAGGCGTCCGATCATGGCCAGCGGCCCTTCCGTGTGCTGCGGCGCCGGCCGGGCCGCCCCACACCACCACCGGGGTCATCAGGTAGCCCGACCGCGTGACGTAGTCATCGAGTATCCCGAGGATCGCGTCCGGCCCGACCTCCATGCCCGTTTCCTCGTCCAGTTTCCGGGCGCCAGGTCAAGTCTAGGGAGGCCAGCCGCCGCCGGGGCCGGCCTGGCGGTCGGCGTCGGCGCGCCGGGTGGAGCATTTGAGCCGATTGGCCCTACACTCTGGGCCCATGAATAGGAACTCAGGCATTGGCCTGACCTCGTTCGGCGCCGTGCTGGTCATCATCGGAGCCATCCTGCGGTTCGCTACCACGGTGACTACCTCCGGATTCAATATTCACAAGATCGGCGACATCCTGCTGGTGGTCGGGATCCTGCTCGTCGCCATCAGCATTTTCATGATCACGATGGGCTCCCGGAGCCGGAGCACGACCCGGACCGAGGTGCGGGAAACCCCCGCGGGGCAGCAGCGCACCCAGCAGCGCGACGACTGGGGCACGCAGTAGCCCACGGCACCAGCCCGCCCCTAGGCTGCCAGTTCTTCCTGGCCCGGCCGCCCTTCCGGGCTAGACCGCGCCCCCGAGTTCCAGCCGAGCGAGCACTTCCGCGTCTCAGCTGATCCCGGCCGGCCATCCGTTCTGCCTGCCCCGAGCACGATTCAGTCAAATGTAACGTGGCACCTGCGGGGTCACCTTACGCTGGGCAGAGACCTGCGGCCAGGGGGCGCCGGAAGGAATGAGTGCGTCCGCGAGCCACGATTTCACGGCGCGGCGATACCTGGGCTCACAGCGGTCGCGCACGTCCGCCAACGGAGGTACAGGGCAGGTGGCACAGGCGTCCATCCACTCGGCTGACCCCCCGGGGCCAGTCGGGGCGCCCGGTCGGCCTTCGGCGGACGGTCCCGAGGAACAGGGCCCCAGCGGCCCCATCGAGCGGGTCATGAGCTCGGTGATCCGCACACTCGCCTGGAGCAGGCTGTCCGACCCCAAGATCGCCCTCGCCGTGTCCGGATGCGGGCTGCTGCTGGGGATGCTCGTCGGGGCGACAGCGCCGAACACCGAGACGCTGCCCACCAAGCTGCCGCTGTCCTACCTGCTGCCGTCGCTGCATCACGACCCCATCATCGCGATGGTGATGCTCTACCTGGGGGTCATCCTGGCCTGCCTGGGGCTGGGCGGGATGCTCTGGGCGCACAGCCAGGGCTGGCGGCCCAACCCGCTGCACCTGCTCCTGGGCAGCTCGGTCATCGTCGCGGTCATGGTCAGCCTGACCCCGGTGGGCTCGTCGGATACCGCGAGCTACGCGGCCTACGGCCGGATAGCGGCGCAGGGCGGGAATCCGTACACGACCAACCCGCAGGCCTGGGGCGATATCGCCTACACCCATGTCGTCGGCACCCAGTGGAGGGCGCAGCCGTCGGTGTACGGGCCGCTGGCCACGGTGATCCAGAAATTCGCGGCCTCGATCGGCGGCCCGAGCGTGGCCACCACCATCTGGGTCCTGATGATCCTGAATGGCCTGGTGTTCATCGGCGTGGGGGTGCTGCTGCTCAAGACCTCGGACGACCCGGTCCGGGCGACGCTGTTCTGGACGGCGAACCCTGTCATCATCCAGCAGCTCGTCAGCGGCGGCCACCTCGACACGTTCGTGGCGGCCGCGGCGATCTGCTCGATCCAGGTGGCCCGGCGGGTCTCCGGCCGGTGGGGTGATGTCCTGATCGGCTTGCTGATCGGCCTGGCCTGCGGGATAAAAATCACCGGGGCGCTGATCGGGCTCGGGCTGGCCTGGCCGCTGCTGCGACGGCACGAGTGGATGCGCACCGCCAGGATCGCGGTGGTGGCGCTGATCACCGTCGCCGTGCTGTACAGCTTCTACGGGCTCAGCGCGCTGAAACCGCTGTTCGAGGCGTCAAAGCTGGTCACCCTGCCCTCGCCCTGGTGGCTCTTCCAGGTGCTGGGCGAGGCGCTCGGGGCCAGCCCGGGCGCCATGGCCACGGTCATCGGCTGCCTGTGGCCGATCGCGATGATCGTGGTCGCCGGGCTCATCTACCGGCGGATCTCCGAGGATCAGCCGCGCGAGGTGGTGGCGCCATTCGCGCTGGCCTTCGCCTGGATCGTCGTCGCCCCGTGGGTGTTCGCCTGGTACACCGCGATCGCCTGGGTCGCGATGACCCAGGTGCCGCGCAACCGGATGACCCGGTGGCTGACGCTGGTCACGGTGCTGCTCGCGATCTGGCACTCCAGCGGCGGCCAGGTGCTGGGCCGCTGATGAGATCAGAGACGGACGTGCCTGGCAGCAGCCAGGTACAGCCTGCCGCTACGGGCCGCCGCGCCGCCGGCCCCGCGGCTGCGGCCGCCGGCTGGCACCGGGACTGGCTAGCCGTCGCCCGGCGGAACTGGCTGGCCACCGTGCTGCTGGCCGCTGGCCTGGTGCTCCGGGTCCTGGTCCAGCTGGCCTACCGGCCCGCGCTGTTCTACATCGACACCAACCGGTACCTGTACGACGCCGAGGGCAACGACCCCGTCGGCTACAAGGGACCGCTGCGGGCGATCTTGTCGGTGAGCAACTTTGACGTGGTCGCCGCCGTCCAGCATCTGCTCGGCCTGGCCATGGCCGTGGTCATCTACCTGCTGCTGCGGCGGCGCGGCGCCCCCCGGTGGCTGGCCGCGCTGGCCATCGCGCCGGTCCTGCTGGACGCCTATCAGCTGCAGGCCGAGCAGACGATCATGCCGGGCGCCTGGTTCGAGGCGCTGATCGTGGCCGGCCTGGCCATCCTGGCCTGGCGGCCCGTGGCGGGCTGGCGGCGCGTCGTCGCGGCCGGCATCGTGCTGGGCACCTCGGCCACCGTCGCCCAGGTCGGCGAGGCGCTTATCGTGCCCGCGGCGGTCTACCTGCTGGTGGCGGGGGGCGGCTGGCGGCCGGCCATCGGCAAGGCCGCGGCCCTGTGCGCGGCCTTCGTCCTGCCCATCCTGGTCTACTGCACCGGCTCCTACCTGCTTACCGGGGGCTTCTACCTGTCCCATACCGGCGCCACGTCGTTCTACGGCCGGACGGCTGCCGCCGCGGACTGCGCTACCCTCCGGCTGCCAGCCGCGGAACGGAGGATGTGCCCCACCCCCGCGCAGCAGGCTCAGGGGCCCGACTGGCTCGAGTACAACGCGGCCTCGCCGATCCGGCCGTACTACACCGACCTGCCGCGTGCCCGGGCCGACAGCATGCTGTCGGACTTCAACCACCAGGTGCTGACCCAGCAGCCTCAGCGGCTGCTGTCCGCCTACGGGCGTGACCTGCTGAAGATGTTCGCGGTGACCCGCGCGACGAGCCCCGGCGACACGCCCATCTCCCGCTGGCAGTTCCAGACGACGTTCCCGTACTACACCTCACATGCCACGAGGGCGTTCGTCAGGACCGCGGTCGATCGTTACGGCGGCGGCCAGCCCGCGGTGTGGCGGCCGGTCGCCGCGTTCCTGCGCTCCTACCAGCTAGACGGCGGCTACACCCCGGGTCCGTTGCTCATGATTTTCACGCTTGCCGGGCTGATCGGCTCAGCTTCAGCGGTGCTGGCACGCCGGCGGATGGATGCCGCGACCCGCCAGCTCGCACTGGCCTGCCTGCTGCTGTTCGGGGCGGGCGCGGCGATCACGCTGGTGTCCGGCCTGTTCGAGTTCTCCTGGCGGTACCAGCTGCCCGCCCTGGTCACCCTGGCGCCGGGCGGCGCGCTCGGGATCGCCGTGGTCATCAGCTGGATCAGGGCGAGGCACAGCTCCGCCTGAGCGGCCGGCGGCGGGCTGGTCCCGGGCTTACTTCTTGAGTTCCGCAAGCAGCTCCCAGTACTCGCCGGCGATGGCCGGCACTGTGCCGAAGGCCCCGGCGAAGTGCTCGGCCAGCGGGATCTCGGTGTTCATGGCCGGGTACCCGTGCTCGGCCAGGATGCCCCGCGCCGCCTTGGCCGACCGCGTTCCGCGGCGCACCTTGGTCAGCAGCACGCCGACCTCGACCGGGTGCGATACCCCGATCTCCGCCAGGACCTCGAAGGTGGGCCTGATGCGGTTCAGGTCCAGGCCGGTGGGAGAGACCGGCACCAGGACGGTGGCCGAGGCCAGGATCGCCGAGCGGATGATGCCCAGATCTCCCGGCGGCGTGTCCACGATGACGTGGTCGTAGCCGGCTCCCAGGTCAGCCAGCCGGACATGGACGTCCCGGGTGGCCATGCCGACGACCGTGAAGGGCAGCGGGTTCCCCTCCTCCGCGGCGGCCTCGCTCCAGCTCATCAGGGAGCCCTGCGGATCAGTGTCCACCGCCAGCGTGCGGCCGAGCCGGTGCAGCACCATGGCCAGGCTGACCGCCGAGGTGGTCTTGCCGGTGCCTCCTTTGGACGACACGAGCGCTAGCCTCATAAACGGGCTCCTTTTCCTGATGCCTGGCCGGGATCGTAGTGCACGCCAGGCGCGCATCTTCGCGTCTCGCCCTTTCGGGAGCCGAATTGAGCTGCCACGCTTGCCTCGTGGATGCGGCGGGTACGGCGACGCGGCTGCGGGAAACCCTCCTGGCGGCGGGCGCCCCGCGCGGTGTCGTCGCCTGCCGGGTACCCGGATCCGGGCCAGCTACCCAGGCCTGGGGCGGAGTCTGCGCTAGCTCAGCCTTCGAGGCCGGCTCGGTCACCAAGCCGGTGACCGGACTCCTGCTGGCCCTGGCCGTCGAGGCCGGCGAGGTCTCCAGCTCCGACCGGCTGGACCGGTTCCTGCCCGGGACCGGTGCGGCCGGGCGGGCCACGCTGGTCCGGGCGCTGGCGCATCCCAGCAATCCTTACCGCGGCGTGTCGCTGGATGGCCTGATCCGGGACGCGCGCTGGGCTCGCCGCCGCAGCCGCGGGACCGCCGCCTACAGCAATCTGGGCGTGGCCCTCCTCGGCCAGGCGCTGGCCGCGGCGGCGGCCCTGCCGTACTGGGACCTCGCCCGGACCCGGGTACTCACGCCGCTTGGCATGACCAGCAGCGGGGACCTGCCCACGGCGGCGCTGGCCGTTCCTGCGGGGGCATGGACCCTGGGCGCGTTCGCACCGGCGGGCGGCCTGCGGGCCACCGCAGCTGACCTGCTCCGGCTGGCGTGGATCGCTGCCCGGCCGGGCGAGTCACCGTTTCCCGCCGCTGCCGTCGCCGCCCTGACCCCCCGAGCGCCGATGAACAACGGGTACGTGGGCTGGTGCTGGATGATCCGGCCATCAGCCAACCCGCCGGTCGCCTGGCACAACGGGGCCACGGGAGCCGGGTGGGCCTTCATCGGCGCCAGCAGCTCAGGCGCCATCGCGGCCTGCGTCCCGGCAGCTCACCGGCCCGCCTGGGACAGCGAAGCCCTGCGGGCACTGTCAGCCGCTGACGCCGTCCGTGGTGGCCTCGCGCCCGGCTGAGCAGAGCCGGCCTGGCGCGGGCGGCCGCTAGGTATCCAGCCGTTCTTCCAGGCAGATGGTCACGGTGTCGCCCGCCTGCTTGCCGATCGACTTGCGGGCGTCGGCCTTGACGGGCAGTTTGTGCGTGCCATCGCCCAGGGCCATGAACGAGCTCCGGAACGGGTGCCCGTCGATCGTGCCCCGGATCTTCACCAGTCCCCGGGTGCCGAAGAACTCGGCCGAGCCCGGCATGACCACGTAGGTCCAGCCGCCCTGGCTGGGACTCTTCAGCAAGGTGGCGGTGAATTGCTTGTTCAGCATGACTCTCCTCCCCATCGTCGCCCGCAGCGGGCTCGCCAGTCAGGACTGGCCCGGGCGGCGGAATTCATCGCCGGCTAGGCAGCTGCCGCCAGCCTGGCCGAAGGCCGTCGGCTTCATCCGCCTATGCTCCCGACCGAGCCTCGCGGGACCCGCCGGATAAGTCGCACATGTCCTCACCCGCTGCGGGTGACAGCGGGCTGGACTGAGCATAGCCAGCTGTATCAATAATCGATGCGAGCGGCCCTGGCAAGCTCACCCTCGCGGGTGATGCTGGCCGCGTGGGCGTCCTCTAACGTCAGCGTTGAGGAGCGCGACAGTCGGGAGCGTGCACCGCATGTCCACGGCAGGCTCGCGGCGAGGAAGATGCCCATGACCACGCTAGCTGGGCCGGGCGCAGCTAGTACCGGGCCGCAGGCGGCGCAGCGGCTGCGTGCGGTCGTGCTGGGGCCGCGCGGCGGGGGCACGACCCGCAGGCGCGCCTCGGATGCCTTCCGGCTCGGGCTCGCCGTCGTCGTGGTGGCCGTGTCCATCCCGGTCATGCGGGCCAACTCCGCCGCGGAGCTGGGCATCGTGCACGCGCTGAATCCGCCGCCGCAGGCGATCCGGTGGCTGGTGACGGCCGTCTTCTGGATCGGCTCCGCTGGCGTCATCGGCTGTCTGGTCATCTTCGGCCTGCTGGTACCGCGGCTGGCGGCTGTCCGCTGGATTGCCCTGGCCGGCTTGGTGACCTGGGCTGCCTGCGCCTTGCTGGGAGAAGTCCTGGGGCCGGTGCCGGGCGGCCGGCCACGGATGCGCTGTCTGGCGTTGATACTAGCTATCCGGTCACGCAGCTGGCCGTGACCATCGCGGTGGCGGCCACCGCGGTGCCGTACCTGAGCCGTCCCCTGCACCGGCTAGTGTCGTTTCTCATTGCGGCCGCGACGATCGCGGCGGTCGTCGGCGGCCTGGCGCTTCCCGTCAACGCAGTCTCGAGCATCGCCATCGGCTGGGGCATCGCCGCGGCCCTCCACCTGGCCGTGGGATCTCCGCTCGGCCTGCCATCCGCCGACGAGGTCGCCCGCGGGGTCGCCGAGCTGCGGGTCACTGTCGAGGACATCGCGAGAAGCCCCCGTCAGGTCTGGGGAGTGGAGAGGTTCACCGGCCACGACCCCGCCGGGAACATGCTCGAGCTCTCTGTCTACGGACGCGACGCTACCGACGCCCGGGCGGTGGCCAAGCTCTGGCGGTTCTGCTTCTACCGGGACTCGGGGCCCACGCTCATCCTTGATCGCTTCCAGCAAGTCGAGCATGAGGCCTACATGACCTTCATGGCCGCGCGGGCCGGCGTTCTGGTGCCAGAGGTGCTCGCCGTCGGCCGGTTCGGGCCGAGCGGGGACGCGGCGATCGTCAGCATGCTTCCCAGCGGGGCCGCCCTTTCGGATGTCGACCCGGCAGCGGTGGCCGATGGCACCCTCGATGAGCTCCTCGGATCTGTGCTGCGGCTGCGCTCGGCCGGCATCGCCCACGGCGCGCTCGGCGCCGGGACAATCGTCCTGTCAGCCGACGCTGTCTACCTCAGGGAATACCGCTTCGCCTCCTCGGCGGCGCCCGCCGACCGGCTCGACGGTGACCTCGCGGCGGCCCTGGCGGCGATGGCCGCGCACGTCGGCATCGATCGCACGGCCGCCGCCGCCGCCCGGGTCCTGGACGCCGACACGGCCCGCGGCGCCCTCGTCCACCTGCAGCGCTCAGCGCTCGATCCGGACACGGTCAGTCACCTGCGGGAGCACAAGAACCTGCTTCCGGGACTGCGGGCCGCGGTGGCCGACGCGACCTCCATCGAGCTCCCCAAGCTCGCCGAGGCCAAGCGGATCAGCTGGGTCAACCTGGTGTTCGGCATCGGCAGCCTGATCGGCATCTGGGCCATCATCGGCGTGCTGGCCGACGTCTCAGGATCCCTGGACGTCATCAAGGGGGCACGCTGGGGCTGGGTGGCTCTGGCATTCGTGCTCGCTCAGCTCCCGGTCGCGGCCAACGCCTGGGTCCTCGTCGGCGCCGTGGCCGGTCAGCTCCCTTACGGGCGGTGCCTGGCCCTGGAAACCTCGAACACGTTCACCACCCTGGCCGGCGGCGAGGTTGCCGCGTTCGCCGTCCGGGTCCGGTTCTTCCAGCGCCAGGGGTACGACCCGGCCACCGCGCTCAGCTCCGGGGCCATCGCGTCCACGGTCAGCTGGGTCGCGAAGGGCCTGCTCTTTCTCGCCGCCATCGGCTTCGCGGCCGGGAGCTTCCACCCGCCGGAGAGCTCGGGCGGCGGCCAGACCGCTATCTGGATCATCATCGGGGTCCTGCTCGCGGCCGGGATCGCGGCGACCCTGATCACGCTGATCCCGCGGCTGCGGCGGCTGGCCACGGCGCGCGTCCGGCCGCACCTGGCGCGCATCTGGGCCGACCTGAAACTATCGCCGCCGAGCCCCGGAAGATCGCCTACGTGGTCACCGGCTCGGCGCTGAGCCCGCTGTTCACGGCGCTGGCCCTGGGTGCGTCGCTGCACGCGGTCGGAGAACAAGCGAGTCTCGCGGTCCTGCTGGTCGTCATCACGGCAGCCTCGATGATCGGCGGCACGGTCCCGGTGCCCGGCGGGGCCGGCGTCGTCGAGGCCGGCCTGATCGCCGGGCTCACCAGCGCCGGCATACCGCAGGACCAGGCCGTCGCCGCCGTGTTCATCCAGCGGCTCTTCACCACCTACCTTCCCCCCATCTGGGGATGGGTGACACTCGCCTGGATGCGGCGCCGCGAATACGTATGACCACCGGACCACGTGCCGGTCAGATCAGTGCCGCGTCCTGTGCCATCACACGTCCCCCAGTGCTTCCCGCCCGCGGCGATCACCGCGGGCGTTACAACTCCTGGTCTAGGTGCCTGTTCCCCGCCGGCGTATACAAGCCGAGTCACCCCGGCCTCACCTCGGATGGCTGGCCCGGGCGAACGTGAGCGCCTGGTCACGCAGCCGGGCCCACTGCAGAGGCGGTGCCGGCTCGGGGACGCCTGGCCGGTCGCGCGGGACCCGCACCCGCAGCGCCAGGGGGCGGATGGTGCAGGTCACGGGCGTGGGCATCAGGACTGTCTCGCCATCGATACCGACCGGGATCTGCGGCTGATCGGCGTCGATGACGACCTCGCGGGTGGTGAGCACAGTGACGTTGCGCGACCGGTGGGTCCTGCGCAGCAGCCCGGCCGCCTGGGCGGCGTTCTCGATCTTTACCCCGACGACACCAAGGACGCCCTGGTCGAGTCGCGCGCGCCGGCCCAGGCCAGCGATATCGCCAGTCTCGTAGGGGTTGTTGCTCACCAGTACCGCTTGCGGGCCGTCGAGTATCACCTGGCCATCGACCCGGACCACCAGGTGTGCTCCCTGGTGGCCGCTGAGCAGGTCGGGGAGCATCGCAAGCGCGGTGCCGGACTTGTCGTCGCGATAGGCGGGGCTCTGCACGACCTGGGCGTAGGCGCCGAAGGATGCGTTATTGACGAAGGTGCGGCCGCCGATCAGGCCCAGGTCGATGCGCATCTCCACGCCGTCGGTGAGCGCGCTGAGGCAGCTGGCCGGGTCCTCACGGTCCAGCCCGAGGTCGAGTGCGAAGTGATTGCGGGTGCCCGCTGAGATGACCATCATCGGGACGTCCCGCCCGGCGGCGATGCCGGCCACGAGGGCCTGCGTCCCGTCGCCGCCCGCCACCCCGAGCAGGTCGGCGCCGCCGTCTACCGCCTCGCGCGCCAGCGCGGCCACGTCCACCATGCCGGGACCTTCGAGCAGGGCCACCTCGGCGCCGAGCGCGGCGGCCTTGTCCCTGAGCCCGAACTTCCCGACCTTCCCGCCGCCCGATCGCGGATTCATGATCACAAAAGGCTGCCGCTGCAGTGCCGCCGGGTCCTCGCGCGGTTTCAGCGGCGAGCGGCCAGCGCTGAGCGCCGCGCGGCCCGCGGCCACGGCCGCGGCTCCCAGGACCACGCTGACCGCGACCTCCCACAGCAGCCCCGCAGCGACGTACGCCACGATGACGCCCACCGGCGCGGCCACCAGGACCGCTGATGCGAGCCAGCGCACGATGCCGCGGTTAGCCAGGAACCACCATGCCGCCGCGCAGATGACGGCCAGTCCGGCGAAACCCAGGAGCAGCGCGGTAACGCTCCTCAGGGCACCAGACAGCAGGAGCACCACGACTGCGGCGAACGCGGCGGCGAACGCGAGCCGGGCCAGCCAGCGCTGGCTCTGGGTGACAGCGACAGGCACCCCGGGCGCGGCGCCCACGCCGTCCTCCGGGCTCACGCCATTGGCATTGCGCGCCATATCTCCCTTCCCGGACTCCGCCGATGGCATCACCTCGAAGCCCTCTACTGACTGCCGGGTCTAGAAGGGCGTCGGGATGTACCGCAATGGCAGGTCGGGCTCCACATAGCCGCGAGCCTGCTGCCGCCTGGGCAGCGTGATGTTCCTGGCGGCGAGCGGCTTGTAGGGGACCTGGCTGAGCAGGTGGCTGATGATGTTGAGCCGGGCGCGCCTCTTGTTGTCCGTGCGCGCGACGTACCAGGGCGCCCACGCGGTATCGGTCGCGGCGAACATCGCGTCCCTGGCTCGGGAGTAGTCATACCAGCGGCGGTAGGACTTCAGGTCCATCTCCGATAGCTTCCAGATCTTCCGCGGGTCGTTGATGCGGCTCTCAAGGCGCCGGGTCTGCTCGCCGGCATCCACCTCGAGCCAGTACTTCAGCAGCAGGATCCCATCATCGGCCATCGCCTTCTCCACCGCGGGCGCGAGTTCCAGGAACCGTCCGGTTTCCTCGGGCGTGCAGAAGCCCATCACCCGCTCGACACCCGCCCGGTTGTACCAGCTGCGGTCGAAGATCACGACCTCGCCGGCCGCCGGGAGGTGCGGGAGGTACCGCTGGATGTACATCTGCGACTTCTCGCGCTCGGTCGGCGCGGGCAGGGCCACGACCCGGAACACGCGCGGGCTCACCCGCTCGGTGATCCGCTTGATCGTGCCGCCCTTCCCGGCGGTATCCCGGCCCTCGAACACGATGCAGATCCTGGCTCCCGACGCCTTGACCCACTCCTGCATGGCGACAAGCTCGCCGTGCAGGAGCCTCATCTCCCGCTCGTACGCCTTGCGCTTTATCTTCCGAGGCGGTCCGGCTCTGGCCTCCTGCGGGCCTGTACCCGTCGACGGCAAAATTTCGGCGTCGTCCCGCTCCCGCCTGTCCTTCTTCTTGGCCATGTCGCCTGCCTCTGACTGGTCTGTGACGTGCGTGGGATTTCGCCGTGGCCAGGAGTCTTTTCGCCATGATCAGCCACTCCCGGCGCCTCTGCCCTCACCCCGGACGGGTGATGCGCCGGCCTGGCCAGGCGGCCAAATTGCTCGTAGGCGTACAACCAAGGGCCGGGGGTGTCCGTGTTCCGTTGGGTGCCCGGGCTTCAGGTGATCTCGACCTACCGCCGCCAGTGGCTGCTCAAGGACGTCATCGCCGGGGTCGTGCTCACGACCCTGCTGGTCCCGCAGGGCATGGCCTACGCGGAGCTAGCGGGGCTGCCGCCCATTACTGGCCTGTACACGTCCATCTTGTGCCTGCTCGGCTACGCCGCGTTCGGCCCGTCACGGATCCTGGTGCTGGGCCCGGATTCCTCGCTGGGGCCGATGATCGCGGCGACGATCCTGCCGCTGATGGCCGCCAACGGCGATGCCAAGCGGGCCGTCGCGCTCGCCTCGATCCTCGCCGTCATGGTGGCGGCGATCATGATCCTGGCGGCCATGGCGAAGCTTGGCTTCATCGCCAACCTGATCTCCAAGCCGACGATGATCGGCTACATGAACGGCCTGGCCCTGACCATCCTGATCGGGCAGCTGCCGAAGCTGCTCGGGTTCAAGGTGAGCGCCGATGGCCTGATCGGCGAGATCACCGGGCTCGCCAAGGGCCTGGCCAACGGCGATGCGGTTCCCGCCGCGGCCGCGGTCGGAATCGCGGGAGTGGTGCTGATCCTGGTCCTGCAGCGCTGGCTGCCGAAAGTCCCGGCCGTGCTGATAGCAGTCGTGCTGGCGATCGCGGCCACCACGGTCTTCAGCCTGGCCGACCACGGTGTCAGCCTGGTCGGGGTCCTCCCCAAGGGCTTCCCGCCGCTCACGATCCCGTCTGTCCGCCTGTCCGACCTCGGGCCCCTGTTCGCCGGGGCGCTGGGGATTGCCCTGGTCTCCCTGGCCGACACGATCTCCACCGCCTCGGCGTTCGCGGCCCGCACCGGGCAGGAGGTCAGCGGCAACGGCGAGATGATTGGCATCGGCGCGGCGAACCTGGCCGCCGGCCTCTTCCAGGGGTTCCCGGTCAGCACCAGCGGCTCGCGGACCGCGGTGGCGGAACGGTCGGGCGCGAAGACGCAGCTGACCGGGGTGACCGGGGCAGTCCTGATCATCCTCATGATCGTGCTGGTCCCGGGCTTGTTCCGTAACCTGCCCCAGCCGGCGCTGGCCGCGGTGGTGATCACTGCGTCACTGTCCCTGGCCGACATCCCCGCGACGGCGCGGCTGTGGCGGCAGCGCAAGGCCGAGTTCCTGCTGTCGATCGCGGCCTTCCTCGGGGTCGCGCTGCTCGGCGTGCTGCCCGGCATCGCGATCGCGGTCGCGCTGTCCATCCTCAACGTCTTCCGGCGCGCCTGGTGGCCCTACGACACGGTGCTCGGCCGCGTCGAAGGCCTGGAGGGCTACCACGACATCCACACCCATCCTGATGCCTGGCACCTGCCGGGCCTGGTGCTCTACCGGTTCGACGCCCCGCTGTTCTTCGCCAACGCCACGACATTCCGCGACGAAGTCCGGCGGCTGGCCAAGGCGGAGCCGAAGCCCTCGTGGATCCTCATCGCGGCGGAGCCAGTGACCGATGTCGACACCACCGCCTCCGACGTGCTGACCGAACTCGACGAGGCGCTGAACGCCCGGGGCATCAGCCTGGTTTTCGCGGAGCTCAAGGGCCCGGTCCGGCGCAAGATAGAGCGCTATGGCCTCACCCGCACGATCGACCCGGACCACTTCTTCCCGACGATCGCTGCCGCCGTCGCCGCGTTCCAGGCCGAGACCGGCGCCCAGTGGACCCCCGCCGATCAGCCCGCCGCCGACGGCCAGGCTCACGGCCTGACGGCCCAGGGCTAGAGGTAGGACTCGATGAGCGCTTCCGATGCGGCGATCGTGGCGGCGGTCATCTTCCTGTGGGGGACGCTGTCAGCGCGGCTGGAGCGGTACGACGTGACCGCGCCGATCATCTTCGTGCTCGCTGGCCTGCTGCTGACCCACGGCCCGCTGGCACCGCTGGGCTTCGCCCCTTCCCATGAGCTGGTCAAGGTCCTGGCCGAGATCACCCTGGTGCTGGTGCTGTTCTCGGACGCGTCGCGGGTCAGGCTGCGGGACCTGCGCGCTGACGCGGGCTTGTGCCTCCGGCTGCTGGGGATCGGCCTGCCACTGACGATCGGGCTGGGGATCCTGCTGGCCCTGGCGCTCTTCAGCGGCATGAGTATCTGGCTGGCCCTGCTGGTCGGGGCGGCCCTGGCGCCGACGGACGCTGCCCTGGGTGCGGGCGTAATGGTGAACCCCGCGGTCCCGGCGCGGATCCGGCGGCTGCTCAATATCGAGAGCGGACTCAACGACGGGATCGCCACGCCGGTCGTCCTGGTCGCCATAGCCGGAGCCGCGACGGCCGAGCACGCTACCAGCGTCGGTCCGGCCAAGGCCGCGGCGGAGCTCGCACTGGGCGTGCTGGTCGGGGTGCTCGTCGGGGGGGCGGGCGGCTTTGTCGTCAGGGTGGCGCGCAGCCGCGGGTGGGCCGAGGCCGGCTTCGCCGGCTCGGCGGTACTGGCCCTGGCGATCTGCGCCTATGCCTGCGCCCTGGCGCTGCACGGAAATGGCTTTGTCGCGGCGTTCGTGGGCGGCCTGGCCTATGGCGCCACCGGCGGGGAGCGTGGCGAGCGGCTGGTGCCGTACGTCGAGGAGACGGGTGCCCTGGTCTCGCTGCTGGTCTGGCTGGCGTTCGGTGCCATCGCGGTGGTGCCGGCGTTCGAGGGCCTGACGTGGCAGGCGGCGCTGTACGCGGTGCTGAGCCTGACCGTGATCCGGATGGTGCCGGTGGCGCTGGCGCTGTGGGGCAGCAGGCTCGGCCGCATGGCCGTGGCGTTCGTGGGCTGGTTCGGGCCCCGTGGCCTGGCGTCGGTCGTATTTGCGCTGCTGGCGCTGGAGGACATCGGCCAGTCCGCCGGCCCCGCGGTCACGGTGATCGCCTTCACCATCTTGCTCAGCGTGGTCGCGCACGGCCTGACCGCCAACCCCCTGGCCCGCCGCTACGGGCCGCGCATCGCCGTCACCCCGGTCCGGCCTGATCACGCGGAGGAGGAGCCGCTGCCTGCCCGCAGGCTCATCCGCAGTGCTTCCTGACCAGCGGCGGTTTACCCGGCGCCGCCGCCGGGTGCGAGCCGGGCTGAGCCAGCTGGTGCTGGCTGCCGCCGGGGTCGCGGCCGGGGTGCTTGTTCCGCAGATCACCGTGCATCCGCTGGTCTCCAGCGGCCGCATCGTGGATCTCCTTTTCGGGGCAGGCGTCACAGTGATCAGCCTGGTAACGGTGATCTACTCGCTGCTGTTTCTCGTCGTGCAGTGGGTCGCCGGTAACTTCAGCCCGCGGCTGGCACTGTTCCGCGATGACCCGATCGTGTGGCGGGCGTTCGCCTACGCCGTCGGGGTGTTCGTGTTCTGCTTGACCGCGGCGTTCGCGATCGGAAATCGCCAGCAGGTGTCGTTCGTGGTGCCGGTCGTGGCGCTGGTCCTGGTCCTGGCGTCCCTGCTCCTGATGCGGACCCTGCAGACCAGGGCGCTGGTCTCGGTCCTGCTGGCGCCCACCCTGGCCGCGGTCAGTGACCGCGGCCGCGAGATCCTGGACGGCCTTTACCCGCGGGTCCCCGCCCGCTCGGCGCCTCCGGCGGCGCTGCCGCCGGTCCGTCACACCGTGACCTGGCGTGAGCAGCCGGCGGTGCTGCAGCAGCTGCACCTGGATCCGCTGCTGGCGGCGGCGCGCTCCGCGGGCTCGGTAGTGGTGTTCCGCCAGAGTGTCGGGGTCACCCTGGTGGCCGGGATGCCGGTCGCCGACATCCGCGGCGGCGACCTGGACCAGCCTGCCGTGCTGGCCGCGGTCGTCACCGGGCAGGAGCGCAGCTTCGCCCAGGATCCGCTGCTGGCGTTCCGGCTGCTGTCCGACATCGGCCTGCGGGCCCTGTCACCCGCGGTCAATGACCCGGCCACCGCCGCACAGGTGGTGGACTGCCTGGAAGGGCTGCTGAGCCCGCTGGCCGGCCGCGATGCCCCCACTGGGGAGGTGGCCGACCGGGACGGGAACATCCGCGTGATCCTGGACCTGCCGGACTGGGCGGATTTCGCGCGCAGCTGCCTGGATGACCTCCTCGCGGCCGCTGGCGGCTCCCCGCTGGTGCTGCGGAGGATCCGGGTCATGCTCCTGCGGCTAGGCGAGGCGGCTCCCGGGGCCGGCCAGGACATCCTGGCCGGGCGGCTGCGCTGGGCGGAGGACACGCTGGCCCGCAACTTTCCCGTCATCTGGGCGGAGGATCGGCTCACCCACCACGGGTGAAGAAACTGCATCCGCTGCGGCATTCACTTGGTACCTGGCCGGCAGCCGCCGGCCTGCTGGATGGAGGGCGGCCAGATGGCGCTGACGGAGTACGGGGCAGGGAAGGCTTTCCCCGGTGTGATCGGGCGGACCACGGACGAGTCGAGTCCGGCCTGGCCGCAGCCGCTGCGGGCGGCGGCGGGTGTGCCGAATGTGCTGTTCATCGTGCTAGACGACACGGGGTTCGGGCAGCTCGGCTGTTACGGCAGCCCGATCAGCACGCCGGCTTTTGACAGCCTGGCCGCTGGCGGCCTGCGGTACACCAGGATGCATACGACGGCGCTGTGCTCGCCGTCGCGCTCGTGCATCATCACCGGGCGCAATCACCACGCCAACGCGATGGCCTCGATTAACGAGGCGGCGACCGGCTATCCCGGCTACAACGGCAGCATGCCGTTCGAGAACGGCTTCCTGTCGGAGATACTCCAGCAGCGCGGCTACAGCACCTACCTGGTCGGCAAGTATCACCTGCTGCCGTCGGAGTTCGAGTCCCCGGCGGGCCCGTTCGATCGCTGGCCGCTGGGCCGGGGATTCGAGCGGTTCTACGGGTTCCTGGGCGGGGACACGAGCCAGTGGACCCCGGACCTGATCTATGACAACCACCAGGTCGAGCCGCCGCGGACCCCCGAGGAGGGCTATCACCTGACCGAGGACCTGGCGGACAAGGCGATCGAGTTCATCGCCGACGCCAAGCAGGTCGCGCCGAACAAGCCCTTCTACCTGCATTTCTGCACCGGCGCCATGCATGCCCCGCATCACGTGGCCAAGGAGTGGGCCGACCGGTACTCCGGCCAGTTCGACGACGGCTGGGACGCCTACCGCGAGCGGGTGTTCGCCCGGCAGAAGGAACTGGGCATCATGCCGGCCGATGCCGAGCTGTCCCGGCACGACCCGGACGTCCCGGAGTGGGAGTCCCTGGCCCCTGAGGCCCGCCGCCTGGCGGCACGGATGATGGAGGTGTACGCCGGGTTCCTGTCGCACACCGACCAGCAGATCGGCCGGATACTTGACTTCCTGAAGGAGACCGGCCACTTCGACAACACGCTGATCATGGTGGTGTCCGACAACGGGGCCAGCGCCGAGGGCGGCCCCACCGGGACGACCAACGAGCTGCAGTTCTTCAACAATGCCCCCGAGCCGCTGGAAGACAGCATCCAGGCGATTGACGAGATCGGCGGACCGACCACCTTCAACCACTACCCATGGGGCTGGACCTGGGCCGGGAACACGCCGTTCCGGCGCTGGAAGCGGGAGACCTATCGCGGCGGCGCCTGCGACCCGTTCCTGGTCCACTGGCCCCAGGGCATCCAGGCCCGCGGTGAGATCCGCGACCAGTACGCGCACGTCATCGACATGGTCCCGACCGTCCTGGACGTCCTCGGTGCCGAGCCGCCCGCCCAGATCAGGGGAGTCGTCCAGGCGCCGATCCACGGGGTCAGCTTCGCGCACACCTTCGACGACCCGATCGCCCCGACCCGGCACCGCACCCAGTACTTCGAGATGTTCGGGCACCGCTCGATCGACCACGACGGCTGGCGGGCCGTATGCCCGTGGCCAGGTCCGTCCTTTGCCGAGGCGGGCAAGCCGTTCGGCGCACCAATCAGCCCTGACACCCTGACGGACCTGGACGCGCACCACTGGGAGCTGTACCACGTCGCCGAGGACCCGGCCGAGACCCGGGACCTCGCCGACGAGCACCGGGACAAGCTCATCGAGATGATCGCGCAATGGTATGTGGAGGCCGGTAAGTACAACGTGCTGCCCATCGACGGCAGCGCGCTGGAGCGGTTCATGGCTGAGCGACCGCAGATCGCGGAGGCCCGGACCAGCTACACCTACCGGCCCGGTACCCAGACCGTGCCGTTCTTCGCCGGGCCGCGGGTCCTGAACCGCCCGCATGCCATCACCGCTGACGCTGATATTCCGCCGGGCGGCGCGGAAGGCGTGCTGTTGTGCCAGGGCTCCGTCGTCGGCGGCTGGTCGTTCTTCCTCAAGGACGGGAAGCTGCACTACGTCCACAACTACCTCCGCCGGGCCCATTACCGGGTCTCCTCACCCGACCCGGTGCCGCCGGGGCGGCATCAGCTGCGCTTCGAGTTCGAGCCCACCGGGAAACCGGACATCCCCCAGGGCAAGGGCACGCCCGGCCGGGCACAGCTCTACGTCGACGGCCAGCTGGTCGCCCAGGAGGAATTCCCGGTCACCATCCCCATCGCCATCAACCCTGGCGGCCTGACCTGCGGCGCCAACCCCGGCTCGCCCATCACCCCGGACTACCAGTCCCCGTTCCGCTTCACCGGCACCCTGTCCACCGCCACCATCGACCTGTCCGGCGACCTCATCACCGACACCGATAGCGAGATGCGGGTGGCGATGGCGCGCCAGTAGCCACGACCGGGGTAGCCGGTGGTGGCTGCGGTTCCGCGCCCGTACTCCCGTCCGCCGGGAGTACGGGCGCGGCGGCGCCGGCCCGCCGGGGCCGAGTGCCTCAGGTGACGATCAGGTTGATGCTGTTGGCGATGAGCCACAAGCCGAGGATTGAGCTCCCCAAGATGATCACCTGGTCGGTGTGGATGTCGATCCAGGTCCTGAGCCTGACCAGGAAGGCCTTGCTCCGGGCGGGTCTGACAACGGCGTAGATCTCCATGGCGAGGTAGGACGCCGAGGCTAGGACGCAGTACGCGAACAACACGAGGTAGGTCTCGATACTGGACAGCTTGGCCTGCATGACCGTGGCGGCGCCCGCGCCGATCAGGGCCCAGGGCTGCAGCGCGGGGGCGAGGCCAAAGGCGAACCACGGGGACATGCTGTCCACGTGCTCCTGCCACTTCGGGGGCTTTTTCGGGGGCTTCGGGCGCCCCATCCTGCGGCGCTGCCGGATCGCGATCCCGACCAGGCCGACTCCGATAGCGAGCTTCACCGCCAGCCCGGCGAGTGAGGGTGCCGTGCTCGGCTTGGGAGGGTTATCGCCGGTTGCGAGCACCGTGACCGCGACCACGACCGCCAGGGATACCAGCCACCCGAACACGAATGCCGCGCCTTTTGCCGTGCCGCGCCGTGAGGGCAGCACGACGATGAATGCTGTCAGCGGCAGCGGATCGAATGCTATCGCCAGGCCGATCAGGACAAGACTAAGCACCACCATGTCGCTCCTGCCCTGGGGAAATCTGGCTGGCTGCCTATCCCCGGCACATTGCTCCCGACGAGCGCACGACAATCTTCGCGTACCGCCAGGCTGGCCCGCCTCACCCACCAGGGGTGACCAGGCCGGCGCTTCACCGGAACCGGTCACGCCCATGTGCGACCCTCAGGAACTCGCCGCCGGAGACCGGGCCGCCACCGAAGTGCGACGGGGACATCCTGCCGACCGCAAGAGGAGCAAACATGACGGAAGGGACGACACCACGGGTCGTGGCAGTCAACCGAGGCGCAGAGCGCGCCGACAGTCAGGGACCCAGGCGAGGTCCCCAGCACGATGCGCTCGGCGCCTGGGTGGGGAGATGGATCAACGAAGGCCACCTGGTCAGCGATGACGGAAGCCCCCGGGCCGGCGATCACGACCTCTGACGTGTACGAGTGGGCTCCTGGCGGGTTCTTCATCCTCCATTCGGCCTACGGGCGCATCGGAGAGTTCGGTGTCGGCGGCATAGAGATCATCGGGTACGACGAGACGAGTGGCGACTACAGGTCACACTTCTTCGACAGCCAGGGCAACGTGACCGTCAGCAGCCTGGCTGCGCGTGGCGACACCTGGACCTACCAAGGCGACACCACACGTTCCACCGTGGAGTTCAGCGACAGCCATCGCGTCCAGACCGTCCTGCACGAGCGCACCGATGACGGAACGACCTACCGGCCATCCATGAAGGTCACTCTCATCAAGGTCGAATGAGGACGCTGCCGCCTGCCTAGCCGGTGAGCTCGGCCAGCGTCGGGGCGAGCTGTTCTAGCTGGTCAAGGCCGTCAGTGACGTCCGTGCCGGTCGACATGATCACCACGTGGTCCGCCCCGGCTGCCAGGTGCTCGCGCACCTTGGCCGCGATCGCCGCCGCGTCGCCGTGCCCGACGACCGCGTCCACCAGCCGGTCGCTCACCTCGGTGATCTCCCGCTCCGAGTAGCCGAGCCGCGCCATGGTGGCCGCGTACGTGCCCGGCATGGCGAGCCTGCCGGCCACCCTCTGCCGTGCGGTTGCCTTCGCCCGGTCCGGGTCGGCGTCCGCGGCGACGGCCAGCCCGACCACCAGGAGCTTGCCTGGGCCGAGCAGCTGCCTGGCCTGAGTGGTGAGCTCGGGCGGCACCATGGCGGGCATCGCCCCGTCGGCGGCCGCACCGGACAGCGCGAGCATTTTCGGGCTGTTCGCGCCGATGATCTTGGGATAGGCCACGTCGGGTGCCGGCAGCTGAGTCGGGGCGCTCATCTGGTCCAGGTAGTCGCGCATCGTGGCCAGCGGGCTGCCGTATTCCCGGCCGACGCTGTCCGCCTGCTGGGGGTAGCCGACCCCCAGCCCGAGCACGAACCGGTCGGGAAAGGCTCCGGCCAGCAGCCCGGCCGCGCCGTGCGCCGTCTGCGGTGCCCTGGCCCAGATGTTGGCGATGCCCGTGCCGAATACCATCCGCTCGGTGGCGGCGAGCAGCACGGCCAGCTGCACGAGGGCGTCCTTGCCGCCGACGGCCTCGTTAGTCCACGCGGCGCGGTAACCGGCGCGTTCCAGCCGGCGAGCCGCCTCGCGCTGAAGATCGGCGGACGGCTCGCTGGTACCCCAGAAGGGCAGGTACACCCCGAGCGGCCCCAACGCCCGGCGGGCCGCCTCGACGACAGTCGTGGTTCCCATAGGGTCCTCTCTGAGTCACTGAAGTAACGGCCTTCGCTCCGGGAACAGTGATCCCATGGTGGCGCGCCTGGTCATGCGAAGTAATGGCCTTTGTCGAGGTCGTCGATGAGCCCGGGGTGTGTCGGCTGCCAGCCCAGTAGCTCGCGGGTCAGCGTGCTGGAGGCCGGGGCGTCGATGCCCAGGAAGCCGGCCAGCCACGTGAAGTGCCCGGCTGCGTCCTCGGGGGCGATGGAAACCACGGGGACGTCGAGGTGCCGTCCGATTACCTCGGCGATGTCGCGGATGGGCACGCCCTCGTCGGCGATCGCGTGCAGCACCGATCCCGCCGGGGCCTTCTCCACCGCCAGGCGGAAGAGGTGCGCGGCGTCGAGCCGGTGCACGGCGGGCCAGCGGTTGGCCCCGTCGCCGATGTAGCCGGAGACGCCCTTGTCACGGGCGATGCCGACAATGGTCGCCATGAAGCCATTGTCCCCGTCGCCGTGCACCGTCGGGGGAAGCCGCAGGACGCAGGAGCGGACGCCGCGGGAGGCGAAGGCGAGCGTCCGGTGCGCGTTGGCCAGCCGGACCTGCGGACCGGCGCCAAAGGCCGCGTGGGCCGGATCGGGGGCAAGCCCGTCCTCTTCGGTCGCCACCCGCCCGGGCGCGAGCCCGAGCGTCCCGGAGGCGATGACAAACGGCCGGTCAGAACCGGCCAGCGCCTCGCCGAAGGTCTCGATGGCCCGGGTATCCGCGTCGGCCGCGCCCTGGAAGTCCCCCGTGAAGGCGATGTCGTGCTTGAACGCGAGGTGGATCACGCCATCTGACGCGGCAGCCGCACTCCGCAGGACGTCAAGATCGTCCAGAGTGCCGCGCTGCACCTGCGCCCCGGCCGCGGTGAGGGCAGCAGCCGAGGCATCCGAGCGGGCGAGCCCAGTGACCTGATGGCCCGCGCCGATGAGCTCGGGTACGACGGCGGAGCCGATCCAGCCGGACGCGCCGGTGACGAAAACACGCATGAGAAACCTCCAGATGATCGACCGTCCTCGGCGCAAGGCGTACGCGATGACGGGCTGATGTCAGTCGCTGCCATCAGCATAGCAGTGATGTCAGCCACTGTCATAGTCTACGGTCGAGGCATGGGTCGACGGGAGCCAGGCGCGCGGTCGGCCGGAGCGGTCGGCTGGAGCTGGCGGCCCTCGCTCTCGACGGCGTGCGCGCCCCAATGATCGAGAAGCCAGGTCCCGGATCCGGGACCTGGCTGCTGACCTGCGGCTATGGGTGGGCGATCAGTAGGCCGGGGGGCTGGCTTGCGTGCAGGTCCTGGCCGACCGGCTGCCGGTGCTCGGGCATCTAGCCCATGACGAGCTACGCCGGCTGGAGTGGCGCTTCGACGGCCGCGAGGCCGCCGCGGACGATGGGGATATCGGTGGAGGCCCGTTTCCCGCACCGGCCATCGTTGACAGCGGTTGGAGGCGGTGCAAGGGTTGGTGGCGGTGCCAGCATGATCCTGGGTTTATGTATTGCTTTGCCGGGCTGGGGCCTTCGGGCATGGCGTGATCACTCCTGCGCTGGCGGCACTGTCAGGACCGTGCAGCTTACGGTGCACCCAAGGGAGGATCACCATGTCCTTACGGATCATGATGTCTTCGCGGGTAGCACGGTCAGCAAGGCCACGGCCCGGCCGGATACTGCGCGCCGCGGATTGAATTACCGAGCCGTAGCCGAGGCTGCGCTGGAGCCCGAGCCGCCCGCGGCACGCCGGGTCGGGTGGGGTTTCATTTCGCTGTACGCGTTGGCGTACATGAGCACCTCCCTGCTGTTCATCGCGCCCTTGCTGGTCACCCTGGCGTTGAAGATCAACTCGCTCGTTGGGATCGCACGGGCCCCGGACAGTCTGGCGCTTGTCGCCGGGATCGGCGCCCTGGTGGCGATGGTCGGCAATCCGTTCTTCGGCAAGATGAGTGACCGCACCGCGTCCCAGCTGGGCATGCGGCGGCCATGGATGGTCATCGGCCTGGTAGGTGGTTCCCTGGGCATCTTCATTGTCGCGTTGGCGCCGAGCGTGCCGGTCGTCCTCGCCGGATGGTGTATCGCCCAGCTGTTCTTCAACGCGCTGCTCGCGGCCATGGTGGCGGTGCTGCCGGACCAGGTCCCGTCCGTTCAGCGTGGCCTGGTCTCCGGTGTCCTGGGTGTCTGTCTGCCCGTCGCGTCGGTGTGCGGCACGTTCCTGGTCAAACTCTTCACCGGCAACCTGCTCGCCATGTTCTTGGCCCCGTGCGCAATCAGCGGGTTTTTCATCCTCCTTTTCGCGGTGAGCCTGAAAGATCGCCGGCTTGCCCAGGGGGAGAAGCCTGCCTGGTCGCTGCGGGAATTCGCTCGCACGTTTTACGTCAATCCGCGGAAGAACACCGACTTCGCCTGGGCTTTCGCCAGCCGCTTCATGTTCGTAACGGCCTACGCGTTCCTGGTCACCTACCAGGCCTACTACCTGCTGGACAAGATCGGCAGCGCCGTGTCCGACGTGCCGCAGCAGATATTTCTGGGCACGCTCGTCCAGTCCGGCGTTGTCGTCGCCGCCTCCCTCATCGGCGGGAAGGTCTCTGACCGGACGGGCCGGCGGAAGATCTTCGTCCTCACCGCGTCGACCGTCTATGGCCTGGCGTTGTTTGTGATCGCCATCGCCAGCAGCTTCAATGGTTTCCTGGTCGGCATGGCCATCAGCGGACTCGGCTTCGGTGTATACGTAGCTGTCGACCTTGCGCTTGTGGTGGACGTGCTGCCCGACAAGCACAGCGCGGCCAAGGATCTGGGTGTGTTCAATATCGCCGGTGCTCTTCCCTTTTCGATCGCGCCGGCGATCGCGCCGGCCATCCTGGTGATCGGCGGCGGCAGCTACGGCGTGCTTTATGCGGTCGCTGGAGCCTGCGCCATCATCGGAGCCGTCGCCATCCTGCCCGTGCGGCGTGTCCGATGAGCACTCAGGGTCGCCGGCGTGCGGCAACACGGCCGGGTCCTGGAGGGCCCGGCCGTGTTGTCCGTGCCGAGGATCAGACGGCGACGTCCTGGTAGGCGGGCGGGGTGCTGGCCGTGGCCATTCCGGTTGTGATGGGGGAGGGCCTGAAGCCCTTGACGACCAGCCAGACGCCCAGCGAGAACTCCCAGGCAGCTACCGGGAGGGCGGCGAGCAAGGCCCAGGAGGAGTGCTGGCCGATGACACCGAACAGCGTGGCGATGTCGGCGGTGAGGAGCAGGGGGGCTCCGATGAGTCCTAGCACGGGAAGGACGCGGGGCACGAGCCGGGACTGGTACAGCAGGGTACCCAGCAGTATTGCGTTGATGGCTGGCATGGTGCTCTGCCCGAGCAGGAACGTCCAGTTGTAGACCGCGACGTGGGAGGCGCCGGTGGTGACGAGCGCGGCCGCGTTTGCCCCGGCTGCGCCGCCCGGGTGCTGTCGCAGGGTTACTAGCGAGAGCAGGCTGACGACGCCGGCGAAGATCATGGCGCCTTCAAGGAGGCGGGAGGTGACGAAGCCGAGCGCGAGGCCTTCGTTCTGCCGCTTGACTACCGGGTACAGCGTGACGGCGGTGCCGATGCCGGCGAGGGCGACGATCACCTCGAGGAGGCCGCCCACGAGCACGGCCGTGTGGGAGCCGGAGCTGAGGATCCAGTCCCGGTGGTTGCTCACGGGGCCGTAGAGGGCGAGCGTGGGGATCGAGATGAAGGTGATCAGGTAGAAGATGCCCGCGACGAGCGCGGTCTTCCGCAGTGAGGTCATCGGGATTCCTTTCGAGGCTTTCGGTGCTGGGGCTTGGGCGGTGATCGCCATTGCCGGTCTCCTTTTCGTGATTGCTGAGTTATCGGGTCCCGGTGGCGGGCGCCGGGGGATGGCCGGGTTCGGCCTGGGTGACCGAGATCAGGGGCAGGCCCAGGTCGCGTGCTTTCTGGAGCAAGCCATGCAGCGCGGCCTGGTCGGCTACCGGGCCGTGGATGGTGGTGGTGCCGTCGCTGCCGTGGGTGAGGGTCAGCCCGTCGAACCACGCGGCCCACCTGGTGTCGAGGTGCCCCTTGAGGCGGATCTCGTACCGTCCCGAGTTGTGATGGTGGCCGGTCGATATCTCGCTCATGGTGCTCCTTTGCTGCTGCTGGCCTGGATGGTTGTCCGCGGCGTTGCGAACATTCCCTGTTCTGATCGGAAGCTATGAGCGGATGTGGTGAGCAGGCATCACCACATGTGGTGATTGACGTGGTGATTCAGTCCGCACGGTCGCCGGAGGGCGGCGCGCGCCAGGCCTCGGCACCCCTCTCACGGCTGCGGGGACATCCGGCTCACCGGGGGCTGTGCCACCTGCTTCGGGGTGACCAGCGGACGCCCTGCGCCTAGGGTCGGTGCTGGACGAGTCAGGGCTGGCGGCTGCGGGCTTTCGGCTCCAGGTCGAGGTCCGCGGCCCGGTGGACCGCTGCCCGGCGGCTGGTCACCGCGAGCTTGGCGTAGATGTTCTTGGTGTGAGTCCGCAGGGTGTTCAGGGACACCATGAGCTCGCGGGCGATGGCCGGGCCGTCCAGGTCGGTCGCGAGCAGCCGGAGGACGTCGAGCTCGCGTTCGCTCAATGGCTCGATCAGGGCCTGTTCCCTGGGGCTGCCATGCTCGGTCGTGCTCACGGCGGCCAGGAGTCCGCGGACATAGTCCGGCCTGATTCCCTGTTTCGCGGCCGCTCTGAGCAGTGACACCATCGGCGGGCCCTCATCCGCGAAGACTCGAACGTAGCCTTCGGGCTCGGCCAGTATCACTGCCCGCTCCAGGGTGGCGAGCGCAGCGGAGGGGGTTCCCAGCGTCTGGTGCGCAAGGGCCCGCAGCACGAGCATCTCGATGACGTGTCCCGTCCTCCCTCCCAGCTCCGCCGCCAGCAGGAGGCGCTCCAGCAGCCGGCTCGCGTCGTGAACGGAGCGTTCTGCGCTCTGGCCGTCATGCCGCGTCAAGAGCAACCTGGCCAGGGTGATGTGCTCGAACTCGTGCAGGTAACAGAGGTCGTCATCAGTGGACAGGCCCTGCTCACGCGCCCAGCCGAGGGCTTCACCGATCCTGCCCTGCCTGATCCAGACCCGTGCCCTTAACGCCGGGACCGGCCGCACGTTGGGGAAGAAGTCACTCACATACAGGCGCTCCGCGTCGTTGAGCAATTCGAGTGCGCCGGCCAGGTTTCCCTCAGCCTGCGCCACCCAGGCCATCGCGACTCGCTGGCGATACCGGTGCTGCGACAATCCGGTGTGCTCGCCCAGCTCCTGGCTCGTCAGCAGATGCTGGGCGGCGGCGTGCAGGTCGTTGCGCTCGCAGTAGATCTCGCTGATCCCCACATGCATATCTGCTGTTCCCCGAAGGACCGGCCCGGCGTGCTCAGGGACCAGCTGCAGTGCCTGATCGTAGGTGCGCATCGCCTCGCCGAGACGACCTTGCGTGATCCGGATATCAGCAAGCGCGATCGAGCAGCCCAGGATGTCAGCGATGAACCCGGCCCGCCGCAGACCGTCCACGCACGCGGAATAGGCCCGGTGCCCGGCCTCCAAGTCCCCGCTCCCCCAGGACGCGAGCCCCAGGAATCCCGCTGCCGAGGCACGGTTGAGGTGGTCCTCTTCAAGCGAAAGATCCAGCGCCCGCCGGGCGTGCCGGACAGTGCCGGCTGGCTCGCCCCGGGCCAGGGCCAGCGCGGCACGGTACACCGCGATCGCCGCCGGGAGGCGGCGGTATTCCTCCTCGTCGGCGACGACCATCTCGGCCGGCCGGGCTCGCGGTCCCTGGTGGAGAGCTGTTGGTGGGTCCAGCCATCGCTCGGCGTCTTGCAGCCGCTCCTCGACCCCCTTCGATCTCGCCGGTAATCAGCAATGCCCCGGCAAAGGTGACGCTGAGCACCGGCCTGACCCGGACCACGTCGTCGGGGAGTTCCTCGAGCCAGCGACGCACCATGGCCTCCTGCCTGGTCGGGCGCAGGGCTGGGATCGCCAGCTCGACGAGGTCCGCTGCCCGCCCGAAATCCCCGGCGGCCAGCGCGTGGCCGATGGCCAGGGACCGCTCGCCGTTCTGCTCGTACCACGCGCTCGCCCGCCGGTGCAGCTCCGGCACCTGGCCGGGATGCTCGTCGAGCAGCCGCGCCTGCAGCACGTCAGCAAACAGATGGTGGTAGCGATACCACCGGCGGCGGTCATCCAGCGGGACCAGGAAGAGGTTCCCCCGGTCCAGCTCCTCCAGCGTGGCCTTGCCGCCGCCCTGCCCGGTGACCGCATCGCACAGCGGACCGCTCAGCCGGTCCAGGATAGAGGTCTGCAGCAGGAAGGCCTGGACACGATCGGGCAGACGCTGCAGCACCTCCTCGGCCAGGTAGTCGACGACGTAACGATCATCCCCCGCGAAGCCGGCAATGAAGCCGGCGACGTCGTCTCGCCCCTGCATCGACAAGGCCGCCAGCTGAAGCGCGGCGATCCAGCCCTCGGTGCGTCCCTCCAGCGCGGCCACGTCCCGCGCCGTCAGCTGCAGGCCCATCATCCCGTTGAAGTACGCCGCCGCCTCACCGGGGGTGAAGCGCAGCTCGGCCGCGCGGATCTCGACCAGCTCGCCGCACGCTCGCCATCGTGCCAGCGGCAACGCGGGATCGGCCCGGCTGGCGATCATCACATGCAGCCCGGGAGGCAGATGGTCGAGCAGGAACGCCATCCCGTCCTGCATATCGCGCGCGTCGATGACGTGGTAGTCGTCGAGCACCAGCACGATATCGGCCGCGAGCGCGCCCAGATCGTTGAGCAGAACGGTCAGCACCGTTTCGATCGGTCGCGGCTGGGGTGCCTGCAGGAGCTCCAGCGCGCTCTCGCCTACCCCGGATGCCACCGTCCGCAGCGCGGCGATCACATAGGTCCAGAAGGACACGGGATCGTTGTCGCCCCGATCGAGCGAGAGCCACGCGACCAGCCGCTCATCGGCCGGCGCGGCCGATCCCGCCGTCAGCCACTCGGCGAGCAGCGTCGTCTTGCCGAAGCCAGCGGGTGCAGAGACGAGCGTCAGCATCGACGCGGCCCCCTCGTCGAGCCGCTCGCTCAGCCGCGGACGCGGCACCAGGCCGCGCCGGGACCTCGGGAGGCAGAACTTCGTCTCGAGCAGAGGGGCATGCGCCACGAGGCCGCTCAGCTGGACCGGACCGTTGGCGGCCGCCGCCGGCGCTGTGGCCGCTGGGGCCGGAGCCGGGCTGGCCAGGGCGAGCGACGGGTCCTGGGCCAGGATGCGGCCCTGGAGTTCCCGCAAGGCCGGGCCGGGGTCGATGCCCAGCTCGCCGGCCAGGCGCTCACGGACCTCGGTGTAGGCGCGCAGGGCTTCGGCCTGCCGCCCGGCCCGGTACAAGGCGAGGATCAGCAATTCCCACAGGCGCTCGCGCAGCGGGTGCTGGCGGCACAGCGCCTGCAGCTCGCCGACGAGCTGCTCGTGGCGGCCCAGCACCAGGTCCGCTGCGGCACGGGCCTCGATCGCCGCCACGGTCAGCTCGTCCACATGTGCCCGCTCGGCCGCAGCAAAGCCGGCATAGGCGAACTCAGCCAGCGGCTCGCCCCGCCGCAGCCCGAGCGCCTCGCCCAGCACGGCTGACGCCAGCGCCGCCTCGCCTTCTTCGCCCAGCCGCCGCCCCTCGGCTACCAGCTGCTCGAAGCGGACGACGTCGACATCATCGGGACCGACGGCGAGGGCGTATCCGGCTTCGCTGGTGACGATCGCCGCCGCCCCGAAGGTGCGGCGCAGCTGGCCGATCTGGGCCTGCAAGGCGTTGGCCGGGTTCGCCGCCTGCCCATCACTCCACAGCGCCTCGATCAGCCAGTCGGCGCTGACCGGCTCGCCGCGGTGCAGCGCCAGCAGGGCCAACAGCGCCCGGTGCCTGGCGCCGCGCACCGGCACCGGCACGCCCTCGGCCACCGCTTCGAGCTGGCCGAAAAGCCGCACCTCCATGACCCCACAGTACGGGCTCGCTGCCCGCCAGCGCCCTGGCAGCTTCGCGGGCGGCCCTGGCCGTACGCACCTCAGCGCCAGCACAGTCCCGTCTCAGGCCCTGGGCGCAGGCTTCCGTCAAAGAGCCGGCACGCACCGGTGTCGGCACCACAACATGCGGCAACCGGGACCGCTGCCAATAAGACCAGGAGGCAGATATGCACGAGATGAAATCCCTTGCGCACGTAGCACCGGCTCCCGACGGGCATTCCCGGCCGACTGAGCGCCCCGGCCGTTTCAGCCAATCGGGGAGTTCAGTGAGTAATGCTGCCCAGGTGCGCCAGCGGGTACTGGCTGTTTTCCTGCCGATCACTGCTGTGCTTTATGTCAGCTGCGAGGCGCTGGACCCCCGGGGCACCGATCAGGTGGTCACGAGCATGGCCGTCGCGTTCCGGCTGCTGCCCATCGCTGCCAGCCACTCATCGCAGCTGTACCTGTCGGGCTCACTGTCGCTCCTGGCGCTGGGCGGCCTGGCGGTGTCATACGCGGCGATCGCCACGCTGGTCACCGGCCGCGGCTGGGTGACCGCCACCGTCGGGGCGCTGCTGGGAGCCGTGGGAGCCTTCGCCGGGGCCCTGCTCAACGTCCTCGTCGGCGTCAACCTCGCGGCCGCGGCATCGGCGCACATGACCCAGATAGCGGCCGCCCGGTTCCTGGTGACCAGCTTCGGATCCGGGCCGGCTCAGGTCGCCCAGTACGCCTATTTCGCCGCCGGGTACACCGCGCCGGTGGTGATGGGGTTCGCGCTGTGGCGCAGCCGCGCCGTGCCGCGCTGGCTGGCCGTGCTGTTCACCGCGGGCCTGGAACTCGCCGGGGCAATGGGCGCCATCGGGCCCAAGGTCGTGCTGTTCATGCTGCCGTTCGCCGCCGCGATGGTGCTGCTCGCAGCGTGGATCTGGCAGGCCGCCGGCCGCCGGGCCGCCGGGACGGCCGACACCACGCGAACACCAGCGGCGACGGTGCCGAATAACGCCGCCACACCCATCCGAACCGGCTCAGGGAGCTGACATGACAACCGCCACCCCGCACATGAAACGAATCCAGACCATGCTGACCGCCGCCGCGGCGACCTGCGCCCTGCTCACCGCGGCCGCGATGGCCTCGGCCGGCGCCGCCAGCGCTGCCAGCGCCTCAGGCAGCCCGGCCCGCCAGAGCAGTGCCGCGCTGCGGGCGGCGCTGCGCGGTGACCTCAGCCGCTACCTGACCGCTCGGCGGACCGCCGAGCATATCTCTGCGGTGTCGCTGCGGGTCACCTTCCCCGGCTCCCGGACGGCCATCAGCCTGGCCACCGGAACCACCCGCTACCACGGCGGCCCGCCGGTATCTCCGCAGGCACTGTGGGAGATCGGCAGCAACACCAAGGCCTTCACCTCGGTGATCCTTCTCCAGCTCGAAGCCGAGGGCGAGCTCTCCATCAGCGACCAGATCGGCCGGTGGCTTCCCCAGTACCCGGCCTGGCGCCACATCACCATCCGCCAGCTGCTCGACATGACCAGCCGCATCCCCGACTACACCAACCAGCCCGCCTTCCTCGCCGCGCTCGAGGCGAACCCCTCCGCCTCCTTCACCACCGCCCGGCTGATCTCCTACGTCACCGGCCTGCCGCTCGGGCCAGCCGGATACCACTACACCAACACCGACTACCTCCTGGCCCAGCTGATCATCGAGAAGGTCACCGGCGACAGCTACGCCAGCCAGCTCACCCGGCGGATCATCGACCCGCTACGGCTGCACACCACCTGCCTGGCGCCCTACAGCTGCCCGCCCTCCGACGCGGCCCGGATGCCCGCCGGGTACCTCGACCTCGTCGGCCTCCCGCCATCACTGCTCGGCCAGGCCGTGCCGAAGCTCGCCCTGACCTCGGCCCAGGGCGCCGGCGGCATCGTCAGCTCGCTGGCCGACATGACCACCTGGGACCGCGCGCTCTACTCCGGCCGGCTCCTGCCGTCCCGCCAGCA
>Ga0208357_1000344_pt1 | contig 37727 bp, 31 predicted proteins | sample NGESurdeep092012_6_FD_184487 | JGI IMG/M metagenome (GOLD analysis project Ga0208357, IMG submission 184487) | Arctic peat soil microbial communities from Barrow, Alaska - NGEE Surface sample F52-2 deep-092012 (SPAdes) | ecosystem: Environmental > Terrestrial > Soil > Wetlands > Peat ...
TGACTGAGCGTGCGGTACGACGGCACTCCGCCCGACGACCACAATTTCGCGCCCAGCGCGCCGATAGCGAGGGCCTGGATCAACACCGCGGCAACCAGCGCCCGGGTCAGCCAGTTGCCCGATCGCGCACGCAGGCGCCAGTCCCGCGCATCGGGCGTATCGAGGCGGGCAAGCAGGCGGCCCAGTCCGATATTCGCATCGAGCGGAATATCCGAAGGCAGCGACACGGCCTGACGCAAACGGCTTTGCTGGGCGAACTCGGCGCCGCACGATGCGCAGTGCGCGAGGTGATCCTGCAGCCACGCGGCCTGTTCCTGCGGAGCGTTGTCCTGCAGTACCCAGGGCATCAGGTCCCAGGCGCGGACGCAGTCCCGGCCGGAATCCAGCGGGGACGTCATGGCACGTTCTCCTTCTGTTTGGACGACTCTCCGGCCAGCGCCGGCAGCACGTTGCGCAGCTTGACCCGCGCGTGGAACAGGCGTGCCTTCACCGTGCCCACCGGGCATTGCATGATGACGGCGACATCATCCAGGGTATGTCCGACGCCGTAGACCAGTTCGATCACTGCCCGTTGATCCGCGGACAGGCGGTCGAGCCCCTTGCCCAACCAGTCACGCAATTCGCGATCCTCATCCTGATCGTGGGCGGGGGTGCGCTGCTCCGGCAAGGTGTCGCCTTCGACCGGCTCGTCACCGTGCTGCCGCAGCGCCTTCAGTCCGCAGCGGTAGGCAATGCCCATCAGCCAGGTGGACACGCGCGAGTCGCCATGGAAACTGCCGGCTTTCTGCCAGGCGATCCAGAAGCAGTCGTTGATGACTTCCTCGATGACATCCGGGCGCCGGGTCAGTCGGGACAGGAAGCGGCACAGCCGGCCGTGATAGCCGCGATACAGCACGCCCAGCGCGACGCGATCGCCCGCCGACATGCGCTGCAGCAGCATGCGGTCGGTGACGTCAGCGTCGAGATCAGCGTCGTTCATGGGTCGGGAGGAATTCGTCGGATGGCGGTCGGTTCGCTACGGTAAGTACCGTATCAGCACAAAAAGGTTGCTCCCGGATCAGAACGAGCGCGAAATCGTGGCGACCCAGGGCGAGGCGCCCATGGCATCCCACTGCCGTCGTGCGGCGGGGTCGGCCAGGATGCGCTCGAGTTGCATCCGCCAGTGTCCTCCGCTCCACGACAATCCGACATGGCCGTAGCCGTGGAGGCCGTTGTCGGCATCGGCGTACCGATAAGAATCCTTGTGTCCGTAGTGATAGGGGCTGTAGGGCGCGAGGGTGGCCTCGGCGACACCCGCCCCGACCGAAACAGAGAAACGCCCGGGCAGCGGCCAGTGGAAACTGGCATCGAGGGCACCGCGTGGTCGGTGTTCCTTCGCGCCGATGACGTAGATGGCCGACACGCCCAGGCTGAACACGTCGCGATAGGTCCAATTCACCCCGGTTTCGGCCCGGTCATAGGCGTGTGCGCGGCTGTTGCCGGGATATCGGTAATACAGCGCGCTCGCCTGCACCTGCCAGTCGCCGGAAAGCGACCAGTAACGGGAAGCATGGGCCAGCGCCTCCACCACCCGGCCGGGCGAGCGCAGTTCGGTGCTTCCCGACACCCCCAGCGACCAGCCCGCCGGAGACGTCCAGGACACGGCGCCCTGCAGGATCGGTGTGGCGGGTGTGATCGCCATGCCACGGTCGACCAATTGCGAACTGAGTGCGACCACGCCGTCCAGGTTCTTCGACTGGGCATGAAGCGGCGACATGGAAAGACATGCCGCCATGGCCGCTGCCATGAAGCCAGGGTGGGCGCGGGCGACAGAGGCTCCCCGGATGTCGCGGTCAGCATGATGCGGCCTGACTTTGATCTGGAGGGAGTGATGCTCCGCCATGGTACCTACCTGTTTATGACGCACGAAACCGCGCCGTGGGAACGGGCAGGGTTGCGGCGAGGTGATCTTGCGCCGATTTCATGTCGTTGACTGTGGTCATGGGAACACTGGATGGATCCGGCCGCGCGTGTCGAACCGATACGGGCTCGATGCCGTTCGACGCGGAGTGTAACCGGGGGCAGATTGCACCGAGGCGGCATGGTCAACGCGTTCTGCTTCGATGCGCCAGGCGTCGGTGATGCCTGCCTCGGCGCGGCGTGTGACGGTGCTCCTTGTCCCTGCGCCAGGGACCCTGAGACGGCTACTGCCAGCCCGTTCCTGGATCCGCTGCCGGCTCATTGCGTCGCAATGTAGGTGGACAGCGCCTGGATGTCCGCATCGCCCAGCGTCTGCGCCACGCCGTGCATGATCCGCGCGTTGCTGGTGCCGCGGCGTGCGCCGCTGCTGAAATCGGTGAGCGCCTTGGTCACGTAGATCATCGACTGGCCGTGCAGTCGCGGGAACGTCGCCCAGGGCGGTTGCGGTGCGTCGCCTGAATAGACGCGTGGCCCTTGTCCGACCGGGCCGTGGCAGCCCTGGCAGGGCGGCACGCCCCGGGCCGGATCGCCGTCGAGGAAGAGCCGTCCGCCGCGGAAGGTGGCGTCGGCATGGCCGCTCGGCTTGGGCGGCAGCGAGGCGTAATACGCGGCCAGGTTGCGCATGTCCGCATCGCTCAGCGCGGTGGCCTGGCCGCTCATGATCGGGTCGCTGCGCCGGCCGTTCTTGAATGTCTTCAATTGCACGTAGAGATAGGTCGCCGACTGCCCGGCCAGGTTCGGAAAGTTCGGCGCGATGGCCAGGCCCTGCGGCCCGTGGCAAGCGGCGCAGACGGTCGACTTCGCGTGGCCGGCCCGGGCGTCGCCGCTGATCGGCTGCTGCCGGCGCAGGTCGGTCCATGCTGCCGGCTTGTGCGTGGCGGCAGCATCGGATGCCGCGGTGGAAAACATCGGCATCGACAGGATCACGGCGGCCGCTGCCAGAGAGAGAACACGGTGCATGGAAGACATGGCGGCGTTCCTCTCAGAGTTTCACGGTCACGAAGGCGCCCACCAGCAAGGCATGCCAGTGCGGCTGTGGTCCCAGCTCGGTGAACACGCGGTTGCCGATGATCAGGTCGGCCGGTGTGTCGAAGCCGGCGTCGTGCCAGTCGGCGTAGTTGCCGAACTCGTATTTTCCGTACAGGCCCAGGCCCAGGTTGCGAGACAGCGCCAGATCCAGCCTGGCGGTGAGCGTCTGCATGCGATAGACGTTGGCGGGGAAGCTGTTGCCGATGTCCGCCGCGGTCAGGATCGACCGGTACACCGTGGAAATCGCCGTCAGGCTGGCGTAGTCGTAGCGGTTGAGTCCGCGCGAATAAGTGTAGTCGTAGCTGAGGTCGAGCCTGACGCGCGGCGAGAAGACGTGGTTGAAATGCGCGCCGGCGTCGACGTCGCGCTCGTTGTCGGTCGCCGTCCAGAAATTGGCATACGGGAAAAACGGGCCACCGAATTGCATGTTGGCCTGTTCCGGCGAAGAAAAGGTCAGCGCCTCGTTGTCGTTGACGTTGCCCTGCTTGAGCCGGCTCGACTCGATGCCCGCCTGGACGCTCATCGAGGTTGCCGCCGTCGGCTCCCAGTCCCACGAGACGTCGGCACCGGTCGTGTCGTAGGCCTGTCGCCCGATGTCGGCCCCGTAGCGATGGCGGTCGCCATGCAGCGTGGCGGTGAAAGTGGCCGTGGTGCCCAGCGGCTTGGTCAGGATCGCCTTGAGCCTGCTCGCCTCGAGATCGCTCATGTCGTATTTGTACATCTGGGCGACGGTGAACGCGGTATAGCCGACGGCAAGCTGTACATACCCGGGCATGGAGGGCGAATACGCGGCGAGATACGGGTCGGGGTTGTAGGGGCCGCCGCCGCGCTTCTGGTATTCGTAGCTGAGACGCAGGGTGGCATTGCCGAGCGATCGGGTATCCCAACTCAGCTTGACGTGCTGGTCGTTGATGTAGGTACGTTCGCGCGGGTGCGGCGTTTGATGGTCGAACAGATAGTTCGCGCTCAGCGTGTTGTTCCGATTGATCCGGTAGCTGCCGCCCAGTTCCGTCTTGCGGTCGTCGTAGCTGAAGGGGATGTTGCTGATCTGCGCGAAGTTGGACTGGTACAGCGGGCTGCCGGGCTGGAACAGTTCGGTCTGTCCGGTGACGATCGGCTCCGCGCCGTTCTCGGGAACGTAGCCGTACTGCCCGGTCAGCGGGTTGTACATGGTGTAGCGCGTCATGTTGTTTTCGTCGCGCTGGCGCAGGTTGGCGTGCCAGCTGAACTTCGCGCTGGGACGGAAATCCACGCGCAGGTTGAGCAGGCCGGTATCGATGCGCGCATCGCCGTCCTGCCGCGACAGCGCGGCCGTGGTGTTCCAGTCCGCGCAGGCGATGCCGGTGCTGCCGAGAAATTGTCCGCTCGGGCAATACATCGGATTGAGCGGTGCCTGCAGCGCATCGTTCTGTCGCATGCTGCCGTAGGCCGCCGAGACGGAGAACTGGCCGCGCCAGAACTTCAGTGGATGCGAGGCCTCCAGTCGCACGTTGTAGTAGTTGTTGTCCGGCTCCAGCGACCAGCTGCCACCGGTGACCGCCGCGGTGGCACCCGGCGACACCGCAAAAGGCACGGCGTAGTCCAGCGTGCTCTTGTGATTGCGGAAGAACGAACCGGTCAGGCTGAAGTTGAGCAGCCAGCCCGAGGCGCCACCCTTGTTGCGCAGGCCGAGGTTGACGTCCGTGGTGGTGAAGTCGACCGGCCGCACCGTGTCGTACTGGCCGCCGAACGTGCCCGGGATGCTCGGCGTGCCCGGGCCGCCGAGGCCTGGAGCCACGAAGAAATAGGTCAGGTACATCGGGCCGCCCCAGTCGCGCGCGCCGGTGCGGTTCTCGTTGGTCACGCCGGCGTAGCCGATCCAGTTGCGGGTCAGTGCGCCCTCCCAGCTGACGCCCTCGCTTTGCCGCTTCACCGACAGGGTTCGGCGCGGCCGGTTCGCCTCCACGGCCTGCACCTGGGCCGGCGTGCTGCCGGTGGCGAGACCGTTGGGCAGGGTCAGATTGGTCGAGCCGACGCCATCCCACAGCGGATAGGCCGTGGTGCTCAGGGTATGCGGGATATCGCGATAGAACGCCTCGATGTGGTAATCGCCGTAGCGGCCGGCGCGCAGACGGTAGTACTGGTCCTGGCTGCTGATCCTGCTGCCGCGAAAATCGACGTACTGGCCGGTCGTGCGGTTCTGCGCGGAAAACGCGAGCATGCCCAGCGCGGCACCATTGTTCCAGCCCGAATACCTGCGGAGGAATTCGTCGTTGCGATCGCCGCTGAGGTGGAGATAGCCGAATTCGGCCAGCCCCGTATACGTCCAGTCGCCCGCGCCGAACGGGGCCTCGTCGGGTATCTGGTGCGGGTAGGGGTAGAGCATGCCGGTCGGCGTGCGCAGCTGGCCGGCATGCAGCCAGGACATGCCGGCCGGATCGGGCGTCGCGAACACGCCCCAGCCGGTCGGGTCGAGGCTGTTGCCGAACTGGATGTTGCCCACGCGCTGGCTGTCGCTGGCATCGGTCTGCGCCAGCAGCGGCAAGGGGCCGGCCAAGCCAAGTGCCAGGCCGAGCAGCACAGTCAGAGGTTTACGCTTCAGCATCGCTCCGCCTTCGCCTGATGGCCGTTCACTGGTGGAACTTGGCACCGCTGGGGTCGTTGGAGCCGTGGATATTGCTGTGACAGTTCAGGCAACTACGCCCCATCACGCGTTCGTCCGGCGCCAGCCCGTTGCGCAGGTTCTGACGCGTCAGCAGGTCGTTCGGGTGCTGGCTATTGGTGTGGCACTGCTGGCACAGCATCGGCACTGGCAGCACCAGCAGGTTTTCCTGGTTCGAGCCGTGCGGGGCGTGGCAGTTGAGGCAGTTCTCGCCCACCGGCGCGTGCTCGAACAGGAACGGGCCGCGCTTCTCGGCGTGGCAGGTGTCGCAGGTCTCGTTGACCGTGTCGGTCTTCAGCAGCGGCGCGGTGATACTGCCGTGCGGATTGTGGCAGTCGACGCAGGAGATCTGACCTTCCGGCAGCGGCATGTGCGAGCGGCGGTTGAACTGGGCGCGGACGTCCTGGTGGCAGGTTGCGCACACCTGGTTGATCGAGTCGTTCGCCAGCACGCCTTCGGCCGACTGCCGCGTCATCGGGTTGTGGCAATCGGTGCACGACAGCCCGCGCTCCTGGTGCACCGAGCCGAGCCAGTGCTGGCGCGCGCCGCCAACGTGGCAGCTCAGGCAGGTGCGCGTCTGGGTCTCGATCGGGGTCTTCGCATCGTGCGTGTAGGCGATGATCAGGCCGGGCGCGGCCGGATTCTTAGCATGCTCCGAGCCCGGGCCATGACAGGACTCGCAGGCAGCCTGCGGCCCGGAGCCGGCGCTGCCCGCGCGGAACGAGGCCACGTGCAGGCTGTGCGATGCCTGGATGCCTTCCAGCGCGTGGCAGGCGACACAGCTCTTCGCGCCGATCGCGTCCGCGGTCGGTGCCAACGGGTTCGGCGGGATCGAGGCCGCGTCGAACGGCGTGGCGGGGCCGTCGTCGAACGCGCGCGCGTGCATGTCATGGTGCATCGATGCGCCGGCACCCATGTCGGTGGACGGCAGCATGCGTGCGATGTCGCTTTCGCTCAGGCGGCTGGACGGCTGGTGCGATGTGTCCGCACGGTCAGCGGCACTCTGTTGTGCGTGCGCACCGGGCGACCACAGCAACACGCTGCCAAGGCCGCCCGTCACGGCCAGCAGCGCCGCCAGCGACAGTGCCATTGCGCCCGTCGCTCGACGAGTCCTCACCCTCACCAAACTGCCTTTGCGTGTTGCCGCCATCCAGCCGATCCCCATGCATCCCCCATGGTTTGCTTCATGTCCAAAGCGAGGCCCGTGCGCGCGATGCGGCAGAGAGCCTGGTGAAGCTTGGGTGCTGGTTGAGCCACGAAAGGTTGCATCGGGCGCCAAGTGGCGATGCAGACCATTCCCGCATTCCCGCACGGCCATCGATCCGAAACAAAGTCGCTGCGTTGACGTCGCCGATGGCGGCGCAACCTTTCGTCGGCCAGGCGGCACTCAACTGAACAGGTTGGTCATCTCAAAATCCACGGCATGGCCCAGAACATGGAAATCGAGCGAGTCCAGCTGCAGCAGCATGGCGACGCCGCGGGCATGCTCATCGCCCTGGAAGAGGAGCGCAACGTACCGTTCGTGATCCGCCGCGTGTACTACATCTTCGGCACCAGGGACGCCGTGCATCGGGGCCGGCACGCACACCGCTACCTGCACCAACTGGCGGTGGCGGTGCGGGGTTCGGTCACGTTCCTGCTGGACGACGGCAGCGGGCCGGTGGAGGTCGTGCTCGACAATCCCTCGCACGGCCTGCTGCTCGGCCGCATGGTGTGGCGCGAGCTGTACGATTTCAGCGAAGACTGTGTGCTGATGGTGCTGGCCGACCAGTTGTACGACCCAAGCGACTACATCACCGACTACGACGCTTTCCTGCGCGAGGTCGCAGGCTTCGTGTATCCGGAGGACATGGCAGCATGTCAAGGCCGCTAGTCCTGATCGGAGCGGGCGAGTTCGCGCAGATCGCCTGCGAATACTTCGAACACGACAGCGACCATGACGTGGTCGCCTTCAGCGTCGAGGGCGATTACCTCACGCAGCCGACGCTGGCGGGCCGCCCGGTGGTGGCCTGGGAGACACTGGAAGCGCACTACCCGCCGGCGGATGTCGACGTGTTTGTCGCCATCCCGTCCAGCCAGCTCAATCGTCTGCGCACGCGCTTCTACCAGGACGCGAAACGCCGCGGCTACCGGTTCGCCACCTATGTCAGCTCGCGCGCCTTCGTCTGGCGCAATGCCGAGCTGGGCGAGAACAGCTTCATCTTCGAAGGCAACGTGATCCAGCCGTTCGTGCGCATCGGCAACAACTGCATCCTGTGGAGCGGCAATCACGTGGGCCATCGCACGGTCGTGCATGACAACGTCTTCGTTGCCTCGCACGCGGTCATCTCCGGCTATTGCGAGATCGGCGAGAGCAGTTTCATCGGCGTGAATTCCACCTTCAACGACCACGTGAAGGTCGCGCCCGACAACGTGATCGGCGCCGGCGCGCTGGTCACGCGCGATACCGAACCGGGCCGGATCTACGTCGGCTCGCCGGCCAAGGCGGTGCCCGGCAAGTCCAGCCTCGACGTGAGGCTTTGAAGAACGCATGGCCGCGTGGAGCAAGAAGGGACTGGTGTTCGACACCGCGCGGCATGGTGTGGGCGGCTGGATGCTGCATTCGGCGCTCACCCCCACGCCCTGGCGTATCGACGACGACACCATCCGCGTCTATGCGGGTTTCCGCGACGCCGATGGCGTCAGCCGCATCGGCTACGTCGACGTGCGGGCGGACGACCCCGCGTCCATCGTGCGCGTCAGCACCGAGCCGGTGCTCGACATCGGGCGCGGTGGCTGCTTCGACGACAACGGTGTGATCCTCGGCGACGTCGTCGATGCGCCGGGCGGCCTGCACCTGTTCTATGTCGGCTTCCAGCACGTAGCCAAGGCCAAGTTCCTCGCGTTCACCGGCCTGGCCATTTCCACCGATGGCGGCGATCACTTCCGGCGCGTGCAGGAAACGCCGATCCTGGATCGCGGGCCCGGCCGCAGCACCATCGGCGCGGTGCACTCGGTGATCCATGAAAACGGCCGCTGGCGCATCTGGTATGCCGCGGGCGACGACTGGGAAAGCATCGGCGGCCAACCGTTTCCGCGCTACCACATCCGTCATGTGGAGACGGACGATCTCGCGGTCATGCCACACGAGGACCAGGTCTGCCTGCTGCCGCGCGGCAGCGAGTACCGCATCGGCCGGCCGCGCGTGTACCGGCTCGGCGGCAGGTACGTCATGTATTTCACGCGCGGCAATCTCGGCGGCGAATACTTCCCCGGCGTGGCGTCCAGCGATGACGGCATCCGCTGGGAACGCCACGACCAGGCGCTGGGCCTGAGCCTGTCCGGCAGCGGCTGGGACTCGCGGGTCATCTGTTATCCCGCGCTGATCCGCCAGCGCGACAAGCTGTTGATGTTCTACAACGGCAACGACATGGGGCTGGATGGATTCGGCGTGGCCGAGGCCAGTCACGCCCGCCTGGATGGTGGCGTGGATGTTCACGGTTAGGCCCTACGCACAGGCCGACGCGAACGCCTGGGATGCGCTGGTCGAACGTTCGCGCAACGGCAACCTGCTGCATCGACGCGGCTACATGGACTATCACGCCGACCGTTTCGTCGATCAGTCGCTGCTGGTCGAGCGCCGCGGCGAAACCGTGGCGGTGTTTCCCGCGAATATCCAGGGTCGCACAGTGACGAGCCACGGCGGCCTCAGTTATGCCGGTCTCATCACCGGCGACGTTCTGCGCGCCGAGTCGACGCTGGCGGTGTTCGGGCAGATCGGCCACCACTATCGCGCGCTGGGCGTGGAGCGTGTCGTCTACAAGGCGGTGCCGCATGTGTTTCATGCCTGCCCCGCCGAAGAGGAGCTGTATGCCTTGCATCGGCTGGGCGCGCAGCTGACGCGCCGCGATCTTTCCTCGGTCATTTCGCTGCAGGAACCGATTCACTTCACGCCAGGGCGCCGGCATGCCGTCGACAAGGCGAGAAGGGCGGGCATCCATGTGCAGTCGGGTGCCGATCCGCAGGCTTTTCACGCCTTGCTTTCCGAGGCGCTGCGCAAACACGACGCCCTGCCGACGCACAGCCTGGCGGAGCTGCGCCTGCTGCAGGCGCGCTTCCCGCAGCAGATCGTGCTGCATGAGGCGCGCCGTGGGGAAGACTTGCTGGCCGGGGTGCTCGTCTACGATTTCGGCAAGGTCGTGCACACCCAATACATGGCGGTCTCGGAGCAAGGGCGGCACCTGGACGCGCTCAATTTCCTGCTGGCCGAACTGATCGAAAACACGTATGCGACGCGGCGCCATTTCAGCTTCGGCGTCTCGACCGAACAGGAGGGGCGCGTACTCAACGGCGGGCTGGTCGCGCAGAAGGAATATTTCGGCGCCCGCGCCGTGGTGCACGATTTCTACGAGTGGCGGCTGTGATGGAGATCGACCTAATGGACGTTGCCCGTATCGACGTTCCCTTTCTCAGCCTGCGCGACGTCAATGCGCGTCATGCCGACGAACTGAAGGCGGCAGCCGTGCGCGTCATCGATTCGGGCTGGTACGTACTGGGCGAGGAACTCGCGGCCTTCGAACACGAGTTCGCCGCGTATGGTGGCGTGCGCCATGCCGTGGGCGTGGGCAACGGGCTGGATGCGTTGTCGCTGATCCTGCGCGGCTACAAGGAACTTGGCGCGATCAAGGAGGGCGACGAGGTCATCGTGCCCGGCAATACCTTCATCGCCAGCTTTCTCGCGATCACCGAAAACCGGCTGGTGCCGGTGCCGGTGGAACCCGATCCGGCCAGTTTCAACCTGGCTCCGGCCTGCGTGGAGGCGGCGATCGGGCCACGCACGCGCGCGATCATGGCCGTGCATCTGTATGGCCAGCTGGCCGACATGCCTGCGCTGTCTGAGCTTGCACGTCGGCACAAGCTGCTGTTGATCGAAGACGCGGCACAGGCGCATGGCGCGACCTGCGACGGGCGCAAGGCCGGCGCGTTCGGCGATGCGGCAGCCTTCAGTTTTTTCCCCACGAAGAACCTTGGCGCACTGGGCGATGGCGGCGCGGTGCTGACCGACGACACCGCGCTGGCGCAGCGCATCACGGCGCTGCGCAACTACGGTTCCGACGTGAAATATCGCCATCAGTTCCAGGGCCTCAACTCGCGGCTCGACGAAATGCAGGCGGCGATGCTGCGGGTGAAGCTGAAGTATCTCGACGACGAGATCGCCTGGCGCCGTCGCATCGCACGGCGTTACCGCGACGGCATCCGTCATCCGCAGATCCTGCTGCCGCAGGTGGTGAGTGAAGAACAGCACGCCTGGCATCTGTTCGTGCTTCGCTGCACCTGGCGCGATGCGCTGCAGCAGCATCTGCAGGCGCACGGCGTCCAGACCCAGGTGCATTATCCGGTACCTGCGCATCGGCAACCGGCGTATTCATCGCTGCGGCATGTCCAGCTGCCGCTGACGGAACGATTGCACGATGAAGTGCTGAGCCTTCCGATGGGACCGACGCTGAGTGACGATGAGGTGGACCGGGTGATCGCCGCCTGCCAGTCGTTCGAGTGTCCGCCATGAACATCGTGCGCACCGGCTTCTACACCGCCATCGCGACCGCCGCGCGGCTGCTCGCCGGCCTGGTGGTGATCAAGCTGGTGGCGTGGTTCGCCGGACCCGAGGGCGTAGGCAAGCTCGGCCAGTTCATGAGCCTGATGTCGCTGCTGGCGGTGCTGGCCGGTGGCGGCATCAGTGCGGCGGTCGTGAAGTACGTCGCCGAATACCGCGACGACCAGGAGCGCCTGTCGCGTCTGCTGTCCGCTGCGCTGTGGTACGCGTTCTGCGCGTCCTGCCTGATCGGCGGCGTGGCGCTGTTGTTCAGCCGGGAGCTCGCGCTGTGGCTGCTGGGTGATGCGCAGTATGCGGGCCTGATCCGCGTGCTCGCCGTCGCCCAGCTCGGCATTGCGCTGCTCAACTACCTTCTCGCGGTGATCAACGGCTTCATGGACGTGCGCCGGCTGGCCTTCATCCAGGTGCTGGGATCGGTGGTCGGCATCGTGATGATGGTCTGGCTGTCGCGCTGGCTGCATCTGTATGGCGCACTGCTGGCGCTGGTGCTGAGCCAGCTGCTGTGGCTGGTCGTCGGGCTGCCGGCGTGGTGGCGCAGCTCCTACTTCCGGCGCAGCATGCTGCGCATGCGCTATGACCGCGAGATGACTCTGCGGCTGGCGACATTCTCGGTGATGACGATCAGCTCGGCCCTGCTCCCGCCGCTGGTGAACATCGCGGTACGCGATCACCTCGCGCTGCAGTTTGGCTGGGAGCAGGTCGGCTACTGGCAGGCGGTCAGCAAGGTGTCGGACGCCTATCTGCTGTTCCTCACCACCGCCATCAACATCTACTACCTGCCCAAGCTGGCGTCGACGCACACGCGTGAGGCGCTGATGGTCGAGTTGCGCACTGCCTACCGCTACATCCTGCCGGCGGTGCTCGTGCTGGCGGCTACCGTGTATCTGCTGCGCGGCTGGGTGACATGGCTGCTGTTCACCCCGGACTTCGTGGCCGCCAATGCGCTGTACGGCCCGCAGCTGCTGGGCGACGTGATCAAGATCGCCTCCTTCGTGCTGTCGTACCTGATGCTGGCCAAGGCCATGACGCGGCTGTTCGTGCTGTCCGAGTGCGTGTTTGCCGGCACGTATCTGCTGCTGGTCTACCTGTTCACCGCGCACTTCGGCCTGGTCGGCGCGATGTATGCCTTCGCGGTCAACTACCTGCTGTACCTCGCCTTCAACGTGGTGGTTGCCCGACGTTACCTGGGGGGGTTGTGACGATGACCGACGAGATGCCGATGGACGCGGCGGCGATGCCGCTGGTCTCCGTGCTGATCCCCGCGTTCAACCACGAGCGTTTCGTGCAGCGCTGCCTGGACAGCGTGCTGGAAGATCTGTATCCGTCCAAGGAGCTGATCATCATCGATGACGGCTCGACCGATGCGACCGCCGAACGCATTGCCGACTGGGTGGCGACGCACTGCATGGATCTTCCGATCGAGTACGTGCGGCGGGAGAACCGGGGCATCGCGGCGACCTTGAACGAGCTGGTGGCGCGGGCCAGCGGCGAGTTTCTCCGCCCGGGCGCCAGCGACGATTATCTGTTGCCCGGCGGCCTCGATGCGCAGGTCCGTTACCTGCTGGCGCATCCGGGCAAAGGCGTGGTGCTCGGCGATTCGATCGTCGTCGATCAGGACGGCAGGAAGATCCACGACAGCGGCATGTGCGATCTGCACGGTGCCAACAAGAAACTCTATCGCTCCGATGACGGCATCCGTCGCGCGGTGATCAGCCAGTGGGCCATCGGCGGGCCGGTCGCCCTGATCCGGAAGAGCGCGCTCGACGTCGTCGAGCGCTGGAGCGAGGGCCTGCGCATTGAAGACTGGGACCTGTTCCTGCGGCTGGCGGCCCATGATGCGCTGGGCTTCATCGACGTCGGCGTATGCGCTTACCGCATTCACGGCGGCAACCTGAGCAAGACGCGGCACGCGGCGACCCGTGTCGTCAATCTTGCCGAGTCGCGGCAGGTCGCGCTGCGTCGCGCCTGCCTGTTCGACGAACCCTACAAGACCCTGCTCAGGGCGCAGTCGCACCGCATCGGGGCCAAGATCTCGTTCCTGCAGCGGCGACTGTGGCCGCTGGCACTGCACATGCTGGCGTATCTGGCGTTGCTGCTGCTGGCAAAGCTGCGGCTTCCCTCCGCGCATCCGGCCGCGGAGGTGACATGAAGCGGCTGCTGTGTCTTCCCTCGACGTATCTCGGGCTGCCGATCCTGCTGGCCTGCGGACTTGCCCTGCTCACCTACGATCTCCCCGCGAATTACCTGCCGGGCCTGCTGTTGCTGGCGGCGAGCGGCGCGGCCATCGTGTGGTTCGACGTGCAGGCGGGAGTCAGGGTCCCCGGGCCGGCGTTGTTCCGTGCACGTCAATACGCCGGCACCCGCGATGCGTTCGTCGCGCTGGCCTTCGCCGGCCTGATCGTCCTGTTCTGCCTGCTCGATCTTGGCTTGTTCCCGATTCCGCTGCTGGACAAGCCATCGTCGTATGCGGTGATGAAAAATGGCCGCGAGCATATCCGCCATGTCTCCGACATGTGCTGGGTGCTGCCTCCGATCGGACTGCTCTGCGCCAGGAGCAAGTGGCTGCGCAACGCGCTCATCGTCATCGGCTTCCTGTTTCCCGTGCTGGTGATCGACCGCAACCGGTTGTTCGCCAGCGTGTTCTCGTTTGCCCTCGTCATCGTGTTGCGGCGGGACGAGGCAAGGCCGCTGCCGTGGAAGAGCGTCGGCTTGCTGGGGCTCGCCGGCAGCGGTGTTTTCTCCCTGCTCGGCATCCTGCGGTCCGGGCCGCTGGATCACATCACGCTGCCTTTCAGCGCCTTGTACCGTGCTTCGCCGCTGGGCATCAAATGGCTGCTGCTTTACGGCAGTGCCGGTCCCTACAACTTCAGCACGATCCTGGCCAGGCATTACTCCAATGCCAGCTTTCTCATCAACCAGGTGGTGCCGATGAATGGCTCGGTCGCAACCGCCGGCACGGATATCCCGCTGGACGCGCCGACCATCAACGTGGGCACCGAGTTCTTCCCGTTCCTGATGGCGCTGGGTCCGGTTGGCGCGGTGGCCGCGATCTTCGTCCTGTACGGCCTGTTGCGCTGGAGCGTGCAACGACTGCGCCGTACCGTACCGCTGTTTTCCCTGCTGATCTTCCTGCGCGTTGCCTATGTCTGCGTGATGTCACCGTTCGCGCCGCAGGCATTCACGTGGACGAACGTCGGTTTCATCGGCCTGTGTCTGGTCATGCAGGTCCTCGTGGCATGGCTGCCGAACCGGCGGCTGCGGGAAGCGAGCGGCGACGGGCCGGAAAGTGCCTCCGCAGCGGCTGTGCCAACCCTGTCTCCCTCCTCTTTCCAGTGAGCACCCAACCATGCAACAAGACGAAATCTATCTGATCGATCTCTGGCGGATCTTCTCGCGTGAGTGGAAATGGTTTGCGGCCGTGCTGGTCGTGGTCCTGATCGGCACCTATGCCTTCGCGCATCGGGCAAGGAACCAGTGGGATGCGACCGCATGGATCCAGATCGGCCAGGTCGGCCAGGTACCTTCGGGTCAGGATCCGAAGACTGAGCCGCTGCTGCGGGTCATCGAGCGCCTGCAGATGGTGCCATTCGAAAACGAGGTGATGGGCAGCCTCGGCTTTTCGCCCGATTCGCCCGAGGCACGGCTTTATCGCAAGAGCATCAAGCTGGAACCGCTGCCCTACGCCGGCCCGCTGATCCGGATGAGCCTGCGCGCATATTCGGCGCCACAGGCCCGGCAGTTCGCCCTGGCGACAGTCAATCAGCTGCATGCCATTCATCAAGGGCTTGAGGCCACGCCGCTAAAGCTGGCGCGCGCGCGTCTTGAGCAGATCCAGGCCGATCTGCACGATGCACGGGCAGAGCGGCATCGCCTGCAGCAGGCCGTCGCGCCCGCCGGCAAGGACGGCGCGAAAGGTAAGGGCATCCAGGACCCGCTGCTCGCCAGCGTATTGCTGACCAGCAAGAACGCGGAGATCCGAGGCCTGGAGCTGTCCCGAAGCGATCTTGCCGATCGGCTCAGCACCACGTACACGTATCCGACGTCGCTGCTGGGATCGGTTTATGTTCCCGACAAGAGGGCATCCCCGAACCTGGCGTTGATATGGGGCGCCGGCATCCTGTTCGGGGCCTTCCTCGCGGGATTGACCGCGCTGGCTAGAGACGCCTTGCGGCGCCGGGCCCGCGTGTAGCGCTTGCCGACCGGCTGCATTCAACCAAAGCGGCCGATAGCGGCACTCACCGAGCAGATGAATGAAAGCGCCGAGGCGAATGCCATGGATCGACCGGAAGCCAGCCCTGACGGTCACGGGCTGCCTTGCGCTGGCACGGAGATCGATATGAACGGGCAACACAAACTTGAAGCCGGGCGCATGGGCGTGGCGGCCTCGAACGCGCCGCTGCGCCGCCAGCGCAGTGCACCGTTGAACGAGGCGCAGCTGCTCGAAACGCAGCGCGCCTTCGACAGCGTCGCCGCCGACTACGACGGTCCGCGCGGCAATAATGAGCTGATCCAGCGCATGCGACTGACCCTGTGGGACACCGTGCACAGCGAGCTTCAAGCCGGTGCCCGCCTGCTCGATCTGGGATGCGGCACCGGCATCGATGCGCTCGAATTCGCACGGCGCGGTTTCCACGTGGTGGCCACCGACTGGTCGCCGCGGATGGTCGAGCGCACGCAGGCGCGCGCCGAAGCCGCAGGCCTGCAATCCCGCGTCACGGCGGCGCATCTTGGCGTGCAACAGCTCGATCGACTCGAGGCCGGCTTCGACGGCATCTATTCGAATTTCGGGCCGCTGAATTGCGCACCTGACCTTGGCGTCGTCGCGGCCGAATGCGCGCGCCTGCTGCGCCCCGGTGGCAGCCTGGTGTTCTCGGTGATGGGCCGGATCTGCCCATGGGAGCTGGGTCATTACGCGTTGCGCGGCCGCTTCAAGCGGGCCGGCGTGCGCGCGGCCCGCGGCGCGACGGCGGTGGGGATGAACCAGCAGACGATCTGGACCTACTACTACCTGCCGCGCGAGTTCTACCGCGCTTTCGCCGAACAATTTTCGCTGCAGAGCTACCGCGCACTGAGCCTGTTCATGCCGCCACCTTATCTGGTCGATTACTACCGGCGCCGGCGTAGCTGGTGCGAGCGGCTGGGCCGGCTCGACGACCGCCTGGGTGCCATGCCGCTGTTGCGCGACATGGGCGACCATTTCCTGATCGTGATGCGGCGGCGCTGAGTCCATGGACATTCTCCAGGCGGCGATGGACGTCAGCTTGTGCCGTGCGGTTTCCGTCACGTCGGAAGGTAGTTCGCGTGTGCCGTTGCCGATCCGGGCAGGACGAATCGGCTCATCGCTGGCTGCGCGGGCGTATCGGGTCGATCTTCGCGATCACCTGATCTTTCCCGGCCTGATCAACGCGCACGAGCATCTGCACGTCAACAGCGTGCCGCCACTGAAGACCGGCGCGCCGTTTCCCAACAGCTACGCCTGGATCGCGGCGTTCCAGGCGCATTTCGAGGAGCCTGCCGTCATCGCCGCGCTGCAGGTACCGAAGGCATTGCGGTTGTGGCACGGCGCGCTGAAGAATCTGCTCGCCGGCACCACCTGCGTGGTGCATCACGATCCCTGGCATCCGGCGTTTGACGCAACCAATTTTCCGGTCAGCCTGCTGCGCAATTACGGCTGGAGTTACGCACTGGGCTGGCCCGGTTATGGCCCGCCCGTCCAGCAGAGTTTTTCTGCCACGCCGGCCGATCGACCCTGGCTGATTCATCTCGCCGAAGGCACCGATGCGACGGCGCGGGCCGAGCTGACCGAGCTCGATCGACTGGGCTGCCTGGCGCCGAACAGCGTGCTGATCCATGGCGTGGGCTTGCGCGAGCAGGACGTCGATCGGGTGATCGCCAGTGGCGCCGCGGTGGTCTGGTGTCCGACCAGCAACCGCACCCTGCTCGGACGTTCGCTCGACCCCCGGCGTCTGCATGCGGCCGGTCGGCTGGCGCTGGGCAGCGACTCGCGGCTCAGCGGTGCGCGCGATCTGCTGGAGGAAATGCGTGGCATCGTCGCGCGCGGCGAACTCGACTCGAGCCAGTTGCTTGAGCTGGCCACGGGCCAGGCCGCACGCATCCTGCGCCTGCCCCTGCGCGGCAGCCTTGCGCCTGGCGCGCAAGCGGATCTGATGGTGGTCGAGGACCGTGGCGGCGATAAGGCTCACAGCCTGGTGGGCATCGAGCGCAGCCAGATCCGCGCAGTGGTGCGCGACGGCGTTCCACGGATTGCCGATCCCGATTTCGCCGAATGGTTTGCGGCCACCGGCGTGGACACCGTGCCGGTGACGCTGGACGGCAAGCCGAAACTGCTGGCCAGGCCGCTGGCCGATCCCGCGTTGATTGCGCTCGAACCCGGGCTCGAACTGAGCGTCGAACGGAACGAGGGCGAGCGCGATCTCGCCCGCGAAGCGCGATGCTACTGATGACGCGCCCGCCGATGCTCGAACCTGCCGAGGCCTATGCGCTGTGGGCGCCCAGTTATCCGGCGCATGCGCACAATCCGGTGATGCAGGCCGAGCAGCGCGCGATGCTCGCGCTGATGCCCGATGAGCTGCATGGGCAGGCCGTGCTCGACGTCGGCTGCGGCAGTGGACGCTACATGTTGCACGCGCTGCAGCGTGGCGCGGCGCGGGTGATCGGCGTGGATCTTTCGTCGCCGATGCTCGCGCGCGCCGGCACCGAGCTGGCCGCGTTGCAAGCGGATGCCGAGGTCGATCTGATCCAGGGCAGCCTGGCGGCGCTGCCGGTGCCGGATGCGCGGGCGAACCTGACCATCTGCGCCCTGGTCGTCGGACATCTCGACAACCTGCACCAGTCGCTGGCCGAACTGCGGCGGGTGACCCGGCCCGGTGGCACGCTGCTGTGCAGCGACGTGCATCCGATCGGGCATGCGCTGGGCTGGCGGCGCGATTTCAAAGCCGGCGACCGGCACTATGCCGTGCGGCATGTGCAGCATCTGTACAGCCATTGGCATGCGGCCTGCGCGTCGCTCGGATTGTGCATCGAGCAGGTGCTGGAACCCATGCTCGATCCGGCCGACATCCCAGCCGGCGCGCGCTTCGACCGCATGGCGCTGGAGGTTCCCGTGGCGCTGGTGTTCCAGCTGCGGCGGCTGGCCTGAATATCAGAGACGTCCCATGCCTCATCGTCCCAACACGCTGCTGGTCAACCCGACGGTCACCACGCGTCCGCGCTTTCCGCTGTCGCTGCTGAACCTGGCCGCGGCGCTGGACCGCTTCGGCGACAGCCATATCGTGGACGGCAACATCGATCGGGATCTGGTGGACGCGACCCTCGCCGCCGCCGGGAAACAACACTACGACGCTGTCGGCATCGGCATCATGGGCGGCCCGCAGGTAGCGCCGGCGATTGCCGTGTCCAGGGCGATACGCGAGCGTTATCCGTCGATGCCGATCATCTGGGGCGGTTACTTCCCCACGCTCTATACCGATACCACGCTGGCGGCGCCCTATGTGGACTACGCGGTGCGCGGACAGGGCGAGGAAAGCCTGGTTGAGCTGGTTTCGGCGCTGGGCCGCGGTGGCGGTGATGATGCGCTGGCCCGGATCGGTGGTTTGTCCTGGCGCCGCGATGGCAAGATCGTGCATAACCCCAATCGCCACTTCCAGCGCGGCGATTCCGCGCTGGTCCTGCCTTATGAAAAGGTGGGCGACCCGGACAAGTATCTGGCGAGCACCTTTCTCGGGCGCCGTACGGCGGTGCACCAGGCGTCGATCGGGTGTCGTTTCCATTGCACGTTCTGTGGCGTGGCGGCGATGTTTGGCGGAGCCACGTCGCTGCCGCCCATCGAACGCCTGGAACGCGAGCTGAGCTATCTCAAGTACGAGCTGGGCGCCGATTCCATCCTTTTTTACGACCACAACTTCTTCGACCGCGAGCAGGACATGATCCCGATGCTCAAGGTCATGGCCCAACTGGAAATGCCCTGGTGGTGCTTTGCGCGCGCGGATGCCCTGCTCAAGCTTTCCGAAAGCAGCTGGGAGCTGGTGCGCAAGAGCAAACTGCGCATGGCCTATATCGGCGCCGAGTCACCGAGCGGCGCGATGCTGAAGGAAATCCGCAAAGGCACGCGCCCGGACCAGACGCTGGCAGTGGCCGAGCTGTGTCGGCGCCATGGGGTCATCCCCGAGTTCTCCTTCATGCTGGCGCCGCCGGTCAATACCGAACAGGAAACCGAACTGACGTTCGAGTTCATCCGCGAATTGAAACGGATCAATCCCGCCTCGGAAATCATTACCTACATCTACACGCCGTTGCCGGAGGGCAGCAAGCACGAAAAGGATCGCGGCAAGCGCGAATCGATGCCGCTGCTCGACGTGAATGGTGAGCCGGTGGTGTTTCCCTCGACGCCGGACGAATGGACGCAGCGTAAATGGGTGGACTATGCCTGCCACGCCGACGCGCCCTGGCTCACCGATAAACTGCGTCAGCGCATCTACGATTTCGTTACCGTGCTGCGCTGCCGCTTTCCCACGGTGCAAGACCAACGTGCTCCGTACTGGGCCAAGCGCGGCGTGAGCGCCATGGCATCGTGGCGCTATCGCCATCGGCGCTACAACCATCCATGGGAACTCAATATCGCCAATCGTTTCGTGCAACTTCGCAAGCCCCAAATCACCGGCGCGTAGCGATGGCGGCCCTGCACGTGGCGCATATCAACTTCCTGCAAGCACCAGCGGGCATTGCGCATGACAAGGTTCTCGAGCAATGGCATTCGCTGGTGGATATCGCCGAAGTGGCCGCCAGTGGCGGAACCCGGATTACGGTGATCCAGGCGGCGGCGCGCGGCGACCGGCTCACGCGCAATGGCATCGACTACCACTTCATCGATATCCGAGGGCTGCGCGGGGCGACCGGCCGCGGCCGCCGTTTCGCCCGTCTGCTCGCCGACATCAAGGCCGACGTGCTGCATGCAAACGGCTTGGGCTTTGTCGAGGACGCATTTGCCGTGTCGCAATGCCTGCCGCAGCTGCCGATCCTTGTTCAGGACCACGCCGACCGGCCGCCGCGCTGGTGGCGACGGGCGCAGTGGCGACGCTGGTATGCGGCCGTTTCTGGCGTTGCGTTCACGGCGCTCGAACAGGCGCAGCCCTTCATTGCTGCCAGTTTGTTCGGGCCACAGGTGCGGCTGTTCGCCATACCGGAATCCAGTAGCCGCTTCACCCCGGGCAATCGTGTCCAGGCCCGCGCCGAGACCGGGCTGCATGGCGATCCCTGCGTTCTGTGGGTGGGGCACCTGAACGCCGGCAAGGATCCGCTGAGCGTGCTCGACGGCGTGGCACGCGCCGCGGCGCTGCTACCTGGCCTGCAGCTTTGGTGTGCCTTCGGCAGCGCGCCGCTGCTCGACGAGGTGCAACATCGCATCGAACACGATCCGCGGCTCGGCGGGCGCGTGCACCTGCTGGGCAAGGTGGCGCACGCGCATGTCGAGGTATTGATGCGAGCCGCGGATCTGTTCATTTCGGGCAGTCACTCCGAGGGATCCGGCTATGGGCTGCTGGAGGCTTTGGCCTGCGGAGCGGTGCCGGTTGTTACCGACATTCCCTCGTTTCGCGCGCTGACAGGCAGCGGCCGTGTCGGCAGGCTGTGGCCCTGCGGCGATGCGGCGCGGCTTGCCGAAGCGCTGGTCTGCATCGCGGCAAGTCGGCCATCGCCGGAGCAGGTACGCGCCCACTTCGACGTCACGCTGTCGTTCACGGCCGTGGGCCGTCAATGGGCGGACGCTTATGCGCAAGTGCTCGACGACCATCGACGGAGGGAAGGGTGAAGCTCGCGCTGGTGGTGCCGGGTGGGGTGGATCGCACTGGCGAGTTCCGCGTGATCCCCGCACTGCTGGCCCTGATCGAGCGGCTGGCGCGGATGCACGACGTGCATGTCTTCGCGCTGCACCAGGAAGCGGCCGCGGGCCGCTGGGAACTCGTCGGCGCCACCGTGCACAACATCGGCGACCACTGGACCCGGCTGCGCGCGATCGCGGCGATCCGCACCGAACATCGCCGGGCGCCATTCAATCTGGTCCATGCCATCTTCTCCGGTTCCTGCAGCCTGGTCGCCGTCGCCGCGGCGAAGCTCCTGCGGCTGCCGAGCCTGGTGCATGTCGCCGGGGGCGAACTGGTCGCGCTGTACGAGATCAACTACGGCGGACGGCGGAAATGGAAAGGGCGGCTGCGCGAGGCGTGGGTGCTGCGCGGCGCCGATGTCATCACGGCAGCCAGCGCGCCGATCATCGATTCGTTGCAGGCGCTCGGCCTCAAGGCGCAACGCGTGCCGCTCGGTGTCGACCTGCAGGCATGGCCGCCACTCGCGCCGCGCGAGCGCCGCGCGAAGCAGGCGCGCCTGATCCACGTCGCCAGCCTCAATCGCGTCAAGGATCAGCCGACCCTGTTGCGTGCATTGGCGGCGCTGGTCGAGATGGAGTTGGATTTCCGGATGGACATCGTCGGCGAGGATACGCTGCAGGGTGAGATGCAAAGGCTGGCTCGCCAGCTTGGACTGGAACACCACGTGCGCTTTCATGGATTCAAGACGCAACGCGAATTGCGCCCGATGATGGAATCGGCCGACCTGCTGGTGATGTCGTCGTTGCACGAGGCTGGCCCGCTGGTCCTGCTGGAAGCCGCGGTGGCAGGCGTGCCTGCGGCCGGTACAGCGGTCGGGCATTTCGTGGAGTGGTCGCCTGCGGCGGCCTTGGCCGTACCCGTCCAGGGCTGGGAGGCATTGGCGAACGCCATCCGGCAAGTGCTTGCCGATGAGGGACTGCGGCTGCGACTGGCCACCGAAGCGCAGAGCCGCGCAATGCTGGAGGACGCCGACTACACCGTTCTAGCCTTTCAGACCTTGTATCCGCAGCATTCTCCTTGCGCGGCACGGTGAGGCAGGCATGTCGAACTCGACTGGCAGGCGCATACCGTCACTGGATGGAATCCGGGCGATCTCGATCCTGATGGTGTGCTACGGACACCTCTGCGGCACACGGCATTTCCCCATTTCAATCGCGGAGTACGGCCGCTGGTGCGGCGATGTCGCGCATCTGGGCGTGCTGGTGTTCTTCGTGATCTCCGGGTTCCTGATCACCTCGCTGCTGATGAGCGAGCGCGAGCTGACGGGGGCCATCTCGCTGAAACGGTTCTACCTGCGCCGGATAGTGCGCATCTTCCCCGCGTTCTACGCGTTCATTCTCGTCATGGCGATCGCAACACTGCTGGGTGTCGTACATCTGACGGGTCGTGATTTTGCTTACGCGCTCACCTACACGGTCAATGTCGAGCCAGATCGCGCATTGCAGATGGGGCATCTCTGGTCGTTGTCGGTCGAGGAGCAGTTTTATCTCCTGTGGCCGCTGACGCTGCTGGTCTTGCGTGAACGTCGCGCCTTGATCGTCGCCGTCGCGGCGATCTTCACTGGTCCGTTGGTGCGCGTGGCCATCCTCGAATGGATTTTCCACGTCGATCCGCATGCGCTCAATGGCATGCTGACGAGCTTTCCTGCCATGTTCGATTATCTGGCCGCCGGTTGTGCATTGGCCCTGCTGCGGCCATGGTTACTGACCCGGACGTGGTACCTGCGCCTGACCGCCAGTCCCTGGCTGGCGCTGGCGGTACCGCTGGGGTTGCTGATCAACCGCATGGGCAGCCATCCAGCAGCGATCCTGCTGGGGTCACCGGTGCTGAACGTGTGCATCGCGTTGCTGATCGAGTCGAGTACGCGTCATGCGGGTTCGTTGGCCGGACGCTTCCTGAACTGGAAACCGGTGGTATTTCTCGGCGTGCTGAGCTATTCGCTGTATCTGTGGCAATTGCCCTTCCTTGACCACCGGTCCGACGCATGGATGACTGCATTTCCGCAGAACCTGATGTTCGTTCTTCTCGCGGCACTGTCGTCCTGGTTTCTGATCGAGCGCCCCTTCGTTCGTCTGCGCAGAAGGTTGCGGCGCGGCACCGGGCTGCCTGCACGCGTGCAGGACATGGCAGGTGGGGAGTGGACGGCATTTGAAGCAACGGTGCCGGCCGCAACCCGCAGGCACCGGTGAAGGGTGGGCAGATCACCGACGCACAGGACACAGGCCATGACTGGAATGCTCGGCGATACCCCGCAACGCGATTACGCGGAGAAGCTGAGGCTGTTCAACGCCTTCGCGCGGCCCGAGCTGTGCGAGGCGATCGACGCGTTGTCGCTGCCGGCAGGTTCCCGTGTGCTTGACGCCGGTTGCGGCACGGGCGAGGCGGTCGCCTGGTTCCACGAGTCGATGCAGGGTCGCGCGATGGTGGCGGGGATGGATCTCGCGACCGCGCATGTCCACGCCGCTCGCCGTACCGCGCCGGCCAGCGCGCCGATCCTGCAAGCCGACATGCTGCGGCCGCCCCTGATAGACGGCAGCTTCGACCTCGTCTGGGCCGTCAATGCCGTCAATCATCTGAGCGATCCCGTCGCCGGCGTGCAGATTCTGTCCAGCCTGCTGCGTCCGGGTGGACGCCTCGTGCTGGGACAAAGCTCGTTGCTACCCGACATGTATTTCGCATGGGATTCCCGCCTCGAAAAATGCGTCAACGAGGCGGTCCGGGCGTATTACCGGGAGCGTTACGGCCGCAGCGAGCGCGAATTCACCGCGGTTCGTTCGCTCGTCGGATGGTTGCAGCAGGCTGGACTGCGGGACGTGACCGTGCGGACGCGGATGATCGAACGGACCCATCCGCTCACGGACGCGGACGAGCGTTACCTGCTCGACGTGATCTTCCGTGGCACATGGGGTGAGCGCCTGCGACCTTACCTGTGCCGGGAGGATTTCGAGGCGCTGACGCGACTGTGCGATCCGGACGACGCCTGCTATGCGCTGCGGCGGCCAGACCTTCATTTTCTTCAAACTCTCACGATCGCGGTGGCGACGAAATAGAAAGCCGCGCCTCCCCATTCGCCATCGCTCCTCTCGCCCTACGCGGGCTGCGTGCGCCAGGGCGAATGCATCATCGAACCGATCTTCGATGATCAGACCTCCGACGAAAATGACTGGCTTCCAGGAGGGGTTGGAGGGCCGCTTCCGACCCATTCCTGACGGTGAGTGCGACAACACACATTCGAACCGAACTCACACTGAAATGCGCCACGGCCCCTCAACAAAAAAGGCGACACACGCGGCACCTGGCTCAACCGTCGGTTGGGAGCAACACAGCGAGCGTTCACATGGTAGGGAAACCCATGCAGACCCGCCGTTCGACCGAATGCCGCCCATCGCCATTGCGATGTTCGCCTTCACCGCTGCATGGTCGACGGCCGCCAGCACCGCAGGCAACACAGGCATATCCAGCTCCCGGCATGGCGCCCCCGACGCGAACCGGCTTCGTGCGGTCGCGTGGTCGTACGACGGTGCGTATCTCCGGCTGGATCGTGCCAGAGCATGGCAAGACCGAACTCGTGCTTGCCCGAGGGGAATTGCAAGCCATACGCACGCGGTCGCGCTGCCAGTTGATTGCAGTGCGCAAGGCGTTTGCTTGGCGCCATGTTGGAACGAACCCTCCGTGCTGCCGCGTTGCGAAGCGGATCCGGCCAATGCCGAACCAGCCCGCAGTGCAATCCGCGTTACTCGATATGCATGCCAACCGGCCGGGCGCAAGTGGCCAACGTCACTGGCTTCGCACAGCACTGATTGAGTGACGTCCGCGGCGAATCGCGTCATAATTCCGCGCTGTTGAACTGTCCGGTAGAGAATTCCCGATGATGACCTGGCTGGTGCGCGGCATGGGCGCGACGTTGCTGGCGCTCATTGTCGGCGCATGCAGCCATTCGGCTCCGCCGGCACCGCTGCCTCCCCAGGTCGAGGTGTTGACGGCCCGCGCCACCGAGGTCCCGGTCACCCGCAACTATCCTGGCCGTCTCGCCGCGACGCTTACGGCCCAGGTACGCGCACGCGTGACCGGCATCGTGCTGAAGCGCGTGTACAAGGAGGGCAGCGACGTCAAGGAAGGCGACGTCCTGTTCAGGATCGATCCGGCCCCGCTCGAAGCCACCCTGCGCGCCGCGCAAGGGCAACTCGCGCAAGCCGAAGCGACAGCGGACAACGCCAAGCTCAAGGCTGCCCGCAGCAAGCAGATCGGCGCCAAGGGCCTGCTGGCCAAACAGGATGTCGACGACGCGGTCGCGGCCGCCGCCCAGGCGGTTGCCGCCGTCGAGTCGGCCCGGGCCAACGTCGCGAACGCCAGGATAAGCCTCGGCTACGCAACGGTCACCGCACCGATCAGCGGTCGTGCGGGAGTCGCCAACGTGACCCAGGGTGCGCTGGTTTCGCCCACGGACACCAATCCGCTGACGACCGTGCAGGTGATCGATCCGATCTACGCCAACTTCAGCGAACCGATGGCGGAAATGGAACGGCTGCGCAAGGCGGAAAAATCCGGCGGCCTGAAGCTGACCGCACCGGACCAGGCGCAAGTACGGATCGTGTTACCCGACGGCAGCGTGTACGCGCACACGGGGTCGCTCGACTTCACCGCCCTCGCGGTGGATCCGACCACCGGTGCGGTCGATCTGCGCGGGCTGATCCCCAACCCGGACCACAGCCTGCTGCCCGGCATGTTCGTGACGATCCGCCTGAAGCTCGCTACGCTGCACAACGCATTCCTGCTGCCGCAGCGTGCGATCCAGCGTGGTAACCAGGGGGCTTACGTGTACGTGGTTGGCACGGACGACAAGCTGGTCCGCAACCCGGTCGATCTGGGTGACCAGCACGGCGACGACTGGATCGTGCAAGGTGGCCTCGCCGCAGGCGCCAAAGTCGTGGTCTCCGGCATCCAGAAAGCCCAACCCGGCGAAAAAGTGGAACCCATGCCGTACCCTGCCGCTGCAGACGCCGCCGCCGACGCCGGGCCGGCGGGCTCGAGCGCACGCTGAGCCGACGCCGATGCCGCAGTTTTTCATCGACCGTCCGGTTTTCGCCTGGATCCTCGCGATCCTGATCACGCTGGGCGGCACCATTGCGATCCTCAACCTTTCGGTGGAGGCCTACCCGGAAATCGCGCCGCCCAGCGTGCAGGTGCGCGCCAGCTATCCCGGCGCGAACGCGCAGGTCGTGCAGAGCACCGTCACCCAGGTCATCGAGCAGAATCTGTCTGGCATCGACCACCTGCTGTATTTCACCTCGTCATCCAACTCGAGCGGCTCGGCCAACGTCACGCTGTACTTCACGGCGGGCACCAACCTCGACACAGCCGCCGTGCAGACGCAGAACGCGGTTTCAGCGGCTGAGCCGAACCTGCCGGCGGAGGTGAATGCGCTCGGCGTGACCGTACGCAAGTCCAACTCCGGTTCGCTGATGGGGATTTCACTGCAGGACACGACCGGGCGCCTGGACCCCGCTGCGCTCAGCAACCTGATCGCGGCGCAGTTGATCGATCCGATCTCGCGACTCAACGGCGTCGGCAGTACCAATCAGTTCGGTGCACCCTATGCCATGCGGATCTGGCTGGATCCGCTGAAACTGCAAGGCTACGGGCTCACCGCCACCGACGTGCTGCAAGCGGTGCAAGCGCAGAACGTGATGTTCGCGGCAGGCTCGGTGGGGGCGCAGCCCACGCTTCCTGGCCAGGGAATTACCGCGACGGTGTCCGCCGAATCGAGTTTCTCGACGCCACAGCAGTTTCGAAGCATCATCCTGCGCACCAATCCGGATGGCACCACGGTGACGCTGGGCGATGTCGCACGGGTTGAACTCGGCTCGGACAATTACAACAGCTTCTCGCGCCTGAATGGCCAGCCGGTAGCCTCGTTCAGCATCCAGCTTGTTCCCGGCGCGAACGCGCTGGCGGTCGCCAACGCCGTTCAGGCGAGGATGAAGGAACTGGCGAAGAACCTGCCCCCCGGGGTCACCTGGAGCATCCCGTTCGAAAGCTACACCTTCGTCAAGGTATCGATCGAAGAGGTGGTGAAAACCCTGGCCGAGGCGGTCGTGCTGGTGTTTTTCGTGATGCTGCTGTTCCTGCAGAACCTGCGCGCCACCCTGATTCCGATGTTGGTGGTACCGGTCGCGCTGACCGGCGCCTTCCTCGGCCTGTACGCGTTCGGGTTCTCCATCAACGTGCTCACCTTGTTCGGGCTGGTGCTGGCGATCGGCATCGTGGTCGATGACGCGATCGTCGTGGTCGAGAACGTCGAGCGCATCATGCGCGAGGAAGGTCTGCCCGCCAAGGAGGCCACCCGCAAGGGCATGACCCAGATCACGGGCGCCATCATCGCCGTCACCACCGTGCTGGCCTCGGTATTCGTACCCGCCGCGCTGATGCCGGGCAGCGTCGGCGCGATCTATCGACAGTTCTCGGTGACCATCGCGGTCTCGATGCTGCTTTCGGCACTGATGGCGCTGACCTTCACGCCTGCACTGTGCGCCAGCATCCTGCGCCCGGAGCACGAGCACGCCAACCGCTTCCTGCGCGCCTTCAACAACGGCTACGAAAACGTGGCGGGCCGCTATCTCGCGCGGCTCGGAAAGGCGGTGCGCCACACACCGCGCTGGATGATCGGCTACGGCCTCGCGGTGGTGTTGGCCGGCTTGCTGCTGGCGCACTTGCCATCGAGCTTTGTGCCGGAGGAAGACCAGGGCGAAGTGTTCGCCACGATCCAGCTTCCGCCGGGCGCCACGGCCACTCGCACGCTTGCGGTGATGAAGCAAGTCGAGCACATCGTGGGAAAGAGCCCTGCGGTGAAAAACATTTTTGCCATGGGCGGTTTCAGTTTCGTCGGCAACGGTGAAAACGTCGCCATGGCATTCATTCACCTGAAAGACTGGAGCACGCGTTCACAGACTGCCAACCAGCTCATCAGCGAGTTCAACCAGCAATTCGCGCACATCCGGGACGCGCAGGTCATTGCGCTGAATCGGCCGGTGATCCGGGGGCTGGGACAGTTCTCCGGCTTCGATTTCGAACTGGAGGATCGCGGCGGTCTCGGACACCAGGCGCTGGTCGACGCCAAGGACAAGTTGATCGCCGCGGCGCGCCATGACAAGCGCCTGGCGAACGTGCACATCAACGGCATTGAGGATGCACCCACGGTGGACATGCAAGTGAACCGTGTCGAGGCCCAATCGATGGGCCTGTCGGTGTCCGACGTGTACAACGCCATCAAGCTGATGCTCGCGCCGGTATTCGTCAATGACTTCTACTCCAACGGCCGCGTGCTGCGCGTCGAGATGCAGGCCGATGCACAGTTTCGGCTGAACCCCGCGGCCATCGGCGATTTCTATACGAAGTCCTCGACCGGCGCGATGGTTCCGTTGTCCAGCGTGGTCAGCACCCATTGGTCGCTGGCACCGCCGGGAATGGACCGATACAACGGCGCCGGCTCGATCGCGATCACCGGCACCCCCGCGCCGGGCTACAGCTCGGGCGACGCGATTGCCGCCATGCAGGATCTGGTCGCCAAGAACCTGCCGACGAGTTTCGGCTACGAATGGTCGGGCCAGTCACTGCAGGAAATCATGTCCGGCGCACAGGCGCCCATGTTGTTCGGCCTCTCGCTCCTCGTGGTGTTCCTGTGCCTGTGCGCACTTTATGAAAGCTGGACGATTCCCGTGGCGGTGATGCTGGTGATTCCGCTCGGCGTGCTCGGCTCGGTCGCGCTCACCAGCATCCGCGGCCTCGAGGATGACGTGTATTTCAAGATCGGATTGATCGCGATCATCGGGTTGTCGGTGAAGAATGCGATCCTGATCGTGCAATTCGCCGTGGATCTGCAGAAGGAAGGGGAGGGGTTGATCACGGCGACGCTGGAAGCCTGCCGCATCCGCCTGCGCCCTATCCTGATGACCTCGATCGCCTTCATCCTCGGCGTGCTGCCGCTTGCGATTTCAACTGGCGCGGGCGCCAACAGCCGCCGCGCGATCGGCACCGGCGTGGTCGGCGGCATGCTGGCGGCCACCATCCTGGGGCTCATGCTGGTGCCGCTGTTCTATGTCGTAGTAAAGCGCCTGCTGGGCGACAAGAGCGACGGCGCGGAAATCCCGCCGCCGCAACTGGATCCGCCCGTGCACGACACACGGGCCAGTGACACACCGGGCTGATGCCGGGCAGCTTGACATAGACTGCGACTGTCTCGTCTTGGCCGGTTTCGGCCGCTGGGTTGGAAGCCAATCAGTTGACGGCGGGATGATCACAGACGATCGGTTCAGGTGGTCAAGTCCGTCGGTGCGCGCCCGCGGGCTACACCTCCGCAAGCGGCATGCCCTGCCGGCGACGGTAAGCCTGATGAAAGCCGGCCGTGTGATGCAGCTGGGTGCCTTCCGCCAGATCTTCGTCAGCAGCGATGCGGCCAAGGAACAATGTGTGCGAGCCGATCTCCTGGCTGTGCACGATGGTCAACTCCCGAACGGGCAGCAGATCCAGCGCCATCTTCGGAAACCGGTCGCGTACAATCCGGTCCCGCGGCGAGGCAAGAATGAATTCGTGGTACTGCGCTCCGCTATGCACGCCGTCGACTACCTTGCTGACAGGCTCGCTGCCTGATGCTCTGTCATCGAAGCCCGTATCTTTGGAACGAGAGGCTCCAATGCCGCGCGCACCACGTACATGGTGTCCATCCGCGGCACCTGTTGGGTGAGCAAGGTCAGGATGCGTCGCCCCTGGTTCTGTCTGACCCAGCTTTGTCCCTGCAGCCATAACTGTGTCCGTACCATGTCGGCACGTTCCTTGATGGCTTCTTGCGGAGGCCTGACACGATTCCTGACGTAGTGCCCCACTTCGCGGACGGAGCGGGACCATTCGATGCCGGCGAGTGCGTGCAACCACAGTTCCGAGCACGAAACCTGCGTCAGCGTCTGATGACGCGAGATCGTCCGCAACAGAGGGTGGCAATCGCGCTCAAGCTGGACGAACACGGCGTCGGGAATCGCACTTGGGTAGTAGCGCGCGAGCAGACGCAACGGCGGGAGCGCCCACCAGGGAGCGTCGTCGGCATGCTCATCCCACAAGACGTTCCAGTCGCTTGCGGACATGCGCATGGCCAGCAGGGCGATGTCGTTCAAGTGCAACAGGCGCAGGCTGCGGCCACAGATGTTGCCTGCCGCATGCAGCAGCAGATGGTTCATCAAGGCGCCGTTCGACGGATATGGATTCAAGCCGGGCACAGGCTCACGCGGATAGATCCGCTCGGTGATGTCGATCGCCGATACCGGCAGTCGTTCCTGGATGCGCGTATGCAACTCGATATTGACCGGCGTGTCGCGGTGTTCGCCCAGCCCGGCGGGAGGCTGGCCTGTTGCAGGTTTGAATACCCTATGTTTCCACGCGACGAACGAATCCACATAGCCCAGGTCCTTCAGCAACCGGATCACCGGCCTGGCATCGTTCTCGCGGACCAGCAGATCGATATCGGCCATCGGTCGCTCGCCCGGCACATAGATGTCCATCGCGTGCAGCGCCGAACCCTTCAGCGCAACGGTGGCCAGCCCGGCGGCGCGTGCGCCGGCGTCGATGCGTTCCAGCAGTGACGCGATGCATCGATGGCGCAGCTCGACGTGTTCGCGCTGGCTCTCGAGAAATTTTCTCCACTCCGGGTTTTGCCAGCGGCAAGATCTGCACAACAGCGGCGACACGCCGTGGGCGGCGGCGGCGGCCGCGGCCAGCCGCCATTCGAGATCGCTCCATTCCGGCGTTGCGCTGCCTGGCTGAACCAGCTCCGCGGCAAGCGCTTCGGTGGTGCGGCGCAAGCCGTCTCTAACGATTCTGAGCGGAGGCAGCATGGCGCAGCGCCTGGGGATGATGGTCCTGCTCCGTCGCGGGCGGCGCGGTGGCGTCTTCGTTGCGGTGCGCCTGCTCGCAGGCGATCAGCGCATGCCATCGTGCATCGAGTGCCGCACCGTTCTGGCGGTAACGCTCCGGTTCCATCGCGGGTTTCGCTTGCTGCAAGGTGACCTGCTCATGCAGCAGGTCGCGTACGCGGCGATAGAAGTCCGAGTCGTAGGCGCCGCGGAACATCATGGCCAGGTCATCGCTGTCCCGCCAGTTCGTTTTTGCGCCAAGCTGGGCCTTGACCCGCTCGTAGAATTTCGTGCCGGGTAGCGGGTAGGAAACGCTGACGCCGATATCATCCGGCGCGGCATGCGTGACGAGTTCGCGGGTGGCCAGCAGATCGGTCAGTTGCTCGCCCAGATAGCCGAGCTGGATGAAGAAGCCCACACGGATGCCGTGTTCGCCCAGTCGCATGCGGGCGGTGATCAGGTCGGCGACCTTGGTGCCCTTGGTCATCGCGTCGAGTACGCGCTGGCTGCCGCTCTCCGCACCGATCCAGGCTTCCGCGCAGCCGGCCTGCTCGAGTGCGCTGGCCATGCGTTCGCTGATCAGGTCGGCGCGGGTCTGGATGGTGAACGGCACCGAGCCGTCGGCAGCGCGCAGGTGCTCGGCGAACTCCATCACCCAGTCGACGTGGAAGCCGAAGATGTCGTCGGCCAGCCAGATGTGATCGGGCCGGAACGTCTGTTTCAGGTAGGTCATCTCCGCGGCGATGTCCTGTGGGCCGCGTTGTTTGTAGTGGTTGCCCCAGATCGGCTTGGCGCACCAGTTGCAGCGGAACGGACAGCCGCGCGACGCCGCCATGTTGAGGCTGAAGTAACCGTGCCGCTCGTTCCACATCGTGCGATAGCGTTCGATGTCGACCAGGTCCCACGCGGGCCGGCCGGCCAGTCGCGGATCCGGCGGCTGGGCGCCCAGGCGCATCAGCTGCATCTGTCCATCCACCAGCGTCGCGACGCCGGCGATGCCGCAGGTCCACTGCGCGGTGGCGATCTGCGGATCGTGATCCAGCCGTTCGATCAATTCGACCAGTGCCGCGATGCCTTCGCCGATCAGCACGGCATCGGCGCCCGCCGCGAGAAAGGCGTCCGGATGGTCGGACGCGTCGGAGCCGGCGACGATCACTCGTGCACCGTGGGCATGCGCTTCGGCGATCATCTGGCAGGCCGCCTCGCGCATGCGGCTTAGGCACATCTTGGTCAGGTAGTTGAAGTTGTCCTCGTAGAGGACGACCACGTCCGGCTGCGCGGCTTGCAGCAATGCCTGATAGTCCTCGACGCCGTCGGCCAGCATCGCGTCGAACAGGCGGGTGGCGTGTCCCATCTCCCGCAGCAGCGCGGCGACCTGGATCGTGGCGAGCGGGGGATAGGGCTTGCCGCGCTCCCACTGCTTTCGGTCGTAACTCAGAAAGTAGGAGTGGCCAACCTGGATATTCAGCATTGCGAAGGGTCTCGTTAGCCGTGGGCAAACTGCGCCAGCGCATCGGCGCCGGGCCGGCGTGCCGGCTTCAGCGATCAACGTTGACTGGGCGTGAGTGCCCCGGTGAGCTGCTTCGGTTGCCTTGCGCGGGAAATATTCAGATGCCGTGCGCGGCAAACCGTCATCGACGCAACCTTTTCCTGCAGAAGCGGCACTTACGCGCCAACCCATCCGTATCCGCGCAGTGCGACATCTGGCAATCAGACGGCTGAAATTTTGATCGACGACGATGGCTCCGATTTCTGCGCTGGCGCTCAGGACGCCGGCGCAGACCCTTTTTGCGAGCGGCTCGCCGACCATCGCCACTCGGTGTGCCGACAGATCCTGGGCGGATGCTTCCGCTTCGAAAGCACCAGCGAGGCACTGCTGGATCTGGTCGAGACCGCTTACGCTGGCCTGCCGTCACAGCATGTGCCGATGAATGCCGCGGAATTTCGTATCGAACTGCGCCTGCTGCCGCGGCAGATTTCGCCGAACGCCGTCGAGCCGCCACCGGTGCGGGTGCAATCCGGTGCGGGCCTGCTCTGCGGCGTGATGGACGCGTCGAACTATGTGGTGTTGGCGCCCGAACAGCGCCGCGCCCTGGTGGTGGCGTCGGAAGACATGCTCGGTCATCCCTACCATCTGCGCTACGAGCTCATCGAATTCGCCGTCTTCACCCTGGCGACGCGCGGACTGGGCCTGGTGCCGCTGCATGGCGCCTGCGTCGGCGCGCAGGGGCGCGGCATCCTGCTGCTGGGGGCCAGTGGCTCGGGCAAATCGACGCTCGCCTTGCACTGCCTGCTGCAGGGTCTGGACTTTCTTGCCGAAGATGCGGTCTTCGTGCAACCGGAAAACATGCTCGCCACCGGCGTCTCCAATTACCTGCACGTGCGGGCCGATGCGCTGCGGTTCGTCGACGACGATGCCACCCGGCGCTGGATCAGCGAAGCACCGGTCATCCGTCGCCGCAGTGGGGTCAAGAAGTTCGAAGCCGATTTGCGACAGGGCCGTGGCCGGCTCGCGGCGGTTCCGCTGGAGCTGGTCGGCGCGGTGTTTGTTTCCGGTCAACCGGCGGATGATCCCGATGTCCTGTTGAGCATTATCCCGCAGCACGAAATCGCCGACAGGCTGCGCGCCGATCAGGTGTATGCGGCGGGACAGCCCGGCTGGCATCGCTTCGAACAACAGTTGATGCGGCTGGGTGCCCATCAGCTACGTCGAGGGCGGCATCCGCGGGATGCCGCCACCGCGTTGCGCCGACTTCTGGGATGATGCCGTCGACTGCGTCCGGTGCCACACTGGGAAGGATCACTTCATGAGGAGCGCGAAAATGAACAAGCGTTTTGCAGGATCGATGGCACTGGGTGCGCTGCTCGCGCTGACTTCGGCGATGCCGGCCTTTGCCGCACTCGCGCCGGGCGCCACGGCACCGACATTCACGGCCCAGGCCAGCCAGGCCGGCAAGGAATTCACCTTCTCCCTCGCCGACGCCCTCAAGAAGGGACCGGTGGTGGTGTACTTCTACCCGTCGGCCTATACGGGCGGCTGCGATCTCGAAGCGCACACCTTTGCAGTCAACCGCGACAAGTTCGACGCGGCCGGCGCGACCATCATCGGCGTGTCGGCTGACAGCATCAAGCGCCTCGATGCCTTCTCGGCGGATCCGAAATACTGCGCGGGCAAGTTTCCGGTCGCTTCCGATGCCGACGTCAAGGTCGCGCTTTCCTACGACCTGAAGGCCGTCGCGGCACAGCCGGGCATGAACGATGTGCGCGGCGTGGCGATCGATCACGCCTTCATCCCGCGCACCACCTTCGTGATCGCCCGCGACGGCAAGATCGTCGCGGCGCTGTCGTCGGAGACGGATCATCTGCGGCCGGACGAGCATGTGAAACGGTCACTGGCCATCGTGCAAGGCCTGCAGGCTGGCAAGACGCCGTAACCCGGTGCTCCGGCCCGGCTGCGCTTCGGGCAACTGATCAAGCCGCGCGGCGGCGTCGCGCAACCTTTTCCCGTGTCGGCCGCACTTACCGATATGGGAAAGCTTGCCCGGAATGGCGCCGTTCTGACTCGCCATGAACCGCCAACGAAGCCGCGGCCGATGCTGTCGGCCAGCGATGCGGGCTCGTGAAGATGGCGGGCCAGCCATCGCCGGCATCGGATCGGGCCCTCGATCTGTTGCGTTCGCTGCTGCGCACGCTCAGCGCCAGCGAACTGGCGGAAACGGTGGTGTATGTCGTGCTGTCGCTGGGTGCGGCGTTTGCCGGCAGTCTTGCGGCGGTGCTGCTGGTGCCGCTGGTCCAGCCGGGACATACGCTGCCGTTTGGCAGCGTGCTGTTCGACGCGGGCCGCAGCGTCGAAATGCAGGCAGCCATCTTCGCCACGGCAATGGTTGTGTTTGCCTTGTTGCGCTGGCAGGCGGCGCGATTGGGCGCACGCCTGGTGGGTCGTTACGGCATGAGCCTGCGCCAACGCGTGCATGCGCGCCTGGTCGACGCTCCCTTGACGTCGCTGGCGGATTCAACGTCCGCGGAAATCGCCAACGTCCTCACCCACAACGTCGAGCTCATCGTGCAGGGTTTCAGCGCCCTGCAGCAATTGCTGATCGCCGGCGTCACGGCCGCCGTCAGTCTCGGTTTCGCGTTCTGGGTATCGCCACCCTTGATGCTGGCGGCGCCGCTGCTCGCCGGTCTGGGGCTGCTGGCGTCGCGGGCCTATGGGCGCGAGCAATCGCTGGTCGGTCGTCAATACGTCGTGGACATGACGCGACTGTTCTGGCACAGCGAGGATTTTCCGCGACGCCTGCGCCACGTCCGCTCGTTCGAGAAGGAAGCCGTGGAGAAAGCCAGTTACGGCGCCATTGCCGCCCGGCTGTGCCACGGCTACCGGCGGCAACTGGAGCTGGTGGCTTCCGGGCGGCTGATGCTCGAGCTGCTGGCGGCGGCGGGGATCGCCGCGCTGTTCGTGCTCGCCCATCGCTGGCACGGCATCGACCAGTCGTCGCTGATTGCGGTTTGCCTGCTGCTGGGGCGCCTGCTGCCTTATCTGGTGTCGACCCGGCAGAGCTTTCAGCAGCTGCGTTCGGCCGCGCCGGCATTCGAACTGTGGCAGCGATACATGAATCTGGATTCGGCCCGGTCATCCGCGGCGCCATCGCACGCGGCGACTTCCGCTGGTGCGCTGCATATCAAGCGGATGCGACTGATACCGCCAGCTTGCGGCCTCGAAGTCCGCGACCTGGTGCTGGTGCCCGGCGAACTGACCCTGATTGCGGGCGACTCCGGCATCGGCAAGAGCAGCCTGGTCGATGTTCTGGCCGGCATGATGACGCCGGTGACTTTTACGGCACGCGCCGGCGAACGGCCGATCGACTTTGACGAGTACCGCGAACTCGTGCGGCATGGCGCCTACGTCAGCCAGAACGTCCGACCCTGGCAGCATTCCGTGCGCGAGTGCCTGCTGTGGGCCGCGCCGGAAGCCACCGACGAGATGCTGCGCAGCGCGCTGGCGGATGTCGGCCTCGACAAGCGACTGACGGACTCGCCGCACGGCCTCGATACGACACTGCACAGTTCGTCGAGCCGGCTCTCCGGCGGCGAGCTGCAGCGCCTGCTGCTGGCCCAGGTCATCCTGCGGCAACCATTCCTGGCTTTGCTGGACGAGGCCACCAGCGCGCTCGATACCGCCTCCGAGATCGTGGTGCTTTCCGCGCTGAAACGCCGCCTGCCGCAGACCATCCTGATCGCCGTATCGCACCGGCTTGGCGTGGCGGCAATCGCCGACCAATGTCTGAACATCGGTAGTAATCTCTTTACGACGATTGCCGGGCAATCGGACTCGCGGCGCACCGCCCTTCAGCCATGAAGGGCCCGTTCTGGCCGAGTCATGTTTCGACACGCATCAGAGCAAGGCGTTGGTGCGATTGGTGGGCCCACCAGGACTTGAACCTGGAACCAGCGGATTATGAGTCCGATGCTCTAACCAATTGAGCTATAGGCCCGCGCAAGGGCGGAAGTTTACCGCAGCGTGCGGGTTGCATACGAGGATGGCGGGGGGAAGTCAGTGGTGCAGGCGGTTGTTCGAGGGTAGGCTTGCCGTCCCCCCACAGACCGGAGAATACGCATGAACACCGAAGCGATTGCGAAACGGTTGGTCTAGTTGTGCCGCGAAGGCAAGTACGAGGACGCGCAGCGCGAGCTGTATGCGGACGATGCCGTGAGCATCGAGCCGGACGGTTTGCCACCTGGCGCTCTTGGCAGCGTGCAGGGACTGGCAGCGATCTACGAGAAGGGGCGCCAGTTCGGCGCGATGATCGAGGCCGTGCATGGCGGCAGCGTGAGCGAGCCGGTGATCGCGGAGAACTGGTTCAGCATCGCGCTGACGATGGACGTGACGATGAAGGGCCGCGGCCGGGTGAACATGAGCGAGATCTGCGTGTACCGCGTGCATGGCAGCAAGATCGTGCGCGAGCAGTTCTTCTACGACATCGGCTGAACCCGTGAAATGAAGAAGCCCCGCATGAGCGGGACTTCTTCGGTGTTGCGATGACGCAATGAGACTATTCGACGTCGAGGAACGAGCGCAGCTGTTCGGAGCGGCTCGGGTGACGCAGCTTGCGCAGCGCCTTGGCTTCGATCTGCCGGATCCGCTCGCGGGTCACGTCGAACTGCTTGCCGACTTCTTCCAGCGTGTGGTCGGTGTTCATGTCGATGCCGAAACGCATGCGCAACACTTTCGCTTCGCGCGGGGTCAGCCCGCCGAGCACGTCGCGCACGGTTTCCATCAGGCCGGTTTCGGTGGCCGAGTCGACCGGCGAGCTGGCGTTGCCGTCTTCGATGAAGTCGCCCAGGTGGGAATCCTCGTCGTCGCCGATCGGGGTTTCCATGGAGATCGGTTCCTTCGCGATCTTCAGCACCTTGCGGATCTTGTCCTCGGGCATCTCCATTTCCTTGGCCAGCTCTTCCGGCGTGGCCTCGCGGCCGAACTGCTGCAGCATCTGGCGGGAAATGCGGTTCAACTTGTTGATCGTCTCGATCATGTGCACCGGGATGCGGATGGTGCGCGCCTGATCGGCGATGCTGCGGGTGATCGCCTGGCGAATCCACCAGGTGGCGTAGGTCGAGAACTTGTAGCCGCGGCGGTATTCGAACTTGTCGACCGCCTTCATCAGGCCGATGTTGCCTTCCTGGATCAGGTCGAGGAACTGCAGGCCGCG